>Ga0209367_1003078_pt1 | contig 22465 bp, 14 predicted proteins | sample WorMetLIZISLAND2_FD_187412 | JGI IMG/M metagenome (GOLD analysis project Ga0209367, IMG submission 187412) | Marine gutless worms symbiont microbial communities from Max Planck institute for Marine Microbiology, Germany - Olavius geniculatus... ... | reverse complement strand
CTATCATACAAATACACATCCTGCAGAAATTTGCTCTTGACAAGTCTGACATGACCTGTGTCTTCCATCTTAACTACGGCATCTGACAGACAAGGCGTTAATCTTGTGTCTTTTAAGGGGTTCGGTACGTTTTTGAATTGTGGTCAGATCGTTTTCTTGACAGAGGTGACGTGCGTTTGACATTGAGTCCAGTGTAGTCTTGCGCAGAGTTGGGACTGTAGTTAAGGGTTTGTTTGAAACCTACTCAGCATTGCAGTATAGGTGTTCGTCACGGTGACGCACGCCACGTGCAATGAAGCATGACGTCAAACGCCGCCCACGACCACACTCCGAACGCACCATGAACCGAAACGTCAAAAGTACACTTCAAAGGCTTGAACCGAATCGTCATATAACCCTATCCGACACTGCGACTTTTAAACGGAACTTAAATTACTACTTTTTCAGCAAGCGTTTTATCCCTAATTTAGTTTTTTTTATTAATTGTACATATCTGTAGATATTTTGTTATAGCTTTTAGGCATATATTGCACATCACAGGTCGTTTTTGTAAGTTTTTTAAAAAAGCTTTTGATTGATTGATTATTTAACAAATTCTCTAGCTGTCGGTGTAGGCCCTACTTGCACCTGCCATCGTATTCGCTGCAACAATCACGATATCTAGGCCTAATTGTAACTTTAGTACATTTAATAACAGTCGTTATATATAAGAGAGCACTCGGTAAAGCGCCAAGGAATTCGTAGTCTTTTATTCCTGGCTGTCTATAAAAATAGCAACAATTAGAAAATGTTTATTGTAAAGACTGGAACCGCATCGTCACGAACATTTAACGGATTGTTTTTGTGCTTTACTCCAGTTCTCCAAGAATTTTTTGCAAAATCCATTCGTACATTTCTGCAAAAATTATAGTTTATGTCTTATCTGCTAATGGTAAAAATCATTAAAAAATGATGTAAAATCTCCAAAAATCTAACTTGCCAACTTGTTCCGTTTACACACACAAATCGCTATGAAAACGTATCCTCGTCGGCGAAGGTAGCCTGATAACAGTAACTTTATCTGGGAATATCAGCTTTAATAAATTTGCTTAGCCTCAATATCACTTATTACTGGGTTAGTTGTTTGGTTTAATGGCAACATCTTAGTCTCGAATAATATGATCTAGGCCTAAGTTAAGCCGGCGACACACGAGTCGTGATAATGACGGCCCGTCGTGCCATGGTGAGTGGCAGAGACGTACGACCCATCACGAAGCGGCTCGTGTGTCACCGGCTTTATTCGCGTTCGTTCGATACTAGGATTGATAACTGTCTGCAGGTAGGTATAGCCACTGAAGTCGACTTAGCTTTGTATCTTCTGCTTCCGTGAGACGGTTACCGTAAAACGAATATCAGCTTTCCAGAGAAGTAGTAATAAATAGCTATGGTTAATGCATCAGGGCCCAAGCCACTATCAACCTCATATCCTAAACGTATCTGATGATTTAGTAAGCTATCGACTGTTGCACTGTAGGCTATGTAAACTAGTAGACAATGTTTTGTGTGTGTGTTCACCGATTAAACAATCCATTTTAGTCCACGTCAAAATAGGACGCCAAACTGAAACGAGGTTATTATAGCCAGCTGTCGCAAATTACACGCGAGTTTAACCGCAGCAAATATTGCAATAATGGTTAAATCAATGAGCTATACATCAAACAGCAAATGTCGATAGTCAATAGCTCTCGTCAGAAATTGCCGTATTCGACTGATGTCATATGGAGGCCATGATTTTGGAATGAAGCTTCTGTCCGGCGTCCAACAGTGCAGTACGAATCGTTTGCTTCATCGGTTAGCCTACTCTCTCATCTCTGTAATCAGTTCCGATCGTTTTAGTTCGAAGTCGCTGGTCGACTTTAGTCGTTTTAGAACAAAAAACCTATCTGTCGCTAGGATATCCGACGGTACTGGTTGTCAATAATCTTCAAGATCATACAAAGTCGATGATTTTCATGTCATTTGAAAGCCAATACTCTACTTTTTATTAATGATTAATAGCAATCTTGGCCGTATCTCTCACCGTTTCTGAGATATGGCCATGCTGTTGGCGTCTGATTTGCTGTCTGTCTGTCGTCCGTACGTCCGTCCGTCCGTCTGTCGGTAACGGATGTATTGTGGCTAAGCGTTGGGTCATAAAAAACTTTTTGCATGAATAATTAACCATATGTCGAGGCTCTCTGCGTATAAAATTTGGGAAATGCAGTGAAAGAAAAACATTTTAAAATTTAAAGTTAAATGGACGGGGGTTAAAAATGTGCGTTTTTCAACGGAAAAGTGGCCATATCTCGGAAACGGTGAGCGATCGGGCCAAGGTTACTGTGAATTACTAGTGGCATATACGCCCTTATAAATGAGATGAAAATTATCGACCTTGGATGACCTTGAAGATCAGTACTGCAACAGGAACTGTATAGGCTGTAGCGCGTCTTTACTAGCGACAGCTGGGCTTTCTTGTTATTATTATATCCTGCCGAAACTAGCTATACATGCCCAGCGAGCGACACAAAATTAGAGCTTTTTTCGCTAAACTATAAGTTTTTTTGTTCAATAATGATCAATGTAAGGGAACGAATGTTCTATGGGACGAAAGTTCCCGGGAACGAAAGTGCTCGGGTCGAAAGTTCCATGAATCCGGCATAGTATACAAAGCACACTGCATCATAAATTAATTTTCCCTAGACGGCTGTTAAGACTTGTAAGTTATTATTAGGCTAACATTGTAAAAACTCTATGGGATTTTATTTTCTTTAGCAGTAGGTCTACGTCGCGGGTTATAGTATCCTGATTGTAAAGTCGTTAGGTCGTATATGCAATTAGATAGGTAATTGATTTGATACCAATCGCGTATGAAATCGAAGCTATAATCCTAGCTTGACGCTTGAGGTCTACAGAGCACCGCGAGACTCATCATATCCGAACTTTTCGCACATTAAATTCGGACAGTTAGAAACCGGCGAACGCAGAACCTGATTTGTTTCAGGCTCATAAGTCTTCATTATTTGATAAGCGACGCTTACTTGTGGCTGCTGCCTGCCGCGAATCTGATAGGCGATTGACGTTCGAATTATCTGCGTCAGTATGGAAGTATGGAGATGATGCAGCTATAAACACGCCGATAGAACTACTCCAACCAGTCCGACCGTGATAGCATAGTACGCCTACATTATAGCCAATCATGCAGTTATTACGTACATATAAACATGATTTAGACACTAATCGATAGACAGAGGGAGAGAGGTTAATGCATGATGTCCGGGTACATGCGGTCATGTTGTTGCTGACTGTTCATGCCCGCATATGGGTTTTTCGCTTTGTTTGTGTGGTAAACTTCGTCTAATATTTCTACGCGAAAGAGCTAGCATAGCTATTAATCGGAGAGCCGACAGGGGTTACTACACACCCCCTATGGGATTAAACCCCATGCGTATTTTATTGTAAACTTTCGAAAACTGAACTTTCCAAAAAATTATGTTTACGGAAAAAAATTTGGGATGCAGGGTGCTTACCAGCCATTTGCTGCTATGACAACCAAAAGCCTTTAGCGACAAGTTTATTGTGACTATATCAAAGATAATAAATGTTTAAATGTGCCAAATATTATGATTATAATAAACTGTTTATACGTTATTTGGTACAACGAATTCAACGGTGTATTTATCACATAGCAACGGTTGCTACGAAGTGAGATTCTCTATAGCAACGGCCTATTAAGCAGAGATATAATCATGAAACTTTAACCAAACCTTAGTTACCATATGAAGTAAAAGCAGTGGTTATAGTTTTGCCTAGCAACCGTTACTATGGACACCGTGGTAACCTAGTAACAGAGTTTTCATGACATAATATCACTCGTTACAAACTTGAATGAGCCTAAAACGTTACAAAATGTTCAGCACAGTGCAAAACGTCTTGAAAATAATGTCTCAGTAGACGTTATATCAAAGTGACTTAATTGTACTGTATTTACATTTTTACTTCGATCTAATGTCGTTATATTGACAAAGCATGATTGACGAAGCATGATTTCACAAGTTTTTTGCATGAGGTGGCTTCCTGTTGTTATGATACTTATAGCCTTTAGCAATACAATCTTACAGAAGTAACCGAACTAACAAATATACAAATGTTTAAAATTTAAAGCCAATTTTACACTATCAACTAAAAATAATAAGATTTGAGTGATTCTGCATAGTAACGGCTGCCAAAAATGCAAATTGAACATAGCAACATTCTACTTAGTAGGCACAATACTATGATTAAACCTTTGTTGTCAATTAAAGTCTCTCTAGTAGTCACAGTTTTATTGTCTGTCATATGCAATGCATAGCAGAATACAGAAGTAATTTGAGCAAAGCTCATGTGACGTGCGACAGCATCGGCGCCGCCACCTGAGGAATTAATGTACAGTGTGCAATAATATAATAATGCGTTTAAAAGAATAAACAAATTGGAGGCCTCTGTATGAAGGACTGTTTGAACTTAGTAGGTCGAATCTCAGATAGCGTTAAAACCTACGTTGAATGCTAAAAATTTTGTATTCAGGTTGTCCTGGTCTGTCTTTAGCCACTTCGTCGCAATTATTTACTCTTGAAGTGTGTGCCGCAGCCGAAAATCACTAAAAAAACTAAATCCTTTATTTTGGGGGTTCAAAATCGTTCAAGGTAATCAATATCAATATTACTAAAAAGCTCGTCAGCAGTTCTTGTTACGGTAAGCAGCAAGTCTGTCGAACTGCAACCGTTTTTACGCCAGACGAACCAACAGCGGTTAACTAACGACTTAAGAAAAAACCTGTCTCCAATGTCCACGTACACTGGCTTTTTTGCACCTAATGGGTCAAAACTTGGACTGCTGAAATCTACATTTTAATGCTGAAAATTTTATACAAAAATTGTCTTGGTCTATTTTCAGTCATTTCGGCGCAATTCACTCTTAAAATGTGTGTTGCAGCCCGAACTTGCAAAAACTTCACTAAAATGCCTTATTTTGGTCGTTATCAAAGTCATTCAAGGTCATCGATGTTGATACCACTAAAAACCTCGTCTCGTGTGCTTGTTATGATAAACAGCATGTCTATGCTTATCTGTAACAGTTTTCATATTAAACGAACCAATACCGGCAAAATAAAGATTTTTAGGTGTGGTACCCTATTTTACGCCCTCGTTCGTGGGGAACGCTTTAACCCAGCGACATAAATTTCTGTCCCAAAAAACTAGAGTCTTTGTTGCAGCCCACTGTGAAGATTTCGTGATCCTAGCTTGCACCGTTTTCACAGGGTCTCAGGGTGTGACAACAAACAGACAGACAGACAGACGCCTCGTCGATAGCCAAGGTTGTTAGCAGTATTGGCAAAAATATTGTAATAGCAATAGCAATACAATATATAGCGCGTATTAGCTACGGTAATTTTGTCTGTCTGTCTGTCTGTCTGTCACGACCCGGTACCGTTCCAAGATCAAGTGAGATAGAGACTTCTGGTTTTCATTATTAAACAGCTTAGAGTCTCTAGTATTTTCTGACTAAATTTCATGCCGCTGGATGAGGGGGGTCCGCACAAACGAGAGGGCAAATAAAAGCACTCTTCTCCTCTACAAAGACGTTATTTTACCGCTATTAGCTGATCTGTTATGAAAATGGTTGCAGATAAGCACAAACGTGCCGCTTATCGTAACAAGCACAAGCAACGAGCTTTTCAGGAATGTTGACATCAATAACCTTGAATGACCTTAAACCCCTAAAATAGGGGCCCCAAATAAGGGGATTTAGTGAATTTTTCGCGATTTTGGGCTGCGGCACATATTTCAAGAGTGAATTGCGCCGAAATGGCTGGAGATAGACCAAAGCAATCTGCATAGGAAATTTTTGGCCCTGAATGTAGATTTTAGCAGTCCAAGTCTTGACCCCCTATGTGCAAGGAGGCCTGCGCACGTGAGTGTCAAAGAAGGTATATACCCCCTGAAAAGTGGTTATTTTTTCTATTATTGGCTTGTCTAATGTGAAAACGGTTGCAGATAGTCACAGACATGTGCACATCATAACAAACACTGGTGACGTGCTTTTTAGTGGTATCAACATCGATGACCGTGAATGACCTTGAATTCAAAAATAGGGCTTTTTGGTGTTTTTTGGTGATTTTTGGCCGCAGATGAGTGAATTACGACGAAATGGATAGAGACTAAAGATAGACCAAGTCTACCTGCGAATAGGTCTACAGGAACTGCTATAGGCTCTCGCGCGTCTTATGAGTATTAGCTTAGATTTCTTGTTTTTCTTGTAAGCTTGTCAGCGAGAATAAAGTTAACGCGTGATAGGTCACCATTTCTAGACATTTTTATAGAATGCTTCACCGAACAGTGAAAACAGTAACTATGCGGCTCGAAGTCGGACAAGAGCAGTGCAAGAATTTTCTTATTGTACTGCAACTGTATTGCACGTCTGCGAATTGTAGCGTTACTATATTATGCTACGCTATTTGTCAATACTCACCAATGTCTTTGAATTTACCACGCAATATCCGCACAATGATTTCTTTGTTATGGGTATTATGTTTTCACCATGTTATCCGTACGTCTGTTCGTGCGAGGTGCTGTTTTCGCGATGTCTTTGGTATATATGCGTTGCTGGATTTTTACCAGATGTTTGCTGGCAGTGCATCTTCATGAAACAAGAGCGAACTGATCAAGTTTCGAGCTGAAAATGTCAAAAGTGGCCTAGTGCATGATCAATAGGCCTATGCTAAGCCAGCGTTGACGTACAGAGATGGAGATGCCGCATTTTCGTTCGTTATTCAATGAGTTAGACTTAATGGACGATGCACGTTGAGCTAAATCCACAACAAAAACCGAACAGTTGTTATTCAGATGTGTGAAACTCGCACATTGGCAATAAAATAATACTGTTTCTCACAGAGCAGAACGTGGCGCTACAAACTGACAAAGATGTACTCTTGTAGGCTATCAAGCTGCAGGGGTTCGCATATACTGCAATACAACTTAATAAATTGTCTTATTGTAGCGTTTTTTTAATTTTATTTTATCGCAGTTGTGCGTGGTTCAGAAACGAGTACAAATTTGGCTAAAAACACACATTATAAGATGTATTAACATTGACATTGCTCAAAAAGCTTCAATTAAATTAGGCATAATGTACTCAGCTAACGGCGAATCACGTATTGGCAAAAAAAATCGCGTCGTCATCATCGAGCCGAAAATGAGTTTTCTATTAGTAGACTATGAAGTACCCATATGATAAAAATAGACTTTAAACGGTGGACAGGTGTATACAAACTATTTGTGCGGCAGACCTAATAAACTGCATTACGAGTCTTGTCCGTCTGTTTTGTAGAGACTCCTAACTCGAAAACAAGAGGCGTTGAAAAATCAAAACTAGTGTTACAAAAGACTCCCAGTAACCGATGTGGCAATTTCCTGCTAAAAGGTCAAAGTTTAGGTTAGAGTTACAGTTGCGCAGCTCTAGTCGGACTTCCGCACCATTATGTCGGCACTGGGTCTACACATTTTTAACTTGACTTAAATTTTAACGAAATCTAACAATTTTTCGTAATATCCAAAATCACGGTTATTTACTAAATGCAAATGACCGCTATGGGTGGCTGGCCGATCGACCGACCTCTGTAGTTGCTTGCGTGTAAGAATGATGAGGTTGAGAATGTTGCCTGCAATGCCGAACAGACAGACGCCCGGCTCAGCGACGTTGCTGAGGAACAAAAAGAAAGCCGGTTCACTGACAGCAGCCGTGAAGTTCAGAAAACGTCGACTTTCAGCCACAGCAGCCATTTGCACCGCTGACGTCACGTTGTCAATGTACACGTCACAACTGACGTCACTTCCATCCGATTCGTTCATCATCGATGTTTTCTGTGGATTGCGCTCATCAAGTAGTGTAAAACCATTTATCATCAATGTCCAAAGTAGAACGCAATAATGAAACCAGGTTGCTGTGGCGGCCAGCTATTGCGGATTATGCAATAGTTTAACTGATGCAGTAAATAATGTAAATAAGTCAGCGTCTGGTTCATCATCGATGATGTCGTTGAACGTTGACAGTGAACACCGACTCTGCAGTACGGTAGCTTAAGTCACGCAGGCAGTAACATCAGCCAGACAACGAATAAAGCAACGGACGAACGAAATCCTCCTTCCTAGCAGCGACAGCAGCAGCAGCAATACGCAGCACGCTTCCCGCTGCACCGCTCATATCTACTACAGCCAGAAACATGTACTTACTTCGGTGGTCACTCGAAAGCTGATCTGCCGAGAAAGTTGGCTACCACTCTCTACTGTTGCTGCGCTTTTTTACTCTCGCTGTCATACTGCGTTGTATGAATTTGTCGATAAATTTGTTGATTGTTTGATTTATTTTATTGACTATCAATTAATGGGGTCGCACATTGGCAACGAAAAAAATGGGCCTCACAGAGAATAACATGACGCAGGAAAGTTGTATTCATATAATGTAGTATACAGCGTGCGGCAAAAAGTAGCCCCCTAAAGTTTTTCGCAGTTTTCTCCGCAATCGTTTGGAATTTTAATTTGAAATTTTACAGCTTTATTTACTAGAACTTTCTACATTTAAAAGCCAAATAAAATATATTTTTTTTGAAAAAAAGACAAAGTTATAAACTTTTTAACATAACTGCCTACCGATTTTTTAGCATTAAAAATGTTTAAGTTACAACAACAATTCAATAACATCGTTGAAACAACACAGTTAATTTACTATCAGGTGCCAGAATTTCATTGTCACTGTGAATGTTTGAACTGTCCACCGCCAGCTCCAACCTCTAACACAAGCCTTCAGTCGCTTAATTTGAGAAGTCTTTTACAGCTTTGTCGATCGGTCCTTGTGGCAGGTTGCCCCAGATAACCTGTAACGCTTCCTTCACTTCAACGATTGTTTTCGGCTTTTAAAAACACTTGCAGTAAGCCTCCAACATTGCATCCCACACGTGATAATCCACTCAGTCTATATTTGGCGAATTTGAAGGCCACTGGTTTTTTTGTGATGAAATATGGACAGTTGGCCCGCATCCAGTTTTGTGCGCTAGTTTTAGTAAATAAAGCTGTAAAATTTCATATAAAAATTCCAAACGGTTGCTGAAAAAACAGCAAAAAACTTGACGGGGCTACTTTTTGCCGCTTCCTGTATATACTGCAATACAACTTCATTAATTGTTTTATCGCAGTTTTTTTATGTCGTCGCAGACGTGTGAAGTACGTAATCGAATACCGATTACACCAAAAAACGGCACAGCATTAACATTGCTGGAAACCTTCAAATTAGGCAAACTGTAATCAGGTGCATTGCGGCATCAGATTATCACGATATGAGAACTTTTATATTAGTAGAGTTAGGCCATGTTATTGACGCAATTGCAGCAGCAGCAGCAGTCTCACAACATCGGTGTTGCTATAATAGATGCGGCAACCGCAGAGCGACGTCTCCTTGGTACACATCGCCATAGAGACACAAACAGCCGTGACACTCGCAGTCTGGTCAACTCAGCCTCCTACCCTCAGCGGCGTGGAAAATGATCAGTAGCTTACAAGTTACAAAATACACTAACAGACGGCCGTGACACTTGCAGTGGGTGTGTACAGTACGTGCAAGAAAAAATGACATAGTCCCCCTCGACAAAATCCCCCAGACATGATCCACGACAAATTCTCCTCTGACGAATCTTTTTTAGGTTTCTTCTAGAATGACGCCTTGCAAAGAAGATTTTTCTATGTGAAAACGGACACAATGAACGATGTATAACGACTTTGCTAAAGAACATTGCCGTTGCCGGCGTTTTAGTGTCCGGCGGAATTTTGTTCGGAATTGGCTTACTGCTGTCTGGCCGGGCATGACATCATGCCTTCTGCACATTGGGATGTCGTGTCGCGGCATTTCTAGCGTCAATTTGCTCGTCATTCAGTGAAGCGTATACTGACGGTCAAACCTCTCGGTAGAGCAGATCTGGCATAGCTGGCCGTATTGTTGGGACGACGCGCCTTTCGCCTCTATTTACATTCGACCCACCGTCTGTCGATCTGTTGGTCAGCCGACGTTTTTTGTCTGTCTCTCTCTCATCCTTTGTTAATACTGTTGAGAACGTATTCATTTACATACCGACTCCTTCGTAGGCGTCAACGCCTTCTCTACGTATACAGTCCAGTCTTACGTTGTACGGACGACAATAGCGCACATGTCACGTTTGCCTTGTGAAGTGACCGCCGACCTACATTGCTATGTTCGGTGTTCAATGAACTCGGCCAGATCGCATTAAAAAATAATTATGTTAATTAGCTTTTATTCAACTGTTTTGTCAATGTTTGATGTATTTTTCTTCCTGGACGTTAGTTGTGGAACGCAACAGATTATTTGAGTTAACCAGTCAATCAATCAATCAATCAGCCAATCAAAACATTTATTAGTGCCATGTGTCGCAAAAGAATCAGAAACGCACTGATCATATATAGTAACTTGAAACAGACTTTTACTGTCGGACATTCAGGCGGAGAACAATCATATTTTTGCTAAAATTTTCTGAAATGCAAGTGAAACAATATGTGCACATGCGGTTTGGAAAAAAAAATTTATATATAAAAAGTAAAAATTAACTGTAAATGCTTGCTCATTGACATTGGCAAGTGATTATTGATTACAAAGTAAAGTAACGGTTCTGCGAGAGACATTGCCGCGTTGCTGTACTGTAGTAATTCATGTGTTGAATGTTAATAAAACTGTTGAGACGTCTTCAGTGTGGCTGACTGCATAAACACCATAGCTGCTAAGTGCATGATCTGTCGCGACCTTTGCTGACGACTTGTCACTCGGCCCACACTTCCCATCCATCCATTTACAGAGAGCAAAACAATCGAATTTACTTTCTCCCGTCGCTTAATGCAACCAGCTGCTATTATATATACCATAGTCATAGCGTCTGTCGCCTTCTCTGTGTCACTACGTAGTGCGATAATATCTTGCGTGACAAAACGCCACAAATGAAGTCCAAATAACAAATTATATAAAGTACAGATGTTGCAATAGCCTCCCTAATTGTGTGATATGCATCTAAAGATAAATCAATGGGCTATTTTAAGCATTTATCATTTATTCTATTTTTGTCTCGTGTTACTTTGTGGTCGAATAGCAGATCAAGTCGATACTGTACATGGTGGCACATAAACGTAGAACACACTATCTTACGTAAATCGATCAACTAAGCGGACAGTTTCGGAAACGATTAGCTATGATCATTGTAGTAAAGGGTGGTCATGTTCAGCACTCTCTGTGTTCAAGGGTTTAACTTGACCGCACTTGACTGCAATGATCAAACTGACCAATGAGCAAGCAGTAGTGCATTACAGTAAACACCGTCTAACAGCGTCAGTGTCCTACGTGATTACGCTCGCATACGCGTCAACCAATGACCAATAAACTCGCCCTGTTTACCCTTTGGTAGGTTCGTCAAAAACTACACCGTGTCACTTCAGTTCAGTTCAGTTACAACGCTCTGTACGCGCCTCAAAACTCGAACTGCAGGAAGCGAAGAAACCGTGGTGTTTAAAACTGCGGTGTTAAAACGTCGGTAAGCCACCGGTGCACAGGTAAGGTGGTCTATATCAGCGCTGATAATTGGCGCCTACCTGGGCAGTTGCTGCAGCAGATGACGCAGCTGTGGCATCAATCATACCGCATCAACGTCAGACAACGTCTTCAAGGACATCATCGCAACTGCAGTCAGCAACTGATGAAAATCGTCCAATTGTGGTTAAAAGGCTCGGGTATATATCCCAAGCCACCAAATTTAGCCGCCGAGCCGATTTTTACGACATTAGCCAGCAAACGCAAAAACGCGCCGTAGCAGTGTTATTTTTCGAATGATAGTCTTCTGACATTTTTAAAGCATACTGGTATCAGTTTTCGTTACAGCTGATTTTATAAGTACAGCAGTAGGCCTAATCACATACCAAGTAGTATGAAATTCGAGTTCAAAAGATTTTTAAGCGAAAATTTTTGCAACAGCTGCAATTTTTAGGTCCAAAAATGTTTATCATTCACAATCTTACAGTTAATCGAAAACAGCTATGCATTTGGTGAATTAATTTTTTTAGATTTCGAGGAAAATGGCGGCAAACAGTGAAAAGTAGAAAGGAAGAGGTTAAAGGGAGGGAGGAAAAGAACGCGGTAAAAAAGAGAAATCGATCTTGCGCATTCTGATTTCCGGACCTCGGCAGATGTAAGAATGAAGTCGCTTATTTGGTTGCATTTGCCATTTTATTATATGCTAACTCCTGCAACAAAATGAAAGTTTTTTTGCAAGTTTGTAGCGTTCTTTGATAAACAATACGAACAAAGTCGACGACGGCGACCGTCTCCGGTGCGTTATTTTAATTTGCTTGATTTCATTTTGCTGCCCACATGTGTGAAGCCGCATCTCTTGAACACCGTCCTCTGATTGTAGTTACCGTCTTGCAGTCATGCAGCGTAAGTGTCGTCATGATGATCACTGTTTATGCGACCCTTGCGAGGCCTTGCGCGTTGCCTCCTATAATTCATATCTTCTTGTCTTTGTCTTGCCTTCGCTCGCACCGCCGCAAATCTGTCCGCCAACATGTCGTAAACTCTGCGCACAGCAAACATCAGTGGACGCCTGCCTTACAAAGCACATTCTATTTTACACGACACGACGTTTGTGAGCATAAGTAGCAAAATTATCTTGAAATCGAATGGTTAATCCGCAGGCGCGAAGATTTTTCGTCTGAAGTAAGCCTTACTAAACTAACTCAACGATTAATCAGTCTTGTGGCTGGCTAACATTTTGATCTAGTTTCCGCTTTTTGCTTGCTGTTTGTTGATTTGTTTTTCTCTGAATTGAATGACGAATAAATTTAAATATAATTATTTATTCTGCCAGTGCATGGGATGACTCGTCTGCGAAGTTCGAAAAAAACCGATTGTGACGTTCACCTTTTTTTCTGTTCGCCACTTCCATCCAGTACGTGACTGACTGGTGATACGCATGTTGTACAGAAAGTAAAAAGCAATGGCGCCAGACTCGACTCGACTCGTGGCGAATTAGCATCGCTGATGATTGTTTAGTGCGCAATTCCTCGGAATAATGTCGCGCGCATATCGCAGCATCCAGCTGGCTAGACGACCCGTATATATAGTGTGATGAGACCGACAGAAAGAAAAAGCCAGGGTAGAGTGAAACTTTTTCAAAAGAGAGGACAAGTGCGTACGTCTCCTCACTGTTTGCTATTAATTATCAATCAATCAATCAATCAAGTTTATTTCAAACAGAAACGTCCATAGAACACAGGTAAAATAATAAAAGCAATAAAAGTGATAAAAAAGCAAAAATAAAACATACACATCACAGTCCAAATGTCCCACAGTTTAAATGTGCTTTTTACTAAAATAGGCCTACGTGTAAAAATAAGGCTCACAGTTTTATCTGCATACTTACTGAAATACGTTCCATACGTGCCTGTAGTTGTCCAAAATTTTATTTTACAATAGTTTCTGTATAGCGCAAAAAACTATAAGTTAGCAATATTTTAAGTATTATAATAATTTTGTTGTATTTTTGTCATATTGCAATTTTAAAAAAAGACGTACACAAATGCAACCAATAGTTCGCACTTAGTTTCAGGTGTCTACACCATTTTCTATTTTGAACAACATCACTACAGCTCCAGAGAGAGCAGCGCAGGGGTATCAGCACATACAAGCCTAGAAACATTGTCCTGGCTACATTATGCTTGCACTTTGCGTGCTGACCATGCAATGAATATTTGTAACTGGGGTCAAGCACTTCGAATGAAAGGCAGTGGTGCGGTTAGCCGATCAGCGTTACATCACATTATACCGTCACTAACGTAATCGCCATCGTTTTTATCATCCAGCAGCAGCTGCTGCTGCTGCATTTGCTCCTGTGTTATGAACCTACCGTGTGGACAAAAATAATGACACTCCTTTCAACTGAAATCTAATAATAAATAGCGTGTCAAACGCACATTGCACATAAGAATTTCATCAGTCTTACACAACAAAATATTATTAGGCCCCTACTTTATCGTAAATAAATATCTTTTAGCCAAAAAAATTGTGGAGTAAAATTTTATCTGCACAATTGTGTTTGCAACTTTTGGCAAAAAACAATGGCTTGTTGAGTTTTTGATGCATAGGCTTATTGTTATTATTGTTTTATTTCTTTATTATACGATACTCTCAGTGTACATGGTATGGGTTACCACAACATGTGCAAAACTATATATCGCGAAAAGTCAAGCAATATCAACGACTTTCAAATGACTGGTAAATTACTAGAACAAAAATAAATCGCTAGTAAAACACATTACACAAAAAAAATTACGGGGAGGAAACGTCGTGTGTTGTTTTATTCGCCGGTCAACTGTAAATAAAACAACGCAACGTAACGAGACTCGACGTCTTGACTCGTGTCGTCGTAACGAGTCAGCCATGTGACTGTAGAATGCGCTGAAAAGACGCATTGATGTCATCAGGGTCGGCAACTGAGCGCAATGGTTGACCCAACATAATGCATGCACGACTGGCAGTCAATACCGCACTGTAGCTTACGCTTGATCTGCAACCTCGTGTGACAAAAGTGCCTTACTTTCACCTCACTCATCCAACTACTCGGCCACTGTTTGTCCGAACGATCAACCATCTGTAGCAGTATATCACTAACATTTTTTCTACCCCAAAAAGTCTTTTTGGGACTTTAAGGAAAAGCTGTGTTTCAAATTTGGCAATCGGTCTAAAATTGAAGTCACAATCTTGTCCACAGACACATGAATGGACTGATGGAGTCCAGACACACGAAAGGCCCGCCGCGGGGTGATTTATATTGTGTCCAATGCTATGCACTGCATCGGACAGACAATTATTGTGACTCTTTTATTGCAGCTTCTCCGGAAATGAAATCAAGCGAACAAACCCGATCTCTTTTAATCAGCTTTTAACCTAATGTTGTGTGTCCGTTCCAGACTGGGAGAAGATATTGACGAGCGTTCACATCAACGCAAGTTTTTAATAGCCGTTGTTATTTCGATGACTGCTTATGTCACGTTTCTACTTATAACAGACCTAACCTTAAACAACGCTGTTATGTATTTGAACTGCTAAGGTATAGGAATGGCAATATGCTTAAGTCTTTTATCGTGCCAGCTTTGCATTATGCGTAAGTTTGTGTAACTTTGTGTGTCTCTATTTTATTGTGCGCATTGTGTTTATCGTGTCTGACGGAGAATAATATTAGACTTTGTCGTTTGTCGTTTTGATGACCTTGTAAGTAGTTTGATTTTGAGCTACAGGCGAACTGATGTTGCTTATTGGTCATTCATTTATTCAATCATTCAAATATGCGAGATACAATTAGCTGGCTGAACATTTCTAACGTTCAGAGAATTTAATGATGACATGTACTGTCGTGCATGACTGTTGTTTCTATTTTTAAAAAGTCTGACTACGATTGTAAGAAAAGAATATTGAAAAAGTGTTGAATTGCACTGAATTAATGATGCAGTTCCGCCGTGATTTATCTAGAAACTAAAAACTAGAAAGAGTGGAAGAGAGCTGGACGAAATTGTCAAACAAGCGGCGTATTTGCTGTCACGGCAGTGCGTGCCCGTCACTTTGGGATTATTTGTATGCCGGCGTCTGCCTTCCAGCGATGCCTGCACACGGTCGGGCACAAGCTTTCTCGCTCGATATCAAATTGCTGCAGTGCAGCGTCAGTGGAAAATTAGTTATCATCAGAGCGCAGTCGATGTCACAAGTAGCGCGGTAAGTTGATCGACGAGCTGAAGGTGACACAATGTGGACCCACTGCGTGCAAGGGCTGTTGACGACAGACCGACTGAAGTGCCGGCTACGTGCGAGAAAGAGGACCAAAACCCCGCCAGTGTCATAACCCGTTTAGACGAAAACTGGACAGTATACAATAGAACATTATCTACGACCTTAGGCTTGCAAGAGATCTCCGTTCACGTAATAAAAGTTATACCTTTTTTCAGTACGAAATAAATAGCGGACGATTGTACGTATGTATGTATGTACTTGCTCACTCTATGTGACAAAAACATAACAGAATGCTGCTGGTCAGTAGGAAGAATTGGTCAGGGGTGGTTCTGTCCTAAGAGGTTCTGCTCCTACCCTGTCGATAGACGGGGTACTATTCAGGGACGGTGGAGGGGTTATGTCAGACCACAGCTACGCCGTTCGCAGCTGCAATCGCGTGATGACATGTCGTCAAGACTGCTGCTGCTGCTGGGTCCATTGATTGTGCAGTGATGAATTATAGACTTCATAACTGCCGACGTCCTCAACTCAATTCAGTCGTTTCTTTGAGCGTTCTTTTGATCTGATTCGAAAGATATACCCTATCGCTGCGCTTGCTGTCTTGTGATAATATGATGTCAATCTGATGACAGACCGATAATATGGCAAAGATCAAGCGGACAGGGAGCGTTGCTACTAACCAACAATTGTGACAGTTGCTCTAATATGTAAATTTTGTTCGGTTTCACTAGCTAAAATTTTGCTGTAAAGTTACATAGTACACTGGGTTGCTTATAAAATTCACTACTATCAAAAGCAGTGAGTAATAAGCACAGCGACATTGTCAGTAATTAGCAACTGAAGCAGAAGTCCGACCTGGCCGGCTTAAGCGCCAAGGTATCGACATATTTCGATTTTCTGGTGCGAATGTGTAGAAGAAAGAAAATGAGGGGAAGAAAAGAAAGAGGCGAATGCAAGACTCCTTGTGTGGTCGATGAGGTATAACAAGTAACAACCCATCGCCATCTATAGCCTGTGGGTGACGTAACGGTCGACCAGGTAACTTCAAAACGATGCAGTCACGCCTCGTCGCCCGTCACCGCCGTACCCTCTGCAACACTTACCGTGCGACCCTTCTAATAGGCCGCATTACGTGCCTTTCCCGTTCGTTCGTTTGTTTGTCCGTCCCTCTCGTCCGTCCGTCCCGCACGGGTTCATAAATTGGCGCGAAAGTTTTTCAAGACAAGAGTATGTTGGGTTAATTGAAGCTTTGCAGTTTAAGCGGATGGTCGCAAAACATGTCCGCACTGTGGCAATATATTTTTGTTCTAGTTAGGCACAATTGTACATTACAGCGTCATGCTGTCGACAAAGCAATGATTTCTGTGTAACAATCTACCTAACATGCCTGTGACTTATTACTGCATCTAGAGTTGCACATCATGATACCGTCTCAAATGTGTTTCGTGCGTGTTACAATGGGGCACATATTCACATACACATGGCTGCAAAGAACCACAATACCGTTATTTACCTGGACCATGTCTTACAACTATAAGTAAGTTATTGTTTGCTTCTATCACGGTTATGCTGTTTGATTGTCAGTATTGGTTTTTTCTAAGTTATGTTTAGTAAACTTTTTCTTTATTTGTTTTATTTTAAAAAAATCTTTTCTTTGAATTTTATTTAATTGTTATTGTACTGGTATTTAGTTACATTACTTCTGCATATACGTTTGTTATATGTTTGGTTTATTAACTAAATAAATAAATTTATGCACAAGTTATACACTCTAAAAGCCGATGTGATAATTTTTCCACACGTGCGAAGATGCAGATCATTATCAACATGTGCAGCATGCAGGAAACACGTCTGACACGGTGGTATCGTCAAAGTGACGTTGAATCCATTAATCAATCAATGTATTATTTGCTTGATACAAAAAAAATGAAAAAGCGTAATGAAAAAGCAATACACGACCTATTGCTTAAGCAGTCAGTGAGAACACAGAGGCCTAAGGCATGGTCCAAGTAAAATACATTCACATAATAAATGCATGTATACGTAAAGATAAACTTGTATTCAAAATAAACTACCGGCACTGTGTTTAAAATACAGTACTGTAAGTCGAATTAACTTTTAGTTTGCAGCTAAAAATCAACTGCATTAGATATATTGTCAAACTTACTTTTTAGTGCCACAATGGAAACTGCTGCCACTTTTGTAATCAAATAGATGCTTGAGCCGTTGCTGCAATATTATACAACTGAACGTGTGGACAGAATAGCGTGGTACAGTGTCTGTCATATCAAAGAGAGTCCATGCTTGCTTGTGAGACCCGCGACTGAGAACATAAAAACACGTCGTATACAGCACTATTGCCCCTGTACAAGCTGCTGCTGCTGCTGCTGGTGTCATCAGAGCATTGTGCAGTGTAGTGTTCTCGCGAGAGTGGTGGTCGGTCGTGAACGTGCTATTCGACGGTGGCGGTTTCGGACGTCGTCAACGCTGCGGTTAAAAACGATCTATCGCTATCGTTAGAGCCTCACCACACACGCAGCTAGACCGTCACGTCCGTCGCCTTCGCCATCGTCAAGCCGTCGAACGTAATGTGATTATGCTATAAGCAATAACGCACCGCTGACCGACGCCCAATCGAAGCCAATTAGACGATATACGAGTCCTAGCCTTAAAGCAAAGGTGAGCTACGAGGTCAGCCAAGACATAAAGCAGCCATTTTAATCATTGGACAAGTCAGGTTCGATGCCGTCCAGCTATTTTTTCTTGTTAGATTTGACGGTGTTTGTAGCAATATTGTTATTGTTATTGTTATATTCTATTTTCATACGATACGTACGAAAATGCAAGATGCACACGTTAAAGCGAAAGGTCTATGGCTTTAGTATACCAAAGGCAGCTACACTTTGTAGTCGCATCCGAAATCGCGAGTTACCATGCACAATTTTCTAGGTCTACGTAACCTTTAGTGACGGACCTCTTAGTGACGGACAACGCTGGCAACTGGCAAGTTTCAAATTATTTTGCAGAAAATGCATCAAATCAAATGCACTTTAAAATTAAAGTATGGACTGTATGGTAGTGCGAAAATAGTTACTAGCATGGTTAGAATCAAATACCTAATATACTACTGCTAGTCGGCGTTTCGTAAATGTTGCTAAAGTTTTTTTTTAAAAAAGTGCTTGCTTGTTAGTTAAGAAATATCAAAAACAATCTTAATTGCCGACACTGTAGTTTAACTAAACTTACATTTTTGTAACTCGAAAGCAGGAAATGTTAAATAGTTAAATCCTGGTTAAAAGGGCATACGATAATAAACAAAGAACATCAGAGGACGTTACTTAAGCACTACTAAAGCAACACTTTGCGTTCAGAAGGAGAGAAAGAGAAGTGTAATGATGTATGTCGTCGTGTGTGGCAATGGTATTCCCCGGCGCTGGACGCTGTCGTCTCTCTATATACATGGGCCATTGCTCTGTGGTATTACATTAGGGGAAAGAATATACGTCGGTCATAAAGTTTCATTATTGCCGGACGATGCTGTAGTACTTGTACGATGAGCGTCGTATCGGAATGCTCGCATGAACGATCCAATCTGTCCGCCGCGCTGTTATAACATACCGGGCGGTCCGCTCTCCACGGTGATCGATTTGCAAAACTTTTATGTTGATACACTGAGCAGCAGCGTACACTGCAATAAGGTGATCACTACAGATCTAACCGCACCGAAACACGTGGTACCAAATACTAATTATGAACATAAATCAATCAATTATCAATCAGCGCGTTTATTTCTGTTCAACAAACCACAAAACGCAGATAGGCAGGTGACGTGAAGGCAGACACAATGAAATACGCAAACACGAACACTTGCAAAAAATAAACACATACCCACAACGACACGAAGAGAGCAGATAGATTTAAAGTATGACATTAATATTTTATACACTACAGGGTTTTTTAGATTTAAAGATTGGAGCAATTCTTCAAATGTGTCGTGGAATTTTTAACGACCACTTTCAATACATATACGCGTGCGATCGTCACGCTATGGATGCCTGCTGTAAAGGTGATGATGCTGAGTGATTAGAAATCGCGTCCCAAGCACGTGGCAAGCAACAGCAGCGGCAGCAGCGTGACGTAATCACTCGGGGAGTCTGATATTAATAAGTTGTTGTCGGCGAACGAGACGATTCTTGAGTGGTCTGCTCGGACGGTCGTTCTGTTGCTGCTTCTGTCATGAAGCGATATGGGCGATGGCTCTTACGGCCAAAATGCTTGTGGGAGCGACGCCCCACATATGCTTGATTTCCGACGAATTTCTGCAACAGTAGAATTAACCAATTCTACAATTCTAGCTTACAGCTTTTCTCCTGCCCGAAAGATTGGGAATAAATAGAAAAGTAGCGAAAGAGAGTGGGAGTAAAATAGAGAAAGATGGGAGGGAAAAGCAGAAAAATGAAGGGTAGAGGAAGTTGCCCCCACAATGATGTCTAAGAGTCCTGGCGCCTACAGTGACTGCTGCATGCTGGTGTGGCGTGATTTATTTTTCTCGTCACGAGTCGACTTCCGGCTGGACGCTCAACGTCAACGGACGAGAGGTCCTCTTAGTGCCATTGCCGTCACATCATCGACTTGATGGTCAATCCACACCACACGCCCGGCCATAATGGATATTAAAGCTCATCGATTTCGTCTTGCCAGTCATTATTATTATTATTATTATTATTATTATTATGCACGAAAATTATTAACGTGGCATTTAGTCTAAGTATAGACTTCAAGGACACGTAACAAAATTACACTAAGAATCGACATGTTCGGCAAACAGAAAAATAGAAGAAATAGAATGAGCGTCACTAGTAGGATGTTGCGAACAAGTACGTCTTTAAATGGCGCTTGAAAGTCGACAGTGACGACGATAACGTGACAAACGATGGTAAATTGTTCCATACAAAGTCGCTGGAACAACGACCGCCATTGACGAGCTAGAACGCAGACTCCGCCTCGGCTCACGCACGCGTTTAATGAGGCCAGTAGTCAGCGCACAATCCACTGTACGAACGTCGTACAACTCACGTCGACTGTAAGTGTACACTGGCAGCTCGCTCGTAGTGACCACATGGTCTTCGACGTCACGCATCACTGAGCAGCGTGGCCGCTGTAAGAAGCATGGCCGCTGCAAGCACTGTAGCCCATGCCACTCCCGCTACAGAGCAAAACTTTAAACACGTAAACGTTGAAAAAACGTAGCAACAACGAGCGATAAGACGCACAGTCGCACTCCTTGCACTATGACGCACAAAACAGTGTAAGTTATGCCTCGCAGTGAAACATAGTTCCAGTGAAAAAAAATGAAAATAACAAGAGACCACATGAACACGTCATGAACTTTACTTGCAATTATTATTGACAATTTTCGACAAAATTTTGCGATTTGCACATTATAAAATACTTAAAATTTTCAAGTTAGATAGCCTATTCTTAAACTTAAAACGGAAGATATTCATGACTTTTGGTTTACTATTTAAATCGAGCGCACCAACAAAACGTAACAAAACATTACTGGGCTCAATTTGTCTCGGAATTGTAAACCTCTACGTGTAACTTGTATAAAGCCTGAGCTTATTAATTCGAGCAAATGTCAAAACATTCCTCATGGAATTCATGCTTTTACTCTACAGCAAATATGAGTAATGGAAATAACATTTGACTGCTGCTGCTATCTTCGGCATTCTATTCTGCGAATTTCTCGCATGGGAAATTATCGTAAAACTGAACGCTCACTGTGATGTATAACCGTTTGCGTGTACGATACAGCTGTGAGCTGTGTCAAATCGGCTCTGTGCGTTGGGACTATCATTAAAATTAAGTTCCATCAGATTTGTCTCGTCTCCGACCACTTTTTTGACAAGTTTTGAGCTAAAATAACAGCGAAGTTATAGCAGCTAGATGTTAGAAATGTCATCTCAGATCTCAGGTGGTCACACAAATTAATTTGTACAGTGTATGTCTCGCGAGTCAATAGTTCTGTTGCTACCGTCTTGCGTACACAATGAGCCGTGTGCTACACACTGTGTACATACACACATCAGTGGGTCATCAGATATGCAATACCATTAGGCATCGCCTATAGAAATTAATGAAGTTAGTGTAATTGCCTTAATACAGACTTTTCGCCGAGCAAAATTTAAGACAAACTATGCACAGAAGGTTTGGTAAATAATTATTTAGTGTCAGACATGATTTTGCAGAAACTGTGAAATTCGTATGAAAATTGCCAAAACAAAAGTGACATCTTTGTAGCAAAGAAGATGATTAAAATTACGATTAGGATTGTACAAAAAAGTGCAGTTACGAAACCGGGTTAATTGGTTTAAGCTTACTCGTAATTATCTATAATATACGTTTGCCAAAAAGTGAAGCTCGATACACAAGGTTAACTCGCAAGTGAATGAGCCCGTGAATACGGCCGCCGAGTCGACTGGTTAGTATTTTTACGCGCGAAAGCAGCTATGCTTTCAGCGCGTCTTAGCCATCGCAATTCTGTCCGTCTGTCCGTCTGTCCGTCTGTCCGTCTGTCCGTCTG
>Ga0209367_1003076_pt1 | contig 22469 bp, 15 predicted proteins | sample WorMetLIZISLAND2_FD_187412 | JGI IMG/M metagenome (GOLD analysis project Ga0209367, IMG submission 187412) | Marine gutless worms symbiont microbial communities from Max Planck institute for Marine Microbiology, Germany - Olavius geniculatus... ... | reverse complement strand
CGAAGCAGTTGAAGATCTTTTTACCCTTTCGTCGTGCTTTCTCTGCTATCAGTCTCAGGGCTAGGATCTGCTGTACTGTACTCCTGTCTTTGCGAAATCCTGCTTGTTCGTCCGTCATCTAGCCTAATTTTAATTTTCCACTAAACAGTCACCCTCGTGACAACATGGCTATGCATGAAATGATCTGAGTAGGTGATGAATCGAAATACCGTACTGTTCTAATTTTAGTCATCCTAATGTTAATATTACTGTAAAATATTTGGTCACAGAAATAACCTAAAGCACCCTACAGAATTTAGAGACGGCGTCACTGACGTGCAGGCCTATACCCATACAATGCTGACAATGTACAAGGAATTGAACATCAAACTTCAAGAGTAGTTTCTTCTCTCTTTTACTACGCCCCTTCTCTCTGATGCATGCTGAATTTTGTGCAGTATTTAAAATACTTGACTTGCAAGGTTGGCCAAAAAAGTAAGCTATAGCACTTTGTGCATATCTTCGCTAAATATTGATCAATTTTCACAATTTTTTTCACCACTGGACTCTGTAAGAAATTTGCTACTCAGTGGCATGCACAGCACACTTATTATGTTGCTGCACTACCTTGTAAAATATAAATAGCCAAAAACATACAATATCTACAGATGGATACGAGGTCACATGGTCAATTTTTGAAGTATTTAACTTAAATGTTAAAATATGAGTTATGGTAAGTGTCAAAACCATTGGAGAACATGTTAAACATTTTAAAAAATAATTTTAACTATTTTACTGTGCTCTAATTTTCAATGTACACTGTTGTTTGATGTTGTTTGATGGCTCAATCTTGCTCAATTATCTGCATGAGCATACAGAACAATGTATTTCAATTGTGTGGCCCTACAAGTTGTGCACTATTTTTTGAAACATGAAAACTTACTCCGTAGCTACACGTGAACCTGCTTGGCACTCATTATAACCTATATTTAACATTTTACTTAGATACCTTAAAAATTTACCACTCGACCTTATTACGATGTGTAGATATTGTACATTTTTGGATGTTTATATTTTATAAGGTAATGTAGCGACATGATAGGTGTGGTGTGCATGTCACTGAGTAGCAAATTTCTTCCAGAGTCTATTGGTGAAAAAATTGTAAAAATTGGTCAATATTTAGCAAAGATATAGAAAAAGTACAATAGCTTACTTTTTTAGCCCATCACTTTTTAGGTATTGGTGACAGCAATAGGCTAGGTTACCTGACGTGACAGCCTTGACGCTCTTCATCTTGAGTTCGTTCTCGCCATGATCGTTGATAGCTACCACCGTCATCTCATACGCTGTGCCCAGCTTCAACCCTACACAGCAAACCAGCATAAAACACACGAGACTGGTTGTTAACAGTAACAAAACGAAATCTCTTTCCATCTTTGTTCTGCGTCACTGCTTTAACTGCATGTTGAACCACCGTGAAGTCAACAACTCGTTATACCATTCCAGATCAGATGCAGTACTGGAGAAATATATGCCGTGAAAAGCGCTCATACTGTTTACCTCTAGCACAGTAGCACTCACTACAGGGTGCGGCAAAAAAGTACCCCCTAAAGTTTTTCGCTGTTTTCTCAGCAACCATCCGAGATTTTAAAGTGAAATTTTTACAGTTTTATTTAGTGAAACATTTTACATCTAACTGCCAAGCAAAATTTGATTCTGTTGAAAAACGACAAAGTTACAAACTTTTTAACATGACTGCCTGCCGATTTTTCAGCATTAAAAATGTTCAAGCTAAAAATGCTATTCAATTTTTAAAAACCGGTTACCACGTAACTTTGATGATGTCACAGTGACGTTTTAATAAACAGTAATTTATTCTGTTTATAAACTATCACTTAAAATATCGTTCTTTTAAAGCAATCGCCGGCTGCCCACCGAGTTCATCTTCCAGCAGTATAGCGCGCCAGCACACACAGTGCACAGCGCACAGAACTGGCTGCGGGTCAACTGTCCAGATTAATTTCATCACAAAGAACCAGTGGCCTCCAAATTTGCCGAATATAAACCCAATGGACTATCGTGTGCGTGGTGCAATGTTGGAGGCTCACTGCAAGCTTAAAACACAGCCAAAAACAATCGCCGAAGTCAAGGAAGTGCTTTAGGTTATCTGTGCCAACTTGCCACAAGGCCCAATCGACAAGTCTGTGAAAGACTTACCAAAGTAAGCGACTGAAGGCTTGTGTTGGAGCTTGGAGCTGGTGGTGGACACTTCGAACATTCGTGCTGACAATGAAATTCTGGCATCTGCTCACTAGTTAACTGTGTTGTTTCAATGATGTTATTGCATTGGTGTAGTAGCCTGAACATTTTTTAATGCTGAAAAATCAGTAGGCGGTCATGTTAAAAAGTCTACAACATTGTCGTTTTTTAATATAATCATATTTTAGCCCTACTTGGCATTTAGATGTAGAAGGTTTTACTAAATAAAGATGTTAAAATTTTAAATTAAAATTCCAAATGGTTGCTGAGAAAACAGCGAAAAACTTTAGGGGGCCACTTTTTGCCACACCCTGTATGTCTGCAGTAGTAAAACAGGTTGATAACTCCGCAGGTAACTAAATGGGGCGACTGAAAATGCGAGAAATGAAATTTCGACACCATCAAAAATGCAAGTCGTGAAAATACGAGACATGAAAATGCGGGAAATGAAAATTCGGGAAAAGTATGATTTTGGTTTAGGTGAGCATTAACGGTCTGTACAGCTGCTTTAAAGTTCAAGTCGTCGTTGTCAATAATTAGTAAATGGAATGTCGACTCCACGTGGATGTACTCCTGCAGGAGAACATTGGTTTATATGAAGTCGACTTGGGTGATAACTTTTTTTGCTTTTTTGGACGTTAATTTGAATTTTGTTAATTTCATGTACTGACATTTAGCGAACTGTACTGAAATGAACTGTAAAACTGTAGACGAGTTTTGGCGATAACATTTTTGTTTTTTTTGAACGTTAATTTGAATTTAATTAATTTCATAATGTAAACATTACTTTTAGCATACGTCTGACCCGCATATTCATTTTCCCGTATATTCATGTCTCGTATTTTCATGTCTCCCATTTTCCTTTCCCGCATTTTCATGTCTCACTTTTCCATTTTCACCCCTTATTTTTGGTGCCGCATTTTCATGTCTCGTATTTTCATTTCTCGCATTTTCAGCGTCCCCAACCAAACAAGCGACAGTGTAGGCTACACGACCGAACGTAGAAAACCATGAGATAAGTTGATGTTAAACCGTGTCTGGACTGCACTTCATCCGCTTTTCCCACTCCGTACGGTTTTACAAGCAGTTAAACAAGCGCCCGTCGTAAAATACTGACAGGATATCGCCGCTACACAACAGAGAGTGTGAACTGAAACGTACCTTTAACGGTGTAGACGCTGGCAGTTTTCGGGACGACGTCTTCGTATTTCATTCCCTCGCCGCCGACCTCAGAGTAGCGCACCTGGAAGCGCTGAGACAGGCCGCCGTCGAAGCCTGGTTGCCAAGACAACGTGACGCTGTCGTGAGTTGCGTTGACGAACCGCAGATCGTACGGACTGTCCGGCTTACCTGCATCAGCACGTCATCATTACACCGGGCGACTCATAAAAAGTACGCTCCTAACTCTCGCACATTTAAATGTTAATCGATTATTACACATTACTTCGCTAGCTACATCAGTGGTAAGCATTTAAACTATCATCCACGGCCTACACGCATCGTGAAATAAAATAGTCAATTCTGAGCGATTGCTAAGAAAATGGCAAAAAAAACTTTAAGAGATACTTTTTTCCGCACCCTGCGGTGAATAATACCCAGTGGATAGCGTTTTTCTGTTTTCTTCCACAAAACACAACAGCGTTTTCAAAGTTTTCAGCAATTTTTGGCCAACGTTTACAGCATCTATGTTCACTGTAGCGGTGTTCAGTTTGCTCGTAGTTGATGTCATCTTTGTTACTACTGACTGGTAGCGTCGAGGATGATATCGAGTGAGTCGGATCCAAGTTCATTGCTGGCGAAACATTTGTAGCGACCGTGATCGTCACTGGTGGCGTTGAGGACGAGCAAGACAGACTCGTACTGAACCAGACTCAGCTTCACCGGCTCACTGATGTTGTACCGACTGCCGTTTGCCTCCGACAGACGCTTGTCATCCTACCGGACAAACGAAACACAATAACTACTTGCTTGGGTCTCTTCGTCATTTGTAATGTATTCGCCAAAGTTTGATTGTCTAGTACGCTGTTAACTAGCTGATAACAATAATAGTAATACTCACAGTAATATAAGCAAAATGTTACAATTCTGCCATCATGAAACGCGGCTGTCTGCTTAGCATGCACATAAGGTACTGACTTTTTAAAAAATTTTGACTCAAAGTCTACTTTTGCGTCGCAGTATCGTAAGCGTTTGCAATAAATTAAGCAAAATCCTGTTCACGCGAGATATGCGCTATTTTCTAGAGGCTTTTGACGTCCGGTGACCGTAATCACTGACCTTTTAAACTAAAAACTGGCACACCGGTTACTGTCAGTAAATACATTGCAAACCGAGCGTTGAAGCGACACCTGCTGGACAGTCTTTTCAAGAGAGGCAGCAGCGGTTGACGAAATGTCAACAAAAACGATAACATAATAGCTGTATTTTGATGAATTTCTGCCGGCGTTTAATCTGTATACCGTTTCAACCGATGAGTATATTCAAAGACTGCGTTATATTACAGCAGTGAGAAAACAAGGCGAAAGCAAGTAGATTTGTAACCTTGAACCAGGTGAAGCTGACATCGGGCGCTCCGTCAGCCCTACACGTCATCGTCGCATTACTTCCACTCGCTGCCGCCGCCTTCCCGTACACAGGCGACTTGTCCACTTCCGGCGCGACTGTTTACACAGTTCACAACAATGACAGTACAGTGAGCGAAGTTGGCTGTTTCGATTATAATGTATCAAAAAACACCAAGTGCATAAGACCACGGTGGTGATTCTTGACCGCTTTTGCTTAGCTTAGTAAGTGTTTTTATTTGTGTATTTCTCTGCTGCGTTCCTTATGATTTGCTTAATGCGGTGCTAATGCACGTTTGTTGCATCTTAATAAACGAGTCGCTCATTCATTCAGTGATAAATGTGTTTTGGTTGATTAACTGACAGATGACGGTGTAGAGGTGACGCTGCTTACACTTGACCACGAGTGCTGCGACGGCGGATGCGGAATGCCCGACGCCGTTGTACGCGTGGCAACGGAACGCGCCGGTGTCACGCCGCTGTACGCCGGTAATCATCAGTCGCGAGGTGTCGCCAGCTACCGGCTCAATGACAGCACGTGACATGTCGTAGCCATCACGTGACCACGTGATCAGAGAGTCCACACTCAGCGGGTTGGCATCTACTCGACACTCGAGCAGCGCCGTCTCACCGACACTCACCAACAGTCCCGTTGTTACGTTCACGATCTCAGCACCGTCTATATGACAGCATGAATCATCGTCAGCTGGGTTGGCGGCGTGGCTTAGCAGTAACGCGTTTAATTCGATCAACGAAGTTACTCTACGCCGGGCCGGATTAGTACTGCGATGGGTGACTGTCTCGTTACTTAACCAGCCACCTAGGTCAACTCAGCCTTCCATCCCTCCGGGGTAGGTAAATCGAGTACCGGCCTATCTGGACGGGGTTAAGGCGGGGCGCGTTCACTTGTGTCGGGTGGCAGGTAACACTGTGGGATCCCATACGGCATGTGACGCTCCGTAGCTCTGAAATTGGCTTCCATTAAGTGCTATAACACCACCCTAAATTTTTAAATTAAGCTAACAATCGACTGGACAAGAACGGGAAGGAAAGAAGCACCTATACAGCTGAGAAACTACCTCGTTCATCATATATAGGTACAGGCAAACTTGCTAATTTAATTACTAGCCTTCAAGGAGTTCTGCTATTCGACTGATTATAACCACAGTGGCTATGGGACAGACAGTGAAACCTCTGGATTAAACTTTAGCTCTGAATACTTGCGGAAACTGAATAAGTAGCCAACAGAGGTAAAGAAAGACTCCACCGAACATTGACAGTAGTCATCGATCGACTGCAATCGTTCGGTTGGTTACGTTACGTTACACGGCAGATGCTCGTGCTTGCTGGTACTCACAATGTACGTCGATGTTGATGTCGTGCGTCGTCGAGCCTTCGCTGTTGCTGGCCTCGCACGTGTAGACTCCGGCCTCGGTCCGCCTCAGTCCCGGACTGATGGTCAGTACCCCGGCCTGTTGGCGGAACCTTGTACCGAGCGTCAGCTTGGCCGGGCCGCGGTACCAACCGTACGTGATGGCGGCCGGGTTACCGCGGGCAGTCATGTTGAGCGTCAGCGTCGCATTCTCTTCCGCCACTGCCACGACCGGCACCGCCGACGGAAAATACGGCTTGTCTGCACGAACAAAATAACACAGACGATTGGATTACAACAGTTAGCAGATTAGAGATAGGCTACGATTAAGAGGTCACGAGTTCGACTCCCGGTCTGGTCAAGTGGATAGCTGACTGTGTCTGCGGACAGGTAAACCATCTCGGCATATAACTAACCAACAAGGTCAACTTAGCCTTCCATTCTTCCAAATTAGGTAAGTAGAATACTGGCCTGTTTGGCCAAGGTTAAGGCAGGGCGCGTGCACTTGTGTCGGGTGGCCGGAAACACTGTGTAATCCTTTACGGCAGGTGACGCTCCGTAGATATGAGATAAATTCTCACGAAAAGCTAAACACATCCTTTAACCTTTTGATCCTAAAGCCTAATCATTTTATCCATGTCTGAAGACATTAATGACACGATGAGTTTGAAAATCGATCCGTGCAACCACAGAGATCGCGAAAGAAAACATCACGGACGGACGAATGCATGGTCGGACAAGCATAGAAACAACGTCGCCAGCAGCGATTATTAGCAGCGGAGGACAAAGGCATAAAACGTTTCACTACACGATACTGTACTGTACTGCAATATAAATGCCTAAGTCCAAGTTTTTGATGCTTCTCTTATCAGCCGCAGCGTCGCGCAGTTTGTTGTCTGCGGCAACTGAGCTTCTGTCTGATGCATTTTCTGTCATGAATTTCACCCGCCAAGAGAAACAGTTAAATCGCTACCATAAGGACATGATTTTGCATCATGCAACTTCGTAAGCAAGCAAATTATGCTACACCTAGTTCCATCACAAATCGTTAATTCCAGACTTATTCTACACTAAGGCCAATAACAGAATTAGTACAGCAGCATAGCAGGGTGTGTGGTTCAGTAAGTGCATGTCATGCACCGTTTACACCACCAACTACTTGCCATATCCACTTTCACTATCACCTTACTGTCTTCGTGTCAATCCACTGGGCCAGTCTAACTATATCTATCCACCACGCCTTCAGTCAACACCAAGTTCATATCGATTATATCTGGAACCAATTATGCGCTAGTTTGTGTACATTTATCTCTATGTTTATGTGCATGCGGCAAAAACAACAGAAAACAACATACATGATACTATGTAAATAAAGCAAAGTGGGGCAACTATAGGTTTTGCTTCAGTATATACACACACAAAAGTTTCCACAAAAAGTACTACAAAAACGTCTCCAGACACGTCCGTTCAAAATATCAGTGGTCTGTACTCTGTAGTTTGTGTGGTTTTTGTTAAAAGTTTTAATTTTTTTAAAAAGAAAGAGTAACAGAAACCAAGAAAACAAAAAGAAAAAAATTTCATACGAATATAGCCTATAATATTCTTTCTACGATTTACAGACTCTCAATGCTCACTACACGCCTTTCACAAATTTTGGATTCAATTCTGCTATTATAAATTCTTATTTACGTTAATCTGTTCCAAGAAGCTGGCCACTGGTCATCTGTAAGTGTATACGATGTTGAATTTATCTGACTACTGTATTCCCGTCAATTTACGATATAAGAATATGCATGGATATATAATCATTATCTGAAAACGCGAGCGCAGAAAACTTGGGAGTAAAAAATACGTCATCCCTGCTTTTTCACCGTGCCACCCTTTCCACTGTCGCATTCTAAAAGTCCCATCATTATTAAATCGTATAGTACGAGAGGGGGAGGAAAAGAAAGAGAGAAAAATAAAGCTGACGTACAGACGACGTTGAGTGTGACAGCATCACTGACGGCTTCGTCTAGTAGCATGTTGGTGGCTCGGCACGCGTAGATCTGGCCGTGGTCCTCCACACCGGGCGTCAGTGTCAGTCGACTGACGGTCGACCACCCACCGTACTCGGCCAGCAGCGTTCCACCATCCTCCACGCCGGTCAACACCTGCCAGATCCACAGACTGATGAAAAAACGTTAATTCTAAAAAAGAAACATTTAAAACGTGTTTTTTAAACTATAAGACAAACACGAAAAAAACACAAAACATGGGCTTAAGCGTTCAATTGTAAGTCTACAACAACACGCAACAAGTCAACTAGTTCACAGTCTGGGTCGCTGTGTCAGACTCAACATTGACAGTGAAGACCGTACAAAAGAAAAAGCTCAACGCAGTTTGCAGTGAGAAATGCAGCATATTTTGCGCGAATTTTTTTTGGTATTGCACATTTTTAACAACAGCAAAATGCATACGGCAATGAAAAAACATAAAACGTGTTTTTAAACAAACATAAAAAAACATTGTTAGCATCTACAGTAACCTGGTCGCCATCGTGCCACCATGACAGTTGTGAAGCCGGATTGGACGTCGAACTGGTGCACGTGATCGTCAGCGTTTGTCCGGCTCTCACTGTCGACGGACTCAGACTTATGTTCAGCGACCTTGGCGGAACTGCACAAAAATCACAGCCGCTAACTGTATACCTACAGCACTGTGTCATAGGCCGCATTACACATCTTGCCCGTCCGTCCGTCCGTCCTGCACGGGCTCCTAAGTGGAAACAGCGTAAAAACCCCAACACTGGTGTAGATGTTCCCCAGGACAAAAGTAACTGCTAACGTGACTGACACAAATCTTGCCGACTATACAGTCTGCAGCGGTATGTAATGCAAAAATTTTGCAGCACAGCCGAGTGCATAAATTATAAGAACTGTTATCAGCGTGAGAAAGAGTACATTAGCACGATGTACTTACAGCTGACTCGGAGTGTGACGGCGGTGACGAGAGGCTCTGCCGTGGCGTCGTTGGTGGCATTGCACGAGTACTCAGCGTTGTTATCGTCCGGACTGAGTAGAAACGTCACCTGATTCGACACGATGTTGCCCGTCACTCGACGCACCGACTCCAACGCTGTGCTTCCTTCAACAGCACGGAAACGCGCACATTGTACGTTAAGATGCGTGTAAAGCGACAGAAATGAATTAAAATAAACTAAAATAAAATGAAATGAAAGCTGGAGCGCGGCTTTCATTCAATTTTATTTCGTTTCTGTCTCTCTCTGTACGCACCTTAACACACGCCGTCCAGTCAGAATCAGCTTTCTGCATGGTGCATGAGACAAAAACACACAGTCTCACATCTTTTTCCAGGAAGCTGACGCGTTTCCCAAATATTATATTAAAATTGGCGTAAAAAGAAGGCCCACATTAATGCCTAACATTTACTTAAAAATCATATTCTGCACAGCAATTTGAAAGCAACTTCTAACTTCCACTACAGATACCGGGTATACAACGACAGCAGAATACTAGTTCGAAGTCGGCCTACGGATGGCGTGATACAAAATACATATAACTACTGAATGGAAACCTTTGAGCCAGGTGAGCGTTGCGGGTGGGTTTCCACCGACTGACGTGCAAGTCAGACTGAGAACGTTTCCAGCATAGACCGAACGACCGTCGATGTAGCCGGATATCGTCGGCTTCTCGGGAGGATCTATCACAGAACACGCCATCATGCATTAGTACTCTCAGTCACTCACTTCTTCACCAGCATAGCTTGTAGCAGTCTGTTCCAACTTGATCCGTCAAACTGTAAACACGCTTGCTTTATTCCACTGTCGCACTCCTATTGCCAAACTCTACCGTTCTGTCATCATCCCGAAGGCAAAACGTCTGAAAATCTTACCACACTTAACGGTGGGAAAAAAGATAGGAGAAAAAGGGAAGAAGAAAATGACAAAGACCTGTTGTGCCATTTTTAATTTTGTTTCCATTTTTAGCAGACGAAAGTAAAGTGCAACATTTTGCCACGTGAAAATGCCGGCTTGTTTTTACACGTAAAACTCTGCAACGTCAGAATGCGACGTTGTACTCACTCGGTCGCTCGTCAGAACCAAGATTTGCGCGACGAAACGGACATTGTGACGTTAGACGTCATCACAATCTTCGAAAATGATGACTCTTGACACAAACGAAAAATAAACCAAAAGTAGCAAATCGACAGACCAGCAAAAACCTGCAAGCTCCTACGTTTCTAAGCATAATATCCAGACAGTAGAGACAACGTGAAAGTTACTTAAAATTTTTCATAAACAGAAATAGCTAGCAGCTTTACCAAAATTCTCTCAAAATGCAACTTTCGCTTATGGTAAAATGTACTCAGGGTACGCGAAGTGTGACTAAGTAATGCGTAAAGTAATCGCTGCTTCTTACACATGACTTTGAGAGTGATCGTATCGACAACGGTCTGTCCGAGCGCCTCGTTGGTTCCGTGACACTGATAGATCACGTCATTCTCACGCTCTGTTACCAGAACATCCACTTCCGAGGTCGTCACAAAGCCACCCTGCGGCACCGACAACACTCGTGGTAGCAACCGTACTGCACAATGTCTCTCCCTATCAGACGGCTATAACGCATTATTACAATAATATTCGTTTAGCCCTATAGCATATAGTTTGTGTACTAGCTTCTATCTTGTAGTTTTTATCTGATCTTACGTAGTTTGTTGTGCAGTTTTTTTTCTTTCAGTATGTATATATTATAATCAAATTCTACTAAATTATACTATATATTGTACTTTTTGTGCTGCCTTAACTTCTTTAAGACGTATTAAAGAATACGTCGAAAGACATAAAGTTGTCAGATTTATGCTGTAACAGTAACGTCAGAAAGTGCATGCGAATAAAATATAAATATAGGCTAGCCTATATAGCATATCGTCGCCGATATAATACAAGAAACCCAAGGCCCGTGGAGAGAGAGAAGCTGCGGTTAGTTTACCTGTGCGGAAGGCATGACGCTGCTGGTGCTGCCCGGTAGATGGCGGCCTCTGGTGAACCAAGTGATAACTGACGGCGGGTTACTGATAGCAGACACACAGCTCAGTCTGATTGTGTCACCCGCCTTGGCGTTGTCATGTCCGCTGATTGTCACCTTCTCCGCAGCAACTGCACGATCAGCAGCAGCAGCAATAGCAGCGTCATATGTGTAGACTGTAGAAGATGTTAATCAGAGAAAGCATATAACTTAAAACCCAATTTATCTGCTAGTAACAATCATGCCATCTCAAAAGTTTCAAGGTCAAGGTCCAGGTCAAACCAGAATTTCACTGCAATCACACAAGTTGTGAAATGTTTAGACACTGTGCTCGATAATGTACAAAAATGAGGAGAATATTCTGCGTAGTTTCTGATAGATTCGCAGTTAGCATGAACCGCCATGAAGAAAGAACGATAACTTCGTACACAGTTATTAGTTTTAGTGCAGCAGGCTAACGCGGTTTGTAAACTATTAAACGATACAATTTGGAATTTCATAACTACATTAACAACTCTATCAGTTGATACAACATAAACGCTGTACATTTTTCAAGCACAGACGGAAAGCTATTGCGGGATACTTGATACATTTTGCTGAGTGAAGCGTCTTACACTGGACAGTAAGTCTGATGTCGGTAGTGAGCGGTTCGGTGGTCATCTGGTTGGACGCGGCACACCGGTAGATGGCGTTGTTATCAGACGGCTGGACGGTAAATACGAGCTCGTTCTCAGCGCGGCCGCCTCCACTGACGTACGAGAAGTCCAGCTCAGCGCCGTTGCGATACCAGTAGACCTGAGCCAGAGGATTGCCGCCACGAGACACGCAGACCAGGCGTGCAGTGTCACTCGTCTTCAGCACCTGGCCGCTCGAGTAGCCGCTGATTTCTGGCTTACCGGGCGGATCTGCTCACACGCAATACTTCAACATACATACGCCGGTACTTGCTCCATCAGACATGTACATATATTTCTAAGTAAGTCTGCTCCCTTTTGATCACAGCAGACTACAGTCTACCATCAGCGTCACACTCTGCGAAACAACAGTATCTGTATACAGTACAAGTACATGTATACTATACGGTACTGAGACAGCATTCTTTTCATGCATAGGCCCTATACAGAAAAAAATAGCATAGACCTATTATGGATACTCAGATCTAAAGGAAACATACAGGACACAGTTGGAGTTTTATCATTACAAGGACATAGAGACCTGTAGAAAGACTGAAAGAAGGTGGATTCACGACACGGTTAAACAAAGCTGAAAATCAACACAGCATCAGAAACAGCAAGATAGAGAGTGCAGAACATATATCGTGTTGCCGACCGTAATACTGTTATAGTCTGCCAAACTCACGTAGGACGCCCAGTTGTACAGTGACAGTGTACGGTCGCTGTAGAGCCTCGTTCTGGGCGGCGCACGTGTAGTAAGCCTCGTTGTCGTCGTCAATGGCGGTGAACGTCAACACGCTCTGCGCGTCCTGCAGCTTGCCGCCGCCGACACCGAGCGTCTCCAGCGTGCTGTAAGTGACGTCAGTGTCGTCGTCGTCGTCGGCAGACAGTTGGATGCCGTTGCGCAGCCACGTCAACGTCGCCGCCGGCTTACCGGCCCTCGCACGACACGTCAAGTTCAGCGTCACCAGCTTGTCAGCAACTCGCACCACTGAACCGTTCCGGTAGCCCACGATCTCCGGCTGCTCCGGAGGCACTATATACAACACACAGTCTAATTACTTGAACTTGGCATAGACATAGACCAAGTGCTTAGCGGCCCAGCCTCTATATTCTGCTAAACTCTGTTATGCGGCCATCATAACGGGCCACATTACGGGTCGTGCCCATCTGTCTGCGTTTGCGTCCTGTACGGAATATCAACTCAAAAAGAAAAAAGCGAAAAGAAACCAAAATTGGTATAAACGTTCTCTGAGATAGTAGTAATCCAATAATTCCAATTCTACAATCAAATTAAATAGTCCCGGTTTCTCATGGCGTCAACGTCTGATATGCTTTTGCTTTCCACCAAGGCAGCGCGGCGACTCAGGTGTTAACTCAAAGCCATCCGTTCTGTTGTTATCTGCATGCTTTTGCACGTTTTTAACAGCTCCACAAACTTGGTTTTAATCGGTTGTTTTCAGCATTTCACGTACATCTGCCTTGCACGTTATGCAACTGTCAGGTTATAATGCCAACGTCAGAGTCAAAAAAATGAATTTACGTAGCGCATTCTCGTAAAAAATGCTTGTAATACGCTAATGTGCGTTATTGCAAAAAGAAGACGAAAGGTTAGGCTATACTGTCATCAGTATTGATTCGCGATGCGCGTGACTCAAGTATAATTGAATGCACCCAACACAAGATGCCCGAACCTATGCAGTAAATAGATACTGAAGCTGCTGATGGACTTCATTATAGTTGATCAGATGTGTTTACTGTCTGTCGCTGTGCAGTCCAATCATATGTCAAAGAGTGGGAGTCCAACAGCGTAACCGAGCCGTGAGGTTAAATGACCGCGGTTATCTATATAATTTCAGCAATTATCCGTGGCCAGAAACCGCGACTTGAGCACATTCGCTCGCCAGAAATGCAGAAACATTCATTACAGTATAAACACCGTATATATGCAAGATATCTTTAGCGTGATTCTGGATCTCGCTGCAGGTTAACAAAATGGACTTTGATGGGGACAAGAAATCAGCGTGTAGCTGCAGTATCCAGATGAAACACGACCCAGCACAACGCCATTTTAAGACTGAATACGGTGGTATGTAGACTTGCAGAATGCAGATAGGCTGCTACGACAGCCGAGTATCACGTAGAAACCTTGGGAGGAATGGATAGCGACTATCAGCACATAAAAACGTAACCGCTTAGATAACAGCTGATAAGACAGCACTTCTTGGTACAGCAGCAGCAATGAGTTGCAGGCACGCAGACCGACACGCAGCACAATAAAGATATTGTGTTGCACATAATCTATTGATGTAAAACTTACTGCTTCCACTCCGCTGTAGTTTTTGGAGCTATCAACAAATAAAGGAATAAAATAAATTAACAGTAACAATAACTATTCATCGATAGATTGATTTCAGCCGTCACAAAAACCCCCAAAGTAAAGTTTTTAGATAACTCCAGACGGGACTCTAGACGTACCCCTCGGATGCGTTGGGTTTTTTTACTTTACACTAGTACTAAATGACAGTAGGCCTATTATAAGCAAAAGGTGCATTAACTAAACCCATCGCGTCTGACCGATGACGGTGAGCCGAGCTGTGCCGACGAGTGGCGGGTCTCCGGCAGCAGGCGTCACTTGGCATTGGAATTCGGCATCATCAGACAACTGCGCCGACTCAATCACCAGATGATGCTCACCCAAGCTCACGCTGCCGTTCATGCTGTACGTCGCAAACCCGGGAATCTCGCGACTGAAGCCTGCGGGACACAGTCATCAGTCACAGACATCAGCAACTGCGCATGACAGTCTCATAGCTCTTAACCTCACATTTGCGACGAGATGAGATGAAGTAAAATAAATCGACCTGCAGCAACTGCAAAATACCGTATTTGTTTTATCGCTGTGCACGTGAACCAGTGCGATAAAATAAAATTTCCAGCAAGTTTGTAACGCCACGCGTTTTGCTCTGCGATAAACAGTGTTAATTAGAACAAAATCGATGGCAATTGTCTTTATTTGTTTCATCTTAATGTAACTTCAGCTTATCAACTCGACTGGAAGTCGCTTAGCATATTACAATGCATGATAGAAGTTGAGAATCGTGTATACCTAGTGCAAATCCGTTCTTGGTCCACTGAAGCCGGCCTTTCATGTGCGCCACTTGGCAGCGCAGGACAGTCGTCTGTCCCTGCAGGACCGACTGGTCAGTGGGCCTGACGACGAACGACTGTACTTGACCGGACACTGCAATCAACAGTTAAACCACACTTAGCTTGCACTGCTACCGTTTTCACAGTTTTCGGCTGCAGTCGTGCGTTTAAAGCAAACGACGATGTAGCCTGGGCAATCTAATCGTGGTTTAATTACGACACCGCACTGTCTGGAGTGGTATAAGCTCGGACTGCGTCATCGCTTACCCAGTCCAGCAATGCGGTGTCTAGTAAATACACGCATTCATACAGTACACTTAAGACATCTGAGACCTCAGCGGGTAGACATTAGACAAGCGAGAGTACTAGTCTACTCCACGGTCGCAGTCGTAGGCCTACAGGCTATCTCCAGCACGTTCGCAAAGGCATAACGGGTTTACAACTCCACGGGTGCACTCAAGCGTGAGTGACCAAACGAACGACTTTCACTTTTCATTTCCCGACACTTGAGTGCTTGACTCTATCTTTCTATTTACTTACTTACAAATGCAGGCCCTTGACGGTTAGCTTATCATCACACTCATGCAGAACAGCCGAAAAGAATAGAGACAGATAGCTCGTTGTCTAGTTCTTTCACAATTGTACCAAATAAACCAGGGTCAGCATACTCGACGCACTAATTATTACCATTTTATTGTAAAACATAAATGTCTGCATAAAGGACTATTCGGCGGTCACGTGTTCAAAATATTGTCGACCAAATGCCAGACCAAATGTCGGAACCATGACAATAATTATCGCAGACATTAAAAGCGTCAAGCTGATACGCATCACGTGCATACGTGAGTATAAAGTTATCCGGCGACTTTCAAGTCTGCGACTCCAAGGAAACCGTTATCAGCGACCACACACCGTTATCAGTGCATGGTGGTCATTTTCTCCGCCATTAATCACCGCCTTATCAGCAGACTGTACGCACGCGCCGCATCTTGCAACCATCCTCAGCTTCTTCAGTCTTCCGCATCGAAATTCCAGTCAATGCTTTGATGAATTCGTAGTTTCTGCTGATAATTGTACTCTAATGACGATGTTTTCAAGCACAGACGGCGCAGCTGCACATTTGAATTACGTATACTTATTGTAGTTTTCACTAGTGGCGTAAATCTTATAATGTAAAAAGCTGTTCAATTTGACATGCATCACGCAATCATGATAATGTTGCTGTCGTAATACAAGACACTATGCCCATTAAATGTCAAAAGCAAATTTTTGCCGCACATCCTAATAAAAAACGTTGCATACACTAGTACAGTGTATACAAAAATGCGCTCGACATATTACTATTGCGAGAATAAAAATGCATCCCGAAGGTTTTCAGCAGTGAGTCTCAGACAGTCAGGCCAGCAACAGATATCGCCAGACGGCCGTATGTGCCGAGACGGTAGCGTGGCACCGACAGTTGATGACTGTGGCCAACTTTTACTGCATAGCTGTAAGTCTTCAAATTATTATATAGTTGCAGCTTCCTGGAACATAAAGTTCTTCATTTCTATCGCTGCTAACTCGTGTAAACAAGCAGTCTAACTCTGCTTAATAACAGAACCTGCAGTCAAAACCGTTTTACGACTTTTTTCTCCCGCAGCGGCGTGAGTGGCTGTGCGAAGCACCTGCGCGGCACATGGATTTATAAGCATTCCATCAGTATCAAACTAGTCGGCGGCGGCGCTATTTACTCGGCACCGTGGTCAGCCTCAGCAGCAGACAGGCAGGACATGGGCAGAACGAGGGATGATGACGTTCACCCGTCGAGCGGTCAGATACGTCAGCGAATCACCGATCAACGTCAACATTCACATCAGCGGTCACTAGCCGCTCGCTTCCGCAGGACTCACCACCAACAGCTACAGAAATTCAAATAATTCTCGCCTAGGCCTGCACCTACTTTTAACCCTTAGGTAGGCACAATATAAGCGCAATAAACGCAAATAACGAAAACAAACGGTTCCGTTTTAAATTTCTACATCCTGTGATCCCTCCTTATTTTTCTCCACCGCTATTCTTGCACTAAGTCCGAAATCTATTCAGGTGCGTAAATATTTTTTTCATATTCACGTACCGCTCGTTAACGTATAAGTGATACCGACGAATTTACGTTTTGGAACCAGATTTAGTCGACAGTCAATGACTATTTTATGTAAAACGGCCACCCCTAGTTCCCGTTCTTAGCTTGTCACTTGTCAGCTATACGCGATAAAGTTCAAGTCGTCACTGGCCTGTGGAGCGAAACGTCGCTGATTACGATCAGCAGACGCAGCTGCAGCAGCCGTTGCCATGGCAGCAGAATGATGACTAATAAGACGAGATTCGATATGCGGGTTAAGAATCGGTAATTCAATACGCGTTGTGCGTGGTCGCGCGCACGCAGCACGGCGGCCGAATTCCAACAGAGCTGTCTGTGAGCAGAGTGAAGTGAGAAGTACCTACATCTGTTCAGCCATGGACAACTCGATAATAGCTAGAATTAAAGGTCTCCTTGGTTGAGCTGATGACAGACCCCGTCTGTCTGTATATTTATAGAGTAGACACTAGACAGTGTTCTGCTGAAGCACAGGCTTAATATACGTCATTATATTTCACCTGCCTAAGGGACAACCAACGTCTCTGAACCCAGACTGCTGTCCACTGACCTTAGCGCATGTAATATCGTGCAACCACAGTCGTGACAGACGTAGCCGATTTAGTCGTGTTTAAACAAGATTTAAACAAAACGGTAATAGTTAAATATTTGCTGCTAGCCTACTTAGTTAATACATGTAAAATTATAACTAACAGTTACATAATTCATAATTATTCCACAAAAGTAAATTCATGCAGTTTGGTCGCATATGTGTAATGGCAAGGCATATCGAAAGTGAAGTAAAAGTTTGTCGGACATGAGATATGAGATGAGTAGCTAGAATTCATAGGAGTAACAAGCCGGCCAGCATACAGGACTGTCTGTAATGATGAAGAAGCTGGTCAAGAGCTAGCCAGCGGGGATACGCATGCAGGGACCTGGATGCACTTTAACCAGCACTGTTTCAACTGCCGTAATTGAAAGCACGTGCGAATCGGTGCGTTTCCGAACGCAATCAGCTCTGCAGCCGCACGTGTGGATGCCCGCGTAGCCTAGTACGAGCGATAAAGACTTGCAGAAAGAAACTAGGTTTGAGACCACACACACACACGAGCCAAGCAGCTTCATATCAATTTCTAGGCATCTCCCGCCGCAGTGCCGCCAGCGAATCGTAGAAGTTTGCACGCAGGTTTTGCACTACGACAAAATAAAATTCGTTGTTTTAGTAATTTTATCGAAGATGCGCGAGCACCGTAACAGTTACACCGTAAAATACGTTGCTTCGTGGTTCCGTTGTCTGTATTTCATTCGCTGGAATGTTTACAACGAAACGTCCGGCGAAGACGCCGCGTCGTCGACTGTTTTCAGTCATCTGGCTACATCATCAGCGCAAATGTTTTAACAGTTTTACTGTCGCACACACACTGCAGCGACTGTATACAATGTTCGCGATGACGTTAAAACTGTCAGGCTTATTTGCCGACAAGTGACAGTACACAGGCGCATCATCCCTATAGCATCACTGACTTGACTTTTAAGTTCCAATCGACCACACTGAACATGAGCCCATGTGACCACAGTGACCAGCTATCACAATAATACCGACGTCGGCGCATGTTGGCTACCCGCATCTTCGCAATCGGTGAGTCGTAACGAATCGGTAATGACCAAGCAGATCGCAAGCATGGACCCCGATCCAGCTTCGAACCGTTAAGCTACTGGTACTGGTAGCCTTATGCGCCGCCAGGCGGTAAACAAATGACTGATGATTGTTTTGACAAAGCGACCTACACGCCTCATTAGTACAACGCCGGCCGAGAAAAGGATGCCGAGCCAATCAGCAGTTAACTCATCGCTTCAATGTCTTGCCGCCACAGCATCAGGTGTTCGTTTGGTACTGCTAAAAATATGAGTTTATTCGTTCAAACGGCGACCGCCACGTTCAGAAAGTCAACTGTTCATATTCACTTCAGCAATATTAGGCGATTTCTGCAAATAAGCAGTCTACAGTACAGTCAGAAAACTACTGGAGATATTGACTAATCCACTGCGCACGAGGTATATGTGGCCATCGGTGTTTGAGCGACTACAATAGAGAAGTGTTCAGGGTCTTTGAAAACTAGTCTTCTCGGTAAAAAAAAGAATCGTATTACATTTTTGTTCTCGTATAATCGAGATCTCCACTGTTTCTAAGTTGACGTCAAACCTCGTTAAACGAGAAACGGGCAACAACACATAAGTGCTCTTGAACTAAGCCTCCAGCTGAAAAAGACCACGAAGAAGTAACTTTGATAGTGCAAACGACGCCGAATTCAACCTGTGAAACACCAGAATGCACTGCAACCTGTCGCCTACTGTCCTCAGTGATGGCCAGTTTATCTTAACTCATCACTGGAAGTAGCACCCACATAATTATAGTGCACACATAGTGGATATGCTACTTCTAATAAGGGCAACACTCAACTGACGCGTTGCAGAGCATACAATAAAGGTGCGTTCTCACTGCACGCGTTAACGCGCGTCACGAACGATCTCAAATGTATCCGCTCTTCTAAAGTGAAGTAGCGCTTGGATTAGGGCTTGATTGAACAGTCAATTGAGATCGTCCACGCGCTAACGCGTGCAGTGAGAACGCACCTTAACGCAGTGTGTGACGGCCGTCGAAAACGAGCGTCGGAGCAGATCGGGATCTAACATAAAGCACCGTCCAGGTGGAACGATACAATAAAAATTAATATTTAACGGAAAATAAGTAGATAATTATACTCTATCAACCTGCACTGTTGAGCGATTTTACTCAAAATGGGAAATGACTTTTCCTGAATGTGCCTCGCAGCGAACTCTGGATTACGTGAACTCCGATAGTGGCCAACATCAAACGACGTCGCTGCAATGCGCGGAGGTAGTTGAACGACTAGTCAGCCTTAGGTCAGTTTGACAGAATTTGGCTAGCCGATTTTTTTCCGGCGCTTATGCGTAAAATCTTTTATCGGCTAAGCCGGCTTAGCCATAATGCCTCAAGCAAGTATCATCTACAAGCGGCAGGCGGAAACATAAATGTGTATGCATAGAGCCTACACTGCACGTATAAAATTGCTGAAATTCTGTAGCAGTCGCGTTCTCTAGCGAGCATGCTATGAAGATGCCAACAAACCTGCGTCTGTGTGCCAAGCAGTGATGAGCGCAACGATCGCAAGTAGTCGCAGCCATGAGATGACCTGCATCGCGACGACTTGAATTCCAGCTAATACGAACAATACAGCGCAACGCAACATTCTCAAATATAATGAAAAATAGCAGAAACAGTTTCTCTGTTACAAACGAAAAGTCACTCACAAATTGAAACTGGCAGTCTGAGATAAACGCATAAAAGTCGCGACACAAAACGACCAAGTTTTCTTGCACAGAGAAAGAATGCAAGGACGAAGGGCAGAGATTTAAACGTGCACTAATCATAACGGTCCGTTTACAAATCTGCATGAAGAAAGTTTATCTTGTCACACATACCTCAGCGTCCAACAGTGAATAATGGCCTGCTATAGGTACTTTCGTCCGGTTCTGCACAACGCTTTGTTTAACAGACACTCAACATGGTGCAGCAAACCGAAGAGAACGATTATTGTTCGACGCCATTACCGTTGCTGTTGGTAAACTCTGATCAACAGTTTAGTACGCCTAGACCGGCTGCTGCTGCTGATAATGCCGCTACTACTGCTAAAATTACAGTTAGACGATGCTATGCTTCGATTCTCCTCGTTACAGCAACGGCGCGGCGGTGCTAGAGCAGAGATTATTGCCAGTGGCGCTAGATTAAGCTCAGCCAAGCAGCCGGCCACTACAGTGCCCCAGTTGGCGCACCAGCTTTCCCATTCCCAGGCTACTGCCGCGTACACTGCCCTAGCGGTCGGCCCCTCACCCTTCATCTGTTCCTCCCGACGTTGATGCATGGCGACTGGCCTGACTGGCTCAGCTGCCCCGCATGCCTGCGGAGATCAGTGCGTTCCAATGTGAGGAGACGTCGCAGCCTTTCTCAGCCGAGTAACTCGGTGCGGGAGGGTGGGTGAGTGAGGCGTGTTGGATGCCGTGGCCGTGGTAGTATCAGGTATCGCGCGACGGGGCGCCTGCCGACGCTCGGCTTCTGCGACTGCGACTGCATCGGACGCTGACCGGCTGGTGCCCCATTATAGGATCGCCCCCAGAAAAGTCTCACCCGGCCGACAATTTACCGGTAAAAATCCACCCGCCCGGAGAGACATTTTATGGAGCCGGCGATATTTTAATTACAGGAGACATATCAATTCTGTGATTATCTCTCCCTGGGTGGATTTTTCATAGGAGAGATATTTTAATGTGACACCGGCACCGCCCGCTAGAGTAGACGTCGACTTGACTCGACTCGACGTCGTGAACGACGTGAACCCTGAACCGACCAACCGAACCGTAGAATGCGCTAAACGCTGTTGTGTCGTCGTCGGCCGTAAATCAGTGACAAAATACACACTGTAGCAGACTCGCTGCTGTTTGCCGAGCATTGTGCATTATGTGTCGCTGCAAGGCGACTCCAACCTCTGCAATCACTGCAGTGATAGGAGGCCTGTAGCAGAAGCATGGCGTTCTATAGGACCAGTGACAGACTGAGTATTAATCGCTGGATTAATAATTAATTAATCGCTGGATTGGGTTGGAATCGCTGTGACCTGCTTCACCGCTGTTTGCCATAGTGTATTTTGACTAATGTGGCCGATGTCGATACTTCCAGATTTCGGTCGCTGCCGACCTACTGCAACATGTAGACATAGGGACAGATTGGGAAGCAGTGGTGAAACTCGTTCGCGTTTCAGTGCAACCAGTCAGATTTTTACGGAGTCCTGTGTGTGCTATGAAATAGAGTACTTGTGTTTACAGAGTTTAATACATGTAGTCAATATCATTCATTACAAAGAATATCCTTTTGTTTTATCGTCTGTCCGTCCGTCACACGGGTGGATCAGTTAAAAACGGTGCAAGCTAGGATCACCAAATGTTCACCGTCGGCTGCCTGGAAAACTCTACTTTTAGGAACCGTAAAGCTTTTCCATAAATTCAAAGGGGGTCACTCCGAACGAGAGCGCTAAATGAGAGGGGGGTGGAAAAAATTTGCGATTTTTTGCCAATAAGTCGCTGTATCTCAGTAACGGTGCGAGATAGAGCCTAGGTTACTATTAATCGCTAACAGGAAGTCGTACATTGGCTATCGATTGGCGTCAAGTTCAATGACCTTGGATGACCTTGAACCAGTGGCGTAGCCAAAATCTAGTTCCAGTGGGGGCACTTGAGGGGTGAGGTATGGGG
>Ga0209367_1003074_pt1 | contig 22473 bp, 18 predicted proteins | sample WorMetLIZISLAND2_FD_187412 | JGI IMG/M metagenome (GOLD analysis project Ga0209367, IMG submission 187412) | Marine gutless worms symbiont microbial communities from Max Planck institute for Marine Microbiology, Germany - Olavius geniculatus... ... | reverse complement strand
TTTTTTGCCCTCCCAAATTTTAAGCGGGGCGGTGCCCCCAAAATTTGTACTTGCGTTAACACCCCAACATAGAGACACGTCAAGTGCCAAAGTTTCGTCGGGCTACCCTCCCTAACTCCGAAGTTATAAGCGCTAATTTATTACATTTTAAGGCAATTTTTGACCCCCCTTTGAAAAAAGTTGTAAGGGGGGCCGCCGTCTCCGGTGGGGGGTGCGCTAGTAAGACTTGGTCATTCTCTAGCGCCTGTAAAATTTTGGGGGTGCAGCACCCCCTAGGGGCCGAAATATGGCCTTCCGAAAAATTGGATTTTGGTGGGTAAACATTAGCCGCGTAATCTCTGATGTTAATGGACTGAAGTTCACACAATTTTTTTTTATTCAACGCGGAATTAACTGTATTTGATAATGCCGTTTACCGCTTGTCGATATGCCTATGCAGTTCAGAGATATTTGCGCTCAAAGTGGAAAGTTGTTGTTAAACGTACTAAATTTTGCGCGTTTTTTGCACTCCCAAATTTTAAGGGGGCATTGCCCCCTAAAAGTTGTACCCGCGTTATCACCCCCATCTAGCAGCACGTCACGTGGCAAAGTCTCATGAAGCTACTCCCTTTAGCTCCAAAGATCCTTCATCTAATACGCTACATTTTAAGCCAATTTTTGACTCCCCTTTGAAAAAGGTTGTAAGGGGGGCCGCCGTCCCCGATGGGGGGTGCGCTAGTAAGACTTGGTGATTCTCTAGCGTGTGTAAAAATTTGGGGGCGCAGCACCACCTAGGGGCCGAAATATGGTCTTCCGAAAAATGCACTTTGGGTGGGTACGATTCAACATCGAGATCTCCAAGGTCACTGGACCAAACTTGACCGGACTTGTTTCGCGTAACGCAGGAGGAATCGCGGTAGACGGAATGACTATCCGATTTTGAATATTGTCATCCGTTTCGGAGATATTCGCCGCCGAACTTCGAAGTTGTCCGAAATTGGGCTAAATTTTTGCATGTTTATGGCCCCTGTAATTTTTTTGGGGTGTGCCCCGCAAAATTTTGGACCGGCATTATAAAATAGGACCTAGTACTGACCATCGTGCAAAATTTCACGCCGGTCGGCCCACGCATGTCGGAGATCTCGCGCTTTAGAAAAAAAATAAAACATCTGGGCTAAAACATAAGTCCTTCCGAAAACTATCGTTTTCAGGCGGACTAATAATAACATTTTGATGGTTATTATTATCAGTGTATAATGCTAGAAAGTTTAGTTTTCTTCTGTTTGTTCATTGGGTGGTAAGATATGAGATATGATTATTTATTTTGCATTTTTGCTATAACTGAAAAATTGCTGAACTTTTTTCTCTGTGATCCAACTCATAATTAGTTAACTATCTGTGCTGGTGGCATACATGTATCAGTTAGTTAATGACATTCTTTGGTAGTTAATGATAATTTAATAATAAATAAGGCCAGGTCGGTGGTGTGTCACTTAGCTTCTATTACTGAAAAAAGTTAAATACCAGGTACTGTATGATTTAGAAATTAATATTTTTGTAATGTATAATTAAATTGACATTGTTATGTTTAGATGCTGACTGTTTGTTTGATGGACAATGAGTGCATACCCGCCACTGTTGAAAAGTAGGTCATAGAGCTGTGTGCTTATTTATCATAAGAGATGTTCTATTAACATCAAGTTTGTCATTGTTAATGGTTAATGGTTCATTGCTATAGCTTTTCATAGAAAGCCCATCTCAGAGCTACGGAGCTTCACCTGCTGCATGAGATCACCTGACACAGGTGAACATGCCCTGCCTTAACCCCAGCCAGATAGGCTGATACTCGATCTACTTATCCCAGAGGGATGGAAGGCTAAGTTGACCTAGGTGGCTGTGCTAACATACCAAGATGGTTTACGTGTCCACAGATGATTACCTCTCCAAGTACTAGCCTGGCTCGGCGTAGGTTAACTTCTTTGATCGGACGCAACGCATTATGGCTGTGTCACGCAACATGCCATGTAGTGACACCTGGTGGACAGTAATTCCGACAAAGGGAGCAGCTGTTGCAGAATCGCCAATAATACAATAAACAGAAGTTGTATATCGATGAAGTTGTATAATTTTTTAAGCTACCACTTCAGCCTATGAGTCTATTCAAAGATATTAATGATGCTGTTACTGAATTTTATTGATGGTGATGATCAGGTTGGTGAGTGAGTCGCTGCAAGGTTGGGTTGAGTCAAGACACGAGGAACACTCTGACGACACAATGACCGGTGGTAGTGAGTTGATGTTTCATCCGCTGATGCGCTGGTTTGACAGAAACGCTGAAGATATCTTCACTCAGGCACTACAGCAGGTATGTAGACAGTAACAGCTGAGGTGGGGTAGGGGTGGGTTAAAAATGAGGTGGGTGGAGTTTAGCTCTCCAGCGCCCTCAATGCAAACGCGGTCAACAATGCGGTCAACATATTAACACATTGTGTCACATTTTCTGATAAATTCATTTGCTGTTGCAGCTCATTATGCTGAAGTTGCATGCAGTAGACATTTTTTCTATATCAAGTTTTTAGTCAGTACTGTTATCATTCGCTTGAGGGGGCCTTTTGATACATTTTCTCGTCCAAGTATTTGATTGTATTGGTAGCATTCTGCTGTTCTTACGTTAAGACGTTTTTGTGCATGCAGCAAAAAGGCACAAATTGCCTGTGAACTGTACTGAGCTAGTATGAGCGTGCACTTGGTTAAAATCAGTTAAGCTAAAATATAGCTTAGATCGGCTAGAAAGCTAGCTTTGTTGATGGCTGTTGCCTTTAACTAACTAGATGAGCTCGCCAACAGTCCAGGTGGTAGCTTGAGATATCTGTTCCAGTTCTATGGAACTTGCTGTAGCCAGGCTTGTGGTAAATGCAGTATGTTACAGAGTACTTCATTGCATTTTAGTCGCTTGAAGTCTGTTAGCTGCTTTTTTAAAGCATTTTGGTTGTTTTGGTTAATGTTTGATTTATTGAGCAGGTGATTGATAATTTGAGTGACTAATTCATTAATTTATTTATTAATTTGTTTATTGACTTTTTTATTTATTTACTGATTAATTGTTGATTTCAGTACAAGCGCGAGTTGATCTGCAAAGCATCTGGAGTGGAGTTTATTCCAGCAGAGAAACTGCGCCAGATCTACCCACAAGCCGCTTCTGCCAACACCGCGGGAAACCAGAGCGAGGGAGCAATGACAGAGGATGGAGCCGGAGCAACCGCTGATATTGATACAGATACTGGAAAGGCTACGTGTAAGCAACTGGTTGCGGAAGTTGGTGACAGAACAGCTCACAAGGATGGAGAGAGAGATGCCACTTTGTCGACAGAACGAGGCAGCCAAGTTGCAGAAGACGGCAATGGAAAAGTGGTGGATGAGGATGGAGCAGGCAAGTCCGCAGAGGCTGGCAGAATGGATGGAAAAGAAGATATTTTGTCATCAGGGGGAGGCGTGGTTGCAGAAACTGGCAGAGTGGATAGAGATGGAAAAGAAAGTTTACCATTTGGAGGTAAAATCGAGGAAGCCAGCAAAACAGCCGACGATGGAGCAGGTCTTCTGCCACCTGGAAATAGAACCGGGGATGCTGGCAAAGCATCTGAGGATGGAAAGGGAAGTTCTTTGCTGGTTGCAGTTGGAAATGCTTCCAGAAAAGGGACCAAGATAAGTTTACTTCGACTCCGGCTGGCCGACGGTGCAGCGACTCTAATAGGAACCTGACTGAGCCTGATTCTGGCATGCAGCCGGTGCTCAAGCCGAGATCAGTTGGATGTTCTGCCTGGCCAGCTCTACACGGTCACATGTTCACGATGTCGCGGTGCACAGTTGATACAACTAAACGTCGACATTGCCACAGCATGTCGGCCGTTATTGGATACATCAACCTTGAGGGATGTCAGCCACTTGATTTGGTGCTTACGACGTCACAGTTCCTTGTTGGGTGCCTTGCGTGCTCCAACGATGCCACGATCGATGTAAGTGTGTCACATTGCTACTACTGCTGTCGCTACTAATACTAGTGTTATTACTAGAGCTGTCGAAGCATTAGTTTTCTTAATGCATTAATTAAACGCATTAATTAACACATTATTAATGCACCCATTCCCATCAAGAGGGAGTTATCCTGGGCCCTGTGACATTTAGGGGAGGGGGGCATCTGTAGAATGTAGAAAGTTAAAAACACATTACTAAACATATAATCAACAATAACTTACGTCATAGCTAGCATAGAAATCTATTAGTTTGTCGTTAGAATAACTATTTATTTACAGTAGTGATGAAATGGCAGCCACAGTTCAGTTACTCGAATTCATTCTATAGTCAAATAACCGCAGTTTAATGGAATATTGGAACTTTTGCTTTACGGAATTTAGTAAATTAACATAAATTTACGTATGTGCATTAATTACTTTAACGCACGTCAATTTATTAACATATTAATGCATTAATTAATGTGTTCATTTGACAGCTCTAGTTATTACTAATACTCACTGCTTAAACGTGAGTGAAATTTGGAGTGCATGACCATGGCCAAGGTTAAAACCCACAACGTAAACCAAGATCAGATCCTTGCTGCTGTTACTACAACAACTACTGCTAATGCTACTTCTACTGGTTGTAGTGTAGGTTCTGGTTCACCTGGCCTGCTTTTTCAATTTACCGTGCTCAGGATTTGGTCAAAATTCCCAAAAGTTTACTTTGGAATTATTTGAGCAGCTTTTTTGTCCGCTTTGAATGTATATCTGGTGTCTTCATTGTCATCGTAGGCTGACCATCTTCACTGGTTCTGTCTGTTGGTCTATTTGTTGGCTTGCGATGTTGCAAGCTGTAAGCAGTTCTTAATGTCGGACAGCGTGAATGTGTCTGTCTGCTGTCTGTCTGTCCACTGCCTGCAGCTCAGCTTGTATTATATAGACAACCCGCACTATGCTGAAAAGCTTGCAATGTCTCGAGTCACGTTGGCTACTGTTTTTTATGACCGTCTGTCTTTATGTCTGTCAGCTGCGTTGGGTTAGTCACATTATGTGCATGCCAGACAGTTGCATCGCAAAGCAAGTATTTCTTGGACAACTAGCAGTGGGAAAGCGTCTGCAATGTGGGCCAGTCTTACGATATAAAGACGCTCGAAGGTCAACACGAGGCAGTGTACCATGGATCCGTCAACTCTGATCAGTGACATGCAGGATCGCTCTACCTGGAGGACTCTGTGCCATGATGTGGTCGGCCGGTTTGAGGACTTGCGGGTCGAAGCTCTGGAACACAAAAGAGCAGTCCGGAGGGTGATTCAACCTCCGAGCAACCTCAGCGCCTGGCGATGTGACAGTTGCTTCCGCGTCTGCAGCTCCAGATTTGGACTCCACGCCAACTCATCAATGACAAGCGATCCGTCGTTCCGATGGCGCATTCCATACCATGTTTGTCTGTCTGTCTGTCTGTGTGTTAGTGTGTGTCAGTCGGTCAGCCTAACACCACCTGGTGTCGCCACTGTCATCAGAAACTAACCATCTACACAGACTGTGTTCGCTTCAAGCATATCTCAAACGTCACTCTGGGTAACTGCTATTTACAGTTGTTTTTATTGCAAAGTGAGCATTTATTTATTCCTGATAGTTTAACAAATTAATTGATGGACTTAATTGATATCAGTATAGTGAAGATGTCGGCTCAGTGCTGGATATACACTACACAGTGCATCCTTAATCCTAACTTTACCCTAATCTTTGATTTTTTGAACTACAAAAGTGGCACACTGATGACTCTTGCCATGGAGAATGTTTTTTATCTAGTTAGGAGCCCGACGGATGGATGGGCAAGATGTGCAGAACAGCCACCTAATAATCACTTTTGTGATTATGGGTTAAACCTGGCAATTTACCGTACAATTTCTGAAGAGCCTAACATGGTAGATAATGCTACTATAAGCAAAGAAACTTTTCATTTTATTTTAATTAATATGGCTATGTTTGTTGTCAGAAGCATCGAAGGCTGTTCGTCTGGACAGAAAGAAAGTGGTCAAGGCCGTGCGTGATCCGTTGATTCAAGAAGGTCAGCCACTGCCGGCGAATGGCACGTGCAAACACTACAAGAAAAGCTTTCGCTGGCTCAGGTAAGAAGGTCATTCACCTGGGTGTAAACCAACAAAACCCAATAAAATTTACTGAATGGGCTAATGCTTAATACATACCATAACAGATATTGAGAAAACACGTCGTAGTTACAGTAATGTTACGTAGATAGGACGAGGAAATGCTTAACTGCTGGTTATTAAGGGAAAATCGGATTGTTTATGCAGCCTGTTTTGCTGATATACCATAACACGAAGTTGATTTCCACTGTCCAGTGAAAACATGCATTGTTCTTGTTTGAATCTAGGCTTCCGTACCCACAGTCGAGTGAACACTCTTTGCAGTTCTGTCTTCATTTTAGACGTACGTGTCTATATATGTGTGTGTGTGTGTTTAGGTTTCCGTGTTGTGGCAAAGCATATCCGTGTGACGTTTGTCATGACGATGCGGAGAGACACCACGAGATGAAATATGCAAACAGAATGATCTGTGGCTTCTGTGCCAAAGAACAGGTACTGGCGGTAGTATTAGCAGCAGCAGCAGCAGCAGCAGCAATGGTGGCAGTGATCTTGGGTGCCGACAGTAAACTGGGCTTAACGAAGTGGCAAGGTTATGTTGTGGTAAGATGTTGGACTTGCAAACGCAAGGTTGCAGTTTCAACTCGCAGTCGGGTTGCTATCAAGTGGTTAGTACTTGGATGGGTGACTGTCTGCGAAAAGGTAAATCGTCTTCTTATGTAACCCACACCAAGGTCAACTCAGCCTTCCATCCCTCTGGGATAGTTAAATCAAGTACTGGCCTATGTGGCTGGAGTTAAGGCAGGGCGTGTTCACCTGTGTCAGGCAGTGGCAGTTAACACTGTTTGAGCCCATATGGCAGGTGATGCTTCGTAGCGTTGAGATGAGTTTTCCATGAAAAGCTGCACCCTTTAAACCTTTTTAAACCATAACGTGATCTGGCAGCCATAACTAAACATGACAGATGTGCATCATTTGAGCTTTTGCACATACAGCTGATAATTGGCATATCGGTCACTTTGCAGCAATATTGGTTTGTCTGCACCAGCTTTCCGTGAATATCTACTAATTCTCGAGTCTTATCAATCCATTAATATTGCAACTGTCTTAAGTTACAAGTGAGTGAGTGAGTAGAGGTTTAAAGTCCCACTCGACACGTAGTGGGTCATTTCGGGGATGGCCTTTTTATATAGTGCGCACAAAAACACATAATAATGGAACGGAAAGTATAATTTTTTCCGAGTAAAAGCCTGATGTTTTCAGTTTCAGGCTACATGCTCGTGGAGACGGAAGGTCAGACAAATGGGCAAGATCCATGTTTATAGGTTTATAGGACAGTCACATAACAATGTGGCTTGGTAGTATAGTGGTAGCATGTCAAGCTGGTGACCCGGAGGTCCCCGGTTCAACTCTAGCCTGGTGCACTGCCAGGTAACGACCTTGGGCAAGTTGTTTAGACACACGTGCCCCTGTCACCAAGCAGTATAATTTGGTACAGTATAATTTGGCGTTACCGCCGAGAAGGTAAACAGCAGTACATGGCAGAGGTCTGGTCTACCACCCATGTAGCTGAGCTTCGGCTCAATGCCGGCTCAGGGCCTATGAAACGGAGATGAGCACCGCCGTACAGACGCAGAGCTATGATAGAGTGCTGTTGACTATGGGAGTTTTACCTTTTACCTTTACCATTAACAAAACATGTTTAGTCGTACAGTGCATAGTGATTGCAGTTTGCACTGCTATTTGTAGTACTTGTTGTTGTTGTTGTTGTTGTTGTTGTAGTTTATTGATTATTGCGTACACTTTGTAGGCGTATTCAGGCGAGCGTCCGTGCACAGGTTGTCAGAGCACTTTGACTAACAAGTTAACTGCTCATTGGGAGGGTGGCAAAGGTTGTCGTGATCCCATCAAAATGAGCAGGTTTTTCTCTTAGTCTCTTTTTAGATACACTGTCGACAGACTGCAGTTTTTAACTACCAGTAGTCAAGATTTTGTCGATTTTTAAAAAAATTCATACGTTTGCTATTCCAAATTGTCATTTCTAGCTAAATACATTGAAATTGTACAATTACCCGTCACTATTTCATTCACTGATCTATGATACCTATCGCCATCGACAATGCAGTGCAGTACAATTAGAACAGTATATTGGCCTGGTATTGTCATATGCGGTCGTCTGCTTAAGAGATATGAAAACATAACCGTCCTTTCACCGTTTCAACTGAAAATTAGCACACCAGAACTTTACTGCCCTTGGCGAACTTTCACGTTAGTTTTTAGTTTTTGACTTAGCAGCCCCCCCCATGTGGACAAACAGACAGATGATGGTCAAGATGTGTATTAGATGGCTGAGGCTGCATGGTAACAGTGGCATCATTTCAGTAAATCATTGGGGGATCTCAGTAATCTTTGTGAGTGGTCTCAGTCTGCTTAACGTATTGCAACAGTAACACTGTTTCAAAGGTATGATTTACAGGTAAAAAAATTAACATCATAAATCCTTGGGGGGGTTGTAGGCCCCCAGACCCCCCTAAATGGCGCCACTGCATGGTAAGCACAGCTGGCTGAGGTCTAAGGGATTGTCTTGAGCTTTGAGCGGGGTTTAGACCATAGGCCTGATTGAGGGTTTTAGATGTAGTTGTTGTGGGTTTTCCCACAGTCTTCTGGCCACTGTTGTCATACGCCAATCTACTCCGGAGTCTGCATTGATTTTCAGGGGGCTTTTGCTGACATGATATTGAGTGTGCACATGCCCCCGTGCTCCCCTAAATTCATGCCTATGGATGTTTTGTGTGTGCATTATGATGAAAGATGGTTACTGTATTCTTTTTCATTATATCGTCCTTCAGTGCCTTTTGCGTCTCAGTGCTTTGTGCTGTTGGTTCAAAGGCAAGAATATTTGTGGCCTGTATAGGCTAACACGGACATAACTTTCAAATTTGATGCCTGTTAAGGTTCATATTTTTTTCCGCCAAACTTTGCACACTCCCCTCTAGGGACTGCAATCCCGAATCCCGGGATCCCGGCTGTTTTCACGTTCCAATCCCGGGATATCGGGATTACAAAAATTGGTTAAAATTATAATTTTTGGCGTATTAAATGATAGAAATAAGAATTTTTGCTTGATGATGAATAAAATGTTTTATGTAAGTAAGTAAGTAAGTAAGTAAGTAAAATGTAAATTTATATAGCGCATATTGTTAAAATTACCCTCTAATGTGCACTAGAGTAGCCTAGTACTCCGTGCTGTGCACTGTAATTTGTATTTTCAAAGTTGCCGTTACTTTACAGTTCGGATATACCTTCCGTAGGGGCCTATATACAACATTGTGTTCATAAAGTAAGTCAATTAAGGATACCAAAATAACGACCAATATCTGTAGGCCTAAGCCTAATTCTGAAACGGAATCCTGGGATTACACATTTCTCAATTTCGGATCCCGTGATTGAGAATTTAATCCCGGAATTGCAATCACTAGTCCCCTCCAGTCAAATGGTAAATACACCGTTTCAGACAAAAACATCCCGAACATTTTCGACTGTATCTTGAACAAGAATTAACAGATTTTAATAATTATTGGTAAGGATATTCCTAAAACAACTAGCCATCAAAAAACAGTTTAGCTTCCCACCTCACCCACCGTCTGTTTTTGCGTTACCTGGGGAATGCAGAACCATCGAAATATTACATTTTTACCCAGTGTGGTATCATTACTTATTCTAAATAATGCACAAGAACACATTTCGTTTACATTTTTGACACGTTGGCTGACATTTCATCTGTTCTGTTTTTTAACTGCCTGCAGTAAAATTGCTCGAAATGTTAGTCCGTTGTGCAAACGCAGGGACGTAGACAGTTTCTCCATGCACTGGCAGCAGTGTCGATAATGTTTCGCTTCAGACAAGTTCAGACTTCACCAGTCACTTTTTGAATTCATAAACATTCCTGAACGTCATCTGGTAGACACACTGTTGCAAGACAGTCAAAACTTGTAATCGACTGGCTCTTGGGGGCCACAGATCTGGATAGATGGAATTTATGGACGTTTTTTCATTCACTTCAAGGTGAGGAAACTTAAACAGCCATTTAATAGCCAGTTGTGTCACAAATTATTTGTGCCAAAATTACTGAAATCTGATATCATGCTTCAAGTTACGATCAGTTATATGGGGGTGTTTTTTTCACGTTTTGCTGTATATTTTACCACATATTTTGCTTGGTTTTCTTTTCCGAGATAACGCAGAAGCAGACATTGGGTGAGGTAAAAAAAACTGAACGGTTATTTGATGGCAAGTTGTGTCAGGAATATTCACACTAAAAATTATTAGAATCGAATAATTCTTCTTCACGTTACAATCGAAAATGTCGTTATGTCAGGGATGTTTTTTGAGACAGTGTATTGAACACTACTTTACATTAGTAACAGTTTTAATTTAACGCGTTTATTCACGATGTTTTAGAGGGTCCAGTTTCTATTTGAGCAGTAGATAGTGAAAGTTACGAATAACAAGAAGCCCAGCCATCGCTAGGAAAAGCCGACCGTACCCCTACGTCCGAAGCCCAGCGTTTGAATTCTAGTCACGGAGAGAAAGCGATTTGTCAGCTATTGTTTCATGCAGGTGATCATCTCGCCAGGTGACATAAACAGCTGCAGAGTAAATGAACAAAGAAAATATCGGACGCAGGTTTTGCAAAGATTTCTCACAATAAAAACGCCATGCTCGGGAAGACACGCTACAGCCTATACAGTTCCTGTTGCGGTACTGACCTTTAAGATCATTCAAGGTAGGCTAAATGATTCTAATGTTATTTGAAAGCCAATATGCGATTTCCTATTAGTGATGAATAGCAACTTTTGCCCTATCTCGCACCGTTTTGCCGCAATAGCGCGTAACGGCCTTCAAGGTCATCCAAAATCAACGATTTCTATCTAATCTGTTAGGGCGTATGCCACTTCCTTTTAGTGATTATGCCTAACAGTAACCAAGGCCGTATCTATCACCGTTTTCGAGATACGGCCACTTATAGCTTTAAACATTCCATTTGAAAGTGCGACAAAACCGACGCAGATGGTATATTGAGAGCCTATAGTAAGTCGCCACCTCCCTATCCGATGGTACCATCGCAGACCCCCTAAGACTTACCGTTGAGCCACAATACCGCACGATTGGCATTGCACAGTGCGTTATGACCCTTCAAGGTCATCCAAGGTCAATGATTTTCATCTAATCTGACACGGCGTATGCGACTTCCTATTAGTGATTAATAGTGACCTAGGCCGTATCTCTCACTGTTACCGAGATTCCGTTGAAAAACGCACATTTTTTCCTATCCCTCCTTTTATTCAATTCCCAATTTGAAAATGTTCCCCTTGGAGTAAATGGCTGAAATTTTGCACGCCCGAGTACAACACCCATGGCTAATTACTCGTGTAAAAACTTTTTCCCTGCGCCCTACCGCTTAGCCAGAATACATCCGTTACGGACGGACGAACGGACAGATGACGGACAAAAACTCGAGTCAATAGCTCGACTTTTACTAAAGTACGGACGGCTAAAAATCGTCGGCGTTATAGTCGGTCCGTTCGCCGTAGCCGTTAGCTTAATGGCTTAGCGGTTAAGCCGTTTGTACCGTTAGCCAGCCATTAAGGGCCGGTTTCTGGATCTTAACTGGCCGGTCAAGTTAGTGTTAACTGACAGATTTGCATAACTCGCGTTTCCCGTTGCACTAACCAATGGTCAAAATGGCCGTAAAATTAACTGGCCAACATCGGGCAGTTAGCTAACCGTCGATCGTAGTTATCGTATTTAACGCAACCTTTGTACCATTTTGCAAGCAGTTAATTGAAGAATGAGATACTATAAAACGATTTTACCGTACATAGCATTGTCTTCAAAACGCACGAGGAGACGTTTGCTGCTACAAATTTTACTACAAAATCCATTGATGAATGGACAAAATGGCTGTCCGCATATTGCTTGGCTGGGTCGTGCGCTGGCTGAGGAGCGCTTGCGCTCATTAGTATTCATGATGCTCGCCTGCGCTAGGCCACGGCCTAGTGGCTAGGCGGAAGTGATAGGTGTCGTGTGCATCGTTGCTAAGCAACTATAGTTTACTGCTCAGTTAGCTGACAGCCAGTCAGATTTTGTTCAGAAATGCGCACAAACTTAACTAGCGAGTTACAGTTAACAGACGGTTTGCTAACTGATCAGTTAACTAAAAGATCCAGAAACCGGCCCTCAGTCATTGCTGAGTTCTCAACACACGCACACCGACAACATATTAGAATTATTTTGAAACAAGCTTTATTTCAGAATTCAAACATGTCGTTGCCTCAAGTCACAGTTCATAATAGCTTAGTAACGTCCCAAATGTCACCTTGCAAATGGTGCACGATTCAGGTGAGGCAGGCCACTTGATACAACCAAGATCAGAACAGTCAAGAAGTTGAGCAATCTGGACACGTGTAGGTAGCACACTGAATGCACAGTGGTCTGGTGCACGTCTCGCAACACTGTACTGTCTTGTTGGAGATACACTGGCGACATTGTCTTCTCACTCCGCTTGTTGACCACGTTACTGCTGTAGACAATTCAGTTTTCTTCTTTGCCATGATGTTCCCAGACTCATCCAGTTCGCCTCCACATTCACCTGTTTACTGGACAAAAGAACGATGGTTCTATTCTTTCTAAGTGCGTAATACACTGGGGTTGCATGTTCATTGAACTCTGACACAGTTGAACCAGCGACTAGCGGTACCTGTGTGAATTATCTGGGCAGCTCGCATCGGTTCTTTCGCACGGTTCCTGTAAGACCCAAGTTGCATTTGTGCAGCTCACATAACAGCTCCAAAGACGTAAAGAAGTTGTCCATGACTACAGTTCGTCTAGCATCTATAGCCGTTCAGTAAGACCATAACCACCTGAATGATGGACGACAAGCACAAGTCATCAGACCTCGTTTACACGATGAAGCTAGCTCGTCGAAAAGCTGGCTCGATGAGCTAGATTCATCGTGTAAACGGAGTATAAGTTACGATATATGCACAAAAAGTTGCGTACGCTGAAGTCATGAACACCGTGCACGATCTGACAGTCGTGAATCAAAATATAAATATTCTAGAGATAGGTCAACTCAATAGCGCGATACTGTATACCACTGTATTTTTGTTATTTGCAAACAAGGTCTATATGGCTGTACTTGAAAAAATAACTACTGCAGTTACAGTATCCCTTGATAGCATACCTTCTTTCTAAGACCAGTTGAACAAATTGCACCGTGGTCAGTACCAAGGTATGGCGAAGACAGTAGGCAGTGCTGGCGTCGCACAAGCACCAAAACTTCAACCCATATTTAGCAGCTTTGCTGGGCGTATATTGTTTGAAACTGCATCTGCCGCGGAATGATACGACAGTCATGTCGAGCGTTACGTACGTAAGAGCCGCGATAGCTGCTGCTGCCACAAATCGAACACACTTCCCATTGGTGCAAACTTGGATAGTTACCTGACGTCTGCGTTGTCTAGTGCTCGTGAGGTCAAATCTCATGTACTTTGTAAGCAACTCAAACCTTAATCGGAAAGACATCAACATACGTCTTCCCCGTCGAGTTCCACGAGGTCGTAAGATCGAGATATCCAGATGTCAACGCTGGTTGTTGCGATGAAGAGTTCAATCAACGTGAAAAGGAAACATACGTCGTTTCCTGGCCTGATCTGGGTCGTATCAAGTGGCCTGCCCCACCTAAACCATGCGCCATTTGTAAGGCCCAGAAAGGAAAGCCGTACTGACTTGTAGCATTCAGTGACATTTAGGACGTTACCCTATGGACTGTGACTTGAGACACTAACGTGGTTTTGAATTCTGAAATTAAACTTAATTTGGGAATAACTATTATAGGCATGCATGTGTTGAAAAAGCGGTAATGACTTTGTTGATGTTTACACAAATGGTGATTGAACTGTCATTGGGGTAACAGTTAGGCCTAGTTCAAATGTCTGCAATTGATGCAAAAATGTGGGGTTTAAATACACCAAGCTTGAACTATAATCACTACAACAACTCGTATTGCAATGCTTTGCATCAAACATCACACTGTAACTCAAATTGAGCTCAGTTTGTGACTCAATTTGTGATGAAGTTGTGAAAATGTACCAGTGGGTCGAATTGACCCGTTTTGTTGCGAACGTGATTTTTATCTAGCGGTATTTGAGGGCTAATAACCACCGCATAATGTCACAATTTGGAGCATCTGTGTTTCATATGGTAGTGCGTTGACATAAATTAGACGAAGTGGTAAGTGAGTGCACCTTACATAATCCTATCGTCTTGGCCATCTTTGTGCCAAAAATTATTAAAGTTGGTGGAAATTTGACGAAGTTGTCACAAAAGCAATTTTGGCTGTTTTTTTCTGAGACACAGTGTAGTCGCATAGGCGACCATTGCCGTTAGATGGTGCTTACTGTAACGCATTGCTGCTTGATGTTAGAAATTACAAGTTATGTTTATTGTAAGCTGGCAGCAAACTTAAGGTAATTAGGTTGACTAGTCAGCCAATAGTTGTCAACTAGTCGACTAGTAAAATAGTTGATAGCAGCAACACTAGTTTGTTTTAATGTGTGATTGTGTCTGTCTGTCTGTCTGTACTGTAGGGTTGTCTAGTCCATTGCCGGCACATGCGACCTTGTCACCTGCTGCAGCGCGCACGTTCACGGCTGGTCTGCCTCACGTCAACTACAGCCTGCCGATGGCACCATTGTTTGACTCAGTAGCTCACTTGACACAGGGCTTTGCAGCCGCTGGCCAGTCTCCATATCGTGCTGCAATGCCAGGTGTACCGGGTCAGACGGTGTACGCCATCGACCCCACCTCTCATCCTGTCTCAACTGCTGCTCGTTTTGCTGCATCGATCGTCGCTGCATCGGCCGTGTCTGAGCCGCTGCTAACACAGAAGCCCGGGTCTCTGTTCAACACAGAATCACAGACGATGAATGATGCTGTCGTCTCGCCAGCCAGTGGCGTCTCATCTCAGGCATTGTCATCAGCTCCGCAGCCTGCCTGGAACAGAGTCGCTGGACACACTGCTCCGGCACATCCATATGCAGGACTCCCAGCAGACTTTGCTGCAGGAACGGCCGGAACGAATCGATTCGTGGCAAAGTCGGCTGGCACTGGGGAACCCCCACCTGCCCACTCGGGGTCCAGGCCCAACACCAACAACCGCGGCACACCGTACCAGACGAAGGAATACACGCCGGCCGTGGTGCAGCAGACGCACCTAGCATCTCAGACACAGAACACAGCACGACGTGACAGTGCACACCCTGCGTACCCGCCCCCCACCGAGCAGTCCAACCCGCCCACTGCACACCTGCACCTGCAGCGACCGGGTGACGACCTCATGCAAAAACTGCTGCAGACGTACGGCACACAGCGCAGTCTGGAGAGGATTCAGATGTCAAGTGTTGGTGGCGCTGGCGGTGGCACTACGGGCCGTGCATCAGTTAGCACCTACTCCAACTCGCCACCGGTTGCTGCACCGCCATCCGTGTCAGCTGGACGTACACCAGGCCAGGTCTACGTCGACCCAGTGCGCGGGGCACAGAGGCCCGGAGCTACGGTAGCATACTCGCCATATGGCATCAACTCTCCCATAGCGTATGCATCGTCGGCGGCGACGTACCCCGTTGCAGCAGCTGACAACGGGATGGAGGAGCTGAGCTATGATGACGTCAGCTCACCCGAGGGAATGGGACTGCAGGAGGCTGCTGCAGCTGCTGCTGCTGGAGCTTATCAACAGATTGACACCGGCTCGTCGGCCGCTAAAGTTCTGAGTCACAACCTACCGTGTTCCACCCAGCGTCCACCATCCGCAGCCATTGGTCGACCCGCACATGATCCCACGATCCAGGCGCAGGCGGACTCAACGACTCGGCCGAAGAAATGCAGCGGAGGCAGTCGAGGGAACAGAGCGGTGCAGGCGGAGAGTGGCTCAGACCGTGGTGCAAAGAGGAACCGAAGTAACTCGGCAAGGAGCCGTGGGTCGAAGGGGAAAATGGATGATGATGAATCAGCAGGGGCTGTGTCTGGGGCTGCAGTTCAGTCTGTGCAGGAGCTGAACAGTTACGGCACTCCGGCCTACGCCCAGCTCCTGCCTGCGGAGTTTGGTTCAACGGGACCCAGCTACCTGGCTGCCGATTCGTTCCCGCAGTACCGTGTAGCGGCTGATCCGTACCAGTTGACTGAGTGCATGCTCGCTGCCTCAAGACCGGACGTGGGACAGAGACTGGGAGCTGGCGGCGAGCGTGCTGAGCCCAACGCACAGCAGGAAGCTCAGGTCTTCATGACCAACATGTTCGGCAACACGTTTGTGAACCCCAATGAACTGCTGTCCGTCGACCAGATTGCTTTTGTTGACCCGTCGGATGCAGTCGGGTACACAATCCAGTCGCTGCAGAAGCAGGAGACCCAGAAGCCTCGACCACCACAGATCATTGATGAGGAGTTTGGCCACCTCTCCACCGACCCTACTCTGGGCACTGAGCAGGCACTGGCACCAACTGCTGTTGGTGGTCCTGTCCCGTCAGCCGGTACTGAAGCTCCTGATGCCGCTACTGGTGATGTGCCCAAACAGTTGGCGACAGATGCAAAGAAAGCTGACCCCGGGTTCCTGGACTCGTTCATGCACTTTGTGCAGGGAAAGAAGCCGGAGACGCTGGCCAGCGTGTCGACCAGCGTGGTCACCAAGAAACCCGTCCTGCCAAAGTACATTCCCGAGCCACCAAGACCAAAGCCTCCACCCCCCGCACCAGTCACGGTCCCCAGCGTGGCACCAGCATCAGTGAAAGTACCAGGCATGATGACCACCAAGCTACCATCCGCAGCAGCAGCAGCAGCAGCAGCAGTCAAGCCAAAGAACACCAAGATCACTGTTCACTTCTCAGATGACGAAGACGAAGAACCTCTTTCAAACCGGCGTGCCAAACTGTCATCGATGGTCAACCGTGCCATCACGTCTCTTGATGCTGCCACCGGCACTGCTGCGCAGACACCCAACAAAAGCCCCGGCGGCACCGGTAAACCCCGTGGACGTCCGCCAAGGAACCTCGGGAATGTACAGAAGCCCATTGCAGCAGCTGTCACAAAACCCGAAGACTGGCAGAAACCTGGGGTGATGAAAATGAAGACTTCTAAGCAGGCGAGAGGAAAGATGTCAGCAGAGGTTGAGCCAATGACGGATGATGAAGATGTTATGCTAGTAGAGCTCGTAGCAGCAAGGCAGAAGTCCACTCGCAAAGCTAAGACAGTTAAGAAGCCACGCTCATACACTCAAGCCACACGCAAAAGTTGGTACTCCACTTCGCTGTTGCCATGCAGTAAACCATAATGTATCATGCAGAAATGTTAGCACTCGTTGCCTTTATATGATGTGATTATGCATCCATCTGCATTAACAGCTTAGCTTTGGAATTCCTGATCATAAATGTTGAACAAATACTGTATAGCCAATAGTGGAAATACCAGCAGTGAATTCCCATGGTCTTGCTAGATGTGTGCAATTTTTGTCTCTGACCTTGTTCTTTGACCTTTTGAACTCAGTTACTTTTGCCTTGGGAACGTTCACACGCATTTTTTGAATTAGGAGTCTGTGCCCTGTATGGGACAGATGGACAGACAGATTGGCAAGATACATAACTTAGCCTTCAGAATAGCCACACAGGAATGATATATAATATGAAGCATGCTGCAAAATATTGTAGTTTGTCAGAGTTGTAAGACCTGTATACAGTGATTTTTCAAAGATTTGCGGAATTTTTACTTATGTTTCAACCGGGAGAGGCAATATGGGGGCCAAGAGGCCTTCACTGGGATGGGGCATAAATGAGACCAGAGTTTTATTCCCAATTGCATTTTTACTGCAAGTTTTGTTAAATTTGGTTATGAGGTTTACTTTAGTAGAAATTTATACGTGCTACGTGCATTTTCAGTTCTTTCAAGAGTTTGCAGCTGAGGGACCCGGTAGGGAAGATTACAGTGCTGCTCGTCCAAACTCTACAGCTGATGGGAATGTTTGTGGTATGACGTTGAATACAAGGTTATGTTGCCGTCTTTGCGCTTACAAATAGAATGTTAAATGTAATCTGTGTTTGTTTTTTATTAAAAGATGGGGATCATGGAAGGATGAGGGGCTTGGCAGGGGGCCATAGACTAAAAAGGTTGAGAACTGCTGAAATAACTGCACATAGAAATCAGCAAACACGACGGTGATTTATTATTTTTATGCTTTCTCTAACTTTTTTTGCTGAAATAAATTATTTAGTTAAATTTTTATTCAAGATGGAGGTAATCTGTTTGCTGTGTGGTCTGGTCGATGTCTGCAGGGAAGCGTCTGGCTATTGAGAGTGACAGTGACTCTAACAGCATGGATGACGTGGAGCCGGACTCTGATAGGGATTATGATTCGGACAAAGATCCGGCTTGGAAGCCACACATTGCATCTCACAGTCACAGCCATGCTGCGGCTACTGCAGCCGCGAGTGTAAGTGATAATTCACTGACTATCGGAAATATTTGGTTTGGATTGAGAGGTGCTTGTGCACGATATAGCAACTCAAGTGAGTCTGTGAAAACATGCCTGATGTGCTCACGTTAGTGATGTGCTGTTCAGCAACTGTTCAACTTACTAGTAATCGTGCATGGCTGCAAAACCCCATTTTTTAAAAACACAACCCAGTGCATTTTTTTAGGTTTTAATGGATTTTATTATGTTGTGGGATTCTTTTGGGTTTTGCAGGGTTAAACAGGTTTTTTTTGTAAAAATGCCCAACTTAGTGGGTTTGGGGATTTCAGTTGGTGGATTCATGTTAGTTTCCATTTACTCCCCACAGCATGAAATAATAATATACCAACATTTGGAAATGTGTATGTTTAAATGTTTCAGAAACTTAGCCATAATAACATATTTTAGTATTAATGATTGAACGAGAAACTGATATTGGATTGTGTTTTGGGTGGATTTTTTGTGGGTTTTTCTAAAGGCGGGTTTACTTAACTGCCCTGATGTCTCAGTTAGAACTGGAATGGTGTGCAATTACATACTATGCAGCCAATGGCAAAGATGAGGGTTATGCATGAGGCCCAGGTCGCTCAGTCCTCCAGACAGTACATTTATAAGCACACATTTAAACTGCACTAAATTTGTCAATAAATAATTGTAAATTTGGTGATTTTGTTCTGTTGATTTTCAGAAAAATAGTTCAAATTGTTGTCACCAAGTCTCATATCTTGAAGCTGTAATGCACCAAATTTGATTTTGTCTGCTTGGGAGCTCACAGCACTCCCCCCTGGAGTCTCTCAAGCTGGATTTTAGGGGTTTTGCTTTTAAGGGGATGTAGGGCCGGAGGGGAGCGAAAGAGGGAAGGAAAGGGGAAAGGACGCAGATAAAAGAAAAAGGTAAAGATCGTCAATTTGTATAGCGCATCGTCGCGAAACACGCCTCTAATGCACTTTTGTCACTAACCAGAGCCGCCTGCCACACGGCCATAGTGTGCAGCCTGCAGACACAGGCTGGTGCAGCGGCCGGCCAGGCAACCCCAGTCAGCTGTACCAAGGTCCCCACCTTCCGTAACCCATGTGAATGAGTTACTACTCATTTTACCGTCCCACAGAGGGTAGAAGGCTGAGTCGACCTAGCTGGCAGGCTTCGCACCGAGATGGTTTATCTGCCATCGCAGTACTAACCGGGCCTGGTGTAGAGTAACTTTGTTTCAGCCGAAACGCGCTACCAACTACACCACGCCATGTATTAGGAGGGGATGAAAGGGTAAAGAGAAAAGAAGAGGAAGGGAGAAGTAGGTCTAGGTCTCCCAATTCACATTTGTCTTGATGCTGTTCTGAGCAGCATGCAGTGAAGCGAGTTGATGTGACTCTGAGCTCCGACTCTGACGATGAACGTTCGGTCGCAGCTGGTACGGCTGCTGCTGGTTCGGCTGGAACTGGAGATGATGGAAGTGCTGCTGGTAAGAGTGCTGCAGCTGGTGGAAAACGACAGACTGCGTCGTCATTCGTCAAGACACAGTCAGTATCGTCATTCTGTTTGCCAGAAATAAGCACAGGGTTTTCACGAAAGTATTGAATTTTTTGTCTCTAAATTGAAGGCTTTAAAAGTTATTGAAATTCCTTGAATTTGAGTTTCTTGGTACTTGAAAATCCTAGAATTTATTTAGCCCATATGCTGCCTAGTTAATTTTACAAACAGTGTTCAGTATGGCAGCTGTAATTATGTTGGCACTATTTTAATCTGGTTTCAACTTCATTGCATTTAGTCGCTGAAAATTAATGTCGGCAGTCCTTGAAAGTCTTTCAAAAGTCTTTGAGTTTTTTTTTGTGAATACAGTGCAAACCCTGTGCCTATATGATCGTTGTATTGGCTTTAACATGGTCCACAGTGCATTGAGCTAGAAGGCATGATACGCAGTAGACATGATGTTGAAACATACTTGCATCAAATACAGCAACTATTTTGTTTCTGTCTGTGCATGTTTATCCATGACAGCTAATCAGAAAAATGTTGTCAATTGTGTTTCAGATTTTTTTACTGAAAATTTTTTGTAATTTATTGCATTCCGCATTAACATACAAGTTACCTTTTGCTGAATAAATATATTACATTGTGAAGAAGAATTTTAGTACTGATCGGAAACCTAAAATTTGTAGTTAATATGTTCATCCGTGTCTCAAAATGAGGAGGTGTATCTTCTGTGGTCACAAATCAAGTATCGTGATGTAACATCCGTCACATTTTTAGTGTTTTGTTTTTGTCACTATGTTTTTTTTTCAGTGTACTTAGAAATACAAAGCCGGAATAAGAAGTACTTACAAATGGCACAACGTCTTAAAGTGTATCACTCATACAGCCTCCTGTATTAATGTGACGGGCGTTACGCATCAGTGTGTGACTGTAGCAGTCTTCACGAGGAGCTTTCAGCGAATTCCCTAGGTGTTGCCTGCATACTTTATAAGAGTATTAGCTAAATTATAAATATTTATGCTTTTTTCTGACTACTGCTCAAATGAATTGTAAAAAAAACAAAGTTTAGGCACATCAACATTTTGCAGTAGTTACACATCAGTGGCCAGCGCCGAATTAAGGGAAGGTGGGTGCTGAGGATGCTTCAGCATCCGGCCCATTTGTGAAATAGGCCCATGGCTACAAACTGAATGACATATTTTTTCGTAACGGCCATTTCTATCACACATAAACCACTCAAAATGTTGCCGTAAGAAGATGCGTTTTTGAGAGCCCAAACTGCACAAAAATGTGTTTGCGACTGGGGCTCCGTATCCTGCTGAGGGAGATTACAACTCCCTACTTAGGAAGCCCTCAGATCTGGATTTTGGGAGAAAGATGGAGATGGCATAAAAGGAAAGAAGATGGAAGAAAAGGGGAAGAAAGGAAGGAAATGGAAAAAAGAGGGGGCTTAGCTTAGAGGTGCCCCAACGACAAAATTTCTGGCTTCTGGGACTCCACTGAGGGAACTTGCAACTCTACCCTAGATCCCCTAGCTGGATTTGAGGGAAAAGTAGAAGGTAATTGCATCAAGTGAAATGTGGAAAGAAGGGGAAAGAAAGAGAGAATAGAAAGAGCAGGAAACTCAAAGAGTGCCCCAAAGACAAATTTCTGGCTACATTGGCCCACCAAGTCACTTGCATTGAGCTCGCAAAGTCAATTATCACCCACCGACAATCAATGTTAGTCACAGGGGCATTATTTAGGGGGGGCAGAGGTCTACAGATCTTCCAAGGAATAGAGATTTTAATTTTTTCCCCTGTAAATCATACATTAAAACAGTGTCACTGCTGCAAGAGCAATACTTTATGTAGACTGAGACCTCAAAATTACTGAGATCCCCTAATGATTGCTGAAACGACACTACTATTTGGTCATGATTTGTCATTACTGTGTAAACTGCATTAAATTTGGTCAGTTGATTCTCTCAAAAATGGCTAAAATTGTTGCCGTTGGATGTCAAAATTTACAGGTAAATTGCACCAAATTCAAGTTCAGATTGACATGCTTTTTGTTAAGATGTTTTGAGCGAACATAAGTGGAGTCTTAGTCACTGTGCCTGACATTTTGTGTATGAACATTTGCACTGTTATCCTTGTCTCTTATTGGATTAAATGTGCAACTCAAATTAAACTAGAAATTTGGGGCAAAGCCCAACGTGAGTCTGCCCGGCGCCCTAAGTCCGACTGGGGGAAATTAGGGGGAAGGGGGGTAAAATTTCCCCGGCATCAAAGTCACGTGGCCCGAACTCAAATGCATTGGTATACGCCGAACGCGCATTGTCGACTTAGGGTAGGTCAACATG
>Ga0209367_1003073_pt1 | contig 22474 bp, 13 predicted proteins | sample WorMetLIZISLAND2_FD_187412 | JGI IMG/M metagenome (GOLD analysis project Ga0209367, IMG submission 187412) | Marine gutless worms symbiont microbial communities from Max Planck institute for Marine Microbiology, Germany - Olavius geniculatus... ... | reverse complement strand
CAAAACTAAAATATAACATTTTCAAACAATCAAGAGGTAACTTGTGACTAAGTTTGTAAAATATTCCAACAAATTTAACTAATTTTGAATAGATATAATCAATGTGAATTTTCCAGTTGAGCTTATCGCGTAGCAAAGGCCTACGTGTGACTCAATGCCACTGAATCTAAAACAGTCAGTTTGAACTGTGTCCAAAAGCCGATGACTCTTTTGAGTGTTTAACATCTTTGGCAAAACAAAATGATAAATCAGTATTTGATCAACAAGTTAGCCGAATTACTATTTTTTGCGAAACGAAAGCTTTCTGTGACATTTCAGTGATTTCACCAGGCTTGGAGTTACCAAAACTCGAATCTTTACCTTGCGATGTCTCAAGCCCCTTTTTTCAAAGTCTTAATATTGTGCTTGAAAGATTGACCATACAGCAAAGTAAAACAGTAATAACTGCTAATCATACCTTGACAGTATCATAACCGAGTTCATATAAGCCATAAAACACTAAAAACAGCGGTGTCAATTATACCTGACAAGTCGATCTCGAGGCGTCAATTCGTCGGCGTTCTTGCCGGTGGCTGCGCTGAACATGTCACAGAACTGCGTGATCTTGGTACGTAGCAGCTCGGCGCTACGTCGCAGCCGTGCAATAGCCAAGTGGCGCTGATAGCGCGGTGTCGTCTGCCAGTCGTCGGACGACGCTGCCGCCCCTGCCGCTGGGTGGTGCAATGACGCTGACGACTGTCGACGCGCCTGCCTTGCCGCTCCCGGCGACATGGGCATGTCGACGTCATGCCGCTCCTTCGACATGCGAAACACAGCTCCATCGGTCAGAGACATGCGAAACCCGCCGCTCAGCTCGATCCCGGCCAGAAGACAGTTGACGCCGCCTGAAGTCTGGAACTCCCTGGAACTGCCGCCAGCGACCGGCAGCGAGCTGACGGATGGCGTGGGCGACTGGGTGCGAGCGGAACGTTTGCTGACTGGTGTCGATGCGTTGGCGTTGTCTGCAGCGGCCAGCTGTCGCAGGTATTGTTTCTTGCCGACGAGACATGCGGCCAGGCAGTCGAGCACTCCGCTGTAGGTCCGAGGGTCAACGTCTAGGTCTGTGTCGGCGGTCGGTGCGGCTATGGTGCTAGCGGTCGTAAAGCGGAACATGGCGGTCGATGACTGGGCGTTGGAGTGACGTCGGGTATCGGACATCTGCTGCAATCGGTAGCGCCGTCGAGACGACAACGGCTTGGGTGTCGGCGGTGACTTGAACATGCGGCTTGGACGTGGCCGATGACGTAGCTGCGTCGCTGACTGCTGCAACAGCTCAATGTGGGACTCGATGTCACTCAGACTCAACCACTCAGATCCACAGACGCTTCCCGATTTGAGCTTTATCGACGCCACACGAATCTCTACCGTTATCTGACCTGCAGTTATGCAGCCATAGTTTACTATTTGTCAATTAAAATTCAGTAAAATATGATGACAAAAATACAAATAAATCTCATACAAAAAATGTTTAAATATACGCTTGCAAACCAGCCATCTGCTTGTGAAGACCATAAATAGTTGTGTACTTAATTTGAGTTAGCATGCATATACACAGTGTTCCAGGAAGTAAGCCATTATGTTTTTGTCATAATTTTTCTATCAAATATTGCAATCAGTTTGAAAGATCTTTCGTCTGCTGTGACGTTCAGATAACTTTAAGACCAACACAACGTAAGTGGACTTACCTTTATGTCTTGCGTTGCTCGGAAACCCTAAAATAAAACATTTTCGTGTGAGTAGTAACAAGAAATTTGAGCTAATGCTCACGAGACGCGCGAAAGCCTATAGCAGTTCCGGTTCAGTAGTTTAGCTGAAAATTGGGGTGTTCACGTTAAGTTAATATACAAATACCAAATTCTCTATCTGGATCGCATAACGATAGTTCTGTGGCGCCACCTTGTGAATGATATAGATTTGTGTCGCAGCCCGAAATCGCCAAAAAATCCATAAAACCCTCTATTTCGGCGTTCAAGGTCATTCAAGATCATTGAATTCGGCGCCAATCGAGAGCCAGTGTATGACTTCCTATTAGTGATTAAAAGTAACCTAGGCCCTATCTCGCACCGTTACTGAGATACAGCGACTTATTTGCCAAAAATCGCAAATTTTGCCCACACCTTCTCATTTAGCGCTTTCATTCGGGGTGACCTCCTTCGAATTTATGGAAAAGCTTCACGGCTCCTGAAACTAGAGTCTTCCAGGCAGCCGACGGTAAAGATTTGGCGATCCTAGCTTGCACCGTTTTTGACTGATCCACCCGTGTGACGGACGGACAGACAGACAGACGGACAGAATGGCGATAGCTAAGACGTGCTGAAAGCAGTAGCTGCTTTCGCGCGTAAAAATTGAACAATTTAACAACCTGTTAAGCCAAGTAGCACTGTCGTCACCACCATGATCAACTTATAACAAAATATTTATGTAAAAAAACTGTTCAGTTTATATACAGTGTAAGGGTGACATCGTGGTTGTAGATATAAAACAGCACAAATCACAATTTAAAAATTCAAACTTTATCATCGATGTCGATACGACTGAAAAGCTCGTCACTATAGTGCTTGTTGTGATAAACAGCATGCCCAAGTCTATCTGCAACGGTTTTACGCTAGACTGGCCAAGCGGTAAAATAGCGACTTTTACGGGGTACCGCTGTTTGATGACCTCGTGCACAGGTTTCCTTAAACCTAGAAGATCGAGACTTGGACCGTTGAAATTTACGTTTAACGCTGAAAATTTCCTATGCAGCTTGTCCTTGTCTATCTTTAGTGATTTCGGCGCAATTCGTTCTTAAAATGTGTCTCGCAGCCCAAAATCGCTAAAAAAAATCCACAAAAAACTCTATTTTAGTGTTCAAGGTCATTCAAGATCATAGCTCTCGGTGCAAATCGAAAGCCCCTGTACGATTTCATATTAGTGATTAATAGTAACCTCGGCCCTATCTTGCACCGTTTCTGAGATACAGCGACGTAGTGGCTTAAAATCGCAAATTTTTCCTACCCCCTCTCATTTAGTGCCCTCGCTGGGGGTGACTTTTTTTGAATTTATGGAAAAGCTTTACGGATCCTGAAACTAGAATCTTCCAGGCAGCCGAGGTGAAGATTTGGTGATTCTAGCTTGTACCGTTTTTGACTGATCCACCCGTGTGACGGACGGACGGACATAATTGCGATGGCTAAGACACGCAGTATCTGCTTTCGCGTGTAAAAATGTAAACGGTTGAACACCACTTTACATCAAGTAGGCCTACAATTTTTCCAGTGTGAGAAACTATCACATCAAATAAAATTGTGTTGCTAATGTTATAGCAGTTTTATAAGAATGTCACATTAGTTACATATTCGCAATGTACCGGTATTAAAATTTAAAAATGTGTTGATCAATTTATTGCATTGCAATTCATAATAATGTCATGGGCGCCACAAAACGACTTTTATTTTTGTTTTTATTAGGGTCAGCTCGTTATCAGTAAAATGTTGAAAAATACTTCTACAGACCGGGTGAGTACCATTGATGACCCCCCAATAGACTTGACCAATGACAGCAGCAGCACCTCTGTTTCTTATTTTCGGTTTTACGGCGCAATAGCGGCGAGCGCCTACAAATAATCTGTTTTACCCTTAACTTTTAGCATTAATTACTGCACTACTAAAAGTACAACAGTTAGATACAGATTTAGATACTGATAGAGCGAGTTTATACAATCGCTAGCCGTCTCTGACCTGGAGTGCACGAGGTGGACTCAACACCAGGCGGCAGCGGTACAATCCGTGGCGTGTAGTCCAGCAAGTTAGCGAGCTGGTGTTGTCCTGTGAGTCGCAGTGCGTTGAGCAGCAGTGAGAGGCCGGCGCGTCCAGCGCGGTCAACACAGCGCAGCAGGCTGATGTTCTGTCGAGCTGACGACGACGTCTCACGCTCTACCAGCTCGGCGTCCAGCTGACTGACTGCTCCGTTCTGAACGAGGTAGTCCAGCAGCGCCGCGTCACAGCTCAGTAGTTCGACGGCCTCACGCCGTGTGGCCAAGGACTCGGGCCGACGTCCTGCCGACGTCGGACCAACGTGCGACGTCGACCGCCACGCCGGCCCCGCTACCGCAGCGTCGCTGTCGTGTTGACGACTCACTTCATAACATATCACGTACCACAGCCAACAGCGCACCACTTCAATCAGACACGCAAATACAGTGGAAAAAAAGTGTTCCTTTCCTAAATAAATCAAAATCCGTCAGTGCACTGCGCTTATTAAATCACATACATGTTAATATAATTCATACCGCATTAAACAGCAATAATAATTATGCGCAGAACACTGAGAAAAGCGCTTTACATAAAGTATAACGATCATGAGAAAACGACGAGTACTTCTCAAATAGATGACAGACTAACAGAAACCTATTTTCAACGGGTTAAACCGATCTCCTGTGCTGCTGTAAAAAAATTTGCTGCTTTAAATTAGGTCCTATCTTTTAATTCCGATTATGTTTATGAGCAACGAAACAGATCGCTGACATCTACGTTTACGAAAATCAGTCATTAAGAAATTAGCTTACTCGACGTATTGCAACATCGCTTAAGCGGTTAATATTTCGTGCAGAATAATATGCTGCACAGCTTTTTTCAACTTTTGGTTCACTATGCCTATACAGAAATAAATAGCTTACGCGTCATCCCGCAAACATTGAAGAGCCGCATCGGTAGAACTGCGTGACGTGTACAGTGTCTTACGGTTACTGAATTACGAATTGCTCGATTGTGTGTTTGATACGACGAGTAAAACGGTACCTGCAGCAACGATGATTTCGGAGTAGTGCGAGACGTAGAGCAGCGGATTGTTTGTGTAAAACGAGGAGCAGAGTTCGTGATTTCCGCTAAACTGATGGCGATGATGATGACGAAACATGACGACTCTAATCTACCACCGGCCGTCACGGTGTCAGACTATAATCAACTGACGGCACTGATCTCGACTTAACTTTGCAAACAGTCAAGGCGACGACAAGGCGTGTCTAAATTGGACGGCAGCGGGGTCACTTGTTGGCTACGGTGTCACCGCTAATTAGCCTACCGACGCCGACTGGCGATCGCGACACAGTGGACCACATTTTTGGGTGCTTGTCTGTTCGCCTTCTGTGCATGAAAAATACGCTATAGCTTTTCAGCCGATCGTACTTAAGTAACGGTCGAGCTTATAGTACAGTTGACGTCTGTCGTCGTCCGTCCGTCGTCGTCTGTAACCGATGTATTGTGGCTGAACGGTGCGAGATAAAGCCTACGTTGCTATTGATAACCAACAAGAAGTCGCATAATGGCTTTCAAATCACATAAAATCATTGGTTTTGGATGACCTTGAATGGTCATAACGCACAATCGTGCGGTATTGTGGCTAAACGGTAAGTCGTAAGAGGTCGGCAATGGTGCCATCGGATAGGGCACTGGCAATTTCCTATACGCTGTCAATAGTAACTATGTTTCCGTCTGCAGCGGTTTTGCCGCAATTTTCAATTGAAAGTTTCAAGCTATAAATGGCCGTATCTCGGAAACGGTGAAAAACAAGGCCGAGGTTGCTATTGATCATTAATATAAAATGGCACACGCCCTTTCAGATGAAATGAAAATCATTGGCCTTGCATGCATGTCCTTGAAGGTCATGACAAACAGTACGGTCGGCTATTCTAGCGACAGCTAGGCTTCTTGTATTTTCACGCACATAATTACATCCACCGAAGAAAACACCTTATCTGGCCATCTGTCTAATTAGGCTAAGCCAATGTTTGAAAATTCTAGAGGGTATCTAGCATAGGGTCAAAAAATGAAGTCCACGGCGACTCGTGTTCTGACTGCTTCTTGCTCATTTAAGCCCGAATTCCATTACGCCGATTTTGCGACAAAAACGCGAACTTTGTTGCCGACACAAATCTTTAAAAGTCGCCGACTTTCACTTTCCCCGTGCATTGTATTAGCAGTAGTCCAGAGGTCTTTGATCACATCATCACCCAAACGACAATAAAGAAATGTCCACGCAGTCATTTCCGAGCCATAATTAGGCACATAGGGCGGCACAGATCTTCGTTTCCTTAGCCCCCAGACACCAGCTTACACTGCAAGACCACGGATACGGGGCTAGTGCATCGCTTTTTAGTGCAGCTTGTTTACGTCCCAGCTTTCGCTGGTATTCACCGTGCCAAGACAGGCTGAGTTGACGGCAAAGAAATGTGCAGAAATTTTTAACTAACAGCTAAATTTTGCTCAGATATTTTGAAATTGTATTCTTTCGGTTACAACAGCAATGCTATAAATATTATGCACATTTACTGCAATTCGGCAAATTTATTACAATAAGAAAGTCAGGAAAAGGTAAAGCAGAACGTGCTTTTTTAAATTGAAATACCGTATTATATCGTCAGAGCTAATGTGACTGTGCTGCAATTTGATGCTCCCAGTGGAAGATAGCGCCCAAATGTAGGCCACATCATAGATGGTCATTAGGCATTGTCATCACTATAGCGCACATCACGGCAACCTTACAGCAAGCCGGCCAGCCAGCCAGCCAGTTACATCAGCACAACGCCATCTGCTACGTACATTAAAACCGCATGGACAGCTGTTGCGAGTTGGAACGACCAGACTCACTGGCCGGTCCACGCCCGCCTGGTCTGTCGTCATATTATAATTTATTACTCAACAACCAATCAACAAGCAAGAAAAAAATCAAGGACTACTGCTCAGAGACAGATATGCTATTTTCTCACGTACCGTACCTGGCAGTGTCATGGTGACTTAACTTGCATACTGTACTTGACAGGTGATACACCGTGTGTAGAGAAAAATACAGCCTCCTAACCGCGTCACGATAACTCAATCGAGTCTCAACGAATAAGCTCATTGACTGATAATCATTATCTTTCTTTGCATTACTGGCAGCTATCTAGGCCTATTTTTCATGTTCATACGAAATTTTCACGTCTGTTAACGAGCTTATTCAGGGTTTGTGTATTGCTTTTCAGTACTTGCAAAGAACAAATTCCATGGTTTTCGATGACTTTTTAAATAGTAAGTAAGTAAAGTGTAAATTTATACAGTGCATACTCAAAAAGATCTCTAATGCGCTTAATACATTTTGTCATTAATATTTCGCAAAAAAAGACAGTCAATACAAAAAGCTCGGTTTGTTAAAATGGCACCCATGTTGCCTAAGCACACGCAAGATAATGCGTACATGTTATTGAATTACATTGTGCAAAATATTGTGCAATTTTCTTCCACGGAGACGGCACTTGCCAGCTGCAGTGTAAATTGTAGAACTGACGCTGATGCTGTAGAAACTGGACCACATTGGCTTTTAACATGCGGTAAAAGCAAATTTTACCTCGCAGGTCTCAGGGAGATTGACTTAAACCCAATAGTTTATAAATCTTCTCATGAAATTCATAAGATGAATCTTTTCACAGCTAATACCTGCATGTCCATTTTCTCCTGGTACTAACCCTGCTTTCCCCCATCTTACAGTAACTTCTTGTTTTGAAAATAAGTGGTAATCCTAACTTGCAGAAGCGGCATTTTTGATAAAAATGTCCATGAATATCATGCTCACATAAGCACTGAGCAACGAGATAACACCAATAAGGTAACATACCGCCATGTTTGATACTAGAGTAGGCTATCACATCGCACACATTACAGGAACAACCTCATACTCAGCCAACTCAATACGAGCATGCTGCGACTCTCAGAGACTGCTAGTCAAATATATACACGGTCAACATTTCACGAAAACTTCTGACACGAAGAATAATTCTCACATCTTGGCTTAGCATTCACGTGGCGACTGTTGAATAAAACATTGCCAAATATTTAGCAATCAGTGGTGTATTTAGAGAGGGGCAAACTGCCATGGCTCCCTTCGTTGCTGACAAAGTTTCACACCTTTTGTTTGTCAAAATGCCAAAATTATACATTGTACTTGACAGGCGATGCACAAAGTGTCCGGAAAAATATAAGCTGACAAAGAGGCTTTAGCTTCTGGGGGACTATGTCCCCAAAACTCCTTCTTTAATGCTAAACACGCCACTCTTAGCAATGTCCCAAACACACCAATAACCATCAGAACATAAAAACATACGTCACAGTTATCACAAACCAATAACATTACTTCTAACTCTTTCGAACAGTGGCAAATGGTGAAAAGAAAATTTGGTAATTCTCCCAGGTAAGCAGACTACAACAGAGCGCTTACCTAGTGAGCCGAAAACAACAGCAGTAAAAGCCACAAGATAAGCTTGGTGTCCCGCAACACTCGTTCGACTGAAGGCGCTGCAAATCAGTCAGTCAAAGTTCGATCACATATGGCCATTTAATGAACAGAATCAAACAATTTACGCTAAGCAACCCGATTTATAATCGACTCGTGCAATGACGCAATCTGCGCACTCCATTTGTCCATGCCGTTGTAACGAGCAACACCGGCAGACTCTTGATTAAGCTCGAGCAGTTGATGGACCTGGTCAATTCGACCATGCACCGTGCTACAGCAAACACACTATATGTGTCAGCGACAACAGGTAATACTGATTCTTGTTTAACCGGCTACTATGGCTAAATTTTCCACTAGTAAAGGTAAGGCCAGGTCTTGCCAAACTAAAACACGCAGCTGTGGAAATTAACAAATAAACATGTGATAGAATTTTTTTGAGATTAAAAAAGTGTTAATCGTTAAGCATTCAATTATGGTCAAGTCACTATAATCATCATCATCAATGCATTATGAAGTAGACACAATGATTATTATTCGACAAGTGATGAACACCTACTTTAAATGTGTTGCAGTAAACATTAAAAACGGAATCAACTTTTTACAAGTAGTGCAGTCACTCAAACTGTTTTAGCAAAGCACTAACCATACATACACTGTGTCTCAAAAGAAAAAAGCATCACGAACATTCTCGATTTTAACGTGAACAAATATTTTAAGATTCTCATAATTTTTCACGTGAATTTTCCTGACACAACTTGCCATCAAATGACCGTGCAGTTTTTCACCTCGCCCATTATCTGCTTCTGCACTACCCAGAGAAAGAAAAACAAGCAAAATATGCATTGAAATATATAAAAAATGTGAAAAAAAACCCCAACTTTATTGACCGTAACTTGAAGCATGATTAACAGATAACAATAATTTTTCGCATAAATATTTCTGACTCAACTGGCTATTAAATTACTGTTTAAGTTCCCATCTCACACAATGTCTGTTTCTGCACTACCTGAGGAAAACAGACGTAGCAAAATAAGTGTTGAAATGAATGAAGAAACGTTGATAAATTTCGTCTATCCAGATCTGAGGCCAAACAGCCAGTCGATTACAAGGTTTAACTGTCGTGCAGCAGTGTGTCTACCAAATGACATTCAGGAATGTTTACAAATTCAAGCAGCAACTAAGTCTGGATTAGTCTAGAGCATAACCTTATCGATACTGGCGTAATGAATGGAGAAATCACCTCCAAGCCTGTGTTTGCACAATGGGCCAACAGTTCAATCAATTTTATTGCAGGCAGCTGAAAACGAAACAGTTGGATAGTTTCAGCCAAAGTGTCAAAAATGTAAACAAAATGTGTTTTGTGGGATATTCAGATTAAGTAGTAATACCACTTTAGGTAAAAATGCGATATTTTGTTGGTGCTGATTTCCCAGGTAGTGCAAATACAAGACGTTCAGTGAGGTGGGAAACTACACGACAATTTGATGTCCAGTTGTCTCAGGAAAATTCTTACCAAAAATTATTAAAATCCGATAGTTCTTCTTCAAGTTATAATTGAAAATGTTTGGGATGTGTTTTTGAGACACAGTGTAATTCAGTATAAACTGTGTCCCAATTAAAGATGGCCCCTTAAACAAATAGCTATAATTCAGCAAAGCTGTTTTATCATTTTTGTCTTTAATTTTAGACATAATAATCGTAGCTCAAATCAATAAAATGGCACATCAGTTTAGAAAAAATACATGACAACGTCAATTTCATTAATATTTAGTGCTTCACCAAAAATATGAAATTTACAACACAGCAGCTTCGAAAATATGCATGACGTTTTGGTAAATTCAGTCTCTTATTAAATCTGATGAATTATTTTTTGACTACACGCTGCATTTACATGACTTAATACCAGGTCCTCAACTAAATAAATCCACATCTAATGCTTTTTACCACTGCCAGGTTTGCAATCCACAGTACCGATTTGGTCAAGCTTTGTCACTGTTGTCCACAACTTATTCAAAGATGACGGAGATCAGTTTCTGTTAAAAAACTTGTCGATGAAGTTCTTCACTCTATCACCCTCTTCTTGACACAAAACTTTAATTATAACTTTATTTTGTTTGCTAACAGCACCTCTATTGTTTATACAACAGTGTAGTGTTCTTGGCATCAACAGCAGACACCTCTGTGTTGTAAAAGTATTTTTTAATATCAGCATACATCGTGTACATAATGATGCATAGTGTAAAATGATACGCACTTGTCGAGTATACACGACACAAGAAGATTTTCTACCTCAACGACATCAATATTGAGCTCCTGCAATTCACACAATATGCAGTACTGCTGCAGAATTCCATTATCACTGCAGAAACCCTATTTTAGATGCTTTGCATTTAATAATACTTTTGTCTGCTTCAACAGCAGTTACAGCACTGCAAGTAACATTAGCTTCCTAAAAAATTCTTAACAGAGAGTTGTGCAGTAATCATCATCTGTGTAAATAACTATCATATAGTTTAGCAGCTGCAACAGTAATGAAGGTCAATGATACTACGTAACTTCCAAAACACAGACAGCAGATAGTGAAAATCAAACAACCAAGTTGTGAGCATTCTTAAAACAACACAGCTGTACACGTAGCCTCAATACTATTGATTACACTGCTAGTGTCTCTAGTTGAAAACAGTTGAAAATGTACTTAAATTCGTACTGCTTTTACTTATTCTCATCTATTCATTGCAAATCAAAACTCTACTGTCAATAATACAAAAGTCATTCACACGTGAAAACATGAGCTACAAGTGAAAGTGGATACAGAAACTAACCAAATTTAATTATCAATGTTATACCTGAGATATAAATGGTATGTGAATTCGTGTGTATGGCTTAATGAGTTTGATGAGAACTTGTGTCCGTATGTTCCGTAGAAGATCTGCAATTTCATATATGTACAGGGTAAACCAGTAAAATGTGGCACTTTACTTTTGTCTATATCTTCGTCAGTTATGGACCGACTTGCAAAATTCTTTCACTGGTACATTCTGCGGACAATTTTCAATACTGTGATTATTATACATCCCACCACAATGCAAATGGGTCTCTACACAACCTTGAGAAATATAAATAAAGCATGATAATAACAAACAAACATTTTGGTAAATAAAAACAAAAACACTTTAGACCAACATTGCGGTAAATAATCTGTATGACACTAAACTGTGTGGGTCTAACATGGTCTAGTGTCATATGGATCATTCACCGCAATGTTGGTCTGAGGTGTTTTTTATGCCTATGCCAACGTAGTGCCGCCGGAGGCATTGCTTTTGGAGTGTTCGAGCATCCGTGCATAGACTCTGAGCGCAAATATTTCCAAAACAACTGAAGATATTGACAAGCGGTAAACAGCAGTAACAACTACGATGTCTTGTGCAACGAACAAAAAAAATCACTGAACTTTGGTCCACTAACAACGACAGTTAGTTGGCTAATGTTTACCCACCCTAAGTCAACACTGCGTGCTTCTAGACAGCATTCGCAAGCTATTATACAGTAGGCTTACTCAGTTGACATGTGATGCGGTCACATTTCTTATTAATTGCTTTTAATTCGTCAAACTGCCTAATTCTTTCTCGATCAATTAAACTCAAACTCTTTCTGCAACATTGGGTTATGGTCAGTAATTTCATTGGGTTTCTTGTTAATTAGTAATTAATCAATTAACAACACTTTTTCTGTGTAAACATTTTTCTCTCGCTGCAAAGTTCTGCAGCGCGGCTCATTATCCATGCAACTAATGAATATTTATGAGATGCGACGAATCACGTCTGCATTTTCATCATGCGTGACCAATCACCAGCAAGCTTCGACAGAAAGGGTTCAGTTATTGCTTGGTTATAAATAGATTCGTGATTTCTACTTTTTCACGTTACGCGCTGCAATATGTGGTCTCTGCGATAGCTAGCTTCTTGTCACATGTTGGCGGAGGCATAATAGTTGACACAGTCGTAACCGCCATCTAGTTTTCATTCTGTTATTACCGTTCGTTTTTTCTTACGTTTATATTTCACACAGTAGTGTAGAGACACATGTACGATGTGGCGAAATATATAATAATCACGTTATTGCAAATTGTCCGCAATGTGCACCATACACGGTCAATCGAACAAACTGCAGTTTGCTTCAAATTCAGCATACATCGTTTTTGCTCAGTACTATCTCAAATGTATGTTAAACATAATATATCTGCTACAGAGAACACGAAATAGCCATAAAATTTAATAAAATTCAATTGCTTATCACAATAGTAAAACAATAATGACAGCAGAATCTCAGTAACTTCAGTGCAAAAGTAAAGAGAGAAAAAACCCCAAATAAGTGATAAAATCACGTTAACACATTCCTTACATGGCAAAAAACACTCAAGTTTTATATCAGCTTCACACACTTTATCTCAACTATATTCAGAAAGTTTTCGTCTGTAAATGACACCACTGGCAGAGTTATGCCAACAAAAGATGGAAAAATCTAATACTTTAGTAATTATGGAACACCAGATCTACATTAAAATATATGTAAATATCATCAGTTGCTATATGCCAAGCTAGAAAGCTGGCATCAGTACTACAAAACACTCCAACTTTACATCATAATGAAACTGCCAACAACATTCGGTTATGGATGAGTCTAATATTGTATCAGTCATTACTGCTTTGATATCCCAGTGATTACTGATGCATGTACATTCTTTAAATTACAGTGAAGCATTGAGTACAAGAAATGGAACTGGTTTACCTTCAATATGCTCACGTATAAAAGGATCCTCCATGATTGTCTCTCGGTTAGTCTTCAGAATTTTTTCAAATTCTGTTATGTCGTTATTCTGATAAGAACTACAAATTCACCAGACAATAAGTGAAATCACAGAAACACTTGAATCACAAATGCAAAACATTATGTAATCCATCAGTACCATCTTCAATAATACTGGGTGGTGCAAAAATGTGCCAAAATGAACATAAATATAACAATGCATATACTTTATAGAGAAGAATTTCTTTTTGCACAATTGTAGATCAGCAAATTCAGCATGTACTATTACTTACTTGTAATTTAAGTGAATCAATAATGCTCACACTGCGCCAAAACAACTAAAAATTTGCCTGATTCCAACAGCTCGCAAAAATCATGCATATCAAAGTCGTCAGATTTGAATCCGCTTAACAATTTCAGATATCTTGCAAAAACTTGTCTACGAAAAAAGTAGTAAACCATTTGCAAACATCAAAGATCTTCGGAACACTATCAGAGATAAATAAAAAAAACTACATTGCAGTAGAAAAGATGTTCAGTAGCAGTGGCAAAGCAGAATGGAGGACCTATTCAGCATATTTTTTGCTGATCAGTTGACTGATGACGTTCCGGTGAAGCTGTGTAGAAGTGACAACATAAATGACGAACTGCTTGAAAACATTGTTTTACGTTGGGTAACACTATTCTGTTTGTATCACGGCTAATACAGTAATGTTCTAATTTAAAATTCCTCGACATATTTGAAGATGTTCGCTCATTACATATGCATTTTTCTACTGAGGCACTTCGACTACTGTGCTGCATAATGCATGCAAATGTTCAGGACTTTTTTTGCCCCACCCAGTATATTAACAGCACACTGTAACACTGACTCACCTGACAAGATTCGTCATTGCAAGAATTTCTGGGTTGTTCTTGTACGGCTTTGCCTCCTGTGAGTCGAATGGGTTGATGCCTGACTTCATGAGCATATTAGCCAGAACCAGGTACTTGAGACACGTTGTCCGCCTGCATGACAATGACACTTCATCACACTGAGTGAAGCAGAAACCAGACACAGAAATGACACTGTCTTCCACACAGTGACAACTGACTAGAATATGACTATCAACGACATCCAATGCTATTTACACCGACAACATATACAACATTAACTGCTAGTGTTGCAGCAGACTTCTGGCGTTTAGTAGCAATGTTTGAGGACTAGGCCTATCTGACAGGCTAACCGAAACAAGTGAAGGCATTAGTTCAGTGCCAACATGTTGCATGGCTGTTCACCTAGCTAGGCACTTGTGCACCCCCCACCCTCCCCCCTTAAAACATACAGATTTACACACTGTTTGGCACATACTCTTATGGCGTCCAATGAGACAGTGTTACATAGGGACCCCCAGAAGAAAGAGTAGATTTAGGAGTCTAACCCCCAGCAAAAAATACAATTACAAATTGCTGGTGCTACATGGTCAATAAAAACGATTCCATCTTTATCAAATAACTTTGGTACTTGTTGGCTGTTCTACTGCGTTTTGTATCATTAAGAGTTAGGAACCTGCATGTGACAAAGACAGACAGACACACGAGCATCCAACAAGAAACACTTGTAATGTGGCTTATCAGGGCCACCACTAAACAAACATGAGAATGACGGTTAGTGATAACATGGGGATAAGAGTAAATGCAACATATATCATACTAACCACAATAAATTGAATATTTTGACTAAATTCAGAGACATACCTTGGGCTGCCGGATTCGTCGTAATTTTTAAAAGCCTCAAAGAAATCAGTGTGTGCTTTTTCATACTCTCCCTCACGAAGATGCATTTTACCACCACATTCTACAAATCATACAATGAAATGCAAGAAAAACAATTAGAACGCTGCAATATGACAAAAATGTCAGCTGCATTCTCAGAAAGGTAGAGTCTCAAGCACCACTCAAAAGTAACTCTGACATAAGACTGCACAGACAACTGGAGACATCAATCTCGAGTTTAAAAAATGTAACAATCAAGAATATGGCAGTTCATCAATAAACACAGGCTGCACGTAGATGGCCAATGAGAACTCCAACAGAAACTACTAAATAATATAGCAAACTATCTCTGCTCACAATTAACAGTGTCAGTCTAGATGTTTTCACAATTTTTACAATGCGATATATATGACTAGTATCCTCACAATACCATAGAACGTCATATCTCCAAAACAGCACTAACATAAACTAATACACTATACAAACAAAAGGGCTTATCAATACAGTGCTTTGTTGTCTAAAATAAAACAGAAATAAAACTTTAGCAGGTTTCTAGTGGGCAGTGATGTCGTATTATACCGTTAACTGCACTCACTATCTCCAAACAGCTTATATCAGAAATTACCGAGTATGATGGTCAAAGGCAACTTCTTTCTAGTAACAAATCGCATTCAAATGCACTTAAGTTTTTGGAAGATATTTTTCAGAAATGCTGATAAAATGGAATACTTTCATTATTATTTCATTTCATTATTGCTCCGTGTTTACTTTGTGATTATAATGATTCAATGCACAATGTAATGCAAGCAAGTACAGTTATACATCACGCTTAACACAGATGTTAGGGATGGTATGTAGCTAATGTAAGAAACAAAAACAACAGAAACATGACATATTATTTACAACAGATGCTGGTTTCTGAAACAGACCTCGTATGACACCCATGATCAGAGGATGTGGAATGGCTGATTTGATGTGCAACGACTGTTCATATAAAGCCTGTACACCAACACAGCAGACACAAACACTCAGCATCATCTTAACAGAACAATGTAAGCACATCTTAACAACCATGAACAAGAAATTTGAGCTAATGCTCACGAGATGCGTGAAAGCCTATAGCAGTTCCGGTTTAGTAGTTTAGCTGAAAATTAAAGTGTTCAGGCGAAGTTAATATACAAATACCAAATTCTCTATCTGGATCGCATAATGACAGTTCTGTGGCGCCACCTTGTGACTGATACAGACCTGTGTTGCAGCTTGAAATCACCAAAAAATCCATAAAGCCCCCTATTTTGGCGTTCAAGGTCATTGAATTCAGCGCCAATCGAGAGCCAGTGTACGACTTCCTATTAATGATTAATAGTAACCTAGGCCCTATCTTGCACCGTTACTGAGATACAGGGACTTATTGGCCAAAAATCGCAAATTTTGCCCACCCCCTCATTTAGCGCCCTCGTTCGGGGTGAACCCCTTCGAATTTATGGAAAAGCTTTACAGTTCTACAGTTCCTGAAACTAGAGTCTTCCAGGCAGTCGACGGTGAAGATTTGGTGATCCTAACTTGCACCGTTTTTGACTGATCCACCCATGTGACAGACGGACGAACAGAATTGCAATGGCTAAGACGCGCTGAAAGCAGTAGCTGCTTTCGTGCATAAAAACCTCCTTAGGTTAATAAATGATGAACTAATAACTGATGTTGATCCCTTACAAATAACATATCAACAGTAACCAAGTTTTTTTGATCATTAAACATGCACTCTATCTATGCAATTGATAACTTCAGATGACAAAACAGTCTGTAGGGCCTTGACACTGATAAGCAAGTAACTGGAACAGCAGCAAGCCAGGAAATGCATTCAGCATGAATAAGTCCTGCTTCAGGCACAAGATTAACCAATCTAAGGATTTGTGCAATATCGAAGAAAAAAAGAAAAAACAACTTCCACAAGTTGACTTTTTAGACTCAAACTTTCTCAGCTCAAAGAAAACTGGCTAACAGAACCACAAATACATTTATAAACTCCAGCAGTACTGGTAATACAATGTGGACAACTTCACAACCACATGACAAAAATGTAAACGTTAAAACAACGTTTGCCTGAATCAACCGTTTATTAGTGAGTGAGTGAGTATGGCTGACATAGTATAGGTCATTTCGGGGATGGCCTTTCTATGCAGAATGCACACAAATACATAATAATAAAACAAAGTGTAACCCTTACAATAAATTCAAACAAAATGATTAACCTTTACAGAGACACAAAACACAAAAAACCGCTTATTAGTTGTTACTCATTAGTTCACACTGGTTCAGCAGCATAAAATCTAACAACCTTGCTTAAGTTATTGTTTTTTTTAAAATGATAGTTCTGGGACCACATGTACTGAAACTAATCAACTCTTTCAAATCCTGGTGGACTTATTTACAACAGCAAAAAAAACAATGGCAAAAACTCTCTTTATCAAAATCAAATGCAAATTTTCATGGCTTACATGCCTACATGTGACAGTGATGCATAGAGCTGAATGCATAATGCGGCTGGCCTGCAAAGACCAGATAATTCACTTAAATCAAGTCTATCAGAAACCTTGAGTTTCTTGTTGTTCTTCTGTGCAGTGTACATCTGTATCTCAAGTGCATAGATCTCAAGCAGCTGAGTTCCTTTCTTCATGTCGTCTTCACCCTCGTCCGTCTACAGCAAACAACCGACAACGTTCTTTTTCAGCAAGGAAATGTATGAGTCATAAATAATGAGTACACAGGGTGGGTTGTTGTGTTGGTGGTTTGCGCTGTAGTTAGAGAATGTTGTGTACATGACTTAGTCATAGTTTGTTTTACACTAACAGATAACATCCAGGTTCCCCCTCTTTTGCCATTCACCAACTTAAGAAGTTCTTTTAAAGCATCTTTCAAAGATAAATGTTCACTGGATCGGAGACCTGCCCCGTACACTGTGACAGTGTGACTACAAGTCCACAAACGTAAACAATACCACATAATCGCTATACAGCGTATGCACACAGAAATACTACAAAATCACGGTAGCTGCCTGTAATTTTTAACTTCCGACTTAGTGAGCTGTGCAATGCCAAACATCCAAAAATTTTCAAATTTTCAAAATGCTGCAACTAAATTAAAGCACTTTTCAAGAACTTTTAAATAACTTCTGAAGCATCATTATCATTCTGAAAGACTTTTAAGAGCCTTGGATTAGAAAGTGTCAAATTTAAGCACTTCTAAGAACTTTCACGAATGAAGGGCAACTGTAACATACAACAAAAAGTCCTGTTCCAAAACAGCTAACAGAGTTTTCTCAAAAAATAGCAAAACATCCAATTCGAGCTATAAATGAATACAATGGTGCAGTGTCAACACATGCAACAAATTTCTGTCAACTAGTCACACATGCTATAAATAATCTTAAGTATTTACACACTTGACAAGAGTTCCGCAACTGTCGCAAAATTTTCTGCAAACGAGGCCAATCGGCTCGATCATAGTAAAGCTTTCCGAGCTTTGTGTTGGTCTTGAACCATAGCCGGTCATTCCGTGCCTCTTTCAATGCATTTAACGTCGTCTGATAGAAACTCTCAAGAAGATCAACCTATTACAGTCAATGCATACATCAAACACACACGTCCAACATTTATCTGAATACTTGTTACTCCCATGTATGGCATGCAGACAATTAAACATGGCAATATTTTATTTTAAAAAACAACCTTCCTGTGCCTCTGGAGTAGAGTGAAGCTTCGGCCGCTAATGCAGATCTGATCATACACAAAGTAATTGATACAATTTGTTTATGATACAATCACTAGCAACGTTCCTGACCTACAAGCGGGTCCACTTTGTTATCCCACGGGTGAATCCACTCCTTTACCCATCAGCTCAATCCCCCCTCAGGCTGCTCATCAGGGCAGGTGGGGGTAAGATGAGGGCGCACGTACCTAAAGCCCAAAGATTCAAACGCCGCGGCAGTCGGGGTCTGCGACCGTGTAACACCAAAGGCACCAGAGAAGTATGACAGACAGACAAAACAGACAGACAGATAAACTTTCCACGCAATATACACCGAGTCTCAAAAAACAGTCAAAGTTGTTTTTGGCATAACTTTGTTAAACTTCCTCCACCTTTGATAATTTTTGGCACAAAGATGGCCAAGACAATATTATTTGTACTAGATGGCTCACCTCTGCAACCTGCATCATCAATTCGACAAAGGGTGCAACGTGGTTTAATAATTTTGAGGTATTAAATATTTTATGCTGAAAACAGCAGACAACAATATAGCTAGCTGATGAGCTTAAAACATGTCTAATCGATGAGTGAATGCATTTGATCAGTCAATCATTGATTCTGATGCTATCAGCCATTGGCACTGCATCTAAGCCATTGCATCTTTGAATGCTGAGCACACTTCAGCATAAATTCAAATTTGCAAGCAAGTTGTTATACAAACTTATAATTCTGTTAAATAATTCACGTGTTAGTGTATTTTGTGTCTAACTAACTCATTACAGCGTTTGCTTGAGACAACAACAAGCATTATGCAACAATTTGAAGCATCTATGTTTCACATGGTAGTGCAATGACATAAATTAGGTGAAGTGGAAAATGAGTGCACCTTACAAAATTTCGTCATCTTAGCCATCAACAAGTCAAAAATTATTAAAGTTAGTAAAAATTTGACAAAGTTATGACAAAAACAATTTTGACTGTTTTTTCTGAGACACGGCATAGTAAGATTATCAACAATAGTAATGATAATAACAGTGTGAGGATACAGAGATGCTGTTTTTGTCACATGTGCACAGCAGTAAATAAACGAGTTCTCAGTTAACACTAAAAGATGGCAAATTTAATGACAACATCCACAAGTACAAATAACAGAATAGAGAAAACATTCGACTACACACCTTCCTAGATGTTGAAATGTAATCTAATATCGAGTTGATAGACTTTTCAGAATAATTCCGTGTAACAGCACTTTTGATGTACGTGAGCAGCCGCGTGTAATAGTTCATCATGTCAGAGTACTGGCCCTACAACATATACACAGAATATACCAGTACTCCATCTGCAACTGATACCCCAACATCTGCTCAAAATTGTTCAACTTTCAACTAGTGACAGCGGATAAGAAGATATTAAATCCATATCATCGATTTCATCTGTCTTATGTTTCTACGACTGCTGTTTTTCAGTTTAAAAAGTTGACTATGTTGGGTCCCATAAAATAAGTTTCCGGAATTGTAAAAACTTGACAATTGACACAGGAAATGGCATAATGTCTACACTACAGAAATGCATCAAATACAGGGTGGTCCAAAAAACGGCACAAAGTTAATGACACCACAATTCTTCAACCGTACGTCATAGTCATGTGGTTTTCAGCAAAATGCTCCGAAAGAAATTCTTTACGTGACTAAAGTCAGTATTTGAATACAGCAGTTAAATATTCTTTGTTATTGCTGCTGGCAATTGAACTATGCAAAAACAGTATTACCCTCGACACTGCGGTCCATAAAAACGTGCCACTTTTATTTTTTGAATAGCTCCGTGAAACACTGGCCAATTTTAATATTTTTTGGCATGCGAAATTAAAAAAAAACTTGATGCAAATATCTATAGTTTTGGCCATCTTGCCCTAAGGCTGTAACTACAATTACAATTTTAATTGTGAAATGCAAGAGTCGTAGTTTGACCACTGACAACAATGAATTCATACTGGGTAGTGCATGCATCAGATAAGAAAATTACTGAGACCACAAAATCATTGAAAATCTGTTGCTTCGTCTTTATTTTAAAATTGTAAGTTGACAAACTGAAATGATACATCAACAGCGAGTGGGCCGCTTGAGTCATGCAGTTAAGACCCACTGAACGCGCTGTTGGCAAATGATGTCAATGTCTACCACTTGCTGCAGGAGGGCATTTTGAGCACATGCTATAATGAAGATGGCGTGATGTGACACAGATAATAACTGCCAATGTGTTTGTCGCTATTCAGTTAATAATTTCTGAGCTGACACATACGCTACCCGGTAGGAATCCATTGTTATCAATGGCCAAACTGTGACTTCTGCATTTCACACGGTAGTGTAGCGACAACATTAAGGTGAGATGGCTAAAACTTCTTAATGTCACATGCCAAAAATTATTGAAATCGGCCACAAAGCTATTGAAAAAAATAATAGTGGCATGTTTTTATGAACCAAGGTACACTGAAGATAATACTGTTTTTCAACAGTTCACTTGAGAGCGATAAAAACAAAGAATACTTAATTGCTGTATTTAAACACTGACTTTAGTCATGTAAAGAATTTCTTTCAAAACATTTTGCTGAAAACCGCATGACTCTGTGATGTATGGTTGCAAAATTACGGTGCCATAAACTTTGTGCCGTTTTTTGGACCACCCTGTAGTAAGCTAAATTATCTACGCACGAATTCACAAATATAGATAAAATTCTTCTTACAGAATATAGTATAGCACAGATTTCACAATATCGATTTAGTACATGTGTGCAACTGTTACACAAAACTGTTAAAGACACAAATAACTACTTCAAAAGGAATAACTCAAGTTAACCCATGTTGTCTCGTATCTGGTAGAGAAATCAACGTAGTACATTACACACTGTCGTGTACATGCAGACATTTCATAGATGAAACATTATTCTGACATACCATGAACAAATTAACAACCCAGAGAACCACACATGGATTGGAGCCTAGAAAATTGCTTAAACACCAATATATGCACATGTGTGTCACTTAATACAGCAGCACTACACTAACCAGTCGAAAACTAATTTTTATCATTTGTTTCAGTGCTTTGAAACCCCAATCACCCTGCTCCTTGCCTTCTTGTTCTAGCTCCAGCACCTGTCAATCAAAATGACAACACACTGCATGACATTAAGTGCAACAATATAAAAGTCCATCCACATCTGTCAGTGTCTACATGTAAGTTAGATTTCAGACAGTTACAATGTGTCACATTGACAATTAAAAAAATTGAATATTTAAATCAATTAATGAATAATGACATTTAATATAATCTACTGGTGCCATTACACTTTGCAAATTTTCAAGCACTGTGTTGTTTACAAACACTTTTGAGGTACTGGTATAACAACAAAATGCAGACAACACAAAAATAACTCAAAATGCCAAATTACACAATTACCGGTAGACATCTTCAAAGAAAAGTTTAACAAAATCAGCTATGCATTGTGTACTACTCAAATTATAGGACATTGCACATAGCACTTTACCGACTGCAATAATTTACAACCTTCATCAAACAACAGCCACCAACACTACCTTGAGGACACTGCAGATTAATGTGACTGATAAGCTTGCAAGCTAATAAGTGTACAGGAGCTGCACTGTTCTGTTTAGCAACACCCTTCCCCCAATATGTCACTACAATGCCAACAATCCAACATGCCTAGCCAAGCCATACACAAGTTGTTTACAGTCTTAAGTACAGCGTGTGGCCAAAAGTGTGTCATAATGGCGGCGGCGCAAACGCTCGATTCATTTTTTGCCAGTTGAATTCAAACATCGTAAACAACATTATTTCAACAAAAGCACTTACCTGACATTTCTGA
>Ga0209367_1003072_pt1 | contig 22478 bp, 20 predicted proteins | sample WorMetLIZISLAND2_FD_187412 | JGI IMG/M metagenome (GOLD analysis project Ga0209367, IMG submission 187412) | Marine gutless worms symbiont microbial communities from Max Planck institute for Marine Microbiology, Germany - Olavius geniculatus... ... | reverse complement strand
CACTATAACTTGTACAAACGTTCGTTTGTATTGCGATATTTGTTTGGTGATGCGTATTAGATTTTGCATGTGGATCTGTTGTAGCTCTACCGTATTTCATTTCATTTTCTTTTCTTTTTTTTCCTCTTTTCTTTTATTTCCTTTTTTTTTCTTTCTTTTTTTTCTTATCGATATTGTAACGATTATGCTTTGTTGTGTTCTGTTTTTGCAATGGCGTTTGACCGTTGTTTAATAAAAGATTACTTACTTACTTACTTAAGCTTGGTAATTGATAACATTTCAGTTCTAACCACAGTCTTAGCAATGCAGTGAAGAAGAAATGTGGCTGCGTTCTTACATTAACAATGAGATAAATTTAATTAGGTAAATGGCGATCTACCGCTAGTAATTTTCTGCTCTCTACTGCGAGATTGCCGATTTACCGCTAACACTGACCGGAGACATTGTGAAGTTTTGAAGTTCTATGGTGATAGGGCACAGGTATAATGCGGGCCTGCGGATTGACCAACGGGTAAACTGCAGACCAAACCTGCGGACCAGGTCTGCAGTTTTCCCGTTGGTCGGTCTGCAGGTCCGCATTATAGTTATCACGGCTTGTGCAGTAGCAACAAGCTGTTGTATAAGCAATGTGTCAAGTCAATGGGAAGGCTGAAATTTCGACCCCCACAGCTCCCACATTTTTCAGCCGATCTTAATGAAACTTGAAATCAAGAAAGATATTAGGGATACAACCCTACATGCAAAATTTGGTTGACCAGGGACGACGGGAAGGGGTCTGCACAGAGAGTGCATTTTCGGCGACTTTTGTGTACTTTCCCTTTTCACGCGCAAAAGCAGCTACTGCTTTCAGCGCATCTTAGTCATCGCAGTTCTGTCCGTCCGTCTGTCCATCTGTCACACGGGTGGACCAGTCAAAAATGGTGCAAGATAGGATCACCAAATCTTCACCGTCGGCTGCCTGGAAGACTTTAGTTTCAGGAACAGAAAAGCTTTCCCATAAATTCGAAGGGGATCATCCCAAACGAGGGTGCTAAATGAGAGGGGGGTGGGCAAAATTTGCAATTTTTGGCCAATAAGTCGCTGTATCTCAGTAATGGTGTGAGATAAAGCCTAGGTTACTATTAATCACTAATAGGAAGTCATACACTGGCTGTCAATTGGCGCTGAATTCAATGACCTTGAATGACCTTGAACGCCAAAATAGAGGGTTTTATGGATTTTTTGGCAATTTCGGGCTGCGACACAAGTCCATATCATTCACAAGGTGGAGCCACGGAACTAACATTATGTGCACTTTGGCATGACTGTAATAAAGGTGTTGTATTTTATTCCAAATTCCCGCAAATCTAACTCAAACAGCGACAGAAATTTTCGTTGTACGATTTTGTTGTATTGTGAGCGCAATAATTTAATATTTAGTACATTTCTGATGCACAGTATTTGGTGAAACGGCTTGCATACCTTACAGCATAATTTGTGATATTTTGTTCGATGGTGCCGCTACCTAAGGAATCGGTTTACAACGCCCAGCACTAATTAATGCTGATTGATTGCATTGATTGACTTGTTATATTTTTACACGCAAAAGCAGCTACTGCTTTCATCACATGTTAGCAATCGCAATTCTGTCCGTCCGTCTGTCTGTCTGTTCGTCCATCCATCATACGGGTGGATCAGTCAAAAGCGGTGCAAGCTAGGATTACCAAATTTTCACCGTCAGCTGCATGGAACTATCGTTATGCGATCCAGATAGAGAATTTGGTATTTGTATATTAACTTAGCATGAACACCCCAATTTTCAGCTGTACTACTGAACCGGAACTGCTGTAGTCTTTCGCGCGTCTCGTGAGCATTAGCTCAAATTTCTTGTTTGTATTATTGCATCACCTCCAGGTCACATTAGCTTAGACATTTATATCTCGCTACTGAGAACAGACTAAATGTCTAAGCTAATACATTACTTCGTGCTTATAATTTTTTATTTTTGCCATTTTAGATCAGAATTTATACAACATGAAATGAATTGCTTGCAGTTTTTTATGTATAATAAACAAAATAACCATAATGTGAAAAATGCGTTGCATGTTTTATTTTTAACTGTTTGTGTGCAATAGGCTTGCAGACGTAGTGATCAGCGGCACTCAAGCATTCGTCTGTATAGATATAGGTCTACTTATAAACGAAATGCACGCAATACGTAATAAATGTCGTGAATGAAATAAATAAATAAAACAACGTTGACTTCGTGTTGTATTTTTAACTGTTTGTGTGTATTAGGCCCACAGGGGAAATATTTAGCAGCAACAACCAAAAATATTTTACAGTATAGGCCTACGCTGCCCTTAAGCAAGGAAAGTATAAAACTGCAACACATTGCTTCAAACCATGCAAGCAAACTCTATTAAGTAGCCCAACCATACAGGCTGACGAGTTTAATGTGTCAGCTAACAATTACAGCGCTTCACCGAGCATCAGACATCATGCACACGCTTCACCTGTCATAATATGTTATGCACCCAAGGTTATTGTACAAAGTCCATGGACTAATTCAAATTCACGGGCAGAAAGGCGTCGATGGCGTAAAAATTGATCACTTCCGTTAATCCATCCCCTGGCGACAGCAGAGGATCAATGATAACGATGTTTATGGATTTCAATGAAAAAAGTAATTTTAATTTTTTGGGGCATTTGTAATAGGCCTACTTGCTTAACTTTTAACCTAGTTTGTTTAGGCCTATATTCTATTCTGAGGACAATTTTCATTTTTAGGCCTATTGTTAAGTGACATTTTATTAGCTTAAATTGCATTCAGTGATTGATTGTATGAATATATGATGGACATGCTGCGAACTGAATCTAAGGCGCCAATATTTTGGCTTACATATAGCCTATCCTCAAACTTAAATTCAGTTACGAACTACTTGAATTAAGAACTGCAGCAGTAAACGCTTAGATAGGAGCCTAAAACATGAACGCTATATTAAGCTTATACACATTATGGCACATCTCTCATTAGGCCTTCGATTGCACGGGGTCTGCATTTTTGTAGTCAGCAGTTTACCCACTGGTCCGCACTGGTGGTCTGCAAGTTTTGGTCCACAGTTTGCACGTTGGTCGGTCCACGGGTTTGCACTTTACCACAGCTCATGGTGATATGTTTGGATTGGTATTAGGTTAAGGTTAGGTTTCCTTCTTCGCAGTATGGCCAAACTTCAAGAATTGACGACGTGCCTGCAAAAATGTCAAGGTGCAGGATTGAAGTGCTAATTAAAATACAGATGAGTGTCTCTGGCTCCTCATAGAAGGGTCACAACTTTCTCTTGCCATAGTTGGTTTAGCATAGAACGTAATGGCTTATCACAATTTATCTGGAAATTGAAAAATATGGTAGATAACACATTGACCTTACCTTACCTCCGGGGTGGACAGGCTCTTACACCTGCCCAGCGCTGAGGCCGTATCAGCTCGGCCCAATGCGCGTCCCCGAGTGTAACCAGAAGGTTACAGGTAACGGCCATAAAGCCGTAAACGGCTGTGAAGCCATAAATAGATGGCTGTAAAGCCGTAAGTAGACGGCTATAAAGCCGTAGTCGACTGTGAAGCCGAAACCAGCACAAGAGCACTGGTAACGTGTAGCAATCTGCCTACATGAGTTTGGTCAGCGCTTAGTTGCTTCTCGCCTCCAGATTTTAGAAATCTTTCGGGTCATCGGTGCTAAGCCCCACCACCACGGCAAGGTGGCTGACCATGGTGGGGAACACATTGACAGAGTGTTAGCATTTTTAGAAAAATTGAATGTGACATAGAGTGTTTAAGATAATGGTCTGTGTCATTAGACAGCTTAACCTCCAGCATTACAATAAGACAGCTTTGACACTTGTAGTAAGACAACTGTGGAATGATAGGCAAAAACCAGAAAATAGCTGGAAAATTGTCTGCAATCTGGTCGTTCACTTGAAAATATTTACATGTTTTTTTTGTTTTCACTTTCAAGCTTTAATTGTGTAATTGTCTGTCTTTACATGTATAAGCAGTGGTAAATGCATTTTAAATTTTTTTTAGAATGTTGCATCAACTAATCATGAACATGAACTGGCTGGTAATCAGACAGTTGAAACTAAGAAGAAGGACATGACTGATGAGGAACTTGCTAAACTGCGGGCTGAACTGCGTCTCCGACAGAAAGCTGCTATGGTTTGTGATTGTGATGCTTTTGCACTATTAGTGTGTATTTGATCAATGGTTCACTTTTGTGTGGCATAATTATGTAAATTATGTGTTTTTCATATAATTCTACATTTAGGTTTTTAAAAAAATAATTTTGTTTTTTAAATGATACAGGATAATTTTTAATGCTAATCACTATTGGTGAGTTGACTGCATGCAGTGGAAGGTCTTTGATGTAGAATCGGGCATTCTGTCATTGTGTTTTATCTCTCTTGGATCACAAATAAAGTGTCAAATTCTCTGTGCATTTGTCTGTATTGTTTGATGACAGTCATTTGTCTTATGTGCTGTGTGATTCAAGGCAGTTTGAACTGAATACTGACTATGTCGTCATAACTTCAGTTGTATCACTGAATTGTGATTTAAACTACACTGTGTCTGGTAAAAAACTGATCTCCTAGATATCGTGGAATAAAAATGTCAACTCTGAACGAATTTGAATAAAGTTTTGTACACCTGATTCTCAATAAATTTCTGAAACGAGTGCCAACTTTTGTTGAAAAATAATATTTCTTACCAAAATCATCAAATGTTGAATATCGATAACAAAATATCTTCATTACCAATATGATGTTACGTAAGTAAACCACTGTGTACATTTGCATAACTTTATCAAACAACATCTCATTCTGGCAAAATTTCACCTCAACAATGCACTATCTATTGGCAATCAAAATGTTAAATTCAAGTTAAATCTATCTACGCAGACAATATTTAAGGCAGCTTTTGTGAATTTGTCTCAAAACGTGAAGTGTCCAGTATTAGGCAACCGTTTGTTTAATCCTGACAGTGTCCACAACTTGCTGGAAAATTTCGTGATAAACTTTTTAGCACCATACCTTTTCTTTTGTCTCAACAGTTTAATTAAAACATTATTGTCTGCAGAAAAGATTATTTTGTTATTGTTTACATTTTTTTGATTGCGTCAACAAACGTCACTTCCACTTGAACGACTGCAGTATAAAATGCCATATTGGTAAACAAGATATTTTGTTATCGATATTCAACATTTGATTATTTTGGTAAGAAACAATATTTTTGAATGAAATTTGATATTCATTCGGAAATTTATAGGAAATTAAGTGTAGAAAACTCATTCAGATTCGTTTAGATTTGACATTTTTATTGCATGATGTTTAGGGGGTCAGTTTTTTTACCAGACATGGTGTATGTTGCAGGAAAGGCCAAAGCTGTATCTCACGGTTGATAAACTTGGACAGAGTGCTGACCATTCTGTTCAGTGTCCTGATGGTTTGTTCGTATATGATGTTCAACATCTGCTTCTTTATGCTCTGCAAGGTGGCACAGCCAGCTACAAGCCTCGGTGGGAATCGGTGTTATTACTGTCGTGGTAGCTGCACAACAGATTTTGAATCATTGTCTAGAAAGTTTCATAGTAATAATTGTATTAGATATAACATGAGCTTTTACTTTATTACTTAGAGACCCGGTGTTATTTGGAATTAGGTGTCATTGCTGTTAATCAATTTATCTGTGTGTCGTAGTCCAGATTTTAGCTGGGACCCTCAGAATTATTTTTTAACTTGTGTTTGACCTCAAGGTAATAATTGAGAGCCACATTAGTGTTCCTGCCATATGGCCTCTGATTCCAGCCGACAATGTAAACATTGTGCACAAGTTTCAGATACAATTCACAATCACTGGCACTTTCAGTGATGTTGTCTAGGAATGGTTAACATCTGTACTGTATGTATGACTGTATATACTAAGGCTGCTACTGTTACTGCGATACTGTGGTTATTACCATCAGCTGTCTGTTATCAGTTGCTGTTCTTGCAGGTGGTGCAAGTTGCTTCGTCATGAGAAGCTGTCACACATTGTCGTCATCATTGTGGAAGGTGTTGGAGCGACAGATTTTGCTAACTTTGCAGAATGCTTTCCATTTCTAGCTGAAAAATTTCCCATGGCAAGTTTTTCGTAGAGCTGTGCTTAATCAGCTTGATATTCATAAATTAATGGACTTTTATTTTCGTGAGTTTTCTGTTTGAGGCCAGTATATTTCTTAGGATAAATGTGTTTAGATGGTTGTGTTTTAGTTGTGGACATTCTTCTGTCTTTTTGTGTATTCTGCTGTATGGATAGACTGCAGCCCAACATTTGTCTATATTGTAATGCTGCATGGAATTGACATTTTTTTCCTTTGTTCACATTCTGTTACTTGTGTAGCACTGAAATTACTGTAGAGATGTCAGAGTGATTTAGCATTGCTGATGGTGGTTGTACTTAATAGGGGTCATTGAGTTGGGTTTGAGTATTATAATTATGTTGACTTTCAAATGATGTTGCAGGCCAGAGAGCATCTAAGTGTTTGCCTTTGTTGGATTCTCAGGCAAATTTTGCTTTAGAAGATAAATACACTGTGTCTCCAAAAAACATCCCTGGCATTTTTGACTGTAACTTGTAAACAGTGATCAGCTTTTGATAATTTTTGGTACAAATATTCCTGACACAACTAGCCGTTAAATGTCCATTCACTTTCCCACCTCACCCAACGTTTGTTTCTGCACTACCTGGGGAAAACATAACCAGCGAAATATCACTTTTTTATCCAATGCGATATGATTGCTTGATTAACATAATGCATAAAAACACATTTTGTTCACATTTATGACACTGTGGCTGACAATTCATTCAGTTGTCCATTTTTCAACTGCCTACAGTAAAATTGCCTAAGGTATAAGGGTGTAGCCCACTATGCGAACACAGGCAAGGAGACACTTTCTCCATTCATTTGACAGCAGTATCAATAATGTTCTGCTCCAGACCAATCCAGGGTGTGCAAGTTGCTTTCTGACTTCACAAACATTCCTAAACTTCATTTGGTAGACACACTGCTGCATGATAGTCAAACCTTGTAATAGACTGGTTGTTGGGGCCGACAGATTAGGATAGATGGAATTTATTGGCGTTTTTTTCATTCATTTTAACACAGTTTATGCTTGGTCTGCATTCTCCAGGTAGTGCAAAAGCAGACGTTGGGTGAGGTGGAAACTAAAACAATTATATAATAGCTAGTGGTGTCGGAAATATTTCTGCCAAATATTATTAAAAACTGCTAATCTTTATTCAAGTTACGATCGATAATGTTGGGGATGTTTTATCAGGTTTTCTGTTTATTTCAAGACATATTTCGCTTGATCTGCTTTCCCTAGGTAGTGCAGAAGCATACATTGGGTTAGGTGGGAAACTGAATAGACATTTGATGGCAAGTTGTGTCAGGAATATTCGTACCAAAAATTATCAGAATCTGATATTTGGTTTTCAAGTTACGGTTGAAAATGTCGGGATGTTTTTTTTTGAGACGCAGTGTAGATTGAGGATCAAGGTTTAACATTATGTGACTTGTTGTCCTGGTAACAACATTGAAGCACTGGAGGATCTTGACAGAAGAAAATGTCTTGACAATGTATACATGTGTGTAATCGTTGTAGAGAGTGGAGTTGGTGTGTCCAAGTCAGTACGGGCAGACAGTTGCTGATGAGTTGTTTCGTGTTCCTGTTAGCGTTCGTCGAATGAAGCGACTCAAACGTTCCGCCGTCAATATCGGTATGGCATGATTACTTCGTATGATGAGTTTGCTGCCTCACTTTGTCAGTATTTATTGTCATTGGTCGTATTTTATGCGCATTTGCCGTAGCCGTTTGTGATGCATTTTAAGTGAGTAACTCAGAATCCACAGTTTGTGTTAGTCCTTAGCTTCATACCAAGATTCATTGGATAGATTTTCATCTCCAATCTGTCCTCACTGTGGAATTGGGGAAGAGACAGCAGACCATTCATTTCTGTTCTGTTCAAAATGGGCAGCAGAATGGCAATGGTACTTTGGTGACTCCAGTGACATCACAGATGTGTTCTTTTCATTTTTTCGGGCATCTGCTCTGTTCCTCCATATGGGTACCACTTGATGCTTTTGTCACAGCAACAACAACAAGTGAGTAACCAGTTGGAACTTTGATGCCATCGGTTTCATGATAGGAAAGGCCAATAAAACTGATACTGTCAGGGTGAGCATTTGGTTTGAATGACTTAGGTTTCAGGTTTTTAAAAATTCAAAACATTATTAATGATTAATTGTTAATTTCCACAACTCTACTGAAAATGTGGCCAGATTACTTTGGCCATTGTTGTTTATTATTATACCTCAACACAAAATACCGGCACTTGATTGGTCCAAATCGCATCATTTGACATTAACAAATACGCATCGTTGACCGGTCAGCAGTGCGCATGCATTGTTGACCGGGCAACATTGAAGTCATCACAGTTTTTTTTTGTTTAAATGATCTTTGTTTAAATTTTTTGTTCTGGTTTTGAAATATAACAAAACAGTGACTGGCGTCATGGTCATCATTGAAAATTTTTGACTCTCAGTTCATAAAATGTTCAACTCGATCTTCGATCTCAGGCAACATTTTAGAACATTTGGGTCAAAAATTTTTAGTGATGACCCTGTAGCCAGTCACTGTTTGTATAATGTGGCAGTGACTGTTTCACAGAAGGTGTAGAACAGTCATCTGGCAGCAATGTCTCGTCGAAAGCTGATGTGTTTGAGACGCCGCTCGCGAAACGAAGTCGAGTTGAAGATGTCCCAGCATCTCGTGTCAGTCTTCTCATGTCTCGTGAACAAATGGTCCATGATGGTTACCCACTGCCCTTCACACTGTCAGGTCAGTTGCAGTAATTTCACCTGGCATTTACTGTTCTGTAATTGCTAGTTTAGATAGTTTTTGTGCATAGCACAGCTCATCAGGGCTTCAGAGAACAGAATACTGGGTTGCAAATATCGTCAATTATGGCACAGTGTTATAACAATCAAACAAGTGCTGTTTTATTTCAGTTTTTTTAGAAATGTCATTAAAGTTTGGTGCTGGTGTGGAATATCAGATTTTGTTATTTAATAATTGATTAATGACAGATTCAAGTTATACTTGCATATCAGAATGGCTTTGTTGCATGTTATTTTAAGTTATACATTTCGTAAATTTTGTGCAGCTTTGTTAACAGCATTAGCGCTGAATGGCAATTCAGCATCACAGTGTGGACTGAATGTTGTGTGTATGTTTAATATGCAATATGCAGAGAAAACTGCAAACTATCTGTTTACGAAGAAGACGTATCATCCAGCAACTGAGAATAGTCCGCTCTTTGCAGTTGACTGTGAAATGGTACGTATGTCGAGTGTGTGTGGGTGTGCGACTAAGTTTAGTTTATTTTTTGTACATTCTTATTTTTGTGCCTCTGCCAATATAGTGGCTGAAGGCATTATGTTTCCAGAGTGTTTGTGCATCTGTGCATGCATGAGTCCCAAACAAACTTATTATTGTTAGCAAGATATCTTTGGTATTTGTTGACCAAACTTCCATCACTAACGGACTTTGGGGCAAAAAATAAATGCATCAAATTTTTTGGGTCGATAGATCAATGATCAGGGTCACAGTCGGGTCAAATATGCCCCAAAATGCACTTTTTGCTGTAGTTTTGGCATGTTGGCGGAGGCATAATAGTCAACAGAGTCGTAACCAGCATCTAGTTTGTTTTACTTTATTTGTGTTTTTATTGTTTTCGTTTTTATCATCACGTTACTCATGTAATGCAGCATTGGGAGTAGACTTATGCTTGAGTTAAATACCAAATTTCTATCCGATTACCAGGACACCTACTAGTCAAATTTTTATGAATTTATTTTATTCCAGGTTATGCCAAGATCCAACTGTGGACTTTTGAAAACTGTTGGAGATGGCATCTCCATGCCAGATGCTGCTATTGAACTGACAGCACTGAAGCACTCAGTGGTGAAAATCTGACCATTGTAAACTGTATTGTAAACATCGTAGTTTTGGTGTGTAGCATGGGAATGTTTTGTGAAGTTTGCTTGACAATGCAGTGCGTGACGACGGCTGGGAAGAGTGAGTTGACTCGAGTGGCAGTTGTCAACGAACAGAGGCAGTGTGTCTATGAGAGTCTTGTGAAGCCACGAAATAAAATCACCAACTACCTCACTCAGTATGTCACTTTTCTGTCTTTCTCTTTCTCTCTTTCTGCAAGTCGTGTAATATGGCCTATTAGGATGGAGCTGCATGAAAACACTGAATCTAATTGTTATGTTATCTCTGATTTCTGTTTTTTTTTCTTGGAAGAAAATTGTAGTTAGAGTATGATGCAGAAGGTTGATGCCCGCATCAGATTTTTCTTTGTTTTCAGCTGAAGCAGCACTGTGATTAAAGACGTTAGATTATAGGCCTACTGGCTGCTTCCGACCAGTTTTCTATTGCAAATTGCTTATATGTCATGTTGTATAAGGACCTGAGTGACAAGAATCTTGTGTCTGAAAATGATGTGACTTGTGTTTTTATTGCCAGTCATCAATGCAGTGATGACGTGTGGCTTGCTGTTGCCAGGTACAGTGGTATAACCCGGCAGATGTTGAAGCACGTTCATACTCGCATTGAGGACGTGCAGCGAAAGATACAGCAGCTGCTACCTAGTAATGCCATCCTTGTTGGACACTCACTAAACTGTGATCTCGACGCTCTGCAGGTGTCTGTTTTGCTTTTTATATTTGTCTTCGTTTTATTTAACTCAACTTACACTGTATACAGCACCATTATGTGCAAATGCTGTGCAGGGTTGTTAGCTTTATGAGTTTACTCACAATCATAATGCCTATCATGGAAATCCTTGTTGTTTACGCATACTGTTATAAATCGAAGCCAACATTTCTTGGGTTGGCAGATAGAAAAAGAAGTATGGACTAATGTTTCTTTGTTGCTGGTTAATATCTGCTAATTTCTGTGGAGTTACCAGCTTACATATTTTGGCAAAACATTCAAGAATCATTTGTTTATTCAAGTCTAAGCTTTTGTGCTTGAATGTAACAACAGAGCAACATTGCAAGTGTGAAGGATATCAGTTTTTACTTGCCACAATGGCAGAAAAGATGGAACAGAACAATGCAGAAAAAACTTGTATTCACAAACACAACACAAGAGCAAATTCATTCATCAGTGAAACACTGCAGCTGTTCAGAAAATGTGTTGATCTCTGCATAATGATCAATTTCAGTTGTGATTGTTAATGAGTGAAATGACGTAAATCAGTCAGTTTTTTTGCAGTTTGCATGTTGCAGAAACACCGCTAGCAATACAAAACGTAGTCAAACTTTTTTTGTTGAACAGTTAACGTGTTAAAGCAGCTACACAGCCACTGCTCTAGATATTTCACCAGATACACATATTGCAAAAGAACATTTCTAGTTTGTCTGAGTTATTTGCAAGCAGCATTAACACATGAATCAATACCTATGATCACACATTTAGTGCTAGTAAACTCAATTCTATCATGTCTGCTACATATTTAATATCTGTTGCATATCATTTTAGCATGCAGTATGTACAGATAAAGCATATACACAAACATCCACAAAATTCCACTTATAGTCCATATATAGAAGTTTTTATGAAAGCATTGCAGATATTGGCTGCAAATGACAATAACAGCAATGCCAGCATTTAATATCAGCATTAGCTAAGTTAGAATATACTAAAAAAACCATTGAACACAAAATTTGCATATTGAAAACAAGCTGGGACAGTGGTAAAATCCACAGAACATACAGAAGTCTGCAGTATATTGTATCGATAAATAGACATTTATTGAAATTCAGCTAGCAATGGTTGAAGTGATAAGTAAAACACATTTGCTCAAAATTACTCTAATAAATACACATTACAAAGAAAATTAATATTCTTACACACGGAAATAAAGTTGTATTTGCATGTAACTATGTAATTATGAATATATTGTTACTGAATTACTAATATTAATCTTTAGTTGACGGTGTGATAATTTGTGTCAATTGTCAATATCTCGCTAAATAACCCCACTTTTGACATATATTTGACTGGATTTCCATATTTAGCTAGACTTGCCATAAATGATTGTATTTGGATTTGTCATGCTTTCTATGTAAGCCATTAACAATCATTCAGTCAATCATTTATTTGACTCAGACTATAGAATACAGAACATAAGGAACACAGTGAAACTAGGCTAATGCTAAAGGAGAGTAATTAGAAGAAATAATACTTTACATGGAGCAACTTGCAATAAATTGATGTTGCACCAAGGCATTAGAAGCTTAATTGTGCGGTAACACTGAAGATAAATAGATGGCAAACAGCATGTTTTTAAAAATCACAATATGGAAGAATGTTGAGAACTATTATGAAAGTGTGCATAATGTGTAGTTGATGCATCCATATGTCATCGACACGTCGGTTTGTTTCAGTCCGTCACTTCATAACTCACAGAAGCCAAGCCTTCGTCGTCTTGCTGTGCAAGTGCTTGGGTGCGTTGTTGATATTACTTCTGAAGCTAGTCTTAGTTTTAATCGGTAACTTTTTAGAAGCTAACAGTTAATTAATGATTAAATTTGATTAAAAGCTAAACTGAGATCGTTGTCCAAGAATATGTGTGTTTTAGTTCTATTTTGAATTGTTATCAGTTAACTCAGCTAAAGCTGTCACAAATGCAGTAAGACACAATCAGCAGAGAGGTAGTTGTTTTTCATACAATCTTTGGGAAAACGGCTGGTCATTTTTGTTGTCATTATATGTTGGAAGAATGTTGTCATTATGTTGTTATGTTAACTGAAGAGGAACAGTTACTTGCATTTAAGCGTTGCAGTTACTTTTCATTGCTTTCTTAATTACGGGACTTCAGTCCAAAATTTAGCAATTAACATTTTGTAATCATTAAACTTTTTTAATGATTATCACATGAATCATTATTTTTCACAGCTTTTCTTGTTGAATATCTTGTAGCTGTAAGATGCATGTGAATAGTGTAATGGTGAAATGTAGCATGTCATGTTTGTTTGTCATAACCAGCAAGGAGATACAGAGCAGTGGTGGAAATGCAGGCCATGATCCATGCGAAGACGCGTTGGCTGCGCTGGACTTAGTTCTACATCGGCTTCACAGCTCTGGTCTGTTGTCACTATCAGTGTCTGTGTGCGTTCTTGATATTACGACAGAAAGTCAGCATCATAATTAACCAAAGACTGAAAGGATAGAGGAGAAGAGCGAGCAGGCATCAGAGTCTGAAGTATCTGAAGTATAGTTTGAGTGCATTATGATACTGTGAGACCAACACAGCTCATCAAGGGCTTTAGAGGACAGAGTGCTCAGACATCGCATGGTGGCCAATGTCGTCGTCAGTGACGTGGCAACATAAGAGAGAGATTAGTCAAAATTGAACTGAAATTGACTGCCATGCCCCATAGTGTTTCGCTGCTGTTGATGGTTTTTGATACAGGGGCATCTGAATCTTTACTTTTGGGCACTAGCCTAATCTGGAGTAATGTGATCTGGAATAATTTAAAAGAAACAGGTATGGCAAAGAAATGCCAAGCTTATGTGTACGTTTGCTTGTGATGATTGAAAGCAAGATTGGTGGAAACTGATTATTAGGTGATCAGTATATTTGATCGGATTCTATGAAAGCCTAGGTGTCTGGATTTCTGCAGCTTATTGCAAAGGTTTATATTGTATTCAGTGTTTATATGCTGTGAACTGTGTTTAGGCAGCAACTGTGTGAACAGTAGCTTACCCATTGAGCAAAACACTGAGGTGGCTAGCATGACATCAGCGGATGCAAGTGCAGCTGGTTGCCAGTCTGAAACGACTTCAGAGAACTGCAGACCTAAGCAACATACTGCACAGTCTGATGTGACAGGCGGGCCGACAGACAACCAGGCTGCATCTACGTCATCATCATCAGCAGCAGCAGCAGCAGAAACATCATTAACACAGTGTAGCAGTAATGAGACTACAGCAGGAGCAGCATTCTACTGTCACCCTGGCACCGACTGCTATGAAAACTTTGGTGATATCATCAAAACTGCCAACGAAACAAGTTAGCTGCCTGCCTATTGATTAATTATGCTGCTAGTGTTATTGTAAGTAAGTAAATAAGTAGGAAAACTTAAAATGGGTCAATTTAACAGTTAGTTGCAATGTGCTGCAATCTCAGCACCCAAACAAAATGTTTTTAGCAGCTGTTTGAACTGTTCAGAGACAATGCTGGCTTGTCGCAAATGAACTGGAAGGTTGCTTCACATTTGGTCTGTAAGTTAGTAAGTAATTTATGAAGCTTGTTAACTGTAAATAACATCAAACGCTAGTTCAGATTGTGTCAATAAAATCAGTTGTTTTAGCAAAGTTTGCAGGACGTGTTGTGGGAATACTGGGACTCGTGTATAAAGTGCAGAACTTGGGCTCAGTCATGTGCTGCTATTGCAGACATGCAGAACTTTTTTCTGGGAAATTGTTTTTATTTGCGCACCCTGTAGAACGAGAAGTAATGCAAATGTCTGAGCTGGCAACTAAAAGACAGAGAATGTTGTGACTAATTTTTTCTGTGTGACTTGATCTTGCTCTGCACTTGTATGGCATTAGCATTACATTTTATTTGTGTCAAATCTTGATGCATGTTGTGCGTAACTAACAGTAAAAGTTGATGCAACTGGTTGCAGTGGCTTTCGTTGGGTTCAGCAGCAGTCAAGCAGCACCTTGTAGCAGTGATGGGGTTGAAGTCATCTCAGCAGACCGTGATCGTTTTGTCGTACGAAGTTGTTGCGATGCTGTCAACCGTCACTTTGTTGTGTCTGCTCAATTATCCGACATCGCCAGTGAATATCATCGTCACATTTGTACAGCGCAGGCGTCTGCATGTTCCGCTTGCTTGCAGGTGCAGGCCTAGTCTTTCACTAAACGCTAAACTGTATCAGCAGATCCGGTTTAAAATCAAGATGTAGATTAACACTAAACTTTTGTTCAATGTCAGCTAGTCTCAAAATGAAGGTTTTTGAATCTGATCTTATTGAATCTGATGTTAGACATATTCACACAGTTTTCGATGTAGCTTTTGTGATTTGTCACTCCATCCAAGGTGTTAGCTGTATTACTTGGCTAGGCCTAACTTTATTTGTTGTTGCATTAGCTGCAGCATTTTCAACGTCCAGTTAAAGATTCGTTATCCTGTTGCCACATCCGAAAGTAATCTTATTAGTATCTTTGTTATTATTACGAACAGCAGAGAGTTTAAAAATGGGAAAAAAATGCTAATCTTTTTATAGCTTAGGCCTAATGTATTGTTCTTCTATTATATACAGCAAGCTTCTTTCCAGCTGACTTTCGTATTCTGAGCGGAATTTCAGACAAATGTGATGTTTTTATGTCTGACTGTTGTGCAGAGCTTACTGCGGAAGATGGATAAACGGCTGCGGAAGTTGATTACTGCCACGGGCTCACGAACTCTGGCGGTCGTTTTGTTTGCTGGAGGCATGCGCACTGATGCAGAAACTAATCAGAATGCTATGTGCTTTGTACAAGTCACGTAATTATTATTATTATTTTTTAAATTTTTTTATTATTATTTCTTCTTATTATCATTATGCACGAAAAATATTATACGCACATAAGTGCTCGTCATGTAATGCCTACAATACATATTGGTCACAGTTTTTACCAGTTACTGGTTCTAAGCGATGATTGTTTCAAAACGTCTTTCTTTTTTCTACTGGGTACCGTACTGACTCAGTTTCACATGACTGTATTAATGTCTGCTAGATGTACACTTGGCCTACTTTTTACGCACGAAAGCAGCTACTGCTTTAGCGCATTTTAGCTATCGCAATTCTGTCCGTCTGTCACACGTGTGGATCAGTCAAAAACGGTGCAAGATAGGATCACCAAATCTTCACCGTCGGCTGCATGGAAGACTCTAGTTTCAGGAACCGTAAAGTTTTTCCATAAATTCGAAGGGGGTCAACTCGAACGAGGGCGCTAAATGAGAGTGGGGTGGGCAAAATTTGTGATTTTATGGCCAATAACTCGCTGTATCTCAGTAACGGTGCGAGATAAGGCATAGGTTACTGTTAATCACTAATTTACTTATTTACTGATTTATCTTAGCAGTAGGTTTTATAACTTTCGTAGACAGTTTGCTGAGCGCTTTTCCTGGTCAAGCATTGTGCTCAACAGTGCCACATAGTTTTTTTTATTTCTCTCTGTGTTTTATTGTTTTAGTGTGTTTTTCTTTTTTAGCATTGTATTGTATTTGTATTGTGTTTTATTGCTGCACCCAGAGTGCGAATAAAGATTCTTATTGTGGTGCGGGGCTCCTGCAGCATCTGGTCACACCAGCACTGGCCGTGCTGATAGTGGTAAATGCGGTGGACAATGCATGCCTGCACGGCGGGGTGGTAGCCGGCTACAACGGCAACTGATGTTATCACCAGCGATCGTTTCTGGGCTGGCTGCTAGGCAGTGATGCTAGTATACTTTAGTCTCCTTATTAATTTCCATTACCAAGAGAATTACATGACGTTTGAACTTCAATAGGCCTAGTTTATTTGAAGAACATCTATTTTTGTGCATTAATCAGCATAGTGTGTTATTGGGATAACGTTCGTAAGAAGACAAGAATATGAATATGGAACAGTGTTAAACTGTTGTCTTTGCCAGAAAAGTTACTTTTTACTTTTACTTTTTTAGACCACTACTTTTTACTTTTTACTTGAGTAACATTTTTGTGAGTTACTTTTTCTTTGTAACGGATTAACTTTTTGGCCAGTTACTTGTACTTTTTACCAAGTACTCAAGTTCGGTACTTTTGACAGCACTGTCTGCGTGATGACTTGATGCCCTTAGCAAAACTGACCAATTTTTTTTACAACGTATGTCGTTTATATCCTTCAGTAAATATCTTAGGGCCTTTACCAGAAAAGAAACGTAGATTAGGCTAATTGCTGCCAGATGGTGGAGCTTTGCACATTAGGGGTACCATGCGCCACAAATGATGATTTTTTACCTTTGGTGAGGAGGACGGATACCATTGGTTTTCAATTTGACTTTATTGGTAGGCCTACATGTATTATTGACATTCTGCAAATCGGAAAGGTCGTTGTAAAAGTAGGCTATTCTTGTGTGAGTTCCCAGTTGACTGATGTCAGTTACAAATAGTTTTGTATAGAACAATGACTAAAGTGTATACGACAGAATTTCGAAAAATAACCTGCAAGAGCCTTGCTTTCACGATATTGAGCCGATTATGGTCTATCCTTAATGCTGCATTCTCGATACTCGATAGAGGCTAGAAGTTTCAATGGCGAATGAGAAAATTCATTAACAGTGCCCCATGAAGTCAGAGTGCCGCGTAAAGCCACACAGTGGTAACTTGTAACGTAATGAAGTCTTATAGGGGCCTGCTCCTGAGTTAATGATGGCTTATTGGCGTAACTTGCAGCTACGTTCTCATTAGGCTACGCGCGGCGTTTGTACGGTGTTGTCGGCTTAAGTTTTTGCACAGAATACCGTGGGCCTATCACGTATTACAGAATAGGGCCTATCATGAATCATCTCGACGTGTATGTAGGCCTACACTGAAGCTGTCTGCGACAAATCTGTTACACTAGTCCGGTCCAGTGGCGGATACAGAATTTTGGAACAGGTTGGGTCGCTGTCCTCTTCCCAGTAGAAGTGGGGTCTTAATTCCCCCCTCTGCCCAGTGCCCAGACATTTTTTTGAACTTTTATACGGAAGTTTTGCCTTTTGTGCAATTTTTTTAGTCACAACAAATGCCTCATCAATAGAAGGGGAGGCTGCCGTCCCTCTGAATCCGCCACTCGTCCGCTGGAAAAATTACAAAACATTCGATTTTGTATTTTCAACAAGCACCTATAAACAACACCTCACGAAAGCGCCAACAACTAAGCCTATTCACTGTACATACGACGATAATATTATTGTACATAGGCTTATAAAAACAGTAGGCTAACAGTAATTAATAGGAAAATAAACGAGTTTAATTCATAGCCTAACTCGCACCCTCGCAAACAGCAGGAGAATCGCCACAAACGGAACGACACGTATAGCTGAAATCGCAGCAGAGCGAAACAAAAAAAATCAGAAATCTCAAACCACCGCCGAATACGTACACCTGGCGAAGACAACGGATTTAAAATAATAATGCAGCTGCTGTATTCGTGAAGTTATAGTTCGTATAGGCTACATCCGAATTCGTACCAAAACCTAGACACTAATTGTTCATTGGGTCACTCCCTTTCAAAAATTTCGTGAAAATTCGTTCAATTTTTTTTAAAAATTACGCGTAGAAGTCTAGCGAGCAGAGAACGTATAGAATTCTCGAGAGACCCCAAAGCAGGACCTTTTTCGGGAGAGGTATGAGCGATTGGAGCGAAGGTGATTAATTAGCAGTTATAATAATCACAGCTTCTGTGCAGCGCAGAAGAGGCATCTCATCACATATGCTGTACGCGTAGGCCTATGTATGAAATCTGCCGACGAACCGGAGAACTATATAAGCCTACAGCGGCTGAGCGGCTCTGCTCCGGACTCAGACTAATGGAACCGGACAAAAAAGGAAGCACTTAGAGCTCCTCTGAGCGGCTTTGTGTTTGAGCATGTATCAGTCACGTGACTTATCGTGATGACGATAGCGTGCATGACGATGAAGAACTCGGTGACGAAAATGTAAAATCTTTTTTTTCGAAAAAGTTGGGTTTCATTTGTACATGCAGCGTTTTTTTCTGTCTGTGAGCCTTAATAAAATAGCCCAACCCATTGAATCTAAGATCAAATGAGCAGTTAGGCCGTCTTAATAACAATAATAAGAAATGCTATTAGATTGTGACCAATCTACTGTACTCCTAGCGCCTATCATTTCTTTGTATTCTTCTAACAGCTTTTTTCGTTTTTTCGGCGTGTATTAGAGACCCGGCGTCTAATTGAAACCCGTTTAATATTATACTAATAGTGACTGGCGTCGAGGTCGTTATTGGAAATTGTCTCCCCGAAGTTCATAAAATATTGCCTGATTTTAGGAACTGAGAGGAAAAAATTTCCAATAATTGTCGATGACGCTAGTTGCCATTTGTCTTATTATGCCACAATGCATGCGTCTATCTGGCACCGTTACGGAGATATGGCGCCTCAAAGATAATGGGGTCACGACCTTGACCTTTGGGGGTCACTTGACGTCATCGGTCACGTGACCATTGGACTTCTGGGGATCGACTTCCTATGGGTGTTCCATAGTGGCCATGCGTCTATCTAGCACCGTTAAGAAGATATAGCCCGTTTGAAGTTCTTCCAGGAAGGCTCTTCCAGGAACAGAGGTCGGTCGGTCGGTCGTCGGTCGGTCCTTATTATTACACGACTCATATACTCCTCTTCGCTACGTTAGGAACGTAGCGCACGGGAAGCAAAATCACGAGGTACACTGGTACAGTGAAATGGATCAAACACATGTAAGCGTTTATAATAGGCCTAATTTAAAGTTTATTAATTTGAGATAGCTGCACTTTTTGATCTTCTGTATTCGTGCTTTTGTTATCGAAAAACTCGACGGAAACCAATATGCAGTATTTCAAACTCCGAAATAAAATGGCCAAAGTCAAACTTTCGATTAGACTAATTTTGACGAGAGGTCGACAGACACCATGATATTGCAGCGTTTTGTTCTGACGTCTTTCTTGTGTTCTTTGTGGTTACTAGTGTCTACAGTCAGCCGTTTTGTACACTTTGTTTCATCGTGGCTGATGTGATAAGGATAACTTCATTCAGCAACCACTTTGAACAGCCGAGTTTTGCATAATGGATTGCTTCGGTCAGCTCTTTTCTTCAGTAGGCTATGCTTGCTTCGAACCAAACTTGCAGTGACAAAAATATTCATAGGACAGCTGCAGGCTGTGCTACTTGGCGTGCCGCGTTTCGTTACCTGGTGTCCTTGTTTCGGCAAAAGTAGGGTGTAACCCCAAAAACCTCGGTAGCTGGTGGCACCCAGGCCCGTCAGGCAGGGAGGGAGAGGGGTTGGGGAGGTTATGTTACCCCGGGCCCCGCGACGTTTGGGGGCCCCGCCGTCGCTCAAAAATATAAAGTACAGCAGAATGCTCCATTTAAAAAATCATAAATTTTCTTCCTAGAGGGGCTCCATGAGACTGTTTCTCCGGACCCCGCTGTGTCTCTCGACGTCTGTGGTGGCACCACCTCTAGCCTTCAGCCACCACAATCAACATCATCTTCGTTGCCGTAATTTGTTTTAAGTACTCTAAATAACATATTACTGTTAGGGACTGTAAGGGCCGCATCAAATGTCTTGAGAGTTGAGACACACACTGAGTGAAAACCGAGAGCGACGGTGCTGATGCGAGACGTCGCGTGACAGCTTGTATTAGTGATGCACGGTATATATTGGTATGAACGGTATACCGCGGTTTACAAAATAACTGTACAATGCAGTTTGCCGCTATGCCGCCGGCCAGTTTACCAACCGGAAATAGTGATAATTAGGTCTAAATGTTTCTTCAAGTATGGCATAATTGTTATTCTAGGTTTCCCATGCAGCAGGCAGTGTCATAAATCTCTACCCTGTAATAAAATTTTATCGTCGAACTTTACCGTTCAGTTGACTTGATACAACACAAAAAAAGCATCTGGTTTAGCCTACAGTATTCAGGACCTGAAATACTTTTAGCGCATATTCATCGTTCGCTGCATTGAATACTTAGATTCTAAGCTTATTCAGTTATTTGCTAGTATAAAATGTGGCGCTATACAGGTACGACGATGTTTATTCTGACGGTATATTATCGACAAACATTCATGACACTGTGCAACACCGTACGGCGTACCTCGTAATTTTTCTTTCTAGAAACAGGAACCAAATGTCAGTGATGGCGACAAAATTGAGCCCGAACTTTGAACGATCATGGATTTCGTGACGCAAAGATTCCACCTGCAACCACTTGCAACCGCTATCTATCTATCGCTGTCTGTCAAACCGTAGGCTATGACGTCAGTCAAATACCCAACGTAAAACGTGATACCAGATGGTGATACCTTGCATGATAAGTCAAGAAACTTGAAGAGTCGACTTAAGACCGTTGCTTTACGTATAAAGCAAAAACAAGATTCTCGAAAATATTTGTCAGATGCTTTGTGTGTTGTTTTACATGCAACTACGTCCATTTGAAAAAAAAATGTTTTAAAACGCTTTAGCGATAACGCTAACGATAATTTTATTGGTTTTGGATTGCGCGCTTTAACGAGAACAAAAGGTGGGTACATGTAAATCACACACAAAACATTTGCAGAACGTTTTTACGCGCGACAGCACGTAGTGCTAAGCGCGTCTTAGCCATCGTCTAGGTGTCCGTCCGTCTATCTGTCCGTTCGTCCGTCACACTGCGGTATTGTGTTGAAACGACGCAAGCTAGAATCGCGAGATTTTCACTGTCGGCTGCCTCAAGGACTCTCGTTTATCGTGACAAAATTTTGTGCTCGTGGGTGAGGGGGTTTCCTTCAAACTAGGGCATCAAAAAGGGGTCTCTAAAAACGTTATTTTGCCGCTATTGGCTTTTATAGTGTGGAAACGGTTGCAGGTAAGTACAGACTTGCTGCATATCATAACAAGCACTGGTGGCGGGCTTTTTACACGCGATAGCAGAATGCATCACGCGTCTTAGCCATCGTCTGGGCGTCTGTCTGTTCGTCCGTCCATCTGTCACACTCGTGATCTGTATCAAAACGGTGCAAGCTATAATCACGAAATTTTCACTCTTGGCTGCCCCAATGACTCTAGTTTATCACGACAAAATTTCGTGCCCCTAAGTAAAAGGGCTCCCTTTGAACGAGGGCGTCAAAGATGGATGCCTTTCTTAAAAAGACGTTATTTTGCCGCTATTGGCTCTTCTAGTGTAAAAACGGTTACAGATAGGTACAAACATGTTGCTTATCATAACAAGCACTGATTACGGGCTTTTAATTTTATCAACATCGATGACCCTGAACGACCTTGAACCCCCTAAAAAGGGTTTTCAATGAGTTTTTCGCAATTTTTGGATGCAGAGCGCATTTCAAGAGTAAATTGCGACGAAATGCCTAAAGATAGACCAAGACAGCCTGCGTATGAAATTTTCAGCATTAAACACAGATTTTAGCATTCTAAGTGCCGACCCCTTAGGTTCAAGGAGGCCTGCGCACGCAAGCGTAAAAGAGGGCTGCCCCTCCAAAAAGTGGTTTTACTGATATTGCCTCGTCTAGCATGAAAACAGTTGCAGATAGGCAGACATCCTGCTTATGATAACAAGCACTAGTGACGAGCTTCTTAAGAGTGTCAACATCGATGACCTTAAATGACCTTAACTC
>Ga0209367_1003071_pt1 | contig 22481 bp, 14 predicted proteins | sample WorMetLIZISLAND2_FD_187412 | JGI IMG/M metagenome (GOLD analysis project Ga0209367, IMG submission 187412) | Marine gutless worms symbiont microbial communities from Max Planck institute for Marine Microbiology, Germany - Olavius geniculatus... ... | reverse complement strand
AAATTTTGCCTACCCCCTCTCATTTAGCGCCCTCGTTCGGGGTGACCCCCTTCGAATTTATGAAAAAGCTTTACGGTTCCTAAAACTAGAGTCTTCCAGGCAGCCGACGGTGAAGATTTGGAGATCCTAGCTTGGACCGTTTTTGCCTGATCCACTCGTGTGACGGACAGACAGACAGACGGACGGACAGAATTGCGATGGCTAAGACGCGCTGAAAGCATAGCTGCTTTCACGCGCAAAAATAAATGACGTCCGACAGTATATTATTGATATTGACGTTTTTCAGCAGAATTCTCTGGTGGGCTCGGCGCCGACGTGATCTTCATGATCGATGGGTCAAGCAGTCTGGGAGCGTCTGAATTTCAGACGATGAAACAATTCGTCACGGATGTTGTCTCTTCGCTCGACATCGGTTTGAACAATACCCGAGTTGGACTGATTAATTTCGGGTTAGCAATTCTAACATCGCATCATACCGCCTGTCCTAAAATATGCTTTATATTGTTTCGTCTACATGTGCGCTAATACCAATAAACACCCGAAATGCGCACGTTTTAGAGCTTTCATTTGCGTAAGTTAATACATTTTCCCCGTTGTCGTCTTTCGAGCTGGCGATTTTTTAAGCAGAATTTTTAGACAGCAGCAAAAGATTGCTATAAAAATGCGTATGCTAAAAGTGACGAGCAATTAAGCAACTGTTTGATCGATCATTATGCATGATCGTCGTCGATCATCGATGTTCGTTCGAGCACCGAAGCGGGAATATCTGTCATAATTATTATGAAATTTTCGATGGCTTCCAGGCTCGCCCACGCACGACTGCAGACATTTGTGAAAGTTCGCCTCCGGCTTTGGAAGGAAGAATCATCTCAGGCCTTTACTCCCATACAATACTGCTTCAATAATCCAGTTGTAGATCAAGATATTAAGCATCAGAACAGTAATTTATTTTTATGACTTCACCAACGTAGTGGCCGGAGGCATTATGTTTCCATAGTGTTCGTGTGTTCGTGCGTCCGTGCATGAGTCCTAAACAAACATTGTTAGCATAATATCTTGCTTATTTGTTGACGGAATTTAACCAAACTTTACCTTCTGACTGACATGGCGGCATGAATAAGCGCTTTAAATTTTGGGGTCAAAAGGTCACGGGTCAAGGTCACTGTAGGGTCAAATATGCCCCAAAATGCATTTTTAGCCTTGTTGTTGTCACATGTTGGGAGTCACATAACGAAGTCGTAATCGCCACCCAGTTTGGTGATGTTTTAGCGCGTGGTGTGTTTTTCTAATTTTTCTTTTCATATTTTGGTGCCAAAAAGTTATCGGCGCAAATAACTAGAACCAACCTACAGGCTCACTCTGCACATGCTTATGAATAGTAGATTTTTCTGTATTATCATAATAATCTAAATGATACATCTACCACACACGCTGATCGCTTGGCGTATTTTGTCGACAGCTCGGAAGCGAGACGCGAGTTTGACCTCAACACTCACACGACCGCAGAAGCGCTCGTAAAAGCACTCGACGGCGTCGAGCAAGTGCCGTCGGGTGACAGTAGCAACACACAGCTTGCCATCGACGAGCTGGTTGACCGAGGTTTCACGCGGGCCAACGGCGCACGAACGGTCGGACACCCACGGGTCGGCGTTCTGCTGACTGCCAGCCAGGCTTCACCGTCTAACGGGACGATTGCAGCGGCTGAGAGGGCGCATGACGCAGACATCGCGATGATGGTTGTCAGCATCGCCAAGAACAACCAGCAACAGCAGCAGCAGCAACAGCAGCAACCGAGCGAGTTGGAAGCGATTGCTAGCGAGCCCGTCTGCCAGCATCTCTTCTTGCTCAACAACGCCACGGAGATGAACGACCTCAAGCACACCGTGCGACGTCGCATCAGCCAAGGTGCATTTACAACGCGTTTATTCACCACAACGATAACACAGAGAGAACTGAACAAATGAAAAGAGTACGTATAATAAAACCAAAAAATATAAGATGGAAAATAAGAAAAATGTTTAGATACTATACAGTATGTCTGTTTGTGAGACTTCTGTTTGTGAGACTTTATGTTTGCTTGTTGATTGCTGCTTACCGCTCTATGCTCTTGAGAAATATTATCATTTAAAAGTTGGTGGTTTTATTTTGCGTGGTATTTTTGTATCTAAACATAAATAATTATTATAAAATAACTGCGAATTACGGACGCTTTTTGCAAATTTTTTTCTGGATACAAAATTTTAAAAAATAGCGCTATCCAAAGGCGCGAGGGCAGAAGATGGGGAGGGCAGTTTGCATTTTTCGCTTAACTGAAAAAGTTTTAGGCTACATTATTGTCGATAACAGCAAGAAATAATTCAGCACATGTTTAAGTGCGCGAGACTACCATTGAAAGCGTGGGTCTACGCTAGCACATTTCTTGGCGACTCACCTGGTACAGGTGAATGGCATTAATTTACTTCCACTGATTATAAAAATATAATTACTATCTCGGTCCTGTTACGCCTACAGCTGTGCGTAGCAGATGCCTACGCACAATTATTAGGCCTACGTTTTTTTCTTTCTGAGGAAGTGCAGTAGACTAATTGAATGAGATGGTGTATGTTTCAGCACCTGTCATAATTAATCCAAAGGCCAACTCTACTATATCGCGGAAACTGCCTCCTGGTGGCAATATGAACTGCTTAATCAAAGTGCCGACAGACGGAGCCACCATCAAGGTGGGATTTCACGAGTAATATTACTAAGATTTGTTTTAACACCATCGTTGATGTATCGTTTTCTCATTACTTCAAACGAGAAAGGTAGTCGCGTTTTCTTAGCGGCCTGTATGAAATATTTACTTTGTTGAATTGGCTGCATTTCTGTTTATTCATTTACTTAATTTGCACTCATTGTCGATAATTTACTACATATTTACTACACGACGTCATGAAAAATAACTGCTGAAACGATATTGCATGTGTTTCGTAGGCTTTTAGCTGTTGACGTTGACTATATTAGTACACACGAGAACAGTGACAAGTCTAAACAGGTTTTATGAATAGCCTAGGCCTACGATGATAAGACCGATTCGAAGAAGTTCCCAATTTAGCTGGTGCTTGACCAAGTTGACACTGCTATTATTAGCTCGGCGGCATGCGGTGCACGCGTGCACGCAATAAACACCGTAGCAAGGCAGAATGCTCTATGTGATATTAATGGGATATTAGTGGACGCATACCATTAGTGGACTTTCCAACATTTTCTGATTATCTAAAAGCCACAGCAGATTATACATGTGTGCCGTAGGCTAGCTGAACAAGTACCCAATGACGCAACTTAAGACGTTTATTGGTTAATATGAACGACAGATCGACGACTGCTTTGATCTCCAAACGTACTATCGCAAACTGCATCGCCCTTCTGGACTGTAGAAATAATAACAAAGATCAAAATGATTTGTTACAGACGAGAAATTCTCGTTTTTATTTGCACAGCAGGTGGCACCAGCAATTTGCAGTTGCATGCCTTGGTTAAGAGTTTTACCCCAAATGTCTCCTTGGCTTGGAGGCCAGGAACCCCATCTAACACAGTGTGTCATTGACCCTTACAGTAATAACTGCCAAATGACATTTCAATCGGCCGCACGGTTTAAGCGGGAAGACACGAATATAACAGACGGCCAGACGAGTGAGACGACAAACAGACAGACAGACCACATCGCGGAAAATGTGTAGGAATAGGTGGAATCGCTTGCGCTGCAAAGGCGATTCTGCTTAATAATAGTGATAAACTGATGATGTGCACTACTTGCTGACATACTTTAACCTTGTTTTAACTATAGTTTTAGCCTACCGTTCTTAAGTACAGGTCGAGTTTATGATACGGTTGTTGTCCGTCCGTCTGTCCGTCTGTCGTCGTCTGCAGCAGGTGCATTGTGTCTAAGCATTAGGTCGTAGAAAAGAACTTTTTACACAAATAAATCGCCATGGGTCTTAAAGGTAGGCATGCAAAATTTTAGCGATCTAGTGCAAGGAAAATATTTTCAAATTCGGGGTTGAATAGAGAGGGTAGGAAAAATGTGCGTTTTTCAACGGAAAACTGGCTATAGGCTATCTCGGAAACGGTGACAGATACGGTCAAGGTTACTATCGTTAAAAGAAAACAACATACGCCCTGTCAGATAAAATGAAAATCATTGACTGTGAATGACCTTGAAGGTCAGTGACAACCAGTACGGTCGGCTATTTTAGCGACAGCTGGGCTCCTTGTTTTAGATTACGTTATCGTGACTAATAAGTTATTGCGCAATGCCTGTTTTCCATTGTATATCTGTGCATTACAACTTACATTACACGCCCATAACGTTGTTGTTGTTGTTGATGTTGACGATGATGATGTTAATGCAGATGACGACGATCAAGAGTGGTCAGACAACGTTCTACGTGGCCAGGTCGATATACCCAAGCAGCGCCTACCACGAGGCGAAGACAGAGTCAAACACTACTCACCCGGGCGTTCTATTCGTACCGCCCACGATGAGCGCTGATGGCACAGTCTACTGCAGTGTGTTGGACGACTCCGATGTCGAAACGGAAGTTGCCATCGACGCAGATTACGGAGGTTAGTCAAACGACATTACTCAACTCTGAGGATTTATGCATTATTGGAAAAAATAAAAAAAGAAGAACGTGTTACTCAAATCACTTTTATTTGAAATTACTCTCATTGAGCTCATTTGTATCGTACAGTCTGAGTGCTGAAAGGACATGGGAAGCAAACCAACAAGTCAATAAAGGAGAATAAAATGTAATCATAGAAAAGATGAGATGATATCTGAATATATGGATGAGAGTGCACAGAAATAACTCTGCAGGAAAATAAAGCTGACAAACAAAAGAAGGAAGTTTGTTTCAAAGATACAAAGAAGCATAGACTAATGCAAGTTTTAGCAATATTTAAGCTTCAACTGCTTGCTCGATTGTTAAAATCATACTATTATGAGTGCTAGTGCTAGTTACTACTAATAATAGTGATTCAACAGATACGTGGGATATAATCGGTGAACTCGATAATCTTTATAATAGCAATTTTTAATGTTTTTAAACCATGCTTGAACGGGTGGAGAGTTATTATAAAATGAAATGCGTGCGTGCAGAAATCTACCCAGCAAAGACAACGACATCACCGGAAGCTACAACAACAATCACAACAACAACAACAACAACGAATAAAGCAGCCTTAACCACTACGACAAGTGATTCACATGCCACCGCAGTCGAAGGCACGACTACAGCTAATGAGACGAATACAGAAACAACTGACACCAACGTGACCAACACCCAGCCCACTGCCAATACGATCAAAGACACAACCACTAAAGCAACTGAGAATGCCACAGCTACGGTACCGGCAACAACTACAACTAAGACCACCGCCACCACCATCATTAGTACTACTACGGTCCAACCAATTAATGCTACTGTCGAAGGAACCGCTTTAACTCAGCAGACCGCAGCAACTAAAGCCAGTGCTTCTAATATCACACTCGAGGCAACAACTACGACAGCAGCAAAGGTTACCAAACCAAAAACAACTACAACTGAGGATACTACTACAACAACATCCAAGCCAACTAACAGAACCCCAACCGTTGTCCAACGCACGACGACAGCACCTGAGACTGAAACCGCTATTAGCCAACCAAACGTTACTAAAAACGAAGAAACGGAGAATACTACGACTATCGCGCTAACAACAACTACAACCGAAGCTACTACTTCAACAATTCGTCTAACCAACGCGAGCCCGGAAGCTACTCAGCGCACGACGAAAACGACTAATATCCAATCAACCCCTACAGCAATGGACACTGCAACTAAAACAACAACAGATAATACTACAACTTTTGGTGCAGCAACAACTACAACTCAGCCTACGGCTACTACTACTACCACTACTACTACCACCACCACCAAACCAATCGACGCCACTGTTAAAGCTACAACTGTTACTCAGCAAAATACGACAACAACTGAGTTCTCTACAACTACTATAACCAGCACAGCAACTACTACGACAACATCGCCAGATAATACAGTAGTTACCGTACCAATAAAAACTACAGCCAAGAGTACTACTACTAGTACTGCAACTAAGTCAAACATTGCCACATCCAAAGCTACAACAACTAGTACTCAACCCAAAACAACTGCAACTACAACTGACTCTACCAATACTACTACGTTTGCAATCTAGTAGTGTGTCGCCGATGACAGTAGGCTAATTGAAACCGTGAGCTTACTGACAAGTGGATGTAAAGACTTTAGTTAATTCAAGCCGAGTCGTTGTATCTCATCCAATACAAAACATATTTAGTGAAATCAACAATGTGCACCGTGTCCGGAAAAAAGTATACCCTTTGACTTTCTGACGATACCTATGGCAAGTGTTGGTCGATTTCTAAAATTCTTTTACCGACATGATCAAAATTAAATTGAACTTAGAAGCCAATAACGCGTTCGTTAAAAATTTTACACGATGAAAAACTTGCAGCATTATTCAAAATTTACTTAAGTTTATGCAAACCTACATGTAGCTTTATTGCATTGTGTTGACTTTTTCCGAACACGGTGTAGTGGATATTGCTGTATGTAATTCAAAGCTGTGACGTTAATGTGTATTGCCACGTTCTGAATAATTTATTATGCGGTCGTCCTTTAGGAGGCCGTATTACGCGTTTTGTACGTCCGTCTGTACGTCCATCTGTGCCGTACGGGCTTTTTACTCGAAAACAAAAAAAAATCAAATTTTTGTTTTTTTCCTTGTGGCAGGTGTGACCAGAATGCCAATGTTTTACTTTACAACGTCAAATATTAAATTCACGGGACGTCAAAAGCCTCAGTGAAACTGACTCATATCTAGCGTACATGTTTACTCGTGGGTGGCGCGCCAGTTAATCAGGCGTGTCAGACGGCTCAGGCGCCAACTGCAAATTAATCATGACTAGGGCTAATTCACCGTCGGCGCCTAAATTGCTTGACAACTGGGTTCATAAACTTTTCCGTGCATATTGGTCTCGGTACTTGTTTGTGTGTGATTGTGTTGTCAGTAATATGTTTTATACCGCTGATGATGATTTCTTGATTAGCTTTTCTTACCTTGATCGCAGAGACTTTGTTTAAAACTGAAATTTTGTACAAGCATTTCATTTTTGTTTGTCTGACGATTTTGCTGTTTACTGACTGCGAATTGACGTCTATCTTTCTCAGCGTTTATGTAAGATTATCGAACTTCACGGTTAGGTTATGTGATCTGTAGGTCATTGTACATGCACATTTTCTAGTTTCTCAATAATTGTCATAAGTCTTGTTAGCTTACGGTGACATGTGATATAATCGGTTTGTCATAATTGTGAAAAAGTCAGTAATACACGTTGTTTGGCCGAACGTGCTTCAAAAGTTTAGATAATTTTACGATTGCAACAAGATAATGTTCATATGAACACGAAGTCTGTCCAACGCATTTCGACATATATGTCCGTATAAATATAATCAGTGAGCTGTTTAGACCGGTAGAAAAAAAATCAAACAGTTTAATATCAAATTGTACAGCAGCAATGATCCTTTCATCCTTCTGTATTATTTTAACTAAACAGTAAACATTGTCAGCTACGAGACCATTCGATTCGTCACCAGCGCTTTACTATAAAAGGTCCATCGTCACCATGCGTCTATCTTTCACCGTTATGGAGATATATGGCGTCTCAAAGATAATGGGGTCACGAGTTTGACCTTTTGGGGTCACGTGACGTTATCGGTCAATCAGTGGTTGATAACAAGGAGGCATTTGCCCCTTTCCCTCTCTAACTTTTGAACTGTTGCAAAACTTTCGACAAATTTTTTGTGATTTTTTTCTCGAAAAATGCAAAATTTGAAACTAAAAACTTTTTGTTTTGTAAAAAAATTAAAGGCAAAATTGAAATTTTTTTAGCACACATAATCTGTTCTGTCGGAAACTTGCAACTTCATGTCATAGCCTACTTTTTAACCCACGACGCTGTTGCGCACAATAGCTATGCATAAGTAAAGAGATAAATAATAAAATATAGCACCAATAATAATCTACTGTAGAATGTTTGAAGTCAAACTGATTATTTTCGTCTTGTTCAAAACCTGTTCAAACCCTAAATATTTGCGACTAGGTCTAGAAGCAACTTTCGGGTGAAACGATACCTGCCACAAACACAATCGACTATAAGCAAGTCGGCTACAACCATTTCCGCCACATTAAACAATAATTCGTTTAGTTTTTTTGTGTACGCCTCTTTCTGCTAAAATACGCAATATTACGACAGTTAGAACTAGAAGGGCACTCAGAGAGCGCAAACCTCTGCCAACGCGATGTCATTTTTTCGTTGTGTTTACCAGATAGCAGCGCTACATTTAGTTTTGGAAAACTTTCTATATCTCGGAATAGTTAAAAAAAACTTTCAGTCTTATTTTGGATCAAGATGCTAATCCAGATCACCACCAACTTAATGACTTCTAACTTGAGCCAACATTAGTCTTATCTGAAAATTTTGGCGAAATCTGCCTGTAACTTTTTGCGCAATCCTTTATACAAACCAACAGAATAAACATAGATAAATAATTAAAGGCGGCGTATCGCACAACGGAGGTAATGACCAGTAAAAACTTTAAAGCATGCATAAATCAAATCTATATACTTAGAGGCTTTTCGGACGGCACAGTTTTAAGAGTGTGGCATAGCTGTCGTTAAGCATTTATAAATTACAGCTAAGCGTTCAGCAGCGTCTGCAGTCAAGGCGTGACTTGCATAGAGACGTCCATCAGAATGACCTTGCGATAAATGCAGCAGCTGTCAGCTGGCAGTGATGGTCGACTGGCGGAAGAGATAATAAAACAGCAGACGCAGACGACAGATGTTTCTGTCACACGACTGCACAGTAGACTATGAGTTCACTGACCGTCAGTGACAACGATCACGGACAGACTACAGACGACAAACAGACATGTCCAACCAAAGCCATCTGCAACACCACAGCGCCGTCATCTTTCAGTCTGCAGCCAGCCTCTGAAGACTTCTTTGTTCCGCCGATCTACACAACTGACGTCTTACATTTTTACTTTTATTGGTGAAGTGTTAGAAACAGACTAAACATTATTGTAATTTAGCCCCCCCTAAGCCAGTTTAAACCTATCAATGATGGAGATGATGATGATGACAAAACCCCCAGCAGTAAACATTAGGCTTAATATAATGCAGCTAAGCTAAGTAACAACACGCGTACATTTTCGCTTTAGTTGGTGTTGGCAGCCAGCAGGTTTGCTAACAATAGGGCCTACTTTGTTGAAAAGTATTAGCAAAACTATTGGCAATACCAATATCAATTCTTTCACTATTCTCTACATAACGTCAATAAAGTCCATTAATCAATTTTCGCAATGTCTAATTCATAGCGACTCTAGCTAGCTATAGGTGCTCGCATGTACTTTACTTGACAACTAAAAAAGTCAACTCGTTGTTGTAAATGAGCCATATTTATCGCTTCAGTTTGACCATTCCTGAAACTGAAATTCTGGCGATGTACTGATTTCGTGCAGCAACACTTCAGACAGCGGCGGTTGTCTTGAACTGTTCTGTGTGTGGTCGCCATCTATATTAGTGTCTTCGATGTGTTTATCTGTTTGTATAATGCAGTGTAGACATGCAACGTGCGGTGAAGTCATTGCGGTGCAAACGTTACAGTACAAGACGCCCTCCAGTGATGTGCCGCAGGTTCCCGGATAAAACCAAAGCCCACGGCCACGGATCAATGCCGCTGATGAACATTTGCGTCCGAGACTACTTGAGAAGCAGTATGCGGATATACGACGGACAGAACAATTTAAGAAATTTTAAGAAAAATGACACCCGCTGACAGATCGTCCAGCTCTATCAAAGACTGTTCGCGTCTTTGTTACTCTTGTCACAGTATTCCGCAAACGCGTCTAAAAACTATTATCTTGTTATTAGACAATTTTCAGTTGTCAGCAGGAATTAATTTGTGCCGGTAGCCTACTGCCCGCTACGTCGTACCGGCAGTTGTTGATGTCACAATGGTAGTATACGCTGTGCAGCCTCTGCGGATGATGTTACGAACTGCTATGCACCACACACGTTTCTCAAGCTCAAAATGCACCAAAACTTGTTTTCGGCCAAGGATCCGACCCGGACCCCGCTGTGGGAGCTTATAAAATTTCTCTATTCACCTAGTCGGTTGGAAACGATACCTTTCTTTCAATTAGATGATTAACACCTCTAGCGACTCGATCTCTGCAACTCGATAGACAGTACGAGTACAGCCACTTATTTTTCTAGAAATCAATCAGATCAAATGACTGTTAGTTGACAATTTCCAATCTTTAGGCTTTGTTAGCGATAATGCATTTTATGGCGTAATAAAAAACGAATTTACTCGACGATTATTTCGCCAGTGCAGTTAGATATTATCCTATCACATCATTTCAAATCCGTTACCTCGCTATCTTGCAAAATTTAAATGTATAAGCTAATAGAACACTTGTAAGACTGAAAACTGAATTTAAACTCCAATATCTCGTTTAATTTCTCCTTCAGCTAGATGTCTATGCGTCTACAACGTCAAAAAATAAATGCAGTTTTGTTCATCGGTTTTTTTCATAACCGCAACGTTCACTACTCACAAAATCAGCTTTGAAATAAATATAGGCTTAAGAAGTGTTAACCCCTAGCGCCTAGTTGTAGTCTCGTTAACAATACGGAGTCAAATCAATGCATGCAAGTCTAATATGACATTAAGCACGCTAAATGTGGCTCGGCTGCGGCAGTTGTCTGCAAGAAGACCAAAACAATTTTTTTTTCTAAATTTATTTTGCCTTTCGTTGCATTTGTACAATAAGTAAACGTAGTGAACGGTGAACTACTGTATAGTTTTCCAGATTTGAGTTTTTGTGCATGTTTATTTATGACAAAAATGCGGTGTGAACTTAGGCCCTACGAAACTGAACTGTGGAGAATAAATCGCTACGTTACATTTATGCAAATTTTACTCTGGCTCACTGGACCCATTTGGAGCAGAGTAGACACCTAATCCTACTACAAATCGCTGCAACTTTGCCGCAAGCACCGCTGAAATTGTTGCAGCGACGTCTGAAAAGACGACTGGAGCGAGCGCGTGTACTATAAATGGCGTACGCAGGGTTGCCAGGTTGTTTGAAAGTCTTGTTGCTCAACACTGGCGAAAATTGGTCCACATTTTATCTTTTACAATGGAAGCCAGTGATTCAAAAAGTAGCCCAAAAATAGTTAGCATAGTGCCGAAACCAAATTTTAAGGCGACAACTGCAGCTCAATTGGCGCCTTTTGCGCAACCTGGCAACCCCGGGCGTACGATGAAGGTTTTGCAAGGCAGTGGCGCTCGGTATACAACAGCGACTACTGACGATCTCAGACGTGTGTACAGACACACAGTCATCACACGAAGTAACGAATATAATACACGGAAGCAATGGACGAGAATAACAACACAAAAACGCTCTCAACATTAACAAAAGCATTATGTAGACCTACACATTGCATGTATGTAAAGTTTTAAACTACGAACGACGTACGTGTTAAAAAACGATTTTTTTAACAAATAGACCCTATTCTTACCGTCTGGTTTTTGTTTGCATCGTATATGCCGTTAATGGATAGACGGAGTCCCGAAAAAAACAACTGTCTCCTTTTTTAAAATTTAAAGCAATTTTAAAAGTTTATTTTTTAAATATTAAACTTAATGCTTTGCAAGAAAAATAAGCAAAATTTGGCCATCAGCTGTCTTGTTTAACGTCTCATACATTTTTATTATAACGTCAACGTACTTAAAATAAACATCCATATGCAGACTATCCCAAATATATCCTAATATGTAAATAGAAAAGAAAGCGGTACAATGACGTTTGGACGTTTTAACACAAACATTAACAGGGGCTCATTAAATGTTACATTATTTTTATTCACAATATTACTTGCATAAATTTCGAAAAATAAGGCTACAACCGGAGAAAACTGCGCAAATTCTGGGCCTGGAATGTTAACAACTATACGCAGTACTACCACGCTAAAAAGTAACAGGGCTAATATAAAATAATTACGCAGTTGAGCAGCCGAAAGCGCACGTACGACATTTTGCAAAGTGGACAGTTATATGACGAGCGTCGTTCAGAGCCTAAGCTTAGTTAGTTCTGGCGCTAAAGCCAACGAAACACCTACACAAAACACGCAGCCAAGAACTAAAATGGCACAAGCAATAGTAACGAACGACGCAGCATGTACAGCCTAAGCCTATACTCTTTACATTGAGTAGTCTATCGCATGCGAGACTGACTCAATACCGAGTGCGCCTTATGATACAGCAAGCAACTTGGAACGTCTCAATGCAACCGACTAAAATGAATATCGCAAACAACTAACGGTAAAGCTACAGTTTGCCAAAACTTTATTGACTGTAAAAATGAAAGTTAATGACATTTTTTCACTGTTTAGCTTTTGCTAGTTTTAAAATATTTGTGAACCAACAAAATACAGACAAAACGAATTATAAGTAAAAATAAACAAGAAATATTACTAGATTGTGACCAATCTAATATACTCCTCGCGCGCATCATTTTCTTTTGCATTCTTTTAAAAGCTTTTTCGTTCCTTTCGGCATGTATTAGATACCCGGCGTCTAATTGAGACCCGTTTAATATTATACTAATAGTGACCGGCGTAGAGATTGTTATTGGAAATTGTCTCCCCGGAGTTTGTAAAATATTGCTCGATTTTAGGAATTGAGAGGAAAAAAATTTCAATAATGGTCGATGACGCTAGTTGCCATTTGTCTTGTTATACCTAAACGCATGCGTCTATCTAGCAACGTTATGGAGATATGGCCGTTTGAAGTTCTTCCAGGAAGGCTCTTTCAGGAACAGAGTTCGGTCGGTCGTCGAGGAGTAAAAACAGGTCTACTTTATTTCATGCGGAAATGCATAGAGCCCGACATATGATAAGCCAAAATCGGACTCGGTGAGCTAATTCCACGTAAAAAACGTGATTCGGCACCCAGTAATTATGGCATGCCGTCTAGCAACAGAAATAACAAAAAAAAACTTCGCAAAACATTTCGCTTCAATGTAGTCAGTAAGCTTTTTCGTTTCACTACTCGTTTCCACTTTCTGCAGACGAAAACGATATTGTTTCATCGCGCAAACGTCATTAGATTTGAGTCCAGCAGATTTTATCATGTCCAGCAGAATTGTATATACGAGTTAAATATATAGGCCTAACAGTGCAGCATAAGTAACCACATCCTCGATATTGTCATTAACGAATGACATTATATTGACGACATTGCGTTAGGCATTCAGTCTGAATAAATTTATAAACTACAGCAGACTGAAATAAAAAGTGATCTCAAATAAACACGTTTTTTCCGTATCATATGATAAAACATGCACACCGCGCGATGCACTAGCCACGTCTCTGTGGTCTTGCAGTGTAAACTGGTGTCTGGGTGAGGGCTGAGGAAACGGAGATCAGAGTCGCGCATACATGGTAAAATGCCCAAAAAAATTCGACGGGTGGCGTGCAGAAAGTGAGAAAATATCGCAGTTTGGGATGACGTTATGCTGCACTGTGTAACAATGTTTACATCGCTGTAGGTCGGTCGGTCGGTGCAGGGCTGGTAAGTGCTACTGCCTGCAGACGATGACCGGACAGGGAGCGTGGTGGACGACGTAGTCGCTGACACTGCCCATGATGGCACGCCGCACCTTGCCCAGTCCACGAGTCCCCACCACGATCATCGCCACGTCCTCTTCCTCGGCCACCTTGCAGATCACCTCGCCCGGTTTACTGCCTCCTTCCGACATCACGCGCCCCGATATCTACAACATTATTAGCACGCACGATCAGCCGATCGATCACACAGGTAAAATTGGACAGCGTGTCTTCAATGAATGCCGCATTTTTACTGCCCGCGGAAGCGACGGCAGTATTGTTTTCAGCATTGTCGCTAAGTTTTTTTTTCTCTCAGCATGTGTAATTTATGAACCGCTACGCTTAATTAGCTTGATAAAATTTTGCATGAAGACGTACCTTAAAAACCTCTAGCGGCCTACTAAATATTAAGGTCAAACTTTAAGGTCAAAGGTCAAGTTCCCATGAGTTTTTTTCTGTGTTTTTGTCTGCGTGATACCCGTGAAAAGTACTTGTTCTTGAGCAAGGGTTATGCTTGTTACGAAGTTTTGTAACGCAATAAAATTACTATATGGCTATCACTAATAGGCTCTTCCTATTTCGGAAATGCACGGTGTTTTATAAAACGCACCCCTTTTTTCTTGTATAACTCGGTCGAATGGTGATCAATTTACATCAAACTTTCACCAGCTGTAGGGCCTAGCTGAAAAAATACTAATTCAAAAAATTGCAACAAAATGTGGCTGTCATAATGTGACATGAATACAAGCTTACTCGTCTCAAATGCTACCCTGCTTCGACGGTGACCTTTATCTGGTTCACTAAAAAAAAATGTTTATCGTATCAGCACTAAGCAACATGGGGGCATGAAATCAGGTGTCCCGCGATCCAAAAACTCAACCATTTCGCAAGCGGTGTGTACTGGTGCACTGTCTTGCTGAAAGATGTAAAAGTCAAGCTATCCCCACAAGTGGCTGAAAGTGATCGTTTTTTTTGGGGGGGGAGGTTCTGTGGCTGCAATGGTAAAACTTCAACAATTTGTCATCAGTGAACAAGATGAAGTTCACCATCGAAGAGGGTCAGCTATTCAACAACTGTCAGCACCGGTTGCGACAAGCAAGTTTATACTCACAGCACATTGTGACGTCAGCATTACATCGCGACTAGTGAAGAATATTTAACTAACAGTCATATTTTGTCAAAAAAATTGAATTAGTTTTTCTTCAGCTACATCTGGTAAAAATTTCGTGTAAAATGATCGTAATTTGAGTGAATTATGAAAAAATGCCATTTTTGATGAAACACCCTGTACAAATACATATATTGTCTGTGTCATCATCGCAATTTTCAACGTGGGCGAGTGTTCGGTTACGGAAAAAGTGGATACAGAAAGGTTAAGACAATATGATGCCAAGTTGTTGAAGGTTAGATTTAAAAATCTTCAAGAGCGGAAAGAATCACTTTAAATGCAGCTTTGGCAGAAAGTAACTGGGAGTCTGGCAATATGTCCGAGAACTAGGGCGGCGACTGAAATAGGTAGTTGAGTCAAGATATTATGAGTCTGGCCAGAGAAAACCTGTTGTGTTGTGTATAGTCTGATCACGTCTACAGGGATGTGCAATTGTGCAATACGCCCGTGACGCCGCAATTCTGCCGATCTATTGCGTCATTACTTGCATTCATGTAGGCCTAATAAAACGTTCTGGACGCAGGCAGCACCAATACCGATGGAACGTGCCAACGTGGTTGCCGTGTTTCGTGACTGCAGCATCCTTCTATGATAGCACAGACGCCGGTTCTTCGATGCTAGCCGGAAGATATGCTGAGACGCAGGTATAACTTCAGCTCGTCACGCATGTGTTGTTGTAGCATTAGCAATGTCTTTAAAAAACTTTAGTGATACCCCGTTTACACGACGAAGCTGGCTCTGCGAGCGCACGAAGAGTTGGCTATACGAACGCACGACGAGCACACGACAAGGCAAATAAAGAAAAAGTAGTTATGACCAATTGGCCCAATTCACACCCACGACGCCGACGCAACTCAACTCATCTCAAAAATTTAATGTTGTGTTGAGTTAAGTTGAGTTCAGTTGCGCTGTAGATGTGGATTGGCCATTAGCCATTAACTCGTTATACTTATGCGTAAGTTCTGCAATAGTCAAAATTATGAAATTAACTTCAAAACTATTGTTACAGAATGACCTAAGGCTACAAAATGCACTGTTCTTCTGTATTGTATCCAAACAAACACAAACGTTGTAACGCACCACTGTCCTTATTGTAAACGGCGCACTTATAAATGATTGTGATTATGATAATTGTGAAAAAATGGTTACATAATTGTAAAATTTCAGTGGAACCGCTACGGCGACGTCCGACCTGTAGACTTGTAAGCGGGAAGGGGCGAGGACGTAGCGCTTTCACTAAAATTTCACAAATTATGTAACCATTCCCTAGCAGATAATAATAAAACTTTTTTCAACGTGTACGAAGCTATCATAAATCATAGTTTGGAGTTGAAAAACACATTCGCACAATGAAAACGCGTGCGCTGTACACAACTCACCCCATTTTCAAGGATTTTCCCGTTAAATTTGTCTTCTAGTTCTTTCGTCTTCATCGGATCTTTGGCGCTTGCATCGTCGTTAGAGCTAGTACCTTCTGCAACAAATTATATACGTTATCACATTTCAACTATGATCAATCGTATTGTTTTAAAACAAACTGTTTCTTATACAAAAAGTAGAATGACTCAAACAGCACAAACCTCCGCCGGGATTTCTAATATAATCCACCACATTGCATCAAACTACTGAAAACCGCTATCCCAAATGGTAAACTAGATACGTGTTTTATTTTAAAAAATGCGGAGTCACTGTGCCTCTGTCAACTACATGTCCGTAAACCATTCCCAAAAGGATTCGTTTTATTTAAATATACACATCAAAATCGCTTTTATCCAGGCACAAGCCGGGGGAGCCGACGTACTCTCTCTAATCTACAAACAGGGGATATTTATCATATTTTCTTCGTTATTTGCGCTATGAACACAGTAAACTTTTCACTAGACAGTTTCTAGCTTCTATAGGCAGGGTGCAGCTGTTTACACTCGCGGAAATACAGTCATGAACACTGCCTGCTATATAACTATTTGCTTTCCAGCAGTATATTTCTCTGGTTGCACCACTGACTGAGACTGGCACAGCATAGCGACCAAGCCTTCGACCCGTCAACTGTAATCTATTTTACGGTTCGTCGGCGCTGACTTGCTCTGCAGATTGTGTTTATTCGTGAAGCGTAAATGGCTGACGTCGTGGTGCGATTGTGACGTTGATCTTGCGATCAACCGGAAGCCGATCGGCAGTCGTACTGTAGGACTACACACATGCGCCTATGTTATGTCACTCACTGGACCGCTTGACCGGCGACTGGTCGTTGCACCCTCCAGACATTACGATCACTGAACATGTTTCAGCCAGCATCTGCTCTGAGCCCGACGTCGACCTCCAGCTGCACGTTGGATCCACGTATGTCGAGGACGACCTCGCGGACGCTTCCAGCCCGGCCTATCATCACTTTATCAGGTAGGTCACCTTCACGGATGTTAACCGCTAGATGATATCCGATTTTTGCAGACAACATGCAGGTCCGAATATCAAAACAGTCTGTCCCGGATTCTGCAGATTCTTCGCTGCTGAGTCTGATTTGTCGCCGATGCATTAATCACGAAATCGTACCAGCGTATTCCAAGCATTTTTCGCAGGCATGATGTCTGGAAAGCCTCAAGTTTTCGTCTTATTTTAAATGTTTTTGCCTCCGTCGCAGAACGGGACATTTAATACAAGTATGTAGTTCAATGAAATTAGGCCGGTTTGTGGTCCACACTCGTGATTATTTACTCAATGGCTGTCAGGACTATCTTAACGCTGTCGCGACGCTTGCAGGCATTTCTAAACATTCCGTCTGCTTCGTATTTCGCCTTCGTGCTATTTTTCCGAGTCACAGTGCAGTAGTGTTCGTAACGTATTCTGATCACACGTCGTTCACTCTCAGCACTGTCCGCGGTTACTTTCCACGTCTCGTACCAGATTCGGCTTCCGCTGAATGTGTGGAAATGAATTAGTCGTTATCAGCAGAAAATTGCACTGCAGAAACGCGACGCAAACGTCCCGTCGGCGTCTCCTGAATGTCAGGCGCATTTTCCTGCTAAAAACGGACTCGTGCCGGATTTTGGTGTTACTTCCACGCAAACAAATTTTCCGCAAATTTCCCTATGACGTGCTATTCATAACGCGTAGTAAATATACTGTCAATTATTTTACTCACCATGAATGCCAATATACCGAATATTAACTGTACTTACCAAGTCGTCATGAAAAATCTGCGATACAGATTTATTATTTGGCCTGAATTTGTTACTGCGATCAATTTATCTAAATCTATTGAAGATATTTTTAGTTTTTTTACGGGTGCACCTTAAACTTTTGTTATATTTTGTTCTACCGCACTGTGGTGTTGCATTGCAAGACTAAATGCTTTTGCTGTTGTAATGATGATGGTGATGATTGTAGTGGAGGTAAAAAAGTAAAAGTGAAGTCCAGTACTTGCTACATCGCTTCTTACATGAGACGGAATCAAGACCGAAATTGTTGTTTCAATCTCGAAATTGGCAGCTGATTGACATAAGCTAATTAATGATCGTGAGTATTTCAACAAATGCAAAAAAGTTCACAACATGGCACGGACACAGAACTGTATACTGACTGTTTTTGTCGGCTTCGGCTCCGACGGCTTCCGGGACGTGCAGAAGAATGACTTCGTTGTCGGGACGATGCACCGTCGACAGGTACCCTCAATTTACACACACACACACACACAAACGCACAAATAAAAGGACGCATCGGACAAGCCACGGTACCGTCAGTTGGCCAATATAGGGTCCACATATATGCGATGAAACGAACGAAAACTTCGTAGTTTTACACGACAGTATTTTCCATTTTAATTTCTCTCACTCCAGTTCTGTTTCAAACAGCTGTAGCTTATATTTTAGATTAAACGACAGCTTGCCTGGAAATTTTTCAGTGCAAATAATGCATCATATCGTAGCTTTGTTTTATCGCATTGCTTGCGAACTGCTTCAGTAAAATATAACTACTTCGCACGTTTGTGCACAGAGCCACGTTTCGCTCTGTGACATAATTTCGCTCTGTGACATAACCTACAGTAACCGGGGTCAACGGCCGTCGTTTCAAGTTGTTTTAGTTTGTTTTATTCCATTTCCTTCTATTTAGTTTCATCGCATACGTATGTGCGAACCCCATTACTCTCCAGGGTTGAGACGTGCGTCGGCGTCGAATATAGCTTGCCTCGCCGAGTCTCATCAAACAACATCAGAGATGGTAATCACTGTCAATGATTGAATTCTTTGATGCCTCGTCACCGAACCACGCTCTTACGGTGGGTGCTCTTACACCGATAGAGCACAGGGTTCATCTTACATCATCAGCCACATCATCACACCTACCTGGCCAAGCTACTAATAACCTCCAGTAATCTGTTAAATCGTATCTTTTTTCCAATCACTACTGCTACTGCCTGCTGTCGACGGCTAAAGCAATTAGCATTCGCCATAGATAAGTATACGATTAATCTGTTACAATGTAGGCCCACAAAACGATATTACAGCCCTACACTAGCCACGGAATTATCACAGCAAAGCAAAAGCCGCGATCGATCCGACTCAACCGTATACTGAGTTGAGAAGTCGCATAATATCGTATACAGTCTAATCACGGTTTAATTAAATAAGCTTATCACAGCTTAACTTACTTCATCCGTCGTTAATATTAGACTTCATACCAACTAGTACCACTGCAACGTCGACTGATCTTTCTTTACTTGACTACTGAAATTTTTCTCTATAATTTAATATGTCGTTAGCTTCCGCTGTTGTTAAAGGCGACATGCAAAAACTACAATGGCTAACTCCTGACAACCAAAAAAAATTACGAACCAGTGCTCAGTGCCCAAAGCATTAAACGGAAAATCAAGGCCAGCAAGGACCAGCAAGGCTTAAAGGGTCGTGACTTGAACCAAAAAATGAGAGCGACAGCGCAAACTAAAGAGTCCTAAGTACATTAGTTACGGTTGGTTTCGACGGATTTTCATTATTTTCGGCACTGGATGATTTCTCCCAGTCCCAGACATTATAATATGGCTAATTTCCGACTACAAACGTCTGGTCAGTAGTGCTTCTGGGGGAAGTGCACATTGGGTAGGAAATTATTCCTTCAAGAGACTTGTAATAAAACGCAGTTTATGCGCATATGCGACTCGCGATCTACGCGATTTTACGTTCGGTATGCACACGACGACGACCGCATGCAGAAACAGCAGAATTAATGAGAATCGGTAATGGATGACTGCGTTGATGAGACTGCAAATGCAGCTTATTTGTCATTCCCCGGCAGTAGGACTCGCTACGCTGATTCCACGTTTGATTTGTAGACCACCTAACACAACTGTCGAAACAGCGTAAGGTAAAGCCGAAAACGCCAACAAACTGGGATAAATAGATGCATTTATTAGTCATTGGCAAAGATAAATAGAAGAAGAAAAATAGGGATGTGAAAGAAAAAGACTGAGTTTTTAGCCTAGAAAGAAACTTAACTTGCAGTTGTAATTTTAATTAATTATCTAGTACAAAACGTACATAAATGTCCTGAAACAATCAGGTAAAAAAAGGCCAAAATGAAAGATTCTAACACACATAAATAGTGACAGTAGAAAATCACGGCAAAAATAGCACAAAACACGGCATACTTTTGTGAAAATGGCAAAATTCACGGCAAAAAACGGCATCAAATTACGGGCTCGAAAACCATTATAAAGCCTATAAAACTCAACATCTAGCATTGACGACAATCATTACATGAAGTGCAAAGTTTTCATTTGTAAATTTTGTCGCTGCGAAGCATTAAAATACAAATTTCTACGGCGACGTCACGGTCACATCAGTAAGTAACAGAGCATACGGACTTTGGTAGCAGTAGTCAAATTAAATATTTTTGTGTTAAAATCACATTATTCTGTTGACTGAAAACGAAGAATTATTGCAAAACGTTAAAAAACGGTAAAATCAGGGCACTTTGGCTAAAAACACGGCAAAACACGGTATTTTGGCAAAATCACGGCATTTGACGAAAACGACGGCTTCCGTGATTTTTTATTGTTCCTACACATGAACTGCGTGCAAAAAAATAAAACATGACCAATGCCCTACTATAGTCAGTTGTTTCAGGCTGTACAAAGTTTAACCGCATCAGATAAATGTACGAGATAGTGTAATCGATAATCGTGCATACAAAACTGACTGATTTACAGCGCAGTAATCACTAGAGCGTTTTCGACGCATACGTAGATTATCGTGATGTACGCAAGCCATAAAATTCAAAGTTCATTATCATGTAATCGTGGTTGTCTGCAAGTTGCAACTTACGTGATAGAATTATGTTCAGGCTTTTGAACACAATGGTACTCAACTGTCTGAAAAGTGGACGGATAGGCGAGATAAACGCCAGGCTCTAATCAGTAACGAGATAACTGTTTAAAAAATCCAAAAATATACACCGAACGTTTAATAAATGCAGACAAAAATTATTCAGTAACGCCTACTTCATAAAAACGCTACCGCTTTGTAATAACAGGTTTTGAAAATATTTTAAAATAATTTGTCACCATTGTGTGCGGAAAACTTGTTCGTTTTTAAACGAGCACAAAATTTTGCAACTATGGATTATTGAGTGCATAGTACACATATCGTGCGTTTTGTTCCGTAATTCCCCGGAAAATCGCCAAATTAAGCGCAGATTAAGCTTACCACATCTTTTCTATCTATAGACTCCGTGTACATCAAACCGGTCATAACGGCATCGCATTTATGTTATTTTCAAATGCAAGTTTTACGCGCATCACTCAGCACTGCCACGGGATTGCAACGGCTGCGTGACTGGAACGTCCAGTTCGATAACATCACACTATGGCAATAATTTGCATTTTCCATACAGCACTCTGGTCAATACCGCTGGGTGCGGCATGTCCACGGTAAACAGTGTCTGATGAATAGCAACAGTAGACCTACTGTGATGCTGACCGTTCGGGACGCCATCATGACAGCCGCCGCTCAGCGGACAGACCATAGCTCACCGTGCAACCTATAGCCTATACATAGCATCAACCAGGTGGACCAAAAAGTAACATCCTTTTGATATCTGAGTGGTTTGATGCATCAGATTTGGACTTTTCGTTTTTCACCTAACATTTCATTACATGACGTTTTTCGTCTGCCAATGTGAACAAGTTACGGTTTCATGCGAAAATTGTAACTTCGTCAGAATGGTTAGATTAATTAAAGATGAACGCTGTTCGATTCATCAGTGGCGTAGCAAGGAGGGGGCCCAGGGAGCCCAGGCCCCCAATCATCCAGACAAAAACTAAGCATACGTATAAACTGCACAAATTTGCCAATTTGGTCAGTTTATTTTCGGGAAAATAATTAAATTCGTTGTCACCATATGTGATCTTTTAAAGCTAAAATACATCAAATTCGATTTCAGCTCGCTGGGGCAACTCACAGCGCTCCCCCAGATCCCCTAGCTGGATTTTAGGGGGTCCTACTTTTAAGGGAAGGGAGGAAGGAGAAACGGAGAGGGCACGGCCAGGGAGGGAGGG
>Ga0209367_1003070_pt1 | contig 22482 bp, 18 predicted proteins | sample WorMetLIZISLAND2_FD_187412 | JGI IMG/M metagenome (GOLD analysis project Ga0209367, IMG submission 187412) | Marine gutless worms symbiont microbial communities from Max Planck institute for Marine Microbiology, Germany - Olavius geniculatus... ... | reverse complement strand
TTTTGTGGTACTTCTGGAATTTCTGTCGGTGCTGAGTTGAACATCTGGGTGCTAATTTTTTTTCGCTAAGTCCTCATTCAGTATTCCTGGATTGTTGTCACCAGTCGTGTGCTAATTAGTTAACGGTGCTGCTGTTGCTAACTTGAATGTATTGTAATTGATGATTTTGTGTGTCGTATTTTCTGGCAATTAGGACATTGGTCAGGAAATTATACGTAAAACTTAACCATTCTAATGTTCTCGTTCTCGTTCTCGTTCTCGTGGTTCTTGGTCTCGTTCTCGTTCTCGTTCTCGCCATAATCTGGTCTCGTTAACATCCCTGCCCAAAACAGCACGCACGTACTCAACTGCAAGGACGGCCCCATAGCGGGCGGCCCCTCAACGGCCACACCCTCTTGTTTCATCATGGGTCAATGAATCACTGGCAGTGACCCACGACCCACGTGACCCATCCATAAATGGTGACCCATTTAACCCATGACCCAAGTGACCCATGAACCACTGACTCATTTCCATCTCTGCCAGTGGGTCACCAAAAATGCAATTTTTAGTGAGTCACTACAAGCGAAACCTTTACAGCTATGAGCAACGTTAGGCCTACTATGAAGTAGTTAATCAGCTTTCCAATGACCATTCTAGCGTCGTAAGCACGTTTCAGCGGCGTCTAGTGTAGAGTTTGTTTCATTAGCGCACAGTACTGTCTGGACTGTGATGATATTAACGTATTCAACGATATCGAGTGGAATATTTTCAATTAAGAACGGTGCATCACTACAAGCGCAAGCCTGCAGTACTACTACTGCTGCTGTGGTGGCTACTGCCACAGCATACGGTACAGAGACTTAGCAATAGCATCGTCACTCATCGTGCAGTATCTAGAGTAAAAGTGCTTAGAGAGAGACCGGTATAGAGGCGTACGTTGCTCCCTTACCGCTATTGCTGACGTATATACCTATATTTGCTGCTTCGTTGCAGGTAAGTTAGGTCAGATAGGCCTAGGCCTAATTATAATTGGTTGTGACGCAAAAGTTCAGCGTGTCGCAGAACTTTCTTATTTCTTTCTTTATTTCTTACTTCTTTGCTTTTCGACCCAAACGTGTACAAAATTTGGGACCGGAATCCCCGATGGTGGCCCGGAGAATTTGGGGGCAAAGCTGAAATTTTGAGCACCCGTAGTCTGCTCGATCGATCTGCCGGATTAAATCTGCTGAAACTCGTAAACTGCAGTCGATAATCCGAATTTTATAAGGTAAATTATTTTAATGATTTTGCGGAGAATCGTCTGACCAAAATGTTGCATGGGTGAAAAGTTCTGTAGGCCGAAGTTACTGCTATTAGGCTGTTCTTCAAATATAGGCAAGTGGGGGCATTCGTGATATTGCCCCCAGTCCAAATATTGGGGAACGTGCCTCCCCGTTGCATACGGATCGAAGCAGGTGCTTTCAATCGTCACTCACGTCGGCGCGCGTTCTTCTACAGAAATTTCATCGAAGTCTTTTCGTCGTTTGCTGAACTTTCATTTTCATTACCCAGCCAGCCTATAGAAATGTTTAGAACTCGTAAACTGCGGTCGATAATCCGAATTTCGCAAGGTAGTGCGGCAACAGATTTAAGGCGAGGTGGTCTTATACGTAGGTTTTAAGTTAAGTTAAGTTTTCTTACTGCAACTGCAGATGATAATTTCACTCCATTTTCTTACTTACCCTCCCTTCCTTTATACTTTTTTTCTTCCGCCCACTTCCATTTCCTTTTTTTCTTTTCTCTCTTTCCTTTCCTTAGAAGTAGGACTAGCTCAGTAGTATAAGAGCGCCGTAGGCTCCCCCAGGGGGGTCTCTGGCCGGCGGTGCCCCATCCGAAATCGAATTCGGTGCGACATCTGATTGCAACGATTTTAGGTTTTTTTCCGGAGAATTAGCTGACCACAATCAGTGCAGTTTAAACAATAAAGCCAAACGGGGAACAAAATGCGCGACATGCGTCGTCGGCAGGTGATGGCCTAATTGACTTTGCACTGGTGAGCGGGTGATGAGGTTAAATTGCGGGTGTCAGCCGCTCTATGCAGGTAACTTGACAGGGCTAAACACACGTAGGCCCGTTGAGAGCCACATCGGGGCCCGGAGAAACATTTTCGCGGGGCCCCTCTGGGGAGAAAATGTTTGAATTTTTTTAAATAGCGCATACCGTTGTACTTTATATTTTTGAACGACGGCGGGCCCCCAAACGTCGCGGGGCTTGGGGTAAAATTACTTCACTCTACGCCACCCCCTCCTCTCGACGGGCCTGGCTAAATAATAAACAGTTGAAAAATTATTTTAAAATCAGTCCAGCCTTGCCGAATGTAAGCTTATTGTAGATTGAAACGACTAGAACAGTGAGCATAACGAACTAGTGGCTGGCGGATTCCGTAGCGAAATGGCGGACTGCGTTCGACGGACGGAAATATGACAGTCCGTTGACCTCTGCTGAACTGCCTAGAAGCCCAGCTAGCTGTACTAGGACAACCTATGGCTATAAGCCTACTCGCGGCTTTGCATCAGTTGTATGTGTACGTCTATCTGCTGTTGCTGAGTGAACTATTCGTCCGTTTGTCTGACTGACTGTCTGACTGTGAGCTTTATGATAGGGGCTTCTATATTCCTATGTTACCTGCATGGCGGGCGCAGCTTCCATTCATTGAAAAATAGAGGGGAAAAGTTTTGTTAAACAACGTAAATTGTTATCATCAGAACTTCCAGAAGCGCTGCCTTAGCTAAAAATGCATCACCAACCGTTTGGCGGTCGGGCTTTGCCAGAACCCGCTTGTGTGTGGGGGAAGGGGCTTAGTTACTGAGACCCACTATCTGGACTGAGGGTGTGTGCCCTCAGCAAGGAGGAAGGGAGAGAGGAAGTGGGAGGGGATGGTGGAACGGGAAGGGAAGGAGAGAAAGAGGAGAAAGAGGAAAACCGGGAAAAGGTAGTGAAGGAAAGGGGATGGGGTGAACGATCTAGGGAAGGGGAAGTGGGGAGAAAATGAGGAATGGAAATGGAACGGAGAAAGGGGGAATTGGAGTTCGATTTCGATTCGAGATTTAGGGGGATAGAAGCCCGGCGTGTTTGCATGTCTGTCTATCTTGCTGCAGTGATATACATGTAGAGGTGTGCACATGATGAAAATTCCCATGAGAATCGCACGTGATTGGGAACTGAGAGCAGGCCGGTCGAGAGGGAGGAGGTGGGGTAAGTTACCTTGTGCCCCGCGACATTTGGGGACCTCGCCGTGGCTCAGAAATGTAAAGTGTGCACCGAAATGCACCATTTTAAAAAGAAAAATTCAAAACAATTATTTCATAGCTTCGGGATCCTTATTCAGTTTGATGTTTCCTAATAGGCCTATAACTAAGATAAATAAGCATTAATCTTCTTTGCATCGGGCTATGAACCTTCAGATTATCGAGCCGGCCCTTATGCATGCCGTGGCTGGCGGATTCCGTAGCGCCTAGAAGTGAGTGCGTTATGCCTGCCTGCCTGTCTGCCAGCCTATGCCGGCTGTATCGTCTCCGTCAGCAGCAGCGAAAGCAGCAAAAGTTTGCAGCAGTTCCAGCCAGCGCCAGACTACAGTGTATAGTCCATTTGTTTACATCTAGAGCACCGTGCACTCGCCATTGGCCGATGGAGAAAGCCGGTCGATCTAAACGCAGAACTCGCCTATAGGCCTATTCGCTTTCTTTTCTTCGGCGCCAAACAATGCTTTATGACGTAGGCGTATAGCTGCGGGAATCCTGAAAATTTGCAGCACGAGACAGTTTGATTCATAAGCGTATACGGAGCAACGTGATTGAACTGAACTGAACTGACACGGTTTAGTTTTTGACGAAGTGAGCAATGGGCTCATTAGGCATTGGTTAACGCGTACGTGCGCGTAATCACGTAGGCCACCGACGCCATTAGACGGTACCTACTGTAATGCATTACTGCTTGCCCATTGGTCAGTTCGTCAAAAACTATAAAACACGTCAGTTCAGTTCAGTTCAGTTACGACGCTATGTATACGATGCCTTACGATTCGTTCAACAGTCAACGCTGTTAGTTAGCACTGCTCCCATTGTGTACAGTATTCGGCGTGATATTAGTGAGTGCACATTGTAGGCATATCTGACAAAGTAGTTTGTAGCGTTGATAAATTTTGAGGCTACATTTTAGCCGATCGTAATAAGTAACGATCGAGCTTATGGTGCGGTTGTCTGTCGTCGTCGTCTGTCTGTCGTCTGTAACGGATGTACTGTGGCTAAACGGTAGGTGATAGAGGAAAAATACATGAATAATTGTATCTTAGACCTAGGCGTGCAAAATTTCAGCGATGTATAGTACAAGGTAAATTATTTCAAAATAGGGGTTGAATGGAGGGGTAGGAAAAAGTGTGCATTTTTCAACGAAAAACTCACCATAGGCTTGTCTCGGAAACGGTGAGAGATAGGGTTTAGATTGCTGTTGATCACTAACATCGGGAAGTGGCATATTGGCTTTCAAATGGCATGAAAATCATCGACCTTAGATGACCTTGATGGACAGTACTGCAACAGAAACTGTATAGACCTATAGGCTGCAGCGTTTCTTTTCTAGCGACAGCTGGGTTTTTTTGTTCTTATAAGATTGAAACTTTTCATATTTTCGATCATCAGTCTGTCTGAAGACGGGTCTTACCAGTTTGTCCGTTTGTTCGTTCGTCCGTCGGAAAACTAAAAGACGTAGAACAATACGTCCAGCTGTCGCTAGGGTGCACTGACCATACGACATATATCCGAAGGCCAGCTTCGGACTTCAGGTAGCGGAAAGGAAGTGATTTCCCAAAGTGGCTACGATCACATTTATCATAGATGTAAAAAAACATTTTTATGCTTTTCATAAAAGTACAAAAACATGTTTCAATGTTTTTAAAAAAAAAATTTAATGTTTTTTTAAATTTTTTGTTATGTTTATTTTTTTTATGTTTTTGTGTTTTTTAATGTCATGTTTTTTGTTCTTGTTAAGTCGTTAGAATAAATTGCTACAGATGTGTTAAAAACTGTTAACGTGACTATAGTATACTTGGTATTTGTTCTGACATTTGATTGTTTAGTTTATAATTGAGTATGTACCATAATCACGGTTACATAGAATTAAAAAAATGCCCAAAGTGACTGAAAAGTAGCAATTGGAAACATCTGCAGTTTAATGTTTTTTTTATAAAAGTATAAAAAAACATGTTTTTTATGTTTTTTTTTTTAAATTTGCAGATGAATGTTTTTAACATCTATGCCATGTATGCTATGGTGTCGCTGCTATATCAAACGCTGCAATCGACGCCAGGATACGAATCATACGATACAGTAATTTGGCGCACGTAAGTGATGGCTGCAGGCAGCAACTTTGCATTCAAAATTGCCGTTAAACCGCTGCAGATAAAGACGTGGTTACTATTGATAGCCTATAGGAAGTTTGTCATCGCCCTATCCAACGGTGCCATTGCCGACCTCCCTCCTCCCCTCACAACGTACGGTTTACCACAATACATGCGTTACAGACAGACAGAGGACACATCGTACGTACCTAAAGCTAGACCTAATTGTCGGCCAAAAACCTAGTTTACCCAAAGTTCATTATACAGAGCACATTCATTATATGAGACTGGAGGTCAAAGCCAAGGCGTAGGCCACGATTTTTACGCGCGAAAGCAGAAAGCTTCGCGCGTCTTTGCCATCGTCTGGGCGTCTGTCTGTCCGTCCGTCTGTCCGTCTGTCTGTCTGTCACACTCGTGATCTGTATCAAAACGGTGCAAGCTAGGATCACGAAATCTTCACTGTGGGCTGCCCCAAAGTCTCTAGTTTATCGTGACAAAATTTCGTGCCACTGGGTGCAGGGGTTTCCCTCGAACGAGGGCGCTGAAGAGGGGTACCCCCCTAAGAAGACGTCATTTTGCCGTTATTGGCTCGAATAATGTGAAAATAGTTGCAGATAGGTACATACATGCTGCTTATCATAACAAGCACTGGTGACAGGCTTTTTGGATTTATCAACATCGATGACCTTGAACGACCTTGAACCCCTCAAAAAGAGGTTTTTAGTGATTTTTTTTCGCAATTTTTGGATGCAGCGCACATTTTAACACCGAATTGCGACGAATTGGCTGGAGATAGACCAAGACAACCTGCGTATGAAATTTTCAGCTTTCAACGTAGATTTTAGCAGTCCGAGTCTCGACCCCCTAGGTTCAAGGAGGCTGGCGCAGGCGGGCGTCAAAGACAGCTACCCTCCTAAAAAGTGGTTATTTTACCGCTATTATCGCGTGTAGCGTGAACCTGGTTGCAGATAGGCACAAACATGCTGCTTATCATAACAAGCACTGGTGACAGGCTTTTAAAATTTATCAACATCGATGATCTTGAATGACCTCGAACCCTAGAAATATTAATTTAACGTGATTTTTTGGCAATTTTTGGCTGCAAAAGAGTGAATTACGACGAAATGCATGGAGATAGATTAAGATTACCTGCGAACAGGAACTGCTATAGGCTTTCGCGCGTCTCGTGAGCTTTTCTCAAATTACTTGTGTTTACTTGTAGTTGAATTGTTATCACGTACAGGAATAAAGCTTCAACAGTAAGATGAATTTATTTTTTCAGTAGTAAAAAATTCGATCAACATGGGAACCATGACGCTGGCCATGTTGTTTGTTTACAATCCTACCGTCCTACGGAAACGGTTTGGTGCAATCGATTTACACAGCAAAACCCAAAACCGAAACTGGTTTTGGTTTTTCTAAATCGATTACGGGCTAAACCTATCAATTCTTACGCACCTTTCAGATCGCTGATCTAAAGATATCAATTTTTGTTTAAGATTGTCAGATCGCCGATTTGAATGTGTCACTGTGTATGTGCAAACAGATTTGCGAGAGGCCACTAGTGCTATACGTACAATCTTTGCTATAATCTTTGATACGTATGCCGATAGGCGCTCGTACCACCGCAGACACATGCCGTTATAGCAACATGCCTTAAAATGTTTATATCGCTAATCTCAACATATCAATTTTTGCACATTTTTCAGATCGCCGATCTGAAGGTATCATTTTTTCCAGGGAATATAGATAATTATTTAATTATTTATCCCTGATTTTTTTCCAAGATTCTCAGATCAGCGATCTGAACGTATCACCGTGCTTATTTAAATATTTCGTGAAATTTAGCTAGATTTATAAAACTGTTGTTAAAAGCAACTGTAACTGCCTTGACGATACGTTTTTATCTGAAATTGCAATGAATAGTAAAAATTTAAGTAAACAATCGGCATTTAAACATTTAGTAATTTAGCGGATAGTAGTATCCCTACGTCACATGACGTAATGGCGACGTTGGATATGTTGGATGTTGTTGTCAGACAAAATGTTCGTTACCAAATTGCTGCAGTTGATGACGTTGGTGAACTTGCAGATAAAACACAAGATGGAGGCCTGCTGTCAGCCAGCGGAGCGTCTGCTACAAGCGAAGATTACGTAGAGGAGCGCTATAAAGTTGATCGTAGAAAACTGGAACAAATGATACTGGGTAATAGACGTAAACAAAACTATAACCGTCTTTTTCTCGGAACATGGTCAAATTGAAATTGAATTGTTTGTGACTGTTCACCGTCTGTAGCAGTAGACTCAGGCTGTGTATTCAGGTCTGTCGTTGAAGCAGTGGACATGCTCTCGTCTGATTCATTGAACTTTCGTACCCGAGAACCTTAATTCCATAGGTGGAACTTTCGTCCCCGAGAACTTTCGTTCCCTGGCATTGATAATTATTGAACCCCTCACGTAGGGCTTATAGTTTAGTGAAAAAAGCTCTAATTTTGTGTCTTTCACTAGACGCCTATAACGTGACAGACATATCTGATGTCTTTGTGTTTCCAAAGTTTCGAAAAGTGGACAAATTTGTGGCTTCCATTGAACGTCCAAAAGCCAAAAATGCTTTAGCTTCAGGGGGGCTTTGCCCCTCTGACCCCCTGACCAAGGGCTCTGCCCCTGGACCCCACTGGGGGCTCAGCCCCCAGACCCCCGTTATAGGCTCACACTTTCTCGCTTGCCATGGGGCCGTGCCCCCCCCCAGATTGTGTGAGCTAGAACCACCATTGGTGAAAAACAGGGTATTGTGTACGATTTTAATACTCAGTTGCAAGAAAGCTGGAAAGCTGAAGTACCAGTAGAACATGATGTGTATATACTTTCTGTGCTCTTTCAGTTATTAACATTTTGTTGTTAGAAATGTCACTGTTGACACATGTTGGTGTGCAGATGAGAATGAAGAACAAAGTGCAGAAAAGTTTTTCGATAAGGTATGAATATAATACTTTCTATTAGTGTGCATGGCACTAAAATTATGGAATGTGACAGAGTTTTCACACAGACACTGTGCTGTACAGGCCCGTCTTCTAGTAGGTGGCACCTTGGCACTGTGCCAAGGGCCCCTGCGCCACAAAGGGGCTCCACGGTAGGGTGGTGATCGCTGCAAGGGACGATGGATTGATCGGTGAGTCTAACTAATTTTCATTGCATTAGGAGATAAATTATTGTCACAACTTGAACTCAGTCAAAACATCCAGAAAAAATGTTGGGGGGAGAGGGGGAAGGAAAGTTGAAGTCTAGGGTTCAATTTTTTTTCGTTTTTTTGTTCACTTCGCTATTGATATTGTAAGTATACAAACACAGAAGACTACATTACAGACACTTAAGCCTATTACACAGTGGCTGTGGGTAGTGATGTGGTATTATGGGCCCCGTGGGTCAGTCAGTGCCAAGGGCCTCGCGTTGGCAAAAGATGGTCCTGGTGCTGTATAGGCATAAGTCTTAACACAAGGGACATTAGCTAGTTAGCTGTCTAAAAATGATATTGTTTGCATAGTATTTATAAGTGTATGGCATTCGAAAAATGGTGTAAAGTTTATTTTGGGATATGTTATAAGTTCATTCCCATCGGTGCTAATGGGCCGTTCAAAAAATGTGTCATGCCTGAAGGGGGAGGGGGTCAGATAAGGTGTGACAAAGTGTGACAGGGGGGGAGTAGTGCAGGAACATGTGATGTCACGCTTTTATGAAACATTTTTTTAGAACTAAACAATGTTTATCGTACCTGTTAGTCTCTGATATAATGTCTACAGATTCAGATACAGTAGGACGTTGGCTGTTACAACTGAAACTGTTCTTTTATTGCCAACTGCTGTATGTTAACTGTAAAAAATGTTTGAAATGATTATGATAATAGATAAATGCATTTATACATATATTCTATTTATGGGTAGATGAATAACTTTTGACTAGCTTGGTAATTATTGTGGCCTGTGACATATTTTTCATACAGGAGTTGGCCATGTGTGACAGTTTGTGACAGAGGGAGGAAGGGGGGTCAAATTTGGTCAAAAAGCATGACTTATTTTTTGAATGGCCCCTAAGTTACTTCGATGTACCTAAGTTACTTCGATGTACTTGTACATATGTATGCATTGTGTTAGATTATGAAAGACTGTAATGTACAAATTGCATGGCCATCAAAGTTGAAGATTGGTGCAAAGTCTAAGAAAGGTTTGACTGCATTTTTTATTTTTTAGTTAAAAACTTTACAATACTTCATGATACCTTATGATGATTAAAACTGCTAGCATTGAGTCATGTGGACAAATCTAACTTTAACGTCATTGTTACTTTGAATAGTGCTTGCCTTTATGTACCTCCATTTCCTTCTCAAGGATACACATACATGCACTATCTTAATGACTGTTTTAGGTGAACACATGTTAGCCAGTTCCTTCTTGATTTAAGTTTGACCAAGTGTTTTGACATTGTTGGTATACCATTAGATAGTACCACTACAGGCCATATTATGGACTTGCTTGTGATTGGCATTTGGTCACATTGGAAGTTAGTGTGTGACAAGAATTGGATGGAGATAATGATCAGACTAGATGAACCCACAACAACTAAACGAAAAGACCTGTAGAAGTGAGGAAGTGTTTTGGCAACTTTTTAGTCATGCTTACTTTGCATCAGGTGCCCCGTAAAACTTAATGAAGAGGAGCTACCGTATAGATGTTGAAATTTCGATGAATGAGTTATTGATTGATGTGGGTCTGTTAATTGGCGGAACTTGTTGTATGCTTGATATATGCAGTCTGATATGCAGCTTGCTTGTATTGAAGTGAGAGATGTGTGTATTGTTCAAATGTGTCTGCTTGTATTATTCTAGCAGATTCACCATTAAGTGAAAGATAAGTAGTACAACTATTATTTTCAATAATTTTTTGTAGTCACAAAGACTGATTGCCACTTTTACTTTGACTTGTATGATGAAAAGATTATTTGATTATCGTTTTTTTAAACAGATGTTGTCTGACATTACCACACACATTTCCAGTTGTGCACATAAAATGCTTGTCTTGATTTTCAGATCCGCATGTGAAAGTCTGTGGGTCAAAGGCTGATGTAATGAAGGCAAAATTCCAAATTCTGGAAATGTTTGATGTCAAGGTAAAACTCTGCTGCTGTAATGTAGCACTGGGCTCATTGATAAGACTGATTTTTAAACGGTTATTGCTTTGTGTAATGTGTGCATATAAATGCATAAACTGTCTTGATAAATGAATCCTTTTTGTCACTGTTACAATAGTTAGTTTTTTCAGTGTTTTGTTTAAACCTGAACAAATTTGAATACCAGATAGAACAATTCACACCTCGTATATTACACGTAGAATTATTCTGGTTAAACAAAATTAATAATACGAATAATTCATAGTTCTGTAGCACCTTTAAGTCATGACTTCATAGGTGCTGTTGCTGGTGCGCTCCTTGGGCATTGTATTTTCGGTTGTATGCTAGAGAGAATGGATTTTAATAGTAAGTTAGTGAAATAAAGTTGGAAGTTTATTTTTGACATTAGTTTAGTAAATTAGTAAATATGTGCATCATCGTACAGTTACTGCGAGTAACTCTCAAGATGGAGATTTGTCACACGGAACATTCACACATCATCGGCAAGGCTGGCAGCAACATCAAGAATGTGATGAGAGTGACAGGATGCCACATTCACTTCCCAGACTCCAACAGAAGCTCTGGTGCTGGGCCAGACAAAAGCAGTCAGGTTTATGTTGTCACTTTTGACATTCATTGTACTCATTTATAATTTATTTTCAGTGTCATGCAGCAGTTTTTCTTCGCATTTTGTAATGTTCATTGTGCGTTTTTTTATATGGAAGTATAATGCCCAGACAGTTGGGTTGATGGTTGCAATGTTGAATTACAAGGCTTGGTAGAGTAATGGTATTACCGCCAAACTTGTAACCCTGAGGTTGCAGGTTTGACTTTGAGCTGGGGCACTACTAGGTAACGACCTTGGGCAGTTGTTCACACACATGTGCCTCTGTTCACAAGCAGTACAGATTGGTACCAGCTTCACTGACGGGAAGGTTATGGCAGTAATATGCGGAGGTCTGGCCCTCCTCCCATATGTAATTCAGGGACGGGTTCACCTGTATTGGGTGGCAGGTAATACGGCAATTTAACCTTAACCTTTTAATCTAGTCTTATATCCCTTCCTATGATGTAGATAAATCTAGTACCAGTCTGCCTTAGATAGGGCACTTTCACCTGTGTCAGATGACAGATAGCACTGGTGACACTCCATGGCTTTGAGATGGGTTTCTATGAAGAACTGTAGTATACACACCTTTTAAACTTTATTATTGCTGATAATTGCTGTTGTGGACATTGTCAAGTGTTGGGGTGTATAAAGGTCTCTGTGGCTGGCATCTGTTCATCAGTGGAGCAAGCTCGTCTCATGATCCGTGTAAGCATCGTTCTCTCTAAACACTGCTCTTATGTTTATAATAAAAATGTGATGCATTTTGTACTGGTGCCTATTTATTTCTGTCAATTTCTCATACCCATTTTTGTTCCATGGGCCCATTTTTCAGAATTTCCTTATGCCCAGTCTCAGAGTTATTTTTTAACTGGCCTGTGCTCTTATCTGTTGCCTGGTCAACTGTGTGAAGGCCTGATTCTGTCGATTTTAGTAAACTTGATACCGGTGTCTTTATGCATCTATAACTTAACTTTTAGTAACTAAATTAACTGTAATAAGCTGTGTGACAGTATTGGTTCATATAATGGCAACATTTATTTACTAGTTTGTTGACATTTGAGCAACAATTGATGTTTGCCACCTTATATCGCTGCACTGAGCATTTCATAGACATGAGGAAGTTTCGATGTATCAACCTTTATTGTGCTTTTCTTGAGTTATCGGTCTGGTTCATTTAGTTGCTTTTTTTGCCAGTCACCTTAGCATGGCCCTAATCTGTTTCAGTGTTGTCGACAAGGCAAAAAAATGATTAGCAGTTACGCGCGGTCACTGTTACACAATTTTGAAATTGAGTAGGAATGTCTTGCAATTGATTAGCAGTTCTGTATCGGCAATATATCTGCATAAATTTGGTAGGAGTAATGAAAATGTGGTTAATGTTTCTTATTACAAAAAAAGAAAGAATCAACTACAGCTTTGTTGTGCAATATACACTGGGCTGTAATGACAGTACACAGTGTAGTGGACAACTTTTTTGCATAGTAGAAATTAAACTGAACTGTTTAAAAACAGTCTGAAATACCACCAGAATTCAAAAATAAAACGACTCATGTCAGCAACAGCAACTAAACGTGTTGTCAAATGCACGATGCTGTTGCGACGGTAATTATGCATAAGCCTAACCCCAACTCACAGATAAGTATTCAGCATACCACAGACATTGGTTTAATGCCCTCGGAATCAGTTCTGAATGCTAACTGCAGCCGTATTTACGGTTGCAATACATTAATTTTGTGAAATAGTGTTTTGAAGTCTTGTTTACAAGTTGCCATAGACTATTCAATATGTAATACTTATTTATAAGTAAGTTATTATTTAAGTAATCTTATGGCCATAGACAGGCTAGCATAGTGAGCTGCCATAGATCAAACTTTAATCCACTGCCATCTGACGATTGAAACTTAGTATCAAATATTTGTTAGCGTTATTTGTAAACATGAATGCAGATGATTGTGTCACACTTTTTATTTTGTACTGCGACACAAAATTGATCTTGTATCGCAAGGCATTAAATAATGCGTCGCAAATGGTGATGCGATACCGCTTATTGGCAACACTGATCTGTTTGATGAATTTCTGGAGCTTATTAGTCACTGTGTTTTAACATGTGAGAGAAAAACTAAATGTACTTTGTCGAATGAATGGCTTTGGTTGTTTTATATCAGGATCTTGCGCCACTGGTGCTGATGTTCAACGTGGCAGTGCCAAGTTCGCAGTTTGCAGATGGGTCTACCAGCCCCGCTGCAGTGCATGCCATACAGCAGCGGTTTGGTGTCAGCGTCGTCGTCCGAGTTCATCAGAAACAGTTTGACAGTTCACCATATGCAGCGTCAGGTGCAGTCAAGCAGCTGGTGACTGTACGTGGCTCAGTGTGCAACGTCGAAGCCATCATGCAAGCAACGTCGGCTCTCTTTGAGCTTTTCACTGGACACAGAATAGTGAGTCGCCTCCTGTGTGATAAACTGATTCTGGACTCACAGTCGTCTTGAGATTCCTGAAACTTGAAGTTCATTGCGACAATTTTTAAATTAATTTTTTTACTAATAAAGTGTACAAAAATACTATAGATCATTCAGCCACCTTTTGAAACTAGATTATTTTCAAGGACTTTTTACGGATTGCTGGAACAAGACTTGTAGTTCTTGTTGCTTTGCTGTAAATTTGCTGCATTAATGCTCTGAAGGAATAATAATTGATAGCAATTTATAAATTTCGTGATATGACTTATATGAGCAACAGATGCAGTTAAACCACACAGCTGTAATAATACATGTACATACGTTAAGTTTTGCCTTCACCATGTTTTGATGTTTGTGTGACCAGACGAATGCATTTGGCACAGCCAGTGCTAACTACACCATGGGCCATAAAAAATGTGCCACTTTACTTTTGTCCATATTTTCCCCAGTTATTGACCAATTTTCAAAATTCTTTCACTGGCACACTCTGCGTACAATTTGCAATAATGTGATTATTATTATATGTCCCACCACACGGTAAATGCGTTTCTACACTACCTTGTGAAATATAAATGCAAGCAAAAACTAACGATAGTAACAAAAATTTAGGTAAATGAAAAAAACGCTTCAGACAAACATTGCGATGAATGATTCGTATGACACTAGACTGTGTTATACCCAATGCAATGTTGGTCTGAAGTGTTTTTTTTTCAATTTTACCAAAATGTTTGTTTGTTATTGTCATTATTTCATTGATATTTCACAAAGTAGTGTAGATATGCATTTATGGTGTGGTGTGATGTATAATAATCACGTTATCGCAAATTGACTGCAGAGTGTGCCAGTAAAAGAATGTTGAAAATCGGTCAATAATTGGAAAAGATATGGACAGACGTAAAGTGGCACGTTTATCTGGCCCACCCTGTAGACTGTAACTGAAGGTGTGACGACAAAGGTATAACAACAGGATATATCTCCACCTCAGTTTCGGTTAGCAGCTTAGCCCAGATTATGCAGGAATGTTTTTATTTGGAACAGTAATGGTGCTGCACAGAACTCAGCCATTAGATTGCATTGTCTGTCTGTTTTTGCAGTATTATCATGTCATCGTTGTTGTGTGTGTGGCAGTTGTCACTACCTGTGTGCCTACTGATGGACATTGCCATTTCGCATCATCAGACGTTGCTCGGTGAAAACGGCAGCACAGTTCGTAGGATCATGCTGCAGTCAGGCACGACAATTTGCTTCCCGAACCCACTGGCAATTGCATCTCATCACCAGAGCACTGTACAAGTGACCGGGCTCATGACTAATGTTTTGCATGCCAGACAACTGCTGCTCGTAAGCGTTTTAAAATTGTCCGTCCACTTCTGGCTTATCTAATAACTTACACGTACAGCAGGACATTATATCCAACTGACGACTCATGTCTGTGCACTGTGTTTCAAAAAACCAGACACATGTTACATTTTCGAATAACTTCAATAACTCATGTTCAGAATGAGTATGCAAATGCAATGAATCATCATATAATCGGCACTTAATAGCACTCGCTATTTTGTGACAAATGTTAAGAGCAGGGTACCAGCTGAGGTTTTTTCTGTGCTGTGCTGCACACAGTAGAGGCATATGCGGGGTAAGACTCCAGTGAATTGAATGAAACAACAAGATTATTCATGCGAAAGTTTCAGTTATTGCGAATAACGTTGGCAAACAGTTGATTAGTGACATCATATCTATTTATCATGTTGCTTTGCCACTATAAGTGTTCATTTAACTAGCTAAATTGGACATTATTTATCATCAACTCTTTGTTGGTGTGGTGCGTAGCATCTGTTCTAGTATCCTCCACAGGCCTGTGTATGTATGTCATGCCTCAGTGTCCATAGGGTGATGTCAGGAGAGATTTGTTCTATTATCATTAGTTGAAGTTTTAGCAGTAGTGTGTCTGTGATGTGGTTGAATGATTAATGCCTGTGAACATAATGATGTTGTGTCAGGATTGTCTACCGCTGGTGCTAGTATTCGATGTCAGACAGGAACTTGATCTCTGCCAAGGTTTGACTTTACATCGTTTACTGCAATTGACTCTTTGTGTGTGCTGCTGTATTATAGCTATTATTCTCAAAACTGCATTGCATTTCGTCAGTGATATAGGTGTGGATATGAATGAAGCTTTTTGACAGAATTATGCTGCCACATATATTGCAGTCCGTGATGATATTGCTCCACTTATTTGCCCTGTCTTGTTTTGTCACAGTGTCTGGAGTGTTATAATGGCCTAATTTAGTCTGCAGTCAGGCCTGATGATTGAAATGCATGTTGTGTCTGTATATCACATGTAGAACACTGTCAAGCACAGCATAAGCGTGTTTCAACACAGTTTAATATGCCTCATCACACTCGCAAAATGCACTTCAGACTGCGATAAAATGCTATTGACTTATTAGCTTGGCTGGGCCTATTTGAGCAAATCCATTTCTAGGCACAATCTTGCTCGTTGTTTTCTTTCTGCCTGGCCTGTGTGATTTTGTTGACTGGCTGGATTTCCATTGCCAGTTTTTCCAGATCAGGAGTTTGCAGACCATTACTCACAATGCCATTGTGTTTCAGATGTGCTTATTGAGCAAACTTGGGTTTTAAAAAATGTTGAATTCTGAATGTTGTTTAGATCGATCTGACCAAGTTTTTGATATTTTGGCCCAGCCTGTTTGCAAAAGTCAACTTCTAGTGCATTCTTGGGCCACTCTCTCTCGTTGTCCACAGGTTTAATACCAACATTTCTGCTGTTACTGTTAGTGCAGCTATTGTTGTGATGACCATGAAAATGATTGATGTGGTTACTGATGATGTACAGTGATGCTGAAGGATCTGATGGATAAGCTGAACGTCTGCATTGATGTTAAAATGAAGATGAAACAAAACACAAAGGTACTACACATGTTGACGCCATCGCTTTTGTGTTAATTATTCGATTGAGTGTTGCAGCAGCAGTAGTAATAGCAGCCACAAGTTGCAAGTTCCTGTTAGATTGAAGGTTTTAACATTTGACTAGCTTACCTCATCACAGTTATTCCAGATTAGGTATCAACGAATTTAATCTCAGATGGGCCTGGATAATATGTGGATGGGTGCCAATCTGCAGATGGGTGAAAATCTCTGTATGTAACCAGCCAACCAAGCCAACTCAGCCTGGCCATCCCTGCATGGGTAGGTGCACTGAGTACCAGCAGTAACTTGGGTGTAAACACATATACCACGCAAAGCACTAGCTTGGTACCAGTGGTCTCGCAGTGCAAACTGGTGTCTGATTGTGGGCTAAGTTCAGCACCATCCTGTAAGCCTTATGGCTCAGAACGGATTTTACATTATATTGATTTTATCGAAAATACTACATATATTGTGCATGTAACCAATAAAGAATACTTATGAATAAAAGTTGGCAATAGATGTTGATCTAAACTTTGTGATTATTCTGTAAACTAATCAAGTTCCCATCTTACTGGTGGGTTTACTCTGTTAAGCCCTAATTCCATTACGCCAACTTTGTGACAAAGTCCGCGACAAGTTATCGACAAAGTCACGGACTTGTCACGGACACAAATCATGAAAGTCCGCGACACAAATCACGTCGCCAATTTTCATGATTTGTGTCCGCGACTTTGTCGAAAACTTTTCGTGAACTTTGTCGCTGACTTTGTCGTTGACTTTCCCCGTGCATTGTAATGGACCAAATTCCATTAGAGCGACACAAACGGGTTTGTCGCGGACTTGTAACGGACTTTGTTGCAAATATCTCAACATGTCGAGATGATTTGTGTTGGCAACTTTCACCGAAACAATATGATTTTATGATTTGTCACTGTTTGTGTCCGCAGCTTTCATGATTTGTGTCCACGACTTTCTCTGTGGGAAGTTTCGGTGAAAGTCGGCATAACAAAATTTGGGCTTTACCAGGCAACTCAACCCCCTCCCTTCTCAGGCTGCCCATGGTGAAGGTGAGGGGTAAGGTGGGGGGCATGATCTTAAGACTCAACCGCTGCGGTCGGAGTCTGCAACCATCGACCATGCAACACAAAACGTGCCACAGGGTTGTGATGGACAGACAAACTTTTCGCGCATTATAGTAAGATGTTGCACGGGAAGAGAAGAACTATTTCAGATTCGACAGTGCAGTAGTGTGAAGTTTGGAATAGTGTTAAGTACAGTTTACGTTATTTCTTAGCATCATTTATGTTATTAACATTTCTTTTAACACGCATGCTGTCAGACAGTCTTCATTCGGTCTGTGGAACGGAATGCTGTTAATATGTACGAGGCTCGACGCCACATTCTTGCCCTTGGCACTGAAACTTCGCCTACCATTTATGAGCCAGATCAGCAACTCGCAGACAGCTGTGCACATTGGAACCGTGACAATTGCAGTCCTTTGTCATCTGGTAAGATGTTTTTTATAGCTGCATTGCACTGCAAAGTCCATAGAGATTTTTATTCACTAGGACATAATGTGCATGCGTTTTGGAAATAATGTGGAACGTGATATTTGTGTACAGGGTGCGGCAGAAAAAAGTAGCCCCCTAAAGTTTTTTGTTGTTTTCTCAGCAACCGTTTAGCATTTTAATCTGAAAATTTACAGATTTATTTACTAAATTGTTCTATGGCTAAGTGCCAAATAACATTTGATTCCATTGAAAAATGACGAAGTTATAGATTTTTTTAACATGACCGCTTACTGATTTTTCAGCATGAAAAAATGTTCAAGCTACAACACCAGTTCAATAACATCGTTGAAACAAGTCAAACAACACAGTTAACTAATGATCAGATGCCAAAATTCTATTGTCACTGTGAATGTTTGAAGTGTCCACCGACAGCTCCAAGCTCCAACACAAGCTGTCAGTTACTTAATTTGAGAAGTCTTTCACAGTCTTGTCGATCGGTCTTTGTGGTAGGTTGCTCCAGGTAACCTGAAGCGATTCCTTGAGTTCCGCGATTGTTTTTGGTTTTGTTTTAAGCTTGTGGTAAGCTCTAACATTGCACACCACACGTCATAGTCCACCGAGTTTGCATTCGGCGAATTTAGAGGCCATTGGTCTTTTCTGATAAAATCTGGACAGTTGGCCCGCAGTCAGTTTCCTGCACTGCGCGCTGTGTGTGCTGGTGCGCTGTCCTGCTGGAAGATGAATCCAGTGGGCAGCCGGCGATTGCTTGAAAAGAACAACAATTTATAATTTCTAAACAAAATAAATTACTGTTTGTCAAAGCGTCACTGTGACGTCATCGGCAGTAACGTGGTAACCGGTTTTTGAAAATTAAATAGCATTTTTAGCTTAAACATTTTTAATGCTAAAAAATCAGTAGGCAGTCATGTTCAGAAGTTTATAATTTCATCGTTTTTCAACAGAATCATATTTCACTTAGCAGTTAGATGTAAAACGTTTCTGTAAATGAACCTGTAAAATTCCATGTTAAAATTTCAAGCGGTTGCTGAGAAAACGGCAAAAAACTTTAGGGGGCTACTTTTTTTGCTGCACCCTGTACGTTGAACAAAATGTTTAGAACCTAATCAGTTGTGCAGAAACTAATGTCATCAATTTTACCTGATACGACATATATCTCTGTTTAAAGTAATTCTTAATTTTTTGGCTTGGAATTTGGCAACACGTATACATCCATTTATTGTCGTAAGTTTACGGGTTTAGATTTGATGGTTGACTAGAGGGAACATTGCGAGATTACAGGAGTGGTATTTTTGCAGTATTGATGCATTTTATTGTTATTTAGTTCACTGTTTGCACTCCGCTGTTATTCAGCTATTCAACTATCTTTATAGCCGCAAGTGTGCAAATAAACTCATTGTCATTTCTGAAGTTGTACCAGCTGTGTGTTGGCTCTAAGTGTAGGATTATCGTGCCATTGCAGTTCATGTATAACAGGAGTCCCTATGTCGTGTATAGTAAGGTGGTCTGAATTAATGAATACTCATATTAGTCATTAAAATTTTTATCAGTCAATTGATTTCTTTATTGTCAAGTTTTCGATTATTGTCATTTTTGCGCACAAACTGTGTTGTGCCTGTCCACTGCGTTTGTTTTGTGTGGTCTTTTGTCAGCAAACATGGTAATTTGTCTCCACTACATTTTTGTCTCCCTGTGTAAAAACATTGATTGTGCATTGCATGGTTAGCTATTATAAGTATGATAAGAGCTCCCGTAATTAGATATGCACTGTGCAGAATTTATGCCGGCAGTGGCTAGCACAACTAGTAATGTGTCATTACTGAGTACAGCAAGGATTGGTGGGTCTCCAGTGGTTACATCATCTTCACTTTATTCTCCGCTGTCCATCACATCTCTGGCTTCAGCACGTGGTCAGTGCTTGCATCAGCTACTAGCATTGTGTCACTGCATTGTGTCAGTTATGTTGCCATGTTATGTAATTTAACCTTATCTAATCTAACAAGAAATCTCAGCTAATGCTCATGAGATGCACGAGAGCCCATAGCAGTTCCTGTTCACAGGTAAATTTGGTCTATGTCCATCCATTTTGTCTCAGTTCACTATTCTGCAGCCGAAAATCGCAAAAATTCACTAAAACCCCTTATTTTGGGGTTGAAGGTCATTCAAGGTTACTGATGATAATAGCACTAAAAAGCACATTACCAGTGCTTGTTACAATAAGTAGCACATCTGTGCCTATTGAATAGCACTAAAACCACCACTTTTTGAAGGAGTACTCATCTTTGACACCAGCATGTGCCAGCCTCATTGATCGCAGAAGATTGGGACCTAGATCGCTAAAATCTGCTTTTAATGCTGAAAATTTCGTATGCAGGTTGTCTTGGTCTATCTGCTGCCATTTCGGCGCAATTTTCTCTTGAAATGTACATCGCAGTCCAAAATCATGAAAAAATTCACTAAAACTCCTTATTTTTGGGGTTCAGTGTCATTCAAGATCATTGATCTTGACATTTTTAAGAAGCTCGTCACCAGTGCTTGTTATGATAAGCAGCATGTCTGTGCCTATCTGCAACCATTTTTGCAGCAGACGAGCCAATAGCGGCAAAATAACGTCTTTTTAGGGTGGGTGCCCTTCTTTTGCCTCCTTGTTCGTGGGGACCCCTAAACTCAGCAGCATGAAATTTTGTCACAAAATACTAGAGACCCTAAGCTATGGTGGAAACCCAAAGTCTATCTTACCTGGTCGTGGAACAGTACCGGTACGTGAGAGACAGACACCACGACAGATTTACCATAGCTAATACATGCTATAGCTAGCTATGCTAGCTCTCGCATGTAAAATTGATTTGATGTAGCATGGCACCAGTCATTATCACAATGTCAATTTTGAATCAGAAGTGCTGTTTTGGTGCTGACCTATCTTAGGTGCAGTAGGCTAAGGTAAACAGTTTAATTTTAAGCCTAGATTTACATGAGGCTTTTGGCAATTGAGATTTTTTTTCTATAAATGACATTTCTGCAGATTCATAATGTTCAGTTTTGATATTTAACCAAACCACCGTTAGGCTGAGTTCACATAAACACAAGTACGTGTCTGGCACTGTATGGGTTCTTCTATACGAGTTCCGGCAAACATGAGTTTGCGTGTGTTTCAATGTTGGCCGTTCACATACATACGAGTACGAGTTACCTGTAAATTTCACTCATACGAGTAGTTTCTGTGCAGGTCGTGTTTTTATCCAACTCATAGAAAGTAAACTACTCATAAATAGCATTAATATAATTTATAAAAAAAACCATGGCGCATATTTTACGTCAAAACTGACGTCATTGTAAAATTATTCATCGTTAGAGATGGGTGGTTTGTAAGAATAGTAGGTTTGTAGTGGAATATTGTTGGTTTAACGGCAAAGCATTTCCTCGACTCGATTTCACTGCGAATTTTCAATGTGGCCGACATGCGTTGAGTTTTGTGCTTGTATAAGTGACCGTGAACGCTCCACTCATACGAGTGAAGCTTCTACGGGCCATAAAAGGAAACCCGAACTCGTACTTGTGTTTATCTGAATGCAGCCTTAGTGCTGGTGGCTTTGTGGCATAAGGGTTTGGATGCTGGACTTGTGGTTGAGAGGTCGTAGGTTTGACTCCTCTTCTGGTTGCTATCAAGTCAATACTACTTATAATCAAGGTCAAGTCAGCCTTCCTCTGTGACTAAAATATTTTTTTACAAATTTAAAAAGTCACATTTATTTCTGAAAGGAAAGAGGGTAGTCAGTTGGTTTGCTTGTTTACTGATTGTCAAAACTTGAGATACTTGGGCAGCTAAAATAATGACTGAACAGTCTTATTTAACGTGCAGATGCTAATCTAAAAGCACACTACTGAAATGCTGAAATGAACTATTGAAATAAATGCGACTGAAATAAACTTATAAAATATGATGAACCAGTATTTTTTCTAATTAGTCCGCCCGGAAGCGATAGCTTGCGGAGCGGACTTAAATTTTAGCTCAGATGTTTTTTTATAAATTTTTTTGCAACGCAAGATCTCCGAGATGCGTGGGCCGACTGGCGTGAAATTTTGCACGATGGTCAGTACTGGGCTGAATTTTATAATGCCGGTCCAAAATTTTGGGGGGGGGGGCACACCCCAAAAAAATTTCAGGAGCCAAAACATGCAAAATTTAGCCCGATTTCGGACGACTTTGAAGTTCGACGGCGAATATCTCTGAAACGGATGAAGATATTCAAAATCGGATAGTCATTCTGTCTATCGCGATTCCTCCTGTGTTAGGCTAGGCGAAACAAGTCCGGTGAAGTTTGGTCCAGTGACCTTGGAGATTTAGATGTGAAATCGTACCCACCGAAAGCGCATATTTCGGAAGACCATATTTCGGCCCCTAGGGGATGCTGTGCCCCCAAATTTTTACACGCACTA
>Ga0209367_1003068_pt1 | contig 22490 bp, 15 predicted proteins | sample WorMetLIZISLAND2_FD_187412 | JGI IMG/M metagenome (GOLD analysis project Ga0209367, IMG submission 187412) | Marine gutless worms symbiont microbial communities from Max Planck institute for Marine Microbiology, Germany - Olavius geniculatus... ... | reverse complement strand
CGGCAACATTTAAGGACTTGCACATCGAAAACAGCAAAAATTACAAAAGGTGATATTATTCAGCAGCACATTGACACACAGTCAGTGTGATGCGGGCAATATCGCCTTTTGTAATTTTTGCTGTTTACGATGTGCGAGTTCTTCAATGTTGCCGTTAGCAAGTATATAAACTGATGTTTTGTACATTTATATCATGTTATAAATAATTAATCGTTTAAATAGAAATGACTACCACGAAATTATCGATTGTTATTAACAACATCAATCTGGTTGGCGTTAGGCCTTATTAAGCCTAGAGAGACGCCGATTGTATTGTACAGAATTTAATTTTCTGGTGATATAAAAAAAGAAAAATTGTGCAATTTTCGGTAGAAATATTGCGAGGAATGTGGTGGAAAATATATTAAAAAATATAATGACAACAAAGTATACTTTTCACCAAGTAAGACCCAAGCTCCAATACTTTGATTTTTCATGGATTTGTCGTACAGCTTGTTATACAATAAATCGAAGCCGGTGGAATATGAGCCTAACTAAACTGCGATGTGACCATGGATTTACATATTCATTGAATAGGCCTATCTATATCGGTGGATGTGACGCGGTCAGTGCATGACGTCATGTACGACGTCACTCATCGATGACGTCAGCGGAGTGAGTGGATGACGTAGTAACAGTGACGTCGATGATGACGCAGGATGTTGTTGTACGCTGTGGTCGGCGTTGGACATTGCCTGTGCAGCCGCAGCAGCTAACTGATGGTTCCAGCGACTGATCTGAGCTGAGACCGATAGGCTGGACTCAATCACTTCCTCTCGGCTTACCTGCAGCCATATTGTTGTATAAAAAGTTTAATAAACAGTTATGAACACTGGCGAATTTAGGTTAAAATTACGCATAGGCAGACAAGAGGCGGATTTAGGTAAGCTATGTTCAGCAGCACAGTGGCCCACGCAAGGGGGAGAAGAAACTACAATGTCGAACGACACCGCGAATTTTTCAGATTTGACTTTCTGGCCTGTGGGGGGAGGGGGCTTTTTACGGAGTGTTGCAACATCCAACGTTCACTTGATGCAGTGTGACATTTTCTGCTGGCCGCATTGCAAAATCTGAAATTTACGATGCTAATGCTCAACGCCGAGTTTCTGACAAGTTTTTGTAAAATAAAAATGTCAAAAAATTTATTCGAGGGTCTCCTATTTTTAGTGAACAGAGGTTTGAATGCGGCCATGATGCAGACAACAAATTGCAGCAAATATGTAGGGCCTAAAGCATCCGACAAACGAGATCGAATTTCAAACAGCATTGTAGGCTATGTATCACGGTTGGGCCTACCTGGTTGTTCCAGACAGCCGTCAGTCCAGGCGGCGACATTAGCGGATGACGACGTGCAAGCAAGTTCTGGATTTCACGGAAGTAGTCCAGATGACGTTGCTCGTCTGTCGCCGGCCGTCCCTGCGTACAGATATACCCTAAATAAGCAAAGTCTTTTTTGGGCCACAAGACCCATACGGCGTAGCCAATCTCTCTTTCATCCTCAGCCATGACACCAACCTACACGGCCAGACGACGGATGCGGGGCTAGTGTGTCGCGCGATGGGCCTGTTTGCGGCCCAGCTTTCGCTGGCACTCATTGCGCCTACCCACGGAGGGATGGCCAGACTGAGTTGACCTGGGTGGATGGTTACATATCGGGATGGTTTACCCATCTGCCGGCGGCGATCACCCACCCAGGTACTAACCAAGACCGGTGTCGAATAACTTCGTTGATGCGACCAAAGCAAACCGCGTTGGACAAAAACCACGCGTTATTTCCTGCACTGGCGGATCCAGAGAGGGGGGAAATCGGGCCACGGCGCCCCCCCCCCTTCCAGTCATACACAGTAACCAATGCAACCATATTCCTCATTGAAGCAGCTGTAGATATGATACAGGTATTCAAAAATACGATTAATTTATGCTGAAGTACCTCTTTGCCCCTCCCTTTCTTTGACTGCCCAACCGCTCTGCTGCTGGACCCCGCTGCGGTCTAAAACCCCCAGACCTCGTGCTATCTTGCACGCCATGTCCCCTCCTTTTTAAGCTTCTGCCAGTGACTGCCCATTACCTCGTCGAAGCGTGGAATCTTCTCAGGAATGGGCGCGGGTCTGCGTCCCAGTGCCACGGATGTGGTCCTTCCCGCTCTGGCGGCGCCTCGCGCCATGAACCCACCACTTCCGGCCCCGGTACAGTCGTGCTTTTTGAGGTGGCGGTCGAGGTTCGTCTGCTGTCCGAAGCAGCGCTCGCACAGAGCGCAGCGGAACGGACGCTCGCGGTTGTGGATGTTCCTCACGTGACGCTGCAGGTTCGACGATATGCTGAAGCACCGCCGGCAGTACTTGCACCTATTGAACCAAGTCACTGAAGTTAGCAAAAAAGTTAATGATTAAAATGCCATAGCTCGTCTTGGGAAAACCATCCGAGAGCTACGGAGCGTTGCCTGCCATATGGAATAACACACTGAACTCAGTGTTATCTGTCACCCGACACAGGTGAACGCGCCCCGCCATAACCCCAGTCAGACAGACCGGTACTCGATTTACCTACCCCTGAGGGATGGAAGGCTGAGTTGAGCTTGGTGTTGGTTATATACCGAGAAGGTTAGCTTGTCCACAGACAGTCACCATCCAAGAAACCCAACCGACAGTTGAACCAACGACCTCGTACTAGCAAGTCCATGTCTTAACCGTTACTACCAAGCCACATTGGAAGTACTAGTAGTCTACTAGTACTTATAGTTTAGTAATTTTTAGTTTACATATTAGATCCAAAATAACGACGAGTTGACTAGAACTTACAGCTTTCGTCAACGTTCAATTTGAGCAGCATATGATACACGTTACTTTACAGCGAATTACAAAAAAATGCTAACTTAAAGAAATGCATCATCACATGAACGGTCGAAGGCACTAGTGGAAGGGTTAACGCCGGACTTTATAACAGTCGATTATTTTCTACATACAGTGCTATCCTACATCACAGAAAAGTGTTTCTTATACAACACATATGGACCTATGTCAATTTCGTAGTGGTCTAACTACTATTGTAATACAAGAATAATAAAATTTTATTGTACGCCTACTTCATCACGAAGGTGCATTCAAAGCAATAAAAATAAAATAAAATAAACTGAAACGAAAAAAGAAAGAAAATATGAAACGAACTAATAAGAAAGCCTCGTTTTCATTTCATTTATCTCGCTTTAAACACGGGTTTCCCACCGTGGTCGGCCACCTGGACGTGGTGATGGGGCTTCGTGCTCCAACGGCCTGAAAGATTTCTAAAATTTGTAGGATAGGAGCCAACTAAGAGCCGACCAAAAATGAGCAGATGACTTACCAGTGCTCATAGTGCTCATGCACTGGTTTTTTTTCTGCTTTCACTGTCGATTTCGGCTTTACAGCTGTCAATAACTTCATGGTCGTTTATTTACGGCTTCACAGCCGTTCACGGCTTCATAGCCGTTTCCTGTTTGTAATGTTGTGGTTACATTCGGGGATCGCATTGGGCCAAACTGATTACGGCCTCAGCGCTAGGCAGGTGTAACAGCTTGCCCACCCCGGAGGTAAGGTAAGGTAAGAAAACAGCTGAACAGGTGAACTCGTACCTGTATGGTTGTTCGCCTGTGTGGGTGCGAAGGTGGCGAGTGAGGTTGGCCGAGCGCGGGAAAGTTTTGCCGCAGTACCGGCACGAATACCTGTCAGCAGCAGCAACCTGTGGTCCCACCGCCTCGCCACTTCTCTGCGCCGCCAGCCTCCCTGCTGTCGCTGGACCACCACCGCCAGGGTGATGTTCCACGTCGACTGTCGCTGGTGGACAGCTGGTGGTGTTGGTTTCCACGCCGGCGGCGGGTTTGAAGGAGAGGATGTCGGGAAGGTTGAGGCGGATTGGCGGCAGATGAAAGTCCGGAGGACGTGACGTCATCGGCAACGCGTACAGCGTCCGTCCAGCGCTGCAGTTCAGTCAGTCCATCCATTGATCAATCAATCGCGTAGTGGCAAAAAGTCAAGCGTGGCAATTGCTTAATGCTTGCCCTAAAATTTTGGCTCTCGGAAAATTGTTGGAAAATCTTCTTGTAGGAAAACTTTTGTCCAAATATGCAAAAATTTGGAGCTAAAACCCCAATTTTGGGAGAAATTTAGAGACAAAACTGGAATTTTGAGCAGTCGAAAATTTGCAACCGTCTGTCGGAATTCTGTTGGAAATTTGTACTGTCTGTCGAAAAATTGCATATTTCTTTTCCGCTCCTTTTACTTTTTAACCCACGGCGGCATTAGATCAATCGATTGGTCAATCGGTCATCATCGCCATCATCAAACAGTCTTTAAAAAGTTTTCGTGTTTCCAGTTCCCGCAAAAATCTCCGTCGCAAAACATTGATCTAACCCCTCAAAATTATGGCGCATTTCTTTTTCTTCCTTGCAAAGTTTAACTGATGCAAAGCTGTCTGCATAGCTGCATTATTTTTAGTTTTTCTATTTCGCTTCTCCTAAGTACTATTCAGTGTCACTTCGTTTTTATGAGCTGATGAGTAACATGACCGCTACACGGAATATCGAGTACCGGTCTGGGGTTATGGCGGGGTGCGTTCACCTGTGTGGGGTGGCAGGTAACACTGTGCGATCCCATATGGCAGGTGACGCTCCGTAGCTCTGAGATGGGTTTCGTTTGAAGCGCTATGCCATTCAAGTATTCAACAGCGATGAAAACACTCACAGCTGTGAGTTGGGACTAGTCGTCTGCTCCTCGTTGTCGTGGTAGTCGCGGTATCTTCCTGCCGGTGAAGTCAGTCGTTCCATCGACATCAGTGAATGTTCCATTATCCCGCGCATCCCATCGATGCTATCTGCCCCACCAACTTCATCCCTTTCCTCCTCGTGTGCTAACATGACTTCGCTGTTACTGCGCTGTACACAGATACAATGAACGTGACAAATAAAAATAAAATGGCGTCAAAACGCGTTGTATGGAAAAAGGTATCGTATATGGAAACAGGATCTCATCTTTCCTCGACGTTTCCACGTTTCGTGCACTGATAGACATTGATGCTAACGGCTTTTTCATTTTATCCAGTTTTTAATTTCCAACAGAAGAGGCCATGTTTGCAAGTTATAGTTATAAGACAAGATACAACAAAGCTGCTGGTCAGAACTTTTTTTACTGCAATGACTGCATACTGCCTATTAAATAAAAAAATAACTAAATAAATAAGAGTACAGTTTTCCTAATCATCACATTTTCGTTAAAAGACAAATCTAACTAAAAAATTTGTTATTATTTTATTGGTGACAATTCAATTTTTGTACACAAAATATTTCAAATCACCGCCATTTTCATACCTACCGTTCTACTTCTCAAAAAATCAAAAAGAAAAATGCTGCAAACTGTCTTGTAAACGAAAGAAACACGGAAAACGTTAAAACGCTTTTTCATCAAAAAACGTAATCGTCTAATATACGGCTACTTTTTTGTAGTCTGTAGGCCTACCTTGCAGTCATACAAAGGTGACTTCGGTAGTCGTTTCATCGACAAGTCTAGTGGCAGTGGAGACGTATCTTCTAAGCTCTTTGCGGGTTCCGTCAAAGATTCATCTTTGACGCTGTCTTCACGCTGTTGTTTCTCGCTGTCCGGCGAAGGTGTGACTGAGTAACAGGAACAACTCTCACTGCAGATGGATGTAGGCCTAATGACGCCGCGTTCAGGTGCTATCTCTGGCTTCTCCGTAGAATGCGGCGCGCCACCGTAGTGCTCCCATGCTAAGCAATAAAACGAGTAATAGTTTAATGCATACCCGGTATATCATCAAACGTACTTGCGTACATATTAAACCAGTTTCCAAATTCAAGAAAAAATGCACCGCAGAGTCACTTACTAAAAGCACGAATATAACAAAGACACACTTACATTATTATACATCAACAACGAACAATGAGAGATGATAGCCAATAACGAAACTGAAATCATACTTTATTACACGTGCCTCACACACGTGCTCGCGTAAAAAGTTTATAAAACACAATAATTTATTAAAAAAAGAGAGAGAAAAGTAAGACAAGCCGGTAGGTGACGTGGTTCGCTACCCAGCGCGTGGACGTTGTCTATAGCACAAACTGACAGCAGACAGATGCAGCCAGCGACAGACACGGTATCTGACAATAAGGGTCACGTATAGCTTACAGCATGACCAGCCAACAATAAAACAAGTACAAAACATGAACACAGCAAAACAGTAAAATAATTATTTGTAGTGAAATAATTATTTGTAAAATTAAGCTATACAATAATTTTACAGAGCGCACACAATGAAATTCTCTCCGCTACAGTCGTACCTAATGTCGTGGCGGGTGGCACCACAATGTCTGGCGTAGTAGAAGGTTGGACTTCATCATCATCATCGTCGTCGTCGTCCGCTCTCTCAGTGATGCTGCTGCAGCAACTGGCACTGCACTCGTTGACCTCTACGATCGATTTCTCTCTCCCTTCCTCCAGTACATCAGTCTCGTCGCCATCACAGTCTGCCGCCGCGTCGTCGTCACGTGGTGGCCCCGCCTCCACTTTCACTTCCGGTTCCGATTTTAGTTTCAAACCGGAAGTGGTAGACTCTTGGTCATCGTTGTCGCAATGAGACAGCTTGAGTCCGCTACACCAGGGCGTCGTGGTGTCTGAAGTCGCACCGCACGTCAGCAGACGAAGGTACGCGTCGACGCGACGACGTCCCATCTCCACTACCTCTTCCCTCTCTCCTGCTTCGGTCCTTCCCGGCGCATGGAAAGACCCAGCACCCGGAAGAAGCAGGGACTGCGGTGGCGGAAGTGGGGGTGGGTAAAAGGCTGGAGGCGGCGGCAACCGCCATGGGTGCGCCGGCGGGGTCAACCCTAGCAGGTGCCTGTACCAGGAGTCCATCATGGTTATCATGGTCGACCGACAAACCGGTGGCAGTGGAGACAGGGCAGACTCGTGGCGCTCGTAGGTGCCCGGCGGTGGAGGGGAGGAGTTCGTCTCACGGTCAGTGGTGGTGACGGGCTCTGAGGCGGGAGCGGAGCAGCAGAATCGGCGATGTTTGTTGAGCGAGACAACCGTCGCGAACGCCTGTGTGCAGCCCGAGCACCGCACCTGAATTAAAGCAAAGGAAGTAAGTTAGTAATAAACCCGCTGCGTGCACAGGTCAACTCAGCTTCCTATTCTCAGCGGGGTGGAAAACGAGTAGTAGCTTACAAGCTACGGGTCGAGGGCACAGCGAGGCTGATTGGGGCGGTGGCAGCATAGGCTACTTAAGTAAGTAAGCATGCAAGTAAATCGTCTATTGCATAAACAAACGTAACACAGTGTACAACACACTCAGTTTATACAGTGCAAAGGCACAAAATGTTTCTAATGCGCTGCAGCGTTGACATTCTGAAGCAAAACTTGGTAAATAAATACGCTTGGAAAAACTGCAAAAATGCCTTTTCGAGTAAAACAGCCTATCTGGTTTTACTTGTTTGCGTTAATGCATCGGTAGAACTTTAAAGTACATACGCAAATACCACAAAAGACTATAGTTAGCAAGTACATTTTTATTTACTTTCTTCCTGGAATATTTTTACGGGATGCATGCGCAGACCTGTTTGCGGCAGTCGGCGTGCATGCGTTTGTGTCTGCAGAGGTTGGAGAACTGCGTGTAAGCCTTGCGGCAGACGTCGCAGCGGAATGGCTTGACGCTGCTGTGAATGTGCTGATGCTGCTTCAGTCCGCTAGAGGTCGCGAAGTTCTTGCGACACTGCGGACACGCGTACGAACGATCCACCCGATCCACCCTCGATGCGCACCTGGGTGAGCAAGTATATTAGTGAGTGAGACTCTCTTAACGGCACATCAGCCTAAAATAAGCCATTTAGTGAAATAACTGCTTATAAACAGTGAAAAACATTTAACTTATGTGTTAGAAATTTTTTTAAACTTGTTAAGATTACGGCTATTAAATTAATATTGGAAAACGTTTATATACATCAATGTAAAAATTATTCCAATCAAAGATGACTGCTTTAAAAATTTGTTACATTTTGCATCAGATAATGAAGATACAGATACCCTACACACATGCAACTTTTCAGCAGAACCTAATTCTAAAGATGTTTTCAAAGCGAGAGAAATGAAATAAAATAAAATAAAATAAAACGAAATGAGATGAAACAAAAGCCCCGCTGCTGCATTTTAGTTCCGTCGCTTTGTAAACGCTCCTTTACCTTTCAATCGACGACCGCGGTCTACCGTCTAGTGACAAGACTGGGAGGTTCACGGAGACCGCTGGGCCGACGAGGAACGACCTCGAGCTACAGCACGGCGGCCGGATGACGGAACTGGTTTGTTTGATGTCTGGAACTGTTACTGTACGCTGATGATCGGTGAAGACCAAATCACACGGTGGCGCGAATGTCGTGTTGACAGGCGGCGATCTGCGACTGTATCTTTTCTGCAACACAATTGCACTAAACTAACATTTAGCGAATTCAAGATACGCAGAAAATAATAACTGGATCCAAACTACTTTATTTAATATAGGCCTAATGTATAGCTCCGTTGTAGCTCTGTTGTAAAAATGTTACGCTCGTCCTAAAGACGGTTAGCACAAAATACATCGCCAACTCATGTACAAATTACAAGTTACAATTCAGGCCTACATATATTGTGGCCATCAAAAAGAACACATACGGTATTCTCGCAAATTCAGGAGAGGGGAGTATACGCGTAAGGCCACAATAAATCGAAACATACTGATCTTTTACGGCGACGCCAACATGGACAATTGTTCCGTCTTTACTTGTGTGTTGTAATTACATTACCTCCCGATTTTAAAAGTTCCGATTATAGGGATGTGCAAAAAACGAATTTTAACATTTTAAAACTTGTTTGTTAAATGTGTAAATTTTACAAATTTTACAACGGTTAAGTTACGAATTTTCGATCTATGGAAAAAGCAGTGCATAAAATTGGAAAAGTCAGTATCTCTTATACTCTGCATGCTCAGTGCTTGCAGCCGCCGTCGTTTGCATCTGTTTAAGGCACTGTATAGGCTTACAAACAATACTAGGCTACGCCTACTCAGCTAAAGCCTAATCACGGTATGTAGGCCTAGACCTATACATTGTAGCGTACGTCTGTCGTAATCGTGACCTTTGTAGCGGCGTGACTAATGGCAAAGGATGCGCAGATTCGTTTTCACGCGTAGAGATGGGTCATAATATGCGGATAACAACACAGGATGTTTAGAAAAAGTGTAAACTTTCAGTCGGCCTAAATGCCGCAAAAATGCGTTCGTGTTTTACGTAGCGATTTCTTGCAAAAACCTGCGGTCGAACTAAACTGTGCCATCAATCTTCTTCGTGGAAGAGCACAATTTCAAAATATGACTTATCACTGCATTTCAGTTTCAGCAGCTTTGGCGCCAAAGGGGATTTTTAAATTTTTAGTTTTCGAACAGTTTAAAGGCGTTACGTATAGGTCTACGCATCGTCATGGACGATGCAACTGGCACTAAGCGAGTCATCCTGTGATTGTGAAAATAAATTGGTTTTCTTTTCCAACCGACGATGTCACAAAATATCGTGTGCGGGCAAGTCGGCGGTATTGCGATTATTTCGAGTGGCGATATGCTAGCTGCTGTTATCGTTGAAAATGTCCAGATGACTGACTCCTCACGCTCTGAATATCTCTCTACAGCGAGCGTGCATGGTGGGTGGCATGCCACACACGGACATGCATGGTTAGTGGCGTATTAGTAAGGGATAGGGCATTGTTTGAATTGGGAAAAAATTAGCTAGGGGGTTAAAATTTTCGTTCGTCGGAGACTGACCAAAATTGTTATGTAAATCGTATGTACATAGCATATAGCTGACCCATCTGCACATAATTTTACAGTGTGTTAGAAAGGTTGAAAAACAGTTGTTGGGTTCAACCCCCTCCCCAACCTCCCCCGACAATTTAAACACTGGGATAAAGGACAATTTTCACCCTTCCCCCTGAATTTAACTTGCCGGAAAATTTTCTTTTTGTCGAAAAAAATTTGTCTAACAATACAAAAGTTGGAGAAAGAAAACTTTATTTTTGGAGCTAGAAAAATTACAACTTTTTGCCTTTCAACCATTTTAGTCCTCGACACCGATAGAAGCACATGCGCCAATTTTTTTATAAATCACTGTGAGGACGAATTTGTCTTCCCTTTAATGCCATCTCTTTTACTTTTAGCATTTCCCCTCATTTTCTTCCTCTTTCTCCCTTTTTGTTACCTGCCCTTCTTTCAACCCCTATACCCAGTTACGGGGTCTAGGGATCGCTGTGATCTTCTGCAGTCCAGTAAAGTACAATGTGCAAGTTTCGGCCGTCACAAAATGTACCGAAAATAGTTTGGGGAGTTGGGCTGAGCCCTGCAGGGGTGGATTTCTCTGTCAACTTCTAAGATACAAAGCCTGGCTCGCTATACGCTTGCACAAATCTCCAGAAATCGTCGATCCCAGCACAATCTTTTGGCCGTAGGCAGGAGGCAAAGTGGGCAACCCCCACCTCGCCCCCAGCCTGTGACCAAAAGATTGTGCCGGCGGGAGTTGTTCCCGTCCTCCATTCACGGAGACTCGTCGCACAGGGTTCCACGCAACACCCATCAGTCAGCGTGTCGCATCTGCTGCTGATACAATTACTCATTACTCTTAAACTCAATTATTCATTCACTCAGCCTTTCTCTCTCTCTCTTTCTCTGAGTCATCAACATCATCATCTGTCCGGTACACGAGTCGTATGGCAGCTACCGTATATCGGCAGCTCTCGACAGCACGCGCCGCATGATTAATATAAACACGTCAGTCAATGACGGCCAGTTTGTCAGTCTGTCAACTATACCGCGCCTCTGCCTAACTTCACGTATGCTACAGCGTGGCAAATAGCTACGGGCACGATCTGAAAATAAAAGTTTGAAACTTCGTCATTAAAAACTAGTTTTTTTTATTTTGTACAAGAAAATTTAACAGTCTTATTGACAGAACATTATGAAACCAAAACGAAGAGTTTAGTCATTTTTCTCGTAATATCTGTGACTAATAATGTTCGTCAGGTCGACATTCTACAGCCCACAATCTCACTCCAGTCACGCATAACGACTGAAACGCGTCTCTCGTCTGTTTATCACACGTACGTCCCACGCGGAAAAAAATAAGCAGTCCTAGAGCTTTTCACGAGAAAATTATTTCAAAGCCATTAAGCGCCACCTGCGATATGGGATCACACAATGTTACCACACAATGTTACCTGCCACCCGACACAGATGAACGCGCCCCGCTTCAATCTTACCAGACAAGCCGGTATTCTACTTACCTATCCCGTAGGGATAGAACGCTGAGTTGGCCTTGGTGTTGGCTGTACTGTTCGCAGACCGTCACCCATCCAAGTTGTAACCACTTGATAGCGTCCCGACCAGGAGTCGAACCCACGACCTTACGAACGCATGTCCAACGTCCTACTGTTATACTACCAAGCCGACCAAGTCTTGTTCTCAAGACATACAATGTCCCGTCAATAGACCGTGACGAAACGTACATGTACGTGGATTTCATCAAGTCGTGTTCGTAGCTACGTGAAGCGTACAATGCAATGAAAACAGTGTATAACTGACCTGCTGATTGTCTGTATGTGACGCGTCTGTAGAGATGCTGTTGCTGTTGCTGCTGCTGCTGCTGATATCAATGTCTTGTCTCTGGGCCGCGACGCTTTGTCGCATTTCACTCGCCGCGCACATAAACTCTGCGGTTACGACACTGCCGCAGTGACAAAACACACGCAGCTGTAAAGTTTGTCGCATTAAAAGGCAATTTAATAACTTCCCGTCTCTCCTTTCTTTTCTCCCTCCCCCTCTTTTTCTCGCCGCTTTTCTTTCTCCCTTTTTAGATCAATTTCCTTTTGTATTTCTTCCCTGCAAGTCAATAGCTCACGCACAGACGTATTCGCATGCAGGATTTTACAAAAAGGGTAGGCTTATGGGCCTGGGAAGCGTGCAAAGCGCGAGTTTATACGGGAGTTCGCGGGCATCGGGGTCCAGGAACAGAGCCTCCAGTCATGAGGTCAAGGGGGAAGAATCAAAGTTCCCTAAAGCTGAAACACTTTCAGCTTTTGAACGTTTAACAAAAGTCCCAAATTTGAGAACTTTTCTGAAATGAGGACAAGTAAAACAGCACAGATATTTGTGTTGCCTTTGCAAAAATGAAGTTTAATAGACCGCATTACGTCGCGGATTAATGAAGGTAATTTATTACGCAATAAATTGATAAACTGTTAAAACCGTCGTCAGAATGAAAATGCTCGATGCGTTGATCTTCGTCGCCGACACCGTGTCTTCGGCGCAATTAGCATCACAAAACACCAGTACACGACACTTGCCAGCGCGATGACTTAACCACAATCACAATAAACTTTTGCAAACAGTGCTTCCATGTTTCTGAAAAGATCCGCGCCATACTTGGACGATGAAGATGACGAAGATAAAACATAAAAATATACAGTAGGTCTAGCTAGAAACGTACACTGTATAAAAAATTACCTGTTATGCGACGCCAATGTCACGGCCCGTCGCACGCGCGCGAGTTGATCTGGTAGCGTAACAAGAAGAAGAATGACAACTAGCTGTCCGTATAAGAACAAAACTTGGCGACAATCCTGCACGATAATTGATCGTCGCCACACGGAATCTCCGTCGTCGTCGCTGGCTTTTATACACGGGCGCCGCCGGTTGATAGCGCCTGCCCATCCACGCAGCGCTAGCCAGCCATCCAAAGAGCTTCGTTCATCTGATGCAACAGCAGCAGCAGCAGCAGCTGAGTCAATCGCCTCCGTGGCTCTTCGCGGAGACATCGATCTCCGCCCTGGCTCCGCCCTGTGCGCCCACCGGCGCTGGCGTCGCCCACGCTCTCCGCGCTGACCAATCACACATCGGCGCCGCAGTGGCCGACCCAGAAATGCCTAGTAGGCCCACTAGGCTACCAGGTAAGAGCCGGCCGGGATAACGCCGATTATTTTATGACGTACTTTTGTCGCCTATCTCTCTCTGTTATGTCTGGACTCTGGACTCTGGAGTGTTTGTAAATGCCCGTAGTCTAATCTCTCTCCGCTCAAGCGTGACGATCGAAACGTGGCTCGGGTCTATGTACAGCACCTATTTTCCGGCAAAACTTTCCGTCGATCTCAGGCATGACATAAGTAGCCTAAGTTTCAATACGTTTTAACAGCGAATAGGTCTATTATCGTGCACAAATACAAGCAAACGGCTATAACCTATAAATTTCCTATCCTGGGAACGATAGAACGCAGTCAAAGGGGCGCAGCGAATGAGGTTATTTCACTATATGCTGATGACGATGTAACTTCTTTAATTTGCCCAACAATACCACTTCGAAATGATTCTGTGCACACAAGCCACATCTGTGCTTTTCGCGAGCTTGTGAGAGGCTTTATAATATTTATTGCAGGCGGATCAACCTGGATCAACTTGATTCTTTTGCGCGTTCGACGATGTTTCTTTCCGATTCCGTCGCTGGTTTATGTCACGTTAGTTATCAACGCAAATTGAAGCCGTGTGTACACTAAGAACTTTACTAAACAATTAGGCTAACAGTTTCGTCGCAGTCGGCAAACACGTGCTGCGCATATAGGCCTACAAGGTGGGCCAAAATTAACACACCTATGTCAATGCTTATAATGCCACACAAACTGCAAAATACCACATATTTAGGCCTATATTGTTTGAACATTTCTAGCAGTTGCTATTAATTATTCTCAGTTTACATATGCTTATTTATTCGAAAAAAATTATGTGTTATTTTTATAATCCCAGTGTTTCTCTGCACGCATATTGCGAATCAACCAGCTTTCATCGTTAGTTAATCCAACTGCATGCATGGTGACAAAATAGGCGTACAATTTATTCGCACAAAAACGCAAATTGTTTACATCAGTAGACGAAGAACGACGCCATATAATAAAAATAATAGACCTACAAAAGTAAACGATAATTGCAAATGTAATTCATCTAACAAGAAAATAAACGCTAATACCAGAAGGACGTCACTTTCTGGCCCACACGGTATAGACATACACGCCGCCGCCGCCGCCGCCGCCGTGACTGTAGAGAGTGCGATAAAGTCAGCAGCGCGGCGCCGACGCTACAATTACTCATATTATTGTTCTGCAGTGTCCAAGTGGCACCCAGCACGCGTGGACGTCTCGGGTCGAGTCGACTGGCGGATGACTGGAATGGCGGATGAGGTCTGAAAGATGTCTTGGATTCAGCGGCAGGCGACACGAGAGAGCACTAATCTCCGCCCCACGTCGCTGTGCCTGTGTGCCGTATCTGCTCTGTAGTCTGTACCTTTGCGTCGTTATCACCTTATACAGACCGGCACCGCGTCGTCGCCCGTTTAAGCTCAGACTGCACTACAGTAGCGCGATAGCAGGGGCCAAGGAAGGAAGGGGCAATTTGTAGACTGCAATTGCCCCCTTCCTTAATTTTTGGCAGTGGAAAAAGTTGTCGGGTGATCTTCCTGTCGAACACTTTTTCGTCTAGAAATGCTAATTTCGTGGTTAACTCCGACCCATGTTGTGGAATTCAGAGGTATTTCGAAATTTTAAGCACCCTTTACCTCCGCTGTCGGAAGTTGACAACTGTCTGTCGGATTTCTGTCGAAAACCCCGGCCGACGAGCTGACTAAAAACCAACGCGGCTCGACCCCCTCGACCTCGCCGCACTATGTCTATTTGCCGTAAATTTGCTGCACAACGAGGGCACAGTGACAAAACACTTCATTTTGTTGCGGATATAAAAACTTTCTGTATGATGCATTTTTTTCAGAGTGGTGTGACTTTAACGTTGTTTGACAGTACAGTTTGTTAATAAATTAGCGTAACACTGCCGCAAGGGAAATTGGCATAGCGTTGGAGGGGGTTTGCTGTCCTTGCAGCTTTTCTGTACATTTCGGTGATGAGATAAATATTTAATTTTATAACAATTTTTTGAAGAACTTTGTAGTTAATAGATTCTTAAGCCTACAAGTTTTATACATACGTAAGGTCCATTGTAAAATCAGAAGGCTGCAATAAAATGTTGTGTACGACTCCGTGTACGATTAGTTGCACAATAAAAGCACGAGAAGTCGAATTGAAATAGTGGAGTTTGGTTTTTGTCGGCTTACGCCGTTCATCTGTCTGTCTGTCTGTTTGTCCGTCTGTTATCGTGTCGCGATGGCGTCGTTGGTCGTCTGCACGTACGTCCCTCTCTCTCTCTCTCTCTCTCCTTCTCTTCCTCCTACTCCCTGTCTTATCACAGAACTTTCTTCACCGTCCCAGAAACTCCGATTTACTGCATGCACCACGACGCGAAGATTGTCGTTACACGCCATAGTTTACATTTTCGCCAAATATTGATCGATTTTCCTAAATTCTTCTACTGAAAAACTGTGTGAAAAATTTCCAACAAAGTGACTGTCAAATAACCGTAAGGCATACTTTAACTGTGTCGCCACAGTACCTTGTAAATTATATTTTAAATAGCTATAATTAACATAAATAAGTACAGCGGCGTCGAGCATTTTAAAAAAAATAGGCTGGGGGAATTTCCGACAAAGATAATTATGAATGCGCCTAAATTTCCTTGAAATGAGAGTTTTCAGCCCCAAATGAAAGAAAATTATCCGACAAGAGAAAGATTTTTTGACAACCCAAAATTTAAAGGACAGTGGGAGAGGGGGTCATTGCCCTTCCCGTCCCTTGTGTCCCTTTCTTTCCCCCATGCGACGACGTCTCTAAACACGTCACAAGTCTGGAACTGGGAGAAGCTATGCGACAGAGAAACCAATCTACAACAGTGAATTGACAGACGACCTATCATTTACACACACAACGAGACAGACAAGAAGACAGACAGTGAGAGTAGCCTAATACCCCGTTTACACGATCAAGCTGGCTCGACGAGCTAATGCCTCTAGTTAGTTGGACGAGCCAGTTCGATGTTTGCTAGATGTTTGTTTGATCTTGTAAACGGGGTATAACTGACCGCAATGCAGTCAGTTAACGATAACGCCTCCCACGCAATGTAAACGCGGTGACTTCGCGCACGAGTGCAGGCCTAATTGGACGCGAAACAGAATGGCAAACAACGACATTCTTTTCGCTCCTGTAGACTGTTTGCTGCATCTTTTTATACAAGGCAAAAGAACTTCAAAATTACTTCGAAAAAAAACAAAAAAAATGAGTGAAATTGAATAAATGGCCAGAAATTCGTGATTTTAAAAGTCAAATGTCTGTTTTAATATAACCAACATAAAAGAAATTTTTTTGTGTGTTTTAGCGTGTAATAAAATAGAAATTTTAAAAAACAACAGCTAAAATTACACAGTTTGTTGACGAATAAAAAAACCGATAACAGTTTTGTGGTTAATATTCCATAGGTACAAGCGTTTTTGCGCATAGAGCTATGAATCTTACGCAGAAAAACACGCCAATTACACATGTTTTGGAATAACATTACGCGATAAGGGACAATACAATGTAGAAATCAAACATTTGCGGAAACTGTTAAAAATTTGGACATTTCAACACAATGTCGGAGATACATGGAGTTACATAAACAAAAAATGAACGAATAAAACATTTTAGCTAATTTTTAATATATTCAGATGACAGTTAACAAACTATAATCGCTACAACATTGTAACTGGATCCTCAAAAAACGTTCCGTGCACAAAAGCCCAAGTTTATCTTTGTTCGTTCTAGCTTCGCGCAGAACTTTCGTTACTTGTTATCGACTGGACACCGACACCGAATACCGTTTTATCGCGACTGTCAAGAAAATGACGCATGCGCATTGCACAAACACGAATCCGGGATCCACCGTCTCTGGTCAGGACTTAGCCCTATACGAAGCGAAGCCAGTGGTTAGCTAGTGATGGGACTTTTATTAATTAAAACGATCAAATCAGTACGAAGCTGTCGAAACAAGAGACTGCTGAACGGACTTCGTCAACGACTTTCACATTTTCCAACTATACGAGTTTTCCGAATGAGATACCCAGAATGGAAAAAAATGTAAAATGGTGTGATAAACTTATTGCCTTAAAAATGCCAAAAATAGTTTTATTGCATAGCGTTTCTGCTGTTAATTAACATTTGGTATCGTTTTGGTTCTAAGATTCTGGCTTTATTCGCGTTGCTGTTAATGAGGGCGCCTCTTTTCTCGGTAGTGCGCTTTGCTTCAAAAATGATTTTTCTATCTTTTGATCGCACTTATTCTATCACGTTATATTTGTGATCGTTTTTCTCAAACATTCCTTTCAGCACCGTCTTCTAAAGCTGATAAAATAAAGTTGATAACTTGAGACATGCGCATTCCGAGCGTATTTAATTACGTCTAGAAAATTACAAACAATTTACATTAAAGTATCGCCCATCACTACAGTCCGTAGTTCGTCAATCATCAAAAGCCACACTTTGGTCTGTACTCGCACAGTCGCCCAGTGCAATCACTTGCTCAGTGCCACGCAGTCGCCGATAGTTCCAGGCTCTTCTTTCGCGGCCAGGCTCCTCGTAGTGCTGGGCGAAGTAACCGGTATCCCAATATCGATAATCGGTCGCGAGCCGATTGAGTTAATGCGTAGATCATGTTGGTGAAGAGAGAGCGACTAAGAGCGGGCACCTTGCGGCGTAGTACGTGCCAGAGTCGCCAGGTGGCCACCGTGCCTCGTTGTTCTGCGCTGTGTAACGATCGGTTCTCGGCTGGAAAACAGTCAAACGCGCGCCTGCTAATTGAGACGAATCCAAAACAACAGAGACGCGGCTACAGTATGCTACGCACGCTTGATAAAACGCCGCCCGTCAGATTACAGAACCTACTGGAGTGGACTGTTTATCTGCTCTCAGAGAAAGGATATCGGCTTTCTTTTGGTTTAAAAAAACAAACAATTATTGTTTAATTTCCTGCATGGATCAGCGCAGTAGACTTACTGGGCTTCTGACAGCAATTTGCAACTAAGTAAATAAGTAAGTAAATTTATACAGCGCTTAACAACGGCGAGAAACCCGCCGAATCTGAGGTGTTGGGATAACAGCGTCGTGGGCTAAAAATAAGGAGAGGCTGCAGGAAGTTGCAATTTTCCGCCAGACAGCTAAATTGCTGAAAACTCCAAATTTCAATTTTAATTTTACATTTCTTCAAAATGTGGATCTCTAGCCCCAAATTTTCTATTTTTGGATTAAAAATTTTTGACGGCTAAAATTTTGGGTGAAAACAATGATTGTCCTACAGCGCCCTTCCCTGCCCACCCCTGCGGTTGCCACGACGTCATTGCTTAGTTGTAGATTCGCAGGTGGATGGAACATCAACCGCAGGTATAGGCTGTACAAAGTATACATGTATACGTCCAGCTGGCTTGCATCGCTTTATCGTAGAGTTAGCCGAGTCCACTCACTGGACCGCCGTCACGTCACCGCCGTCACCCAGGCCTCAGTCGCCCGAGGCGACTCACCAGTAACCGGCCTGCAGATTAGCGGCTGTTTGTTTGACTTGGGCCACGTTTCCTTTCAACCCCTGCGGCCTTCGTCACTCTTCCGGAGTAATTTACGCAAAAACGAAAATGCACGAAAACGGATTCTAAAATATTGCTTTAACAAGAACGAAAACGGAAACGATAACCTGGCAGCGGTAGTCATGAACAGCTGGCGAACTTACGATGTTTAGCTCTTGTCCAATGCTCATTCTCTTCCAAATCAGTGCAGGAAAAAAACCAAAAAAATCAAAAGAAAATATAGGAAACTAAAACGAATCTAAAACCTGAGTTGCACAGTAAAAACGAAAGCGGAAACGAAAACGAAAATAACAGCTGAAAGTTAGATCGCACTGCACGCGTCCGACGCGTCGCACGATCGAATGTCGTGTATACGAGATGGCGACACGCGACGCGACGTAGTGACGTAGTGACGACGTTATCGCGTAAACACGTGCCTGGCCCCGCCCACCGTATGACGTCACCAGCAGTCCGGACGACCAATTGATTACATTTTCGCACACCCTGTAGTATGGTCTATCGCGTAGGCGACATATACCGTCGCAGCGCCAGAACTTTGCCGACCGGTTGCTTGAGTCAAAAACGGATCGCATTGTCCTCGCAGACAAAATGAGACTATAGAAGAGAACGGGATAAAACATAAGCTCATTTCTCCGGAAATTATTTTGAAACGGAGATGCAAAATATTCAACGTGCAATACTCTACTAAAGCCATTGGGGAAGAATTTCGTATTGTTTTTGATAGGGTTGGTTTGAATCTACATAACAGGTCACGCGGCTTATGCCAACTTGTGATGCTACAGTCAGTTTTTTGTTCTCCTTTAAGATATCATTTTCCCGTGACACAACTATCACTACATTTTAATAAATTAAACAGATAGACTACACAAACCAAGGCCAAAAACACACTGGGGTTATCGATATATGACGTCACGCAATTTCCAAAAAAAATTAACCCTCCTTTCCCATTAGTCACATTTCGTCACACTTGTCTTGACCACATCAAATGTGACGTCACAAAACGTCTACCCCTCCCCGGCACTTTGTAGTGTAGTCTCCAAAGATGATTTTCAGCGTATATAAATTATGATATATAAAAATTATATCTGTTATCAAAATTGTCTACTGCCTACTTAATGCAAAAAATCGTGTGAAATCAAGCAGTGTTTTGAAATGTTTCTAGGCCTATTCACCTTGCCACATACGGCGAGTTGGAAACATGAATTTGGCTGTTCATTGTACCTTCCCACAGGTGTGACATGTGAGACGTAACACTACATTTACCCCTCCCATCTTTCCCTACGTCACCCTTCGTCACAATAATGTGAACACTCCTCTCCGCTTCTGAGCGTGACGTCATTTATGGACAATCGCATTCTTCTTTAAACAAATTGGAAACAGCCAGCTGTAAATTTTGACAGAGGAGATATAGATGCTCAAAATTTCAATCCCTCTAAATTTATCTTCAACTGGAATATTTTAAACACCATTTTTTTGTATTTTTTGACAAATTAAAATTTAGAGGAGATCAAGTTAGCCTGCCACGACGTCTCCGGAAATGGTGAGAACGAAGACAGTACAGCTGTCGCAACATCGTTATCGTGTGCGACGAGGCACTTGGACGAGTGACACAGACGGGCGAGCTAAGCAGTTACACGACACAAAGTGTTTATACAATTAAACGTTGCTGTGGGCCGCTTGTGGGGTCAAAAGTTCACCAATTGCAGACGGAAAATGAAAAGCTACAACGTTTAGTTACATGCGAATCGCTGCATCACAACTTATATATGCAGCAGCATCGCTGATCGACTATGGCGACAGTTGTTAAAAACTCTAGTGTGGTCAGTGGTCTGTCCGTCATTTTCCGTGTACGTTACAAGCCTACTGGAGCACTTTTTATAAATTTATGAATGTCGGAAAATGTTTTGTCGGCTTTTTTCGAAGTACAAAAGTTAGAGCTAAAAATCTCTCATTTTGGGGAAATTTAGGGGTAAAAATTTGAACTTTTATGCGCCCATAATTTCATCTGTCTGAAATTTGCAGGTGTCTGTCGAAAAATAGCAATTTTCTGCGCTCTTATTTATTAACCCACGGCTTTGTTAGACTTAACGTCCGTACGGCAGCTTTTTTTCTATATTTTTTTTTGCTTTTTCCATGAGGCAAATGCTCCAATTTTTACCGATGCCTACCGGTGTTCATGTACATGAGTTATTGCAGTCTAGTCCTACTGTACATAGTCTAAGTGATCGTAACGGGCCACGGATGGTCCGGTGGCGTCGTGAAATGGCATCAGATACCATCAGAACGGTTATGGCGTGGACTGGCGCCCGCAGGCATGCAGTCAGCCGCTGATGATGATGATGATCATACTGTGACGGTGGTACTGTCCCGGAGCGGCGGTTGGTTTCACTCCTCTGTCACGGACTGTATGTTTCGTGCCATGCGTGATTCTCAATTCGTAATGTACTGTTATCGTGTCGCGGGTTAAAGAAATTTACGATGACGACCTGTTTCGCTTACTTATTTCCGCCTGCCGACACACCCCGCCCGCCTGTAACCGCCACAGTTTTATCAACTGTCCCGGTCGTAAGCGAGGGACAGGAAGTTGCGATTTTCGCACAGACACTACAAATTGTCAACAAAATAGGTCACGGTTGCAAAATTTTCTCAAAGTGAAGGATTTTAGTTTTAAATTGTGCATTTCTGAACAAAACTTTTCCGACAAAAATAATTTTCGACAACTTTCCTACAGCCCAAAATTTATTGTAATTGCCGTTTTTACTTTTCTTGCCGCGACGCCTTTGGTCGCTATCCAGCACTCCAAGACACTCCTCGAAATGAAGAAAGCACACGTTTTGTCACACAATCACCGTGACCAGCACAAACAAGCCATCTTAGTAGACTAGTGGTCATCGTCGTCGTCGGTCGTCGATTAATTGAATGTTTGATTTGAAGACTACTCCGTGCATCATGCAGAACTGTGCCACCGGCTTCTACGTAATGACACCGCGGGACCACGATGCTTTGGTAGTCTGCAGCAGACCGCAGAGGCGATAACGCCTTGGTACGTCAGAGCAATGACAGAATCGATTACAATGCACTGTTCCGTGGTCGCACCTGTAGAATTTATCGACAGCAATAGATTTTTGAGAGTTCGGGGTTTACTTTTACAGTGTAAAACTGCACGTCTATTTAACAAGTCTGTTACCACCTCTACGATTCCGAAGCAGTGGAAGGTGGCAACTATTGCGTCAGTTCCCAAGATCGCCACGCCGCGGGAGCATGCGGACTTCCGACCGATCTCTGTCACGTCTGTCTTGAGCAGAGCGCTCAAGCGCGTTATAGTCCGAAAGTTTATATACCCAGCGCTTCTCGAGCCACCCGCCCAGTTGAGTTACAGTGATCAATATGCGTTCCGCCCGACTGGATCTACGACTACAGCTGTTGTCGCTCTGCTACAATCTGCCACCGAACTGCTTTCGTACAACCCGTACGTGGTGGTCATTCGTTGAGGCATGTTTACAAGGTCGTCATTCTTTCGAAGTTACTGTATGCTTCTCCAGCCTGGTGGGGATTCACTAGTGCTGCTGACAAACAGCGTCTAGAAGCATCATTACGGCGTGCGGTACGCTCCGGCTTATACTCGGTTGACGATCCTTCTTTTTCTCAACTGGTTGAAGACATGGACGATAACTTATTTGCAAAGATACAGTTCAATCCACATCATTTTCTGTACAAACTTTTACCTGAGAAAACTGATCGCACTTACAATCTCCGACCACGGAGTCATTCTTTCACATTATCTGTCAAGACTGATAGTAGAAATTACATAAACAGAATGTTATTCAAAGACATTTATTAGTTAGCAATTTTCATCTAA
>Ga0209367_1003067_pt1 | contig 22497 bp, 15 predicted proteins | sample WorMetLIZISLAND2_FD_187412 | JGI IMG/M metagenome (GOLD analysis project Ga0209367, IMG submission 187412) | Marine gutless worms symbiont microbial communities from Max Planck institute for Marine Microbiology, Germany - Olavius geniculatus... ... | reverse complement strand
GGGGAAGGGAAAGGAAAATGAGGAAGGGGAAAGGGGAAGGAAAATGGTGAAGGGGAAAGGGAAGGGGAGGGAGAAGGAAAAGGGGAAGAAGGGGAAGGGGAAATGGAAGGGAAAGGAAAAGGGGAAGGAGAAGGAAAAGGTGGAGAAGAAGGGGAAGGGAAAGGGAAGGTGGAAGGAAGATAGCTTAAGAAATGTTGGACGCACGCACGGACACAAAGGTGATTTTATACTCTGTCCAATGCTGCTATGCATAGCATTGGACAGACAATGAATAAAGATATCGACAACGGTGTTTTCAACTAGGCCTACTATCGATTCCACGTCAAACGCAGAAAAATTGGTGAGCTTGGGTTTACAAACAACAAAATTCTGTTGTCTCATTTCGAATCACCCAAGTTTAGCATTGCGCTTGCTATACATGTATATGATAATGCAGTTGCGTTCGGGCCACGTGACCCTGCTGCAAACGAATTTTAACCACTTAACTGTCTTCCAATCGGACTTACGGCGCCGGGCGGCCTCACGTTGGGTTCTGCCTCATATTTCTAGTAAGTGTTTGAATTTGGTTGTGATATTTTAAGCCATTCAGAAGATGCGCAAATACAACAAGAAATCTGAACTAATGCTCGTGAGACGCGCGACGCAGAGTGTCTCGGTCTATCTCCAGACCAAAATGCACTCTTCTAGTATGTGTCTTAACATAAGGTCGCGAAAAATTCACGAAACCCTGATTTTTGGATTTCAAAGTCGTTCAAGGTCATCGATGTTGGTACTTCAGGAAAGGTTGCTAGCAGTGCCTATCTGCAACCGTTCGCACGCTTGACGAGTTGATGGTGATGATAAAGGACAAATAAACTTTAACGTGGCGTTAAGTCCTAAGACTACAAGGACACGTAACAATAAGCCTAAACAGTGAAGTCACATAATAGTAGTCAGCGCAATGAGACGTTCTTAGTCATGGCTGTAAGACTGGGCAAAAAGTTCGTACACTGTCGGTGTCCCCGGGTCGACAGAAGCCGCAGTTCCGGGTGTCGTCAGCATATAAGTGCGGATACAGTTCAAAAGATTCCAACAGCTGTACTAGATCCGCTGTATATAGAAGAAAGAGTATCTGTCCCAGTACCGACACCTGTGGGACTCCACATAACACTGGAGTCGACCTGGATACAGGACAGCGGACGTACTGAGTGCGGTTGGCGAGGTACGAACTGATCCACGAGTGAACGACACTGTTGACGCCGTGGGAAGTCATCAAACGACGCAGTAAGATAGCGTGATCAACAGCATCAAATGCGGCAGAGAGGTCGAGCAGTGTTAGCATCGACAGGTCGCCGCGATCAGCGGCAGTCAAAATGTCCGACAGAACTTTGAGGACCGCTGTTTCAGTTGAGTGTTGTGCCCGATAAGCAGACTGGAGGCTCGGCAGCAACCTGTGGACACGCACGTGGTCGAGAAGTTGTCGCGACACCAGACGCTGCAATAACTTTGACAGTACGGTTAAATTAGAAATCGGTCGAAAAGACTTGACGTCGGCTGGATCTAGATCAGGCTTCTTTAGCTTGAGGTGTAATGTACGCCGCCTTAAACACGGGCGGCTCGACACCAAGAGACAGCGACGGGTTAAAAAGCGGTGTCAGAAACGGTGCGAGCACGTCCACGTGCTGCTTCATCAGGCGCGTCGGCATCGGGTCAGTCGCAGACTACTTGTCGGGCAGCTGGCGGACAGCAGCGACAACGTCATCAGTGGTCAGCTGATTGAACTGGTGCAGCGAGCAACCCGGAGGTGCAGTTATGTACTGTGGTGGCACTGCCCCATCCGTCGACGCACGCACACCGGCGACTTTGTCGTCCATGAACCGGTGAAAATTAACGGCAGTAATGGTCGAACTGGCCGGACTTATATCCACGACCCATGAGCTCATTAACAGACCGCCACAGCTCAAGTGGACACGATTTCTCGCTGCGCACTTTCTCAGTCCAGAAAGGTTCACGCTTCTGGTTAAAAACGATTTCGTAGGGGGTAACCGTGAGTCCGTGACTGACGATTTCGTTTGGGAGGAATGTCGTTACCAGCGTCAAGAAATTTTGCCGCAAAAAAACTATAGACAATACGCTACCATATGGTGAAATTCCGAAGTCTCTATCTAACCCGGGCTTGAATTGGTACCGGGTTGTAACGGAACAGCCGAACAGACAGACGAATGGACGGACAGAATTACGATAGCTAATGCGCACTTAGCACATAATGCGTCGCACTTAAAAACGAAAAAAATCTAGATAATGGACACCGGCGCCGCCATCCGCAAAACATTTGAGTTTCCGGCGACCTTGACCTTGATTTTAAGACCTTCACGATGCAAATGTGTCATCTATGTATCGGCATCCTAGTATCTGAATTTGGTTATGACACTTTAAGCCACTCAAAAGATTATGCGGTCTCAAATCTTTCGCATTTATCCTCGCAGCAACCTCAAATTTGACTGAAATTTGATTTCTAAATTGCATAGTTTCAAAACGTTCATCTGTCACCTGAATTGCATCTACTACAACCGAAGTTTGATTAAATTAGAAAGGTGAGAGCCATAAAAAGAACTTCACTGGGAAAAATGTGCAATTTTTCAAAAGCCACCAACGTGATGTAATGAAAGTTTCAACAGCAGTGCAAAGTATTTTATGACGAAAAGAAAGAACAATAATAGACTACTACCACCACTGCTACTATTACTACTACCAAGGCCTAGCACTACAACTAGTTATTACTACCAAGTTCTACTGACCGCATATTTTGTTGGTAAGCACGTGTCCAGGCTCGCAGACATCTCGAGGTTTGTAAGCGCGAAGAGATTTCTTCAAAACTTCGTGATTTCTTCCCTCGTACCTTTACAGTTTACAGCAAACTGTTAACGAACGCTCAATCAATCAGTTGACTAATCAATTTATGTAGCAAAAGCCATATTGTACAGTCATCACTTGTTGGTGTAATAGAGTTAAAGTTTAGTCAGCTAGAAAACAAAAAATGTGACGTAATACACAGACAATATACGCGAAAAAAGAGGAAAAAGACGAGCAAGCTGCTGACATACAGACAGGAGGCGAGCACAAGCAAAGCAACGCCATGAAAACTGTTATTTCTTCCCTGGGAAACAATTTTGGTTTATGCGTGCCTTTTGTTTTTAAGTCAAAATCCCACAGGAGACAAACTGACAGACGGACGAGCGAAACGCGTAATGCGGCCTATTGTTTATGCTGACATTGACGCATGGGTTTCTACCTCTATACCTGACGCCCAATAAAAAATATCGATAAAAAGGGAGATTTGTCCATATATTCAATATAAACTGCTATATACAAGAAGCACTGTTTTAGCTGAAAATGTACCGCAAACCGTTTGGCGGCTGGGCTCCGCCAAACCCGGTGGAGAAACTTAGCGATTCCCCAGACTCTGTACCTGGACTAAGACTGTGTGGCTCCAGAGAAGGAAAACGAGAAAAGGAAGAAAAGGGAAGGATAAAAAAGGAAAAGGAGGGCAACCTGGGAAAGAGTGTAAGAATAAAAGATGAAAAGTAAAGAAGAAAGTGGGGAAAAAAGAGGAAAAACGGAGAAAGGAGGGGGAGACTTGAGACCGATTTCGATTCCAGTTATGTTTTATGAAGCAAACAAATGATTAATTTAATGATAGATCTGTGAGCGAACAGAAGCCCCTGCATGTGACGTATACGTACTGTATGGCAAAAGTGTCTCGGTTGTTGATGACTGTTCTGAGTCTGCGCAGTGAACGTCGCAGTCTTTTCAAATTCCTCTCACGAGCGCAGTCCACCGAACAACCGTCTGACAACGACAACAACGACGACAACAACAGCAATGACCTGTCATGATCTGTACAAGGAAGGTGCAGCATCCTTCGTAAGAACCACATTTCGGCTGATTTTAAACGAGCTTTGAGCCTACTACTTAGGCCCTACTCGAAAACAACTCTATCAACAACAGCAGCAGCTATTACTATCTGAAACCGTTTTTGAGATACGACGACTTAGTAGTGTAACGGCTAGGACGTTGGACTTGTGATCTCGAGGTCGTTGGTTAAGTACTGTCTGCGGTCAGATTAACCATCTAGATAAATAACCAACACTAAGGTCAACTCAGCCTTCTATCCTTTTGAGGTAGGCAAATCGAGTACCGGCCTGTATGGCTGGGGTTAAGGCAAGGCACCTTCAGTTGTATCCTGTGGCAGGTAGGCCTAACACTGTGCGTTCCCATATGGCAAGTGACGCTCCGTAACTCTGAGATAAGTTTCGTATGAAAAGCTATACCAAGTAACGACAAGCAGTAGACCGAAGATCCCAAATTTAGAGCCCTCGCTCTGGTAAACTCATTCAAATGTCTAGGAAATCTTTACAAATCCTGGCAGAAAAGCATTTTTAAGCTGATAATAAATATTTTGCGATTATAGCTTCCGTCATTTCAACCAAAACTCAGTGTGAGACAGACGCACAGACGGACGGACATTCGAACGGTAGCTATAACAGCACGCTGCATAGCAAGCTAAATGACGCCCTGCTAAAATAGTTAAGCATTTAGCGAAACACAAAATTAATTTTAGTGGCGTCGTCGCCGGGGGAAGGGACGGCACCTTAAATTTTGGGCTGTCGTAAAATTCGCAAAAAATCTTACTTCTTGTGCAAAAATTTTCGTTCAAAAACGCAAAATTTAAAGCTGATAAACACATTTTTGACAATATTAAAAGCAAAACTGAAATTTTGAGCAGCCGTAATCTCCTTTGTCGGAAATTTTCAGCTACCTGTCGGAAAATAGTAACTCTATTCCTGCCCCGTCCGCCTATACTTTTTAACCTACGACGCCACACATTGATTGATTTATTACTATATAAATTAACGGCGAACCGGTAGGGTTGGTGGGCCTGACGTTCATCTCAAACTCTGCGGACATGAGTTGTTGAGATCTTTGATCGCTGCTGGCAAGATGGCGGAAATGTCGTCTGCGCGGGTCACACTTCACGTCGACGAATTTCAGCGAGCACGACTCGTTCGTACACAATGCACGCTCACCTGAACAGGTATTACTATTGTTATTATTTTGAAAAAAAAATAACAATAATTTGACTTGCATATTACACGTTATTTATGACGTTATGCGCCATACGTTTGACTACGTTTGACTTTCCGTCATTAATGTTAAGAGAAGGTAAAATAATTTTGTTACATTTATCAGAATAAAACTATAAGCTTAATGATAAAAGATTGCTTCTCAAGTTCCCGTTGTACTGTTACGTCAAATTCAAAAAGTTATTAATAACTGCAAATGCATTACAAAATTTTGAAAAAAAATGAAAATACGCTAACTAAACAACTTTACTCAGCAAATTACTTTTTGGAAACACAACCAAATAATTGCCACCAAAACCTCTTTTTATAAAAAAACTTCCAGCAGAAATGGCGAATGTCGTTGTTTAAAAGAAAGGCCGTCGTAAACATTTAGTGCCGGATTTAATCCACACTGAACCCTGAAAGCTAAGCTGTAGACGATCGGCCAAAAATCGTACAACATCGCATAGGCCTACTACGCAAAGAGTTGCAAATTTTGGCAAAATAGCGTAAACTCCCCCCCCCTTCTCTCGGACCACAGAATTGCCAGCTGCTGTACCAAGTGAATTTTCAAATGTGGCAACACGCCATAAAGAGGCCCACAGCCCAGAAAATGTTGCGTTACTGTGCGACATTTTTTGGCCCGTGTAGAGGGCCTTTGCCCGAGGAGACTCGACCTGATGATGATGAGGGGGCCTTAGTTCGTCCGAAAACGCTAAACATACCTAAATCCGCCTCTGGACACGGCGCAAACGCCAGTGGCGTAGCAAACGTCAATTGGGGGCCTCGTTTCCCTTTCCCTTCCCTTTCCTTCCACTTTTGTCTTGCCCTCCTTTTTTCTTTCCTTTTTATTCTTCTTCTCCCTTTACCATTTCTTCCCTCAAAAGTAAGACCCTCTATAATCTGGATAGAAGGTCTGGGAAAGCGCTGTAAGCTCCCCCAGCGGGATCTGGGGCAAAGACCCGAAAGAAATCGAATTTGGTTCGTTACAGCTTTAAAATGTGAGATTTGCTGGCAACAATTTTAATTATTTTACTGACAATAGAGTGGCCAAATTGGAAAATTTACTAAAGTTTAAACGTATGCTAATCTTCTGTCTGAAAGATTGGTGGCTGGGCCCCCTGTCCCCAGTTCTTGGCTACATCACTGGCAAACGTTGGCCGTAAAAGCAAAGCCAGGTGCTATAACTGTAATAGAATGTTTACACGATCCAGCAAACGTCCAGCAAACTTCCAGCAAATGTGTTCAAAATACACGCGAATTGCTGGACGTTTGCTGAAAGTTTGCTGGATCGTGTAAACACCCCATAACTGACCGACTAGAATAGGGTTCAGTTGTTTCTCGAAGTCTGCAAGATAAGCGCGCCGAACTCTGCAGTTCTCAGCGAAAAACATGAACTTGGCGCGCCGCTTGTAACCCGGCGCCAACACGTGCTCTGCAGTCACAATAATGTGATACAACAAGCAATTTGAGCAATGCTAATGTGAAGCGCGACAAAACTGGGACTGCCACCTGAAAAATAATAGTACAATGTGCTCGTAAGTTGTGATCTGGCACCAACACGTGCTCTGCCACAATAAAACTATCTTACAATAATATACCAAACTACATATGCTACGTAAGTAAACAAATAAGTAAGTAAGTAATTTGTATAGCACGTTAACTGTAAATATGTAATAATTTTGCACACGTTCAGTGTGCTAGTAGAACGAAAAGAAAAAATTGTTTTAGACGATGCTTGAAAGAACGTACAGAGTGTGTGCTGCATGAAGAATGTTCGAAAGAGCGTAAGTACTGTAAACAACACTTGTAGCCAGTGGCTTCTATCCTTCCAAATCTGGAATCAAAATTGGGCGCAACTTCCCTCCCCCAGTTTTGGGTCGAGGTCCCCCCCAATTTTTGACCTAAATTTTCCCCTCTATTTTAGCTTTAATGACACATCAACAGCGAAAAAGCCGCTTTGGGTCACAGGGTTACTAAGCGTGCTGTTGGCGAATTGCGTCAACGTCTCCGCGCTTGCGTTCGCTGAAGGCGGACATTTTTAGCACATGCTAATAGTAGTAGTGATATTGGCAGTAGCGGTATTACCAGAGCAGGCGAGTAGGCTGATGTTTTGTATCTCATGTGTCCACCGGTAGCCGGTATGGGCTCCACACTGTGTTGTAGTTGTCCAGTGACCGCCAACGCTAGCGGCAGAGAAACGACTTGACCCGCGACAACTGAGTTCACACCGGACGATTTCTGAGCCGCCCGACACCGGGTGGGTTATACAGTCCAGGGAGGTCTTGGCTGGTGCCCGCAGTTGACGACAACGAACTGCCTCTGCACGCAAAAACAACGACAGCAATAACAACTACAACAGCAACAACTACAACAACTATTACTCGTGACACTGGTAAATACAGTCTAAAGACGTCTTAGCTGGGGCCCGCAATTGACGACAACGTATCACCTCTGTTACAGTCAACCAATCAACGAATAAATGAATAAACGAATAGATGAATAAACGAATGAACGAAAGCAAGAATGAACAAATAAACGAGTAAGCGAATAAAAAAGTGAGCGAATGAACGACTCAACAAATAAACAAGTAAGCGAATTAACGAATAAATGAATAAACGAATGCAAGAATAGACAAATAAACGAGTAAGCGAATGAACAACTGAGCGAATGAACGACTAAACAACTAAACAAATAAACGAATAAACGAATAAATAAGTGAACGAAAGAACGAATGAATGAATGAACAAACGAACGAACCAACCAATCAATCAGAGTCAGACTTGTCTACTTCAAAGATAATATTAGAAAATACGATTCAGACAACGAATAACACAGCGGTTTAACTAACATAATACTAGGTCGATCAGTAGTAATGAAATGGTACGTCTATACGTACCGACGCAGTCGTGTTTATTGGGGTGAAGCCTGTAGCCCGGGTGGCAGTCACAGCGGTGCGACCCTTCGCTGTTTATACACTCGTGTTCGCAGCCACCATTGTTCATCGCACATTCATCCACGTCTAAACAACAAGTAAAGAAAGATATACAGCAAACACACAAAACTCAAGCAAATTCCTCCTTTTCTCCCTCTTCTCTCCTTTCTCCGTCCCTCTTTTGTCTTTTCTTTCTTTGGTTTTTATCATGTTTTTGAAAAAAATGGCAAGAATCTCTGAGCACTGGCCAACAAGTACAAATTACACACCGGTAAATAAAACGACGTAATGCAATGCGCCTGGCTGTCCACGTGATCTGCAGGTCGGTAAGTGAAAAAGTATTCGTGTAATCGGTGCGAGTGAATCACAAAAGTCACAATCCGCCGCATACTAACTTAAACGAAAAAACAACAAATGAAAGCTAATGCTCACAAAATGCGCGACAACATCAGTTTAATTTTATGTGTAGTTGTTTTGGTCTATCTCCGATGATTTAGGCAAAAATTCAATCTTCAAAAGTGCGTTGCAGCCTGAAATTGCCACAAAAATCACTTAAAGCCCGCTACTTTTGTATGCCGAGATCGTTCAAAGTTAACAATGTCAGTACCCCCGGAAAGCTCACTAGACAACAGACAGACAAATCGTGTACTAGAGGCGCGACCGTTAGTACGGTTGGCGAAAAACTAAAAAAACTGGAAAAAAGCTAATAATTATAATCGACAGTCGACTCACCAGCACAGTGTGTTCCCCCATAGAGCTGATAACCCTCATAGCAGGAACAGACGTAACTACCATAAGTGTTATTGCAGACATGATCACACGTACTGTTGTTCCACGCGCATTCGTCTATATCTGTTCACAGGACAACAACAATCACCCTCGCAGATCGTCATCTGCCATATGGGATCACACCCGACACAAGTGAATGCGCCGTGCTTCAACCGCAGCCAGACAGGCCGGTACTCGATTTACTTACCCCGGAGGAATGAAAGGCTGAGTTAACCTTATATAGCATAAGTAGATAGTTTACCTGTCCACAAACAGTCGCCAATCCAGGTAACAGCCACCTGACGGCGACTCGACCGGGAGTCGAACCCACAACCTTGCCATCCTAAGTCCGACGTCCTAACCGTTAAACTACCAAACCACAGTTCCGCGTCAGTAAAAGCCCACCCAATGTCGTGGCCATCCGCCCAGCTATGCAGTGCACTGCGCAACTCTAAGCCTGTGCACAAAGCCACGAGCCAGAAGTTTGCTTCTTTTTTAACCATCTGCACAAACACCGTTTTTATGCTGGCCGCGAAACTGAGCGCACCGTTGACAGTGCACACCCGACTCAAGTGCTACAGTCTTCTACTTACTGAAGTTTGCATTCATCAATCTAAAGTAGAAGAACAAGAAGAAAAAGGCTGTACCAATGCATGTTTTAAGATTGTCCGAGACGCGGAAACCGGACGGACAAAGGCATTGATAGCTGCCCAGTGTGTTGACGCAGTCATGACTACACCCGCCACGATCCAACGTCTTACACTCGTCCACGTCTATTGGCAATAACATCACAAACTTCATCATCGTTACTATCACAGTGACTGGCTTCATACACGCTATATATACAACTTTATTCGTCATTCAAAAATGACAGCAAAGAAAAAAAACAAAAACAAACAACAACAAGCAACAAACGGAAACTAGGCTAAATATAAACAGTCATATCAATCATATCAGATCATTCAGATCACGTCTCGCGCAGCCTAAAACTGAACTACATATAGGGTGGGCCGAAAAACGCGACATCCTTTGCAACTACGTCAATACAATGCCATGTAAACTGCGAAAACATCAGATATTTATACTGTTTGAACAATCTTAAAGTTTCGTGTTAATTATTTACGGTTTAAAATATGCTCATATAGGGGGCCTAATTAAAAACGCAGCGCTTCCCTAAACCCTTTAACTAAAAATAAATGAGAAGAAAAAAACACGAGAAGAAAAATAGAAGACAGGAGAAACAAGAAATATTATTAGATTGTGACCAATCTAATGTACGAGTCCTCACGCGCATCATTTTCTTTCGTATTCTTTTAAAAGCTTTTTCGTTCCTTTCGGCTCGTATTAGAGACCCGGCGTCTAATTGGGACCCATTTAATATTATACTAATAGTGACTGGCGTCGAAGTCGTTATTGGAAATATTGTCTCCCCGAAGTTCACAAAATATAGCCCGATCCTAGGAATTGAGAGGAAAAAATTTCCAATAATGGTCGATGATGCTAGTTGTCATCTGTCTTGTTATACCTCAACTCATGTGTCTATCTGACACCGTTACAGAGATATGGCGCCTCAAAGATAATGGGGTCACGACCTTGACCTTTTGGGGTCACGTGACGTCATCGGTCACGTAACCATTCGACTCCCGGGGTCGACTTCCTATGGGTGGTCCATAGTGACCATGCGTCTATTTAGCATCGTTATGGAGATATGGCCGTTTGAAGTTCTTCTAGGAAGGCTCTTCCAGGAACAGAGGTCGGTCGTTGACCAGTCGTCAGTCGATCGTCGGTCGGTCGGTCTTTAACATTACACTGATCTCATATACTCCTCCTCGCTGCGTTAGGAACGTAGCGCGCGAGGAGTAAAAATGTGTAGAAAAAAAGGAAAAAAGAAAAGAAAAAAAAAACTAAAAAAAGAAAGATTCCCAATACACATTTCTGGCTGCGCGACACTAAAACAAATCACTAGAAGAAAATTGTAACATAATGAATTCATAAAGCTTGTTATATATAACATGCAGTTGAACTGACCGTGGCACGAACTACGGTCGCGTCTGTCAAGTAGATACCCGGCAGGACAACTGCAGACTGGTCCTTCAGGTGTATCGTCACACCTCCTATCACACCCTCCATTGTTTACGCCGCACGACGCTACACACAGTCAGTTAAAAATTTAAGTTTCGATTTTTTAAACTCAAGGTATCTTCCATACGAAGGCCTCAACTTTAAGTACTTTTTAAGACGCATATTCATATATATCTTATTGCTGTATACTGATTGTCAAAGTGGCAGAACCACTGCTATCGCGCGTCACGTGAGCTTTTCACAAATTACTTGTATGGTTCTGTCTTTGATCCTGGTCTTGGCCTTGACCTTTAACAATAATTGGTCTTGAATTATGGTTTTTTCGCCCCATTTGCCGTTTCGTCCCCTGGCTTGTTCGCCCTCTGGCTAATTCGCCCCCTCATCCTGGACGAAAAAGCCAGACATCTTGGCCTTGGCCTTGTTCTCGGCCACGGAAGTTTGACCAGTGGCGTCATTTGAGCAAATCATTAGGGGTCTCAGTAATCACCATGAGGTTTCCGACTACGTAACGTACTGCAGCAGTAACACTCTTGCAAAAGTATGATTATAAGGAAAAAACAAAATCATAAACCTTGGGGGGTCCGTAGACCCCTAAATGACGCCCCTGAGCTTGGTATCGTTTAACATCACCGAATGCAATCCCCTTACCTTGGCAAGTATGCAAATCATCCCGTAGAACGTATTTCTCGTGACAGGCACACGCCGGGCCTTCTGATTGGTCAGTACAACGATGCTGACATCCTCCGTTGCCATGACTACACGTGTCTACGGCGACAACAACAACAATAACAACAACAACTTCTACTACTACTACTACTAGGCCTACTACCACTACGTACGAAATTTTGAATTGCCGTCATTTTTGCACTAACGTTTCAACGAAACAATAATATTGTTGAAAAAAATTACTTACGAAAAATAAAAACAACGCGTTTTTGGTAAAAAGTAAAGACAAAATACGTTTATAAATTTTTAGTATGCATACGATTATTATTGTGTCCCCTTCTTTCCCCAAAAAACTCTTCGCTTTGTCGTTGTCCATAACTTTGCCAAATATTGACCGATTTTCAAATTTTTTTCACTAATACGTTTTGTGAATAACATGCTATAAAGGGTTATTACTTACAAAACAATACGTCCGTTACACACAGACAGACGACAGACACTATATCGTACCCAAAGCTCGACCTAACGGTCGGCCAAAGAGAAAATCATACGATACCGATGCAGTCTTTTCCGTTGGGATGTAGTCGGTATCCGCGGCGACAGATACAGCGAGTACCCAACGCCGTACTGTGACAATGATGCGCACAACCCAAGTGATCGCGACACCAATTACTTCCAGCTAAAGCATATACATACAGAATACGATTATAATACCCCGTTTACACGATCAAGCTGGCTCGACGAGCTGGCTATATGTTAGTTGGACGAGCCAGCTCTACGATTGCTCGATGTTTGCTCGATCGTGTAAACGGGGTATAATACTACACTGTGCCTCAAAAAGCACGCCACCTTTACTTTTGCGCGCGACAGCAGGTAGGCCTACTGCTGTAGCGCGTCTTAGCCATCGCAATTCTGTTAGTCTGTCTGTCCTTCCGTCTGACCGTCCGTCACACGGGTGGATAAGTCAAAAACGGTGCAAGCTAGGATCACCAGATCTTTACCTTCGGCTGCCTGGAAGACTCTAGTTTCAGAATCGGTAAAGCTTTTTCATAAATTCGAAAAAGGTCACCCTGAGCAAAGGCGTTAAATGAGAGGGCGGTGAGAAAAATTTGCAATTTTTAGTCAATAAGTTGCCATATCTCTGAAACGGTGCGAGATAGGGCCTAGGTTACTATTAATCACTATCAGGAAGGGCAACTGGCTTTCGATTAGCACCGAAATCAATGACCTTAGATAACCTTGAACGCCAAATAGGTGTTTTATGGACTTTTCGGCAATTTTGGACTGCGACACGCATTTCAAGGCGAATTGTGCCAATTATTGCAGATAGACCAAAATAACCTGCGTACGAATTTTTGACATTAAACGTAGATTTAAACTCTCTAAGTCTCGACCCCGTAGGTTCAAAGTAGCCTGCGCACGAGGGCATCAAAAATGGGTACCCCGTAAAAAGTCGATATTTTACTGCTATCGGCTGTGTAAAACCGATTACGCCCTCTGGCCAGTGTGAACGAAACGCTAGCCTTCATAATGATCGCGTCGAATGTCAACTGCTGGGATCGGTCAGCTTAGATTTTGGTCGCAATGGGCCTTCAGACATGCACCGCTGTCGCGCGTTCTTTTTTCGCGTTAGCTGGGCTTTCTCGTTTTGTATAGCTGAGTGGAACATTAACCGATTTTAACAAATTTTGGCACGCGGCATCGCAAAGAAACGCGACGTAAAAAAGTATAGTTTTGCCTACCTCACTTTAATACGGTTGTTACACTACCTTGTACAGTTTGGCCGTTTACAACAAGGAATTGTCATGTTTTTAAGACAGCGTGTATAATAAGCAGTAAAGTAATTTGGCAAAAAGCGAAATCGCTGATCGATAATGCTGTCACCTGTTAAATCACAAATTATCTTTTTATCGTAAGTCGAAAGCCATTGCATGTTTTGGCTAAGAATTCAGCCACCAAATCTCCCAGAAAATAAACTGACAAGTGTATAATGGCAGACGTACCGATGCAGTTTTTGCCGTTGGCGGCCAGGAAGTAACCCTTGCGACACCGACATTCATAGCTGCCGATCGTATTAACGCAATCGTGTTCACAGCCTCCATTGTTCACCAAGCATTCATCCACGTCTACGATATATACGACACGTTTTACAATAATTACGTAAGTTCATGTTTCGTCGAAAAGTGGGATTAACACTACGGTTAACAATTTCTCTTAGAATAAATACATTGGCTTTTATCCTCACAAATCTGCAATCGAAATCGGAAGCAATTCCCCACATTCAGGCTTAAGTCCCCCGTTTTTTTGCCTTTCCCCCTATCCCCCCTTTCCCTTTCCCTTTTTCCCACTTTCATTTCTGATGCTCTATCCTTCTTTCCTTCCGCGATCTTTCCTCCCCTTTACGTTGCCCAATTAAAATAGGAGTATGAAAAGTTTTGATCTCTACACCCTTAACAATGTTCCCCCTATTTTTCACTGGGCGCAAGCTTCGCCCGCCAGATATAAGAATAAAAGCCCCTGAATAAATACCAAGATAATTGCTAACATAAACCGAACTCTAACTTCGTTGTTATCTGTTTTCTAATCTGAACCAACATTTGCGATTATCTACGACATAAGAAAAAAAGATAATCGGAAACGGCAGCTCTCTAATACGAAAATCAATTCAAACTTTTACCGATCAACGCCGAACAGCTGAAAGGCAAACAAGTATGCGTTTTTCTTAATTTTTCGACATTAGTAATTTTCCCTTATCGGTTTTTTGTTTACTTTCTTATCTATCGATTACTACAACTGCAACTACAACTACTAAACAAGTACTACAAACCGATGCAGTCGAGTGCGTTGTGGTGCAGTCTAAAGCCGGAGTAACAGCTACACGCGTAGCCTCCGTGCGCGTTATGACACAGATGTACGCAGCCGCCGTTGTCATACGAGCACTCGTCCTGATCTAAAACCATGCAGAATCAGCATCAGCATTCATTCTCGCACATTATTACGATACAGTACTTGGCGTAGAGGGTGGCAGTAGGCCGAGACCCGCAATGAAAATTCGAAGTTTCGTTCGAAAAATTTCGTTCATAAAGGTGTTGATTTTGATGTCCAAAATGCTTCAAGTAAAACTCACATAGCAGCATCTTTATTTTAAAAAATACTCCGAGCGTCAAACCGTCCTAAGTATCCAAGGGGAGAGCAGAGTAAGGAAAAGAAGGGAAACGATAAGAAGAAAGGGTTGGAAAACGAATGGTAAAAAAGGGAAGGGAAAGGAAAAAAAGAAAAAAGGAAAAGAGAGAAATGCTTTAAAGAGTAGTAAAGCAAATGCATTTCAATTGCAAAAAAACTACGTTGAAGAGTGACAAAGTATGACGTACAAAACTCTACATAATTATCTTGGCTAACTGCAGTGTCAATCAACGAACTTTTTGAATGATCTTCAATTTACTATACAGCAGCAGAATATTTGCAGACCGACGCAGACTCTGCCGTTGCCGTAGAAGCCGGGTTTGCATCTGCAGCGAAAGGTCTTCGATCCATTGTAGCAATTAGCGTCTGCATGACATGGGCTTTGATCAGGTCGACATCTCTTTACTGTATAAAATGCATACACAATACCAATTATACTACGGTATGAATTAGAAATACCCAGAAAGCACAAGCCACCGACCAGATTTTTAATAAAAAACTTTTTTGAACTTAAGGCTGCTAAACACGTTCCTCTAACATTCGTGTTTTATTAACTCCGAAAAACAATATCATAATGCGTCTAAAAATTTTTCGATCCGCGATCCTGCAAACTATAGGCGACCCTTATTCTCAAGACAGCGCGTGCTGTGGTTGTCAGAATCAATTGTGCGTCTGCTACACCGCTAGCAGCTGACCGCAGATTAGTTGACGCTTTGCAGCGTAGCGAGCCATGTCGCCTGCCGGCTTGTCAATCAATCAGAGTTGCCTTAACAGAAAAGTTAATTATCTGTCCCACTGCTATAGCATAGCACGGGACAGACTATAAAATCACTTGCGTCTATCTGTCATTCTGTCAGTCTGTCCGTCTGTAAACACTCCTAAGACCGCAATTTTGATTCGATTTTGATGAAATTTTGCACAGTGATTCGGGGTCCGAAAAGTAAGATCGAGTTTGTATGGGATAAAAATCTGATAACTCTATAACCCTGTTTTACCCCCATTTTTTAAAAATTTGCATAACGGCCTATGGGGATTTCAAAGCGGTAGGCCCTATAACTCGGTCCCCGATAAAAGACAATTGCGCGCTGTTTGCATCTACCCCTTATTTTCGGGCCTAGGCTATCCGATGGTGTCATTTTAATTTCTCCTCTGCCGAAACCTGTTGTCATGGCAACGAATTTTAAAACAAAATTGACTATAGCTCGGCCCACGTGAGAGATAATTGCACGCTGTTTGCACATACCTTTATTTTCGGTCCGGGCTATCTGATGATGTCGTTAAAATTTCTCCCCTGCCGACCCCTGTTGTCGTGGCAACGAATTTTTAAACAAAGTTAACTATAACTCGGGCAAAAGATAATTGCACACTGTTTTCACCTACCCTCTATTTTTGGGCCCGGGCTATCCGATGGTGTCATGAAAATTTTTCCCTAAAGACCCCTGTTGTCATGGCAACCAACCGTTTTTATTGAAAGACAAAATTGGCTGCAGGCTCACAAGAGCGTCAAACGCTGGAACGCAGCTGCTAGGCTATATAGTGTGGCAATGGGACAGATACCTTGTTCCACAGAACGTATTTCTAGTTTAATTCCAAAAGTAATATGTTGTGTTTCTGCGATCATGTCCGAGCAAAACTTTCTTTAAAAACTGCAGGTTTTAAGACGTTTACAAAAGATCGAAAGTGACGAAAATGTCGTTATGTCGTCAACGGCAGAGTGGTTCACGCAGTAACCGTGAAAGCCTGCGGTAGGCCTATTACATAGCTTTCAACGCGTGGCGTCACTAGTCGTCAGTGGATTGGACTTGATTGCATTTCACACGGACACCTGTCTGTCTGTCTGCCAGTCATATGACGTCACGAACACCAACGTCGCCCAAGCCTAGCACTTAGAGACCATCCACTCTTCCGCAGCCGATATTGGCCGCGGATAATGCTCGGTATCGCGTACGTACAGAGCGACGTAACTGAAACGAACTAAACTGGCACGATTTAGTTTTTGACGAACTGACCATTGGACGAGCAGAACGGACCCATTGGTTATTGGTTGACGCGCACGTGCGCGTAGTCGTGTACTCACCGGCGCCATTAAACGCGCTTACTGTAATGCATTACTACTTACCCATTGGTCAGTTCGTCAAAAAATAAACCATTTCAGTTCAGTTCAGTTCAGTTCAGTTCAGTTACGTCGCTCTGCACGCGCTTTTAGAGAGGCGCCAGTTTCAACGACAAAGCTATATTAGAATAAAATACTGCACATCTCTAAGCAACTTAAGAAACCGTGAAAGACTGTAGGCCTATTGTTTGGACAGAAGATCTACCTCGCTGACAGTGACAGTTTGTACAACGTGCAGAAACTTAATAGCTTGTTAGTGACCTGTCAGAATATCAACGACAGCTATAGTCCATATACCTTCAGTAGGTCTACGTAAATGATGCCATGGCTGTCACCGCAGTTTTCGCTAAAGTTGGGCAAACCATTGCATATTTATTTATTAATACATTTATACACCACCTCCGCCGGCAGTGATAAGATATGTTTTTGGATCTGTCCGTTTGTTTGCTCGCTAAATTTCTAAAAAAAAATGAACGTATTTCAAGAAATTTTTTGCGAAAGCTGGTGTTTCAAAGTTTTTGAGTGGATCTAAATTATGATAATCCGAATTCGGATCTAGGAACTTTTTAATAGATAGTGATAGATGTGGACTTATGTTAACTCTTTCAAAATGTTGTCTAAAGTTTAGATATTTTGACGAATTTTTGTAGAAATATCAAACATGAAGTTTTCATTTTACCCCATCTCTAAGTAAGAGATATCGTCACCGCACAACTCTAATAGCAAGTGACAGTAAAAGCGCGTAAACAAGAGAGCGACGTCATGGGTATATGAGACTTAAGTATCTGTCTCACGTACAATTGTCAGCAAATGTTGCAGAGCACTGCCATGTTTATACCACTACATAATCTAATAATAAGAAGGAAAAAGATTTTGAATATCTTACGAATTTTGATAAATTCATAAGCAGGCCCCTCGAGAGGGTAAGGTAAGGGGGTAAGTTACCCCGGGCCCCGTGACGTTTGGGGGCCCTGCCGTCGCTCAAAAATACAAAGTACATCAGAATGCGCCATTTTAAAAAGATAAATTCCAAAATTTTCTCCTCAGAGTGACTACGCGAGAATGTTTCCCCGGTCCCCGTTGTGGCTCTCGACGGGCCGATTCATAAGTGTCTCGATGGCACACCGCACACGCAGACTAAGAGCGATTTTTATTTTCAATTTTAGAATATTTCAGTCACTTCAGGGCGGCACCGCGGACGTACTTTTTCCCGCCAAGTATAAAGTTACGACACGCTTCTTGACTGAGTTTTGTAACTTTGAATCTTTAATCTTAAAAGTAGTCTGCAAGTTACACAAGATTGGCTCTATACCGGCAACCTTTCGGTTACACTTGTGCTCATGCTAAAAATCTGTACACAAAATATCTCAGCTATGAGAACCGTTTCTGGTGTCAGTCGGCGACGACTACAAAGCTGCAGCATTTAAAATAAAATGTTTTGAGATAGCGTTTACATTTTGTCGAAATAGCCATAATTTACTGAGTTACGAACATTTAAAGAAATGAGTGAGTAACTCAGTAAATATTCTTCCAGCTTTGCGGAGCAGCCACGCTTTCTAGACGTTTCCTTTCTCAAGTTTAAACCACCAGACACCACAAGATAAACAGACAAACAGACAAACAGACAGAGGTGATGCAACGCGCAACCTGTATAGTAGCATCGATACAGGGAGAATCGAAAAATAAACAGGCGCGACGTAAGAAAGAGACGTTTCGACATGTAACAGATATCTACCACTTCAGTTTGTTTGTCTGGCATACAGCAGCGCATTTCACTAACGCCCACCGCGACGCGTAGACCGCCAGCCGTAAGAAGAAAGGTGAAGGTATAAAGGCAAAGGTGGTGTGTAGCTCCTAACAGAAATCACATCACAGAACTACGGAGCGTCATCTGCCATATGGGATCACATAACGTTAGCATTCACTTGACACAGGTGAAGGCGTCCCGCCTTAACCCCAGCCGGACATACACTGTACCGGTACTCGATTTACTTACACGGAAGGGATGGAAGGCTGAGTTGACCTTGGTGTTGGTTATATGCCTAGATGGTTTACATGTCTGCAGGCGTTCACCCATCCAAGTAGTAACCACTTGATAGTGACCGGACCGGGAGTCGAACCCAGGACCTTTCGATCGTACGTCCGACACCCTACACGCGTTAGACCACCAAGTCCCTGTGTAGACGCCAGAAAGATATGCATTATTCTGTTGCGATTCTGACGTCTAGTAACTTTGATTTTCGATATTTCAAACTGAAAATTACTACATTACGTAGTTACTCATGCCTTACCTAAACGTTCATATCAATTTAAATTTTTCTACGCCTTTTCGTTTCTCAGTTATAAGCTTTCAGGGGACAAACAGACAGGAAAGGCACATAAAGGTCCGTTAACAGCGACATAAATGAAACGAAATAAAAACCGTGCCCCTTTTCCCCCTCCCCGGCTTTTAGTTCATTCCATTTCGATCGCTCTGTACGCACCTTAAACGCGGCATATACTTAACGAACGAAATGTTTAACGATAATGACGAACCAGCTTGTTTCGAAGAATCGCTCAAACTAATTTCGAATTCAATTCTAAGCTTTTTATATGTACATCAGCATAATATTCATTGAACCAGACATGCACACATTATAAAAAAAAGTCTAAAACGATACGAGCCAGTTCAAGAGACACGCAGGACCTATAACTTAGCCTCTAACGTGTGCAGATTGCAAATCCACAAATTCGAAAAATCCTGGTGGGAATAGGTGAAGCTCTGCGCTCTGTTTTAGCCGACCATACATAAGTAACGGTCGAACTATTGGCATGGATGTCGCCCGTCTGTCTGTCCGTCTGTAACGGATGTATTGTGGCTAATCTTCAGATATTAGAGGAAAACTTTTTACACGAATAACTAGCCATGTGTGTTAAACTCGGGCATGTAAAATTTCAGCCATCTAGCGCAAGGGGGCATTTTAAAATTGGAAATAGGTGAATGTCTGCGCACTGTTTTATTCTGTTCTTGACCGCAAAGATGGCTGTCCAAATGCGCAGCGCAATCAATCAAATATGACATCAACATACAAGTGAGTGAATAAATGATGTTGCAGCCTGCTGCCAATGCGCCATGAAACAGACAGACGGCCAGACAGACAGACACACAGATATCGACATACGTGTAGCAAAAACTCGCCTATCATCAAAATTCATCATCATCTTCAGTAGCATCTTCAGCAACAGCAGCAGCCAGTGGATTCCATCCCCCAAATCTGGAATAGAAATCAGGCGCAACTCACCCCATTTTTGGACTCAAGTATCTCCTTTTTGGGATTTTTACGCGCGTCTCATGAGCATTAGCTCAAATTCCTTGTTCCTTCTCTAAAAGTAAGGTATTGTTAAGGGAGTATAGTAAAAAAAATAAAAAGAAGTGAAAAAGGAAAAGTTTTGTTAGGGGGTCTAGATTGCCCAGTGAAATATAGGGGAAGTTTTGATCGACACCCTTAACAGAACTCATCGGCCCTATTTTTCACTAGTCGCAAGTTGCACCCACCAGGTATAAAAGTCAATCGCAGCAGCTTCGATGCAAGGCCGCAGTGATGAATTTTACGAGATTGCGGCATACAAAGATTATACACTGGCTATAAAATATTATCCGTTGAAAACCGACTTTTGCCAAGTTACTAAACGGCGTTGGCAAAGAGAAACAGGTCACGCGCTCTGGTGAGTACAAGTAAAACACTATAGATAATTAGCCGCCGGTCGTCTAGCGCCCTCTGGCGACTGATTTTGTCTTACTGGGCTTTCAAACATACACCGCTGTTGCGCGTTTCCGTTTGCGTTAGCGGGCCTTTTTTGTTAACAAACTGGATGAGCACGGCAAGCCCATTGGTCATTGGTTGACGCGTTAGTCACGTAGAAACCAACGCCGTTAGACGTTGCCTACAACTGTAGGCCTAATGCATTACTGCTTGCCCATTGCTCAGTTCGTCAAGAACTAAACCATGTCAGTTCAGTTCAGGTACGTTGTTATTCACGCGCCTGAAGAGTCATCCATCTGACTACCCGCGATATCCCAAGTCAGCGGCTTTCCTGCTTGCTAAGAATACGATACAATACGAATTTGCACTTCAAACTGACAGACAATCTGACAGTTTAATCTGGCATATGCATAAACTAAAATTACTTAAATGTTTTGAATGAAAATGAAATGAGAGAAACTGATATACAGTTATACTGTCAAACACAAACCAAAAAAAAAATTTAACTGCCTGAGATCAGAAAAACTAAAATGGAAGAAAAATAATTATAACTATACAAAAGGAGAAAAACTGAAACAAAAAAAACTGTAACTTCATCCGTGAAATCAGTTTGAAGAAACGAGAATATTCACTATTCTTTTGTTAGGCATGCTAGGCCTACAACTAGCTGTGTTAAAACGCTCAAACTCCACTAGGCCTATTACTGCGACTTGTTGCAGACTTGCTGGGCAACAAGTCGTACTGTAGCCTATTATACTGTGCATCTTATTTAAATATGACAAAACGTTGCAGCTTTTTTACGACTACAACTTCTCCTGAATTTACTAGACGCACTTTGACTTATTGCCCAATTTAGGCGAAGTCGCGCTCTAGCGCAAGCGATTCCGCCTATAGCTACACATTTCTCCGTTGAGCGATCTGTCCGTCTGTCGTCTGTCACATCCGTGCATCCTGATTGACGGATTTGCATGCCATTTCACGGCGATACATCTGAGAGATAGAACAACATTGACTGCGCAAAGAAAAAGAGATACACCGCGGCCAAAGCCGATCAGCGATTTCGCATTTTACCCAATTACACGATTACTTGTTGCCCATGTTGTTGTACAGCAGATTCATGACAAATCAGAGCCAGTGGAACTTGTGCTTACGTAAGTACCGGGTAATGTACAATCATTGATTCTGCGCCTCATCAGCTACGCGGGAGAGAAATTCACTCGTCAGGTAAGAACTTAAGAACACGTCTTTGACGTCTAAGCTACCTGGAGACAAGCGGAAGCTGCCACTGGCACGGTGTGTATACCATAGGCGTAGCCAGGGGGCACAAGGAAGCAATACACTCGGAGATGGCAAAAAATGCAGAGCATCAAAAAAACTCTAACTCTAAACAATACTGTAAACCTAAAAATTAGCGCCAATCAGGTCAGCACGTGTGCACGCATGGCGACTAAACACATTTAACAGTCGTGTACTTTGCAAGCACATAAACGACCAAAATTATTACGCCGAATGCGTTTTGAAAGCTCAAAATGCGTTGGCGGCCGGGCCTCCCTCCCGGACACCGCCAAGGAAGCTTAAAGCGCTCCCTCAGACCGTCTAGCTGGTGGCAAAGGAACTCGCTGCCCCCTCTTAAGAACCCCCCACCCCCTGCTGTCGAGCTTCGGCCTCGAATTTCGGCCCTTCGAGCGTCGAGAGTGCAGTCGCCAAAAACAAATTTCTATCTACGCCACTGGTGTACGTGTATACTGTATACATATGGGCATTAGTCGGCCGAAATCGAGTGTTGAGTGCTATATAGCGGTCGGTGAATTAATTGCTAGACACGGCGATGACGTGAGCGCCGGGCCTGTCGGTCTGGCGGCCACCCGCAAAGCGCACCGCCTCTTACCTAGCACTGTACCGCCC
>Ga0209367_1003066_pt1 | contig 22498 bp, 13 predicted proteins | sample WorMetLIZISLAND2_FD_187412 | JGI IMG/M metagenome (GOLD analysis project Ga0209367, IMG submission 187412) | Marine gutless worms symbiont microbial communities from Max Planck institute for Marine Microbiology, Germany - Olavius geniculatus... ... | reverse complement strand
CCCCTACACCTTTATAAAACATCCCCCAAACCTTTTTCTGTCAAGTGGACCCCCTTCTATACTTCTAAAATCTCTCTGAAATTTATTATGACCTATTATATAATTCAGCCTATGTCATGTTTCCTATGTTTCCTTTAGAGATCTTCTTTCTGAACCCCTCCCCTTCCGTCATCTTTCTTCTGTCCCGCACAGTGCCCCCCACCCCTCTACCCTCTCTCCTATCTCCAGCACACCTCCACCTCCCCTCTCTCCCCTACCATCCGGGACCATGCCTTGCTCTTTTTTTCTTTTCAGCTCTCTTCTTCAGCTTTTCGAGTCTGGCTGGCCATGCTGTTGCTCTCTGTCTTCGGCTATTCGTCTCTGTGGTCGGGTCTGCTGTGCTGTACTGCACCTCAATGGCGTCGCTGGTGCCATTCTGCTCTGGTGTGATCTACTACTGTGTGCATGTCGTGGATTAAACGAATGGATCGTTTCCGCGTGGTGTCGGGTGTTCTTTGGACCTGCCATGTCTAATGGATCTGTTACGGCTTTGCTGAGTCAACGAGCCGAGCGCTGGGTACACTTTGCAATTTTCCCGGTCCTTTAGTTCTCACTTTTCCAAGGTCATTAGTTGCTTCTTTCTTCCCCTAAGTTTGGGCTGGTTTTGGGGGAATTTTCTTTCAGACAATTTTTACAAAATTCTCTTTATCGACAGCAGGCGAGGGTCTATTGCAGGCCCAGCTTGGAAGTTAACTATGGAATTTTACATTTTCATGTACAATGAAGACTAGGAAGAAGCATGTGGCTCGGGTACAGTCAGAGTCCGATGTGCCTCAGGCCCCCACAGGCATCCAAGGAGAAGCTCAGGCTAATGTCTCTTCTTCATATACGGCCTCAGACACGGGCCTAGCAACTCTTCAGTATAAATTATTACAATAATGAAAAAAAATTTATAACAGGTATATGTGAAAGTTTAGAAACCTTTACTAAAGCAGGTGCATAAGAAAATCATATATCTTCAGCTAAGAAATTTTCATTTCAAAATAAGAATGCACCGTAAAAAATATGACATGATCATTATAAACCGATATCTTGTGCAGATGTTCCTAAACAATCATTCGCACAGGTGTATGTGCTGCATTTCCACAGATTAGCACAACTCAGTGACTGACAATTGTCAATCAAAAATCTATTAATACACTTCACTATACCAATGACATGCTTTGTCTAACACTTACAGGGTTGAAAACAAGCATCTGGCAGAGAAGATGCACAACTTCGTGATCGCAGTCGCCTGAGAGGCTGTAGAGGATCGTTGGGTCTGGCTGATGTGGCGCTCGACGTAGGACATGCTGTCTAGCAGTCTCACAAGCCGACGAAAGATCATCAGCAGTCGGCGATCCAACCACATCGACAATCAGGTCCAACTGTCAACCAGCGTCACATGTTATGTGTGCAGAGACACTGGTACAATGCTACACAAAACTAATGCTGTCAATCACTATATGCTAAGCTAACGGACAAAAACTGACTTACCATTTCTGAAGTTTCTAAAATTAACTGACAATTACATTCTGTTACATCAAACGCTGGCCAACGACAAAAATCCACATTCTACCAAACTGCTACAGAAGTTGGGCCCAACATCGTTTTGCTCTCATGCCATTCCCATTGCTTGCCAATGTTATCATCAATACACTGCATCTGAAAAAAGTAGTACACCAAGTTATGTGGATGACTTTGTCATTTCTTAACGGATTTTCACAATTTTTTCACTGGCACATTATGCAGAAAATTTGTGATAAAATTATCACTAAAGATCCCACCACACCAAAAACATGTCGCTACACTACACTGCAAAATTTATATATTAAAAAATAGCACCAATCGAAGCACAGCAAAGACAAACTAAGCGCACATGAAATGAGAAAAATGTGATCAGCGATCACGGTAGATGAACTGATACTAAGCCAGTAGAACCAGCTACAAATTTATTCTTTAGCACATCAAGTAGTGCAAGCTGATGTTAAGCAGGTCACTTTTTCGTGGCGATTTTGATTTGACGTTTTGATATGTATGCGACAGAGCTGACTGAAACAAACTGTTATTCGAACCACAGCTGTTGAAAACGGTTGCTTTTGGATGTTACTTTAATTTTTTAAGCGATAATATGCTTTTCACACGAACTACACTGATTAAAATTTAGAGAATGGCATCCGGAGCAGCAAGAATAGAATGATGTAGCAAAAACACATTTTTTCGTGGCCAGAATGACTTTTAATCAGCTGCTAATGGTGACAGACAAAGTGTTGAAATTGGACTACATCAATGTGATATCTGTCGATCATGGAGTTCAAATCAATGAAACTTACCTTAGTTACCTTACCATAGTTAACTGGTTCAGCGCATGCAAAACATACCAGTTTACAGCATGCGTTGTTTCACAAGGTAGTGTAGCAATGCATTGTGGGTATGGGGAGAAATATAATAACAGCTTCGTCATGAACTGTCTGCAGGATGTGCCACCAAAAAAATTTGGAATATCCATTGAGAACTGACAAAGTTATTGATATAGATAAATATTAATTTTTATTGATACACAGTGTAAATTACGTTATTTTGCTGTGTAAATGTGTCACACATAAAACTATTTGATGATTGATGATTATGTACAGAAATTTTTAATTAGACATTTAAAAACTGATACAGCTAATGCACTAACTGCACATGTTCAATATTTTTTCCTAAGTCAGCTAATATGCTTTCCAAGACTTTCCTAGGCTGTACGTTTGTATGTTTGCACATTTGCATCCCAAAAAAACTCTTCAAGTTTTTCTCAAGTTTCTTTGTAAACAAAATTCTTTTTAGAAGATTTTCCTAAGCCTGCCTTCTATTAACTTTTCGACAAAACAAGGACAAGAAAAGCCTAGAGTACCTGCTGCATTGGTCCGTTAGCCTGGAAGAGAATATGTCGACTGAGCAACTCTGCAAGAACACAGCCGACCGACCACATGTCCACGGCCATCGTGTAGTGACGAGCCCCCATCAAGATCTCCGGCGCCCGATAGTACTGCGTCACCACCTCGCGTGTCATGGACACGTCATCGTCTGGTTCAACCACTCGCGCCAGTCCAAAGTCACATATCTGATCACACGTTTCACACAGCTGACTGCATCCGACAATGAATTTGATGGGATCCATTTCAACACATAATGAAAAGTTTTGGTCCACCTTAACAGTAGGATAATGAAATGGAGAAAAGAAAAATAAAACTTGGGAAGCAACAAGCTAACCCTGGAGCTGTGTTTGAAGTGTTTAAACAATTAAATTATGTATCATCCAATTAGGTAAATACAGTTGAAAAAGCAGAAATGAGTTATCATTAGGGCTCACAGTTTTCCAGGAAAAATTTTGCCAAATTCCGCGGGGAGGTTTGCAAAATTCTGCGGCTTACCGTGACAGAATCATCCAAATTTCGCGGCCTTCCATTTGTAAATAAAATGAGCTATATTCTGTTCATAAACTTTAGTTTCTGACAGACCGGCTGGCATAGTGACATTGTGCTGAGTTATGCTAGCAATGGACAAAGAAAGTGCATATTGTCAAGTTGCATTGCAATTATTTACAACTGTGCCATATTGCGATAGCTATTAGTAGGGCCCACAGCTTTTGGCAGTTCAGCTTGATTTTTTTCGTGATAAAAATATGTAAACAAGTCAAAAATCGTACTAATTGCCGGCGAATTATCAACTTCTGCAAAATTCTGCAAAAATTCCGCAGAAATATCAAAATTCCGCAGCAAAGGGAAAATTCCGCAGCTCTGCTCGAAATTCCGTGGCCAGCGGAAAAATGTGGGCCCTTGTTATCATGTCAGTTTTTGAAAAGTTACTCCAGATTAGGCCATTAAACATATCTTTTTCACTGTTGTCACTTAAACGTAGTCTAATTCACTTCTGCAACAAGTTATTAAAGTGCAAACAGTAGAATATTTCAGCATAATTTTAGCAATAAAAAATATCACAATAAAATGAATACAAACAATACCTTAAGCAAGCAGTTGGAATTTACGAGAAGATTTCCAGGTTTGATGTCTCGATGCAAAATACGAGCTGAATGAAGATATTTTAAACCTGGTTTAAAATCACAAGCACATACTTCATGAGCAACTTAAAGATGAAAACATCAATTACATTTTATCTGCCTAATAAATAAATATGGTACATGCAAAAAACAAAACAGAAGATAAAAATTCATATCACTATATTGAGTAAAATAACAGTCAACCAACAAGGACAATACGTTGCATCAAAATAGCGCCAATAAACTAGAAACTGCAGGAATTTGCTAATATTGCATAGGTCATTTAACCCTTCTGTGATCTAAAATTTAGTCAAAAATCTAACAAAAAACTCATAACTTCTAACAACAATGAGATTTATATCAACATTCCAAGACAGCCACAAAAATTCTCCAGACACATTCATCACTCAATGATACATTTATTACAAATTTGCTATTACTTTTTGTATGCAGAATATATGAAACAGATTACACGATTAATTCCAAGCCAATGTAGTGGTACTGGTTTGACTTAGTTGTTAATGTTGTTGGTTGCATCAACAAAGTTAATCGATACTGAGCCCAGTTAGCACTTAGATGAGTAAGTAACCAGCCACAACACTCAGGTCAACTCGTTATCGCTATGCCAAGCCACCAGCCATGTACGAGTGGTCTGGCAGTGTAAACTGGTGTATGGCTTTGGGTTAAAGAATTGAAGATCAGCACCATGCTATTGGCCTTATAGCTCAGGAAGGACTTCACATTTTACGTCCATGCCCATGGCTGAGAACGAGACGCACCTCGGAGGATCTGGTAGAGAAAAACCTTGACATGGTCGACACTGAGCGGCTGCTGAGACACAATAATACGATGTAGGTCACTCTGCATCAGTTCTGTAGCTACATAGCTGTGCCAACTCAGTCAAGGACCGACTGCATTCATTCATGTCCTCACATTACTTTCATGTCTCACAATATAATAACAGCTGGTACAAAAGCCCATTACTTCATAAAACAAACTCGAAATAGTAAGGTCAGCTACTGATGAAAGCTTGGTGAAAACTGAAAATTCACCAATATATACGACAGACATCAAAAAATAACGTAGGTTTCAAGCAATTTTTGACCTAATTTTCTCTGGCAAACAGTTCTTTAGAATCAGATTTGGCATTGTTTTACTCATCTCTGCGCAAATAAACCTGTCACCAAAACATCTTTATTGCTGCCAAAGTTATAACAGTAAAACCAGCTGAACAGACTGTACATTTGATTCCATCAAGCATCATCATCTAGCCTACACATACAAATTATTGAGAATCTAAGATTTGAGCTTTGTGTTCATTTTTTTCCACGACAGACAATGAATAACTCCTATGGGATGGTATTTTAAGGATACACATCGCCAAGACCGATGTCACTTGGCAGCATGATGTCAGTAGCAAAAAGCACCTGGCAAACACAGACAGATGTACACTGTGTTTCATAAAAAAGGGACCCCTTTTTTTCATAATTCACTCAAGTGATGATCAATTTACATGAAATTTTTATCAGTTGTAGCTGAAGAAATACTAATTCAAAATATTCAAACAAAATATGGCAGTTGATTAAATATTCTTTGCTAGTTGTGATGTAATTCTGACATCATAATGCGTCACGGGCACAAGCTTGATAATCTCAACTGGTGCTGTCAGTTGCTACCCTGCTTCGATGGTGCGTTTAATCTGGTTTGCTAATAAAAATTAAAAATGCATCAGCACTAAGCAACATGTGGACATGAAATCAGGCGTCTTGCGATCCAAAAACGCAACCATTTTGCAAGCTCGGTGTGCTAGTGCACTGTTTTGCTCAAACATGTGAAAGTCCAGCTATCCACACAGACACATAAATGCGATCGTTTTGCACATTTTTTGTAACTGCAACTGTAAAACTTAAAAAATTTGTCATCAATGAACCAGATTTATCACCATCAGAGCAGGGTAGCAACTGACAGCACCAGTTGAGACTAGCAAGCTTGTACCCGTGACATATTATGAAGTCTGCGTTACGTCACGACCAGCAAAAAATATTTAATCAACTGCCATATTTTGTTTAAATATTCTGAATTAGCATTTCTTCGGCTACAACTGGTAAAAATTTCATGTAAATTGATCATCATTTGAGTGAAATGTGAAAGAAAGAAAAATCGGTCCCTTTTTTAACGAAACACAACGTACATGCATGTATGGGTGGGTGTGTAAATGCAAGGAAGAATACACAGTTACGTGATCAGAATAACCAGCATAGCTCCAGCAGGCAGGCAGGCGTTACTAGGCAGCGCGGCGCCCTCGGTCAGATAAATGGCATTACACCAGAGCTGATCCCGGTCACGGGGCATTCAGCCTCACTGCCAGGTAGGCCCAGGCCAGCAGCCAGCGGCCTGGCCTCACAGAGCCCTCCCCACCCTCAGCAAACCATACTCTTCCCACCTCGCCTCAGTTCCCCCCTCCCATCAGACAGCAGTCTGCCCGCTGCACGGAATGCTGCCACCCCAAGCCAACAAGTTAACAAGGCCATCATCAAAGTCAGCCATACACAACGACACGATTCCACCACGAAGCAAGGACACAGCTTTAGCACCACAAGCAGCAAGATAATAAAAATACAGACATTTATGAGGCGCGCAAAGTTGAAATTTAGTGTGTATCTGATGACAAAAATAATACTGAACCAGTATTCAAACAATTAATGACCAGAGAGCACCCTTAACCCAACCGTTTTTCTTTTATGCCATACATGATCAGTGTCAATTTAAAAAAAAGAAATTTGTGCTGATGCTCACAAGATGCGCGAAAGCCTATAGCAGTTCCGTTTCAGTAGTTTAGCTGAAAATTGGAGGGTTCACGCTAAGTTAATATACAAATACCAAATTCTCTATCTGGATCGCATAATGATAGTAGCGTGGCGCTACATTGTGAATGATACTTGTATCGCAGCCCAAAATCTCCAAAAAAAACCCATAAAACCCTTTATTTTAACGTTCAAGGTCATTCAAGGTCATTGAATTCAGCACCAATCGAGAGCCAGTGTATGACTTCCTATTAGTGATCAATAGTAACCTAGGCCCTATCTCGCACCGTTACTGAGATACAGCGACTTATGGGCCAAAAAATCGCAAATTTTGCCCACCCCCTCTTATTTAGCACCCTCATTCGGGGTGACCCCCTTCGAATTTATAGAAAAACTTTACAGTTCCTGAAACTAGAGTCTTCCAGGCAGCCGATGGTGAACATTTGGTGATCCTAGCTAGCACCGTTTTTGACTGATCAACCCGTGTGACAGACAGACAGACAGAATTGTGATGGCTAGGACGCGCTGAAAGCAGCAGCTGCTTTCGCACGTAAAAACTAATATTAGACATCGATAATTCACCAACTGAATGATACTGGTCAGAAGTTCACTTAACACGCTCTAAATCACTAGCAGGAAATGGAGTTCAAGACATTCTTACAAAAGATGTGAGAAAATTTTGACCTAATCTGTCAGTTACTGAAGACTGCAGCATTTCGTTTAAACAATCTTACTTTCCAGGCTGCACAAAAGTAAGTAAACCATATAGTAAAAAAAATAAAAACAAAACAAGTTTATACAGCTCATAATATTGTAAAAACAGAGTCCCTTGACCGGGATTTTCCACTGCAGGCGTTTCACTTCATGAATTGCTCATTATCAACTTCAAAACTATCAGCAGCTGCAACTTCTACAGGGTGGGTCAAAAAACCGAACCTGTTTGAGCACTCAAAATTGTGTACAGAAGAAGTGTACAACTTGCATGTCTCAGCATTTAAATATTCTTTGCCTGATTTACACAAATCTGCCCCACCCCTAAAATTATGCTAAATTGGTAGTAACACACGAATTTAGGTTAATTTTCATTCAGCATACAGTGAAATGTCAACAATCAGTAACACATACGTTAAGTTCAGATGAAATTCGACATAAGCGATTGCCCAGCTTTTGCATTCATAACTGTCATCAGTCCTTTTAGGCAGCTGATCGATCGCTGGAGTCAAATGTGTTCAAGATCAGCTGAGCCCAGCATTTGATTAGCACACTTTTAGCTGGTCAGTTACTGAAATTTTGTGACCATGCTATTTGTTGCAATGCCCCCACACTGAATAATTCATAAATTTAAATCTGGACTTTTGGCAGTGAGTTTTAGAGTTCAATGAACTCGGGCACATGGGAGTACAGACAAATGCCTAATTTCAGGGGTAATGATGATTTATGCAAATTAAGCAAAGAATATTAAAATGATTAGCCACGCAAGTTTGGCACTTTTTGTCTACAACATTCTAAAACTTTTGACATATCACATGCCTTTCTACTGATAATCATTGCTGAGTTATCAACGCTCAAACAGGTCCATTTTTTGGTCCACCCTATATCTCCGTGTCTCAGTGAATATTCAATACACAAACACACACCAGTTGGTGAATTTCACTCACGTTCTCATGATTGAAAGAGCAGAGCATCTTCAGTTCACGATACACGCGACGACATGAAACAAGGCTTTGAAAAACATTCGGCAATTTCTTCAGAGCAATTCGCTTTCCATTCCTCGGGTCTCGCACAGACCTAAAACAAAATAAAAGCAAAGTATGTAAAACAAAGCTTGCAATGGACTGATACACGACATACTACAAATCCGCAACGAACAACAGAAAACTATGTTGATGAAACAAAAAAGCACCACTTTTCTTTCTGACATAACTCAGTCAAATAACAACAAATTTAAATAAAATTTTTAGCAAACATAGCAGAAAAAACACTAATTTAAAATAATACAACAAACGTTGGCTGGTAATCATGATGTAAGAGTAATGTGACAAGATTTTTTTACGCTCAAAAGCAGCCACTGCCATCGCAATTCTGTCTGTCCGTCCATCTGTCAGTCAAAAACATCACAACAAGCACTTGTGACAAGCTTTTTAGTTGTATTAACATCAATGATTTTAAAAGATCCTAAACTTCCAAAATAAGGGGTTTTATTGATTTTTGTGATCTTCGGCTGCAGAGCACACTCGGGGAATGAACTGCAATGAAATGGCTAGAGACAGACTGACAGTTTGCGAACAGGAACTGCTATAGGCTTTCGCACGTCTTGTGAGTATTGGCTCAGATTTCTTGTTTACAAATATTATCAACCTTCAGCAAGTCACTGATGACTCTGATTGACATGTCAGTTCATGGCCATATTGAAATCAATGGACAGTATTATCATGAAATCTCATTCGACAGAGAAACTTTCTTCAAAACATTAAACAATGTTCTCAGCCTTTTACACATTCCAGTAAAACAATGCAGTGTCGTCAATCCCAGGGGCGTGAAGGCCCTGAGGAGGGATAGCCAACCACCTGCCCCATCAAAAAAATACCGAGATGAGAGTACCTTTTCAAAATTTTATCCCTTCAAAGTTTTTACCATTTTCTGGGCTCTTCTATGCCCAGAATGCATTGGTGGCTTGAGCTCCACCCAGGACCCAGGACCCTACAGGAGAGCTTACAGCACTCCCACACCCACACGCTATTCTACTCAGCCCAAAAGCTAATAATCATTTTAGTATTTTTACCATCCCACAAAGGGCAGTAAACTGAGTCTATCTGGCTGGCTGGTTTTGTAGAAATGGTTCATCTGCCTGTAGACAGTCACCCATCAAAGTAATAACCAACCAGGCCCACCATAGAGTTACTTCATTGATTTGACTCAACACACTACCACTAAGCCAGTAATGCCACACCATGCAAATGTCACCGCTATGTAAGCAGAAATATTCTTAATTTGGGTCTCACGTTTTCAATCAACCATTCAGTGAACTCAACTACTGTCCAAAAGGTTTAGGCTACCGTCATTGAAGTCGTTAGTGGAGTCATGCAAGAATGAAATCACACGTCAACCTGAAACTACAGATGCACCTTTTTAACAGAACACTCGCATGCAAAAACCACTAATTTTACAAAGACTTGCTCTACTGTGACTTAATTTTCTCATTAAAGTGTGTTGTGTTTGTCAACATTACAGCGACTCAAACTGATTCAAACTGCACGGTATCATCACACAGGGATGTGCACGAGACCTTCTGAGCCGAGACCGAGACGAGACCCGAGACCCATGTCTCCGAGACCGAGACGTTCAAAATTTTGTCCGAGACGAGACGACTTAAAATCCAAGACGAGACCCAGAAGAGACGTTGCAGCTTCCGAGACACTGGCCGAGACCTTGAAGCTCCCGGGACTCTTGAAAGTCTTGGGAGCTTGAAAGTCTCACCGAGACGTTTTCCGTGATGTATGGGGAAACACATTGACAATAAAAAAAATTATACGAATTAACTAACTCGCACCATCGTAAGCGCTTTCTATTTGTAATATTGTGAGTTTTTGCACTTTACTTTGACATTATCACTGAATAATTAATGGCCTGCACCATAAAGGATTGCAACTGCAGTGCTGTAGACATGAGCCATTATGTTTATTGCAATTTGCAAGCAACTGAAATTACTAAACTACATTTCGCTAGGAGTATTCATTCTGACATCATGTGCTTTATCTTCATTGCGACTAGATCATTTTACGACGAAAAAAGACCGACCCAACATAATTCTGCTTTATGATAAATAAGTATTTAAATGAAAGACAAAAACACACTGTAAACGAATATTTTTAAGCTGCAAATGTCATGCTGGTTAATATCGCTCTAAATGCAGCTACAGTATGCATGGCGTGTGCCTGCACAAAATGTCTCGACGAGATGCAATGGCCCGAGACGAGACCTACTGGGCCGAGACCGAGACCTACTGCTCCGAGACAGAGACGAGACCCAAGATGCCATTGGTCCGAGACTGAGACGTTGAGGATTTTGTCCGAGACGAGACCGAAACGAGACGTTAATCTCGAGACCGTCTCGAGACCGAGATGTCTCAACCGAGACCACATCCCTGTTGTCACATGTATCGTCCGTCATCTTGCAATAATTTGCAGTATTATGGCACCGCAATACACCGAGACCTCTTCACTACTGGTATGTAAACATTGGTACTCATGATACTTATCGAGGTATCGAAGATATCGCACAAAACTACTCTCAACTTTTGAACCTTGAAACTCATCGCTGTTATATAGAAACCAATAACAAGCGTATACGCACCAGACAACTCCGAAAGCACCGCATCCTATTGGCTTCTCGATGTCATCAGGGTTGTTTGAAGTCTGCGGCTGAAAGTACGGCACGACGGCAGCGGCGGCAGGCGCCACCACGGACGACGCTTGCTGGAGCAGGGACGCAAAAGCTGCAGCGGCTGGTGGATAGTGATGCTGATGTTGACGATGCTGCTGCTGCTGCTGCTGCTGATGCTGGTGATTATGAAGTGTCCTGTGATGCTGCTGAAACACTGATCCGAACAGGTCCGGAGTGGCGCGAGCTGCTGCCGCCGGCGCCGCATACCAGGCACTACCAGAGTGCAGTCCATGCCGCCATCCTATCGGCGCCGGACGTTCGTAGCAGCCGACTGCCGTCAACATCGCCGTCACCACCCGGCGCGACGCCTGCCGACCACCGCCCGGCCGCCGCCGACCCGCCGCCGCGGCGCTCTAGACCGCGGCGATCTCGCATGCAGACGACGAGGTCGCGGACCACCAACGATGACGATGACGACCTACTACAACAAGTCCACACCGCCTGCACCGCCGCCGCCACGTCTCGCTGTCTGCCTCGCGATCGACAACGACTCCTCCCGGGCCCTATCACACATCGCCTCGACGCCGCCCCGAGCTCTACCTCCAGTCCGCTACCACTGCGGAACCCAAGAAGACGCCAGAAAACGACGTCCAATCCCGGAATTCCGACTCAAAACCTACTTCTCCGACGTCGCCTCCACTGCCACAGCCACCACCCGCACGTAGGTCAGACAACGCACCTACACTACAACACGTCCGATTATATTCTCACGTTTTTCGTTAAAACGTCCACAAATACTATACAATTTCTTATTTATAATTAACGGATATATTAATATTTTGGTACTGCGGGCAAAGATGTAGGACAATTATCTAACAAAAGGGAGATATAATGTTTGATGCATTGTGAGTTCGCAGTTGCCCGACTGCGTCCCAGCGGGCAAGCAGCCACACCTACAGGCCTGACCGACAGTCAAGCAAGCAAGGCCTTAGTGGTGTGCAGAACTGTTACTTTTCGGTAACAGTTCCAAACTGCTACTTTCGCGCCATTAACTGTTATATCGCTAAGTGGTAATGATTCCACTCTAGTTAGTCCGCTTGTATCTGTTATGCTGCTATCTGTTACCGGAGGAACTGTTTAGCGTGCTTAACGATTTCCGCGCACATAAAAGATACTGCTACAGTGGTAGCCTACGTGTAGGCCTATCTGCTGTGGAGTCGGTGGTGGTCGACGGTTGTAGCTGATGACTGATGACTAAATTGAGACTAATGTTTGTCTCTGCTGGCTGCAGCTGCCGTGACTGAATTGGGTTCTGGGTCTGTAGCACAATCCCAGCACTGTGTGGGGCTGCGGGGTGGGGTACGTAATCGGACACCGACGAGACGGATCCGTCTGCTCAGCCGAGCCAGAGACGTGGATCAGATGTTACTGACTCGTCTAAAACCGATAGTTTTAATGGAACTGTTACTTCCGAAACCGTGGAATCGTTCTTATCTGCTACCGGTCGTTAACTGTTACTTCTTAACGATTCGTTACTTTTCGCACACCACTACAAGGCCTTCACTCTGCAGTCTGTCTGTAGGTCGCCGCCAGACGTCGCACGTTCCATTAACTCTGAGTCAGTAGGCAAAGACCAATTTGCAACTGACCTCGTTAAGACCGCGTACCGTCTCACCTCTGCAATTTACTATCTGTTCATCGCGTAGTTCAGTGAAATCGACTGATAAACTGGCCAAAGTGCAGAGTCTGCAATTTAACTAAGAGAATAAGTAGAGCTGTGGAAATTAATGAGTTAACGACCAATCACACGACTAAAATAACATTTTAACGCGCGAAAGCAGCTACTGCTTTCAGCGCGTCTTATAGCCATCGCAATTCTGTCCGTCCGTCTGTCTGTCACACGGGTGGATCAGTCAAAAACGGTGCAAGATAGGATCGCCAAATCTTCACCGTCGGCTGCCTGGAAGACTACTAGTTTCAGGAACCGTAAAGCTTTTCTATAAATTCAAAGGGGGTCACCCTTATATCACCCTTATGCGATATAGGGCCTATAGGTTACTATATATTAATCACTAATAGGAAGTCGTACACCGGCTTTTGATTGACGCCGAATTGAATGACCTTGAATGCCAAAATAGGGGGTTTATGGATTTTTTCGCGATTTCGGGCTGCAACACAAGTCTATATCATTCACAAGGTGTAGCCACGGAACTATCGTCATCTGCACTTCGGCATACTGTGATAAGTGTTGTATTTTATCCCAAATTCCCGCAAATCTAACTCAAACAGCCAGTGGCGTATTTAGGATTTGGCAAAGGGGGAGGCCATGGCGAGCGCGCAGAGCGCGAGCCTATAACGGGGGTCTGGGAGCGGAGCCCCCAGCGGGGTCCAGAGGCAGAGCCCCTGGTCGGGGGGTTCGCCCCCCTGAAGCTGAAACACTTTGCTTTTTTAACGTTCAATGGAAGCGGCAAATTCGCTATTTTTTTCTGAAATTTGCTGGAAAACGGCAAAAAACGCACCTTTTCATATAAAGTCGCCTGTAAAAAATTTTCACGGTCGGGCCAAAGGGGGGGCATCGCACCATGGCCCCCCTAAATACGCCACTGCAAACAGCGATAGAACTTTTTGTTGTACGATTTCGTTGTATTGTGAGCGGAATAATTTAGTACATTTCTGATGAACGTTCTGAACGTTACTATCATTACAGTATTTGATAAAACGGCTTGCATATCTTACAGCGTAATTTGCGACATATTTTGTTCGATGGTGCTGCCACCTCGGGAACTGGTTTACAACGCCCAGCACTAACGGGCGAAAGCAGCTACTGCTTTCATCGGCATCTTAGCCATTACAATTCTGTCCGTCCATCTGTTTGTCTGTCCGTCCGTCCGTTCGTCACACAGGTGGAACGAGATAGGGCCTAGGTTACTATTAATCACTAATAGGAAGTCGTACACTGGCTCTCGATTGGCGCCCAATTCAATGACCTTGAACACCAAAATAGGGGGTTTTATGGATTTTCTGGCGATTTTGGGCTGCGACACAAGTCTATATTATCCACAAGGTGGCGCCACGCTACTATCATTACGCGATCCAGATAGAGAATTTGGCATTTGTATATTAACTTAGCGTGAACACCCCAATTTTCAGCTAAACTACTGAACCGAAACTGCTATAGGCTTTTGTGCATCTCGTGAGCATTAGCTCAAATTTCTTGTAGTCTCTCCAGAAGACTGGGTTTTAAAAACTCAAAAGTGTGTCTCAGTGCAAATGTGAGAGCTTAGCTCAATAACATGCTACGCAAGAAAATGCATTTTCTTTGGCAATTGCCCGTTAGCTTTTAATCAAAATTAAGAATTAATTTAATTGTTAATTTATGTGAAGTTAACTAAACAATTAATCATTACTATATCTAAGAATAACCATTAACCGCTGATGCTTGAAGGAACTAGCAGTCAGTTAACTAAACACTACCAGTACCAATTACCATATTTCTCAACGAGTTAAAATAATAATATCATTCTTTCTTCTTTACAGTTCATAAATTTTAGGTAATGAGACTAGGTCCCTATGACTTTTCAAGACTTGTATAAACAATTCTAGTCGTAATAGTACTAAACAATAACTACATAATAACCAGTGGCGGTCCTAGCCCCCAATATCTGGGGGGGGCACGGCCCATGGCAAGCGTGACAGCGTGAGCCTATAACAGGGGTCTGGGGGCAGAGCCCCCAGCGGGATACAGGGACAGGGGGTCAGGGGCAAAGCCCCGCTGAAGCTGAAGCACTTTTGGTTTTTTGACGTTAAATGGAAGCCGCACATTTACCCATTTTTCTGAAATTTGGAAGCACAAAGAAATTGGATATTTCTGCTATCTTTGCCAAAAAAAATCATGGGCCGCGAAACTGGGGGGGCTGGAGCAAAACTGGGGGCCTGTGTCCCCAAGCCCAGGCCTAAAACCGCCACTGATAATAACTGTTCTTGGTATGCCAAAGCTTTGTCATAATCGTTCTTTCTTCACTGTGTTTGCCACTGTTGCAAATTCAGTGTTCTGAATTTATTTACACAAACATTGAAGAACACCAAAATCGCAAGTTTACAGCAATTAATACAGTGAATAAAGAGGAACCAACGATGCCAGAATAACATCTAAGCAGGTAAAAATTCACAAACCATAGCGACGCAACATTCATTAAGAGTAGAAACATAGTCACAATTCCATCCAGTGCTACACCAGCAAGTATCCTTATTTACACAATTAATTATAAAAAGACAGTGCAAAGCAACACTTACATCGAAACCGGATTTCTAATAAAAAGTAATGAGCAAGACAACACACACGATTATCCATCTACCGAAATTAGTATAACGTGCAACAGAAGACCAGTTATCAATCACAAAGTTCTGCGAGAGTGAGTGAGTGAGTAGGGTTTAACGTCCCACCCGACACAGCATAGGTCATTTCGGGGATGGCCTTTCCAGGCGGAATGCACACAAACACATAATAACGGAACAGTAAGTTTAACCTTTACAAAAACACAAAATACAAATAAACAAGCTAAACCTGAAATTGTAAGAACTCCATTATATGCGTGCATATGTAATTAACATAATGGTAGTTCTAATAATCTTCCCTGTTATCCTCCAGACAGACATCAATGTGATAATGCTGTCTATTGGAGGACAGGGGGAAAAGTTCTGCAAGAAATGATAAGACACTGAGTCACGTGACTGTTACTAGTTAAAACAGATAGCACGGACATTCACAGCTATTCATAAATTTATTACTAAATTACTAATACATTTAACATCATACATGCGAATTGTTTAACTGGCTGTGAATAACACCTTAGTGACAATTTGTTCCACATTTGTTGTGTCAGCAATAATAGCAGATCAAAAACATTGTTTAATGCTTGCCCTCCAAACATCACTGCAGGCAATACCATTAATGAACAATTTCCGTACAACAATAAAAAACATTAAACTTTGACCATATTTGCATGCTTTACTCCAATTTAATAATATTTTGTTGAATATATACAATAATGAAGTCAACAAATATACACTATACAGTTATTCATACACACGCCGGTTAACAGCACTACACTGTTTCAGATACAGCAGTACCGGTACACAGATCAGAATTACTGTAAGTATAACAACAACAGCATAGTCTACCCAGCAGTGCACCTGTGTATCATGATCAGTAATTCTGGTATACTAGGAACAGTTTACTGCAAACAGAACGTTTAGCATACATCACTGCCATCATCATCATCATCATCAGCAGCAGCAGCAACAGCTGCTATCATTAAGCAGCTTTAGAGGTTCCCTCTTATTTAAACCAGATGGTGGTTACGACTCTGTCGACTATTATGCCTCCGCCAACTAGAAAGCCAAAAAAGTGTATTTTGAGGCATATTTGACCCCATATTTGACTCTTGACTTTTTGACCCCAAAATTTGACGCATTCATCCTTGCTCCAAAGTCCGTTAGTGGTGAAAGTATGGTCAAATTCATTCAACAAATACCCAAGATATCTTTTGTTTCGGACATGCACGCACGCACTCATGGATGCATGAACATTACGTAAACACAATGCCTCCAGTGGCATTGGCGAAGGCATAAGTGATTGCGTGAGTGAGTAGGGTTTAACGTCCCGCCCGACACAGTATAGGTCATTTCGGGGACAGCCTTTGCAGGCAAAATTGCACATAACGGAACAAAAAGTTTAACCTTTATAGAAAGTTTAACCTTCATGAAACACAAAACACAAAAAACAATGGAAACCTAAAATTGTAAGAACTGCCAATTATAAGTCTGCATATGTATCGTAAATGGCAGTTCTAATAATCTTCCCTGTTTTCCTCCAGACAGTCATCAATCATCAATATCATAATGCTGTCTATTGGAGTACAACATGCAACCAGTAACTGATGAGTAGCCAGGTTAGTATCTGCAGAGAGCACAGAATGAATAATTCAAATTTCAAATGAAATACCTTTCGTTTATGATGCAGCTTATGACTGGATTTCAAACACAAGAAATTACCAAGCTAAACACCAAAATGTGCACTGGAATTATCATACGTAAAATAAGTTACACATCACGGTAAAAAGGACACTGCATAACAAACCACTTGCACTAAAACCGGGCAAGCATGAAGCTCCAACCCACTTCAAATGATCAACTTGCATCTGTATATACACAGCAAATGGTGAAACTGGCATTTATGTTTACAGGTTACAATTCTATTGCTATCACACAAGCATCTGTGTGCAAAAAGCAAGTTCACAACAAACTAGCAGATTTACGCTACCATTTCAACTGATCGATCGAATACACAAATGCCCACTTGTTTGACAAATTAGCAAAACAGGCATTAATGAAATCACACAAAATTCAAGAGAACCCTGTCAACACACTCATTAATGTACTAATATAACTGTAGAACAGTCGTAAATTTAAACAAAAAATGATTTATCATTAACTAACAAGACACATAGAGCTTTGCTAAGGGCCGGTTTCTGGATCTTTTAGTTAACTGATCAGTTAGTAAACCGTCTGTTAATTGTAACTCGCTAGTGAAGTTTGTGCGCACTTCTGAACAAAACTTTAACTGGCCGTTAGGTAATTGAATGGTAAACTATAGTTGCTTAGCAACGATGCGCACGGCGCTAATCACTTCTGCCTAGCGCAGGCAGGCATGATGAATATTAATGAGCACAAGTGCACATCAGCCAGCCAACCGGACAGCCATTTTGTCCATTCATGAATAGATTTTGCAGTACAATTTGTAGCAGCAAACGTCTTCTCGAGTGTTTTGAAGACCTTGCTATACGGTGAAATCATAATATAGTATCACATTCATCAATTAACTGCTTGCAAAATGGGACAAAAGTTGCGTTAAATACGATAACTATGATCGACGGTTAGCTAACTGGCCGATTTCGGCCAGTTAAATTTTTGGCTATTATAACCGTTGGTTAGTGCAACGGGAAACGCGAGTTATGCAAATCAGTCAGTTAACACTAACTCGACCGGCCAGTTAAGATCCAGAAACCGGCCCCAAGTCATAGCATCCCTTGGCAATAACGATTTCATCATACAACATCTACCACTACATGGGCGGGAAGCTAGTAGAATTGCTAGTATAAACACAGTTCAACAGCCAAGTTTCCAACTTACAACAGAATTTAGTCTAACATTACCACTGACAAAGATACAGCTAACATACATTTCCAAATTACCAATAATTTCCTATCAAATTTGCAAATTCAACTTACTTTCTGCTAGCTAACTTAGTGCATGTTATTAAGATATGACTAACTGTTAGAACTACACAAAAAAAGTACTCTAAACGACACTTTGAGACACAGTTAGGTCTTTTCAACTGAAACTGCAAAAACAGTTCTGCAAAACTTCCTCCAAATGCGAAACTAGACAAAACTGCATACTGTGTAAAATTGTCACAATGAATGGGTTTTCTTTGCATGTAAGCAAATAAATCAGAATAAACTGAAAGCCAGCAAAAGTTATGAACAGCAAGCCGCATCCACCAGTAGTGAAAGACCACTTCCGTTAACAACAGGCACATATCATGCATTCACAATTTCCAAAATTGTTCAATAATATATATATAGAAGTCACTTAATACAAGCATAAAAAGTAAAACATTTACACAACCAACTGCATTTACAGTGGAAAACAGCAACTACTAAAATGTCAATGGCTCAGTTTTTTGACGGAAACTGCAGTCAGCTGCAGAAGAAATTGTCCGCAGCCATACTGCATCACATATAAGTGAACAAAATAGAAACAACATGAATCTGAGAGGTCAGAACTGCGCTCCCTTCTTGCAGAGATGGAGAAACGTCATCAGTATGGACGTCTGCATCATGGCGTCGCGGGTTCCAGAAGAAAACAATTCCTCCATCGTCTGCACCTCGGGGCCCTTGACGGCCGGGCGCAGTACGGTCGGGCCAAACACCGTTGCCAGGTTCTGCAGTGACATCTTGTTTTCTGCCTCGTTCTCAGCCACGCTGAACAACACAGTACCAGTTACACGCGGGTTAAAATATTCATATACGCGGAGGCACAAAAAGTGGGAAAAACGAGTAAAGCTTTACGTTTTGTTGTTGTTTTCCCGACATACACATCTGGCAATGCCGACATGGCATGGCAAATGTCTCGACAAGATGAGGAATTTCCAATGGCTCTCACAGTAGATGAGTCCAGGGTCTCCATCTCTCCCTCATGGTATTTCACAGCCATTTTGATAATCGGGACACACCACTAGATGGCAGCTGTCATTGCCCGCACCTGCCAAACTGATAGTATATTGAGTAACTTGACAGTCTCGGCAGTGATCAGCACAGATTACTGCAGTGAACGGCTGTCAAGATGAACGCAGTGTTCAAGTGCTCTTCAGACCACGCACACCGACAGTGATCAAGGATGACCATCTCCAAAACTTGTTTAGTGCTACGTAAAGCACGTAGGTTCCACTTTTTATGTGCCATCATTTACAAACGCACTGCTTCTATCAATGTTTCTAACATGTGCGTCACTTTTTACACTTTTTTTAACGCAGATCAAATGCAAAACCCAAAAACGTGAGCTTCCATGTACTGTTATATCGAAACTTTTTACAGGTTGGATATTTCTTATTATAAAACAGTTTCACACCCAACTGATCAATTGCTCTTGTATTATTTGACAACAAATACAGCAAACATCATACTGCAGACTGTAGCTAATGATACTGGCAGTATGACTCAGTCAGTAATGTCATTGATTGCATTAACGAAGTTCATTGACATAAGGCCCAGTTAGTACTGGTGTATAGCCAGAGGCTACAAAACAAAAACCGGCACCACCGTATGAGCCTTGTGGCTCAAAAGGGACTTTACATTTACGTTTTATGTGACATACCAAATGAGATGATCCATGAGATAGACGACGGTGGAATGATTGGGCTCAGGCATTGACTCCATCAGTGACAGAAGATATTTCTCCTTCGCCTCAGGATCAGACAGACCTACACAAAGCTCAGGACAAATAACTACAGAATTTACTCACAGAGTTAAACTCTTTCCCAAGGAAAATGAAAAATACTTCATACAACAATTTTCTGGTATCCAAGAAATGGCAGCACCATTTGCCATGCCGTGCAATGATAAAAATTCCGATTCTGATCTGGATCACCATTAAAATCTAATCATCACTAAGTTGGGTCGAGTCTAACCATCCATGAAAATTTCAGCCAAATCCACCTTTAACTTTTTTTTGATCATGCTAACAAATGCACGGATAAATATCTAAACACCCGGTATCAAATAACCTCCGCCGGCCTTAGCAAATGTAAAAAAATATATGCTACTATACTGATTCGGTCATAATTTTGTTAACACACAAGAATGTAAAGTAAACTGTACCCATGCCCGTGACGAGATTGGGATAGAGAGCATCGGTGAACAGAGATTCCGGCAGTTCACGCAGATACAGCTTGAGCAGGCCGGTAATGACGTGAATGTCACTGTCCTTTGCCAGCTGTGTTGCCACTTTACCATCTGACACATCATTATCATCATCATCACTATCATCATCAGCACTGTAATGTTTACTACCCCAGTACCGGTACTGCAGAATGTCAGCACTGCATATCAGTGTGGCTAACTTCAAAAAAACATCAGACGTGTTCTGTGCTACACCAGAAACCAGCAAAAATGTAACGGCATCCGATGCTAGCACTTAAAAATGCAAAAAAAAATCAATTTACCCAATTTCTGGCAAGTGTCTACCACTCATGCAGCAACATTATAATTTTGTCACAGAAAAAAATACATCTCAATGCAAAAAAATGTGTCAGTGGCTACACGTATGAAAACTACAGTTCAAATTCATTAGCAGTAAGCACAACGCTGCTTGGTGTCAAAAAATAGAGGCAGAAAGTTGCAATTTTCCGAGACAGTTAAAAACTTATAGCAGAAATCACATGAGTACTCAAAATTTCAATTTTCCGCACAAATTCTCCCAAAATTGTGGATTTCCATCTACAAATTTTTGCATTTTTGGAAAGAAAAATTTCAGACAGGCTAACATTAAATGAGACAATCACCACCTAATCAATTGATATAAAAAAAATTGGATAACACAGCCATCATACTTTTCTCAAATGCTTTCTTCAGTCGTTGAATTTCACCTGAGACGCCAGATATACGATAGACTCCGACTTCACACATACCTGCATTCACACAACGATGAATGAGCACAAATGATTGTGCCAAAAATTGGCACAATACAGATTATTTTGAGAACGAGTCTTTTCATACAATCACTTGCACTTGAAATGACAACAAAAGGACAGTAAAAGTATCAAACTTACAACAAAAACGAAATAAATCATAAAACTATGTAGACACGTAGACTAGCATAATAATAACCTAACACAGGATTCACATACGTACAGGGTGGGCCAAAAAAATGTGCCACTTTACTATTGTCCATATCTTCTCCAATTATTGACTGATTTTCAAAATTCTTTCACTGGCACACTCTGCAGACAATTTGCGATAATGTGACTTTATAGATCCCACCACACCGTAAATGCGTTTCTATGCTACCTTGTGAAATATCAATGAAATATGCATACATAACAATAATAACAAATAAACATTTTGGTAAAATTGAAAACAAAACACTTCAGACCAACATTGCAGTGAATAGTTTGTATGACACAGTCTAGTGTCATACGAATCATTCATCACAATATTGGTCTGAAGTAGTGTTGTGTGATACCTTCGATACCTTGATACGTATTGTGAGTACTGACGTTTCGATACCAGTATAGAAGAGGTCTTGATATATTGCGATATATCGTGGAGCCACGATACCGCCAAGTATCGTGAACATGATGATACTTGTTCCAATACCATGCAATCGCTCTATTGTCGACAACTGAAGACTGCGTGACAGCAATGAAAATAGAACGTCACATCAAAACCATTTTTCTAATTTAGTAATATGTTTGCAGTTTGCACATGCGTTGACAAGTGTTTTGTCAAAAAAGCGCATCTCTAGTTCATTGTGACTGACGTTAGCTCAATTCAGAGATGATCAGTTCCGCTGTCAAACATATAGGCCTACCCGGTAGTAAATACATATTTTTAAGTGACAGCGGCAATGGCAGATCTAGGCTTCAGCCAAGGAGGGGGGCGGAATATCCCCCTTGCCCCTCCCCCTCCTC
>Ga0209367_1003065_pt1 | contig 22502 bp, 17 predicted proteins | sample WorMetLIZISLAND2_FD_187412 | JGI IMG/M metagenome (GOLD analysis project Ga0209367, IMG submission 187412) | Marine gutless worms symbiont microbial communities from Max Planck institute for Marine Microbiology, Germany - Olavius geniculatus... ... | reverse complement strand
CTTCACCATTTTCCTTTTCCTTCTTTTTCTTCCCTTTCCCCTTCCGCTTTTTCCTTCCCATTTCCCTTCGTGAATTATGAAAAAAAAAAGCGGGTCCTTTTTATGAAACACAGTGTACTGTGTCTTCCACCTAAGCGGACGGCATCACTGACCATTAAAAAACTTATCCACATTATACAAAAATGTAAAGATAACAGACGTCAGACAAATACTAGATGGAAAATATTAGTTTCCTTTTCAGAAAATTGGACGAAAGCAAAGATGGAATGTATATATATAGTGTTGTGACGTATTAAAGCAATCATTGAAAAATGACGGACAGCTGCTGAAGAACTTCGCCACTATCCCGGTACCGCTGTCATCAAAACTCATCATCATCATCATCATCATCACACATGTCGGTGTTTCAATAAAGTGAATGACCGAATGTCGCAACGTAAAATATAGGCCTATCGACTGATTTTCAAACTTAATGCACTGGCAGACACAGAACGTCTGCAATAAATACACCGTGTCCCAAAATTAGCGGCACCCCTACAGATAAGTTAGTGTAAAATCATTAATACCTGATAGATTTTTTTTTCCAAAATTTTAATCAGTCATTGAGACAATCATTCTAAACTTGTCTTTAAAGTTTTAGCTTAAAATAACCACCTTTGGTCTTGACGCAAGCTCTTAGTCTAAGATGGGTACACTGCTGCTTGATCCCTTTGTCAATGACAATGCACTGAACGTATCGTAATGCAAAAAACTCTAACGTCATAATGACGTTACACTGAGCACACAACGGTAATGTGCATATGTCACAATGGGTGTGACCGTAACTAATGTCAAGATAGTGCAGTGTATGATATTTCGTTCAAATCCATGAACTACAAACTGAGTTAGGCGTGTTTGAAACAGGGGGAGGCACTTATTTTGAAACATGGTGCAGAGCACATAAGAGCATGCCACACTTAAAAAAGCGTTCCTACACTACTTAGCAAACATTCAAAAACCTAACAATAATGTTTCACAAAGTATCGTAGCAACATGCTTGAAGCGTGGTGGGATCACCCAATGATGACTAATTTATTGCAAAGTGTGTCGGATGAAAAGAACTTGCACAATTTCTTAGTATGGTATCAAATAAACTTAATACGACAACGACTTCTAAGTTACGGATCATTAACAAAAGGCAAAGTAAATGATGGCAAAATGATGATTGTTCAGAACAAAAAAGTTCTGCAGATAGTTACGTGTTCACATTTCAAAAAGACGATCACCAAATCTAAAGACAAAGACAACCAGCAAAGAAGTTTCACGTACACTTTCATGAAATCACTCTATCATATTCTCCAAGACACACAATCACTGAAGTCAAATGATTAAAATCTCATTAAAAAAACTTCCCATAGATAGGTTCTTGTGCCCCTCCTGACATCAAAGTACTAAAGTGATAGAATACAGGAAACAACAAAAAAGTTGTTACCCTGCAAACGTATTCAATCTACACGTGCACGACGTCTGCTCTAAGTTTGCTTTATGTTCGCTTCATCGTGTAAACAGGGTAGTAAGCTCACATAATTCATTACTTGGTAATACTGCGACGATCAGACTAGAGATCTCCCATTAATCAGACAGACTACAGACATACTGGTGACTTTAATACCCCGTTTACATGATCAAGCAAACATCGAGCAAATGCATTCAAAATACACGTGCACAAAGTGTGCTCTAATTGCTCGATGTTTGCTTCGTGTAGGCTATGCTTTATGCATGCTTCATATTTGCTTGATGTTTGCTTGATGATTGCTTGATCGTGTAAACGGGGTATAACAGTCTACTAGCCAGTGACGTATGAGATACATTGATGTTTAACTTACAGCTGGCTAATTAATGATCAACCAGTTGATAAGCTGAACTCCGAATAGTGCTTAGCACTTCGTTAACAATGGCGTCGTGGCCGAGGGGGGAGTCCAAAGAGGGCAGGGAGATCAATTCCCTCCCCTTCCCCCCAAAAAAAACCGGGCTGTAAAAAAAATTTTTTCTGGTCTGAACATTTAGTCCAAAAAATGCAAAATTTTGAGCCAAAACCCCAAATTTGGGGGCTAAAACCCGCACTTTAAAGAAATTTAAAGGCAAAATAAAAATTTTGAGCACCGATAATCTCCTCCATCAAAAATTTGCAATTTGCTGTTTGTCAGAATTCTGTTTGAAATTTGCAGTGTCTGGCAAAAAATTGCAACTTCCTGCCGCCTACTTCTTCAAAGGACAACGCTGCTGTTTGTCAACGTCAGCCATCTTTACAGGCTACGGACAGAAACTGCCACACCATTCTCCTTGAACTTGAATTCCCAAACTACGACCGACCAACAAACATCTGATAAGTTCAACTGTGGGCAACGTTCAGCATTTCGTCCACATCGACGATCTTCTGTCTCGGCTTGCCGTGTGACTCTCCACGACTCCTCTCGACTGAGTCGATCTTCTGCCAGTCGGCGAATGTCACAGGTTTAATTCCTGCAACGACATCGCACATCAAAGAACATGCCCGAAAACCCGCCAGCACCTGTTCCCACTTTTACTCGTAATTCAAAATTTACATCGTATAAAGCATTTTAAATATTTGGTTTTTTACACTTTGGCGCAATCAAAATTGTTAAGCGCTTACTTTCAGGATTGCGTAAGGAGCACAATACAAAAAAAATTTGTGATTGACTTATTGATTGATTTTATTGATGCATGTGACCTAGTGGCATAACAGTGGAGCATCTGACTCGTGATCAACTGATCGCAGGTTCACCTTTCAGTCAGGTTACTACAGCCAGATGATTACTACTTGCATGGCCTCAGATTCAGCAGGATTCCCAAATCAAACTAGCAATAGACTACACAATGTGGTCCATAAAAAATGTGGCAATTTACTTTTGTCTATATCTTCGCCAATTATTGACCAATTTTCAAAATCTGTTCACTGGCACACACCGCGGACAATTTGCAATAATGCATAAATGTATCTCTACACTACCTTGTGAAATATAAATAAAATATGAATGTATAACAATAATAACAAACAAACATTTTGGTACCAGTAAATGAACAAAAAACACTTCAGAAAACATTGCAGTTAATGGCCTGTGTGACACTGGACTGTGCGGGTCTAACACAGTTTAGTGTCATATGGATCATTCACTGCAATGTTGGTCTGACGTGTTTTTTCCACATACCTTAACGTTCGTTAATGTTGTTAGTTTTTCTTACATTTGTATTTCATATGGTAGTGTAAAGATGCAATTATAATGTGGTAGAATATATAATAATCACATTATTGCAAATTGTCTGCAAAGTGTGCCAGTAAAAAATGTTAAAAATCGATCAATAATTAGTGAAGATATGGGCAAAAGTAAAGTGCCACGTTTTTTATAGATCACGGTGCAAAACAACAAATGTAAGTGAGTTCCAGAAAGTAAGTTCAGTTTCTTAAAAAGACATCGACTCGGTAATTTGTGCCCTAATGACATAAACAATAAGCAGCAAAATAAAACTGATTTGTGAATCAAAAACCTAAATAATAAGTGCAAAAAATCTACCTTTTTGCTTCAATATGTTGAGAATAGTTTCTCGGCCAGTAGGCAAATGAGTGGGTAAATGATTTCCAGACAAGAGATCTTGAACGATAATCTTTGCAGTCTCAAACGCATCGTTCATCGTTGTCGCTATTACTCCGACGGGACCACGCTTAATCCAGCCACTGCAGTACAGACCTGCCACACACGTTAAACTGTGACAGAGATTAAAAGAAACCCATCTCAGAGCTATACAGAGCGTCAGCTATGCCACCAGACACAGCATAGCCGCAGTCACACCGACTTGTACTCAATTTGCTCACTGCCAAGGAATGAAAGGCTGAGTTGGCCTGACCCGGGTGGCTGGTTATGTACCGAGAGAGTTTACCTGTCCAAAAAAAGTCACCCATCCAGGTACTAACCAAGCGCAAAAAAGGGAAACTACGTTGACAAAACACAATGTGTTAACAACTAGACATGCCACCATCAGTAATCAGTAATCAGTAGACAAACGGATGCAGGCACAAAGTTCTTCTATATACGTATCACGATACAACTGATTCTACTAATAATATAATGACTTTTTTTGATAAAATCCAATCTGTCTCCGGTTCCAGTTAATTCAACGGTCCAATCAAACATAACTTCTTGTTGTGCCCAAAATCTATCTAGCTGCACTTTACATATATCAACAGACTGTACATCAACTACCCAATTAAGTAAACTATTCCAGGTATAACCAATTCGTGCTGAGAAAAATTTTTTTCTGCAATGATGAGTAAATTGTGCAATTTGAATTTGTTACATCTAGTTACTGAAGTATTATTGCAGTGTAGTGTAGATGCGACTTTTCATCACAAATGTCATGCACAATTTTAAAAACCTCACCATGCAATCTTCTGTATTTTAGCGTATGCAACTTTAAAGAAATCAAGCTTTCTTTGTATAGTAATCTACCTAAGCTACATGTAATAACGAGTTTGGTAGCGCTATTCTGAATATTAACCATGCATAATAAAATAAGCTTACTCAAATTACAGCATTGCGGTGAATTAAAAACTTCATAATCACTTAGTATCTCATGCACTCACTACATTTAGAATAAGATCAAAACCTGGATAAGTAAATCAGTGAATAACTTAGAAATACATTACATAAGTTGAAGAATTACACACATTAATAAAAAAATATCTTCACTGCAAACAACTGACGGCCAACAAGTCCATTTAGGTCCATTTAGTATAGCAACAAATTAGTAACAAACATAGTAACGTTTACCTATTTTTTACTCCTCGTGCGATACGTTCCTAACATAGTGAAGAGGAGTATATAAAATCAGTGTAATATTGAGGACCGACCGACCGACGACCGACCAACGACCAACCTCTGTTCCTGGAAGAGCCTTCCTGGAAGAACTTCAAACGGCCATATCCCAATAACGGTGCTAGATAGACGCATGTCGAACCCCGGGAGTCGAATAACCGATGACGTCATGTGACCCCAAAACGTCAAGGTTGTGTCCTCATTATCTTTGAAGAGCCATATCTCCATAACGGTGCCAGATAGACGCATTGGTTGAGGTATAACAAGACCAATGGCAACTAGCATCATCGACCATTATTGAAAATTTTTCCTCCTGGGTTCCTAAAATCGGGCAATATTTTACGAACTTCTGGGAGACAATTTCTAATAATTTCCTTGACGCCAGTCACTATTAGTATAATATTAAATGATTCGCAAACAGACGTCGGGACTCTAATACACATCGAAAAGAACGAAAAGCACTTAGGGCCGGTTTCTGGATCTTAACTGGCCAGTCAAGTTAGTGTTAACTTACAGATTTGCATAACTCACGTTTCCCGTTGCACCAACCAATGGTCAAAATGGCAAAAAATTTAACTGGCGGAAATCGGTCAGTTAGCTAACCGTCGATCATATTTATCGTATTTAACGCAACTTTTGTACCATTTTGCAAGCAGTTAATTGAAGAATGTGATATTACAAAACGATTTTACCATATAGCAATGTCTTCAAAACACTCGAGGAGACGTTTGCTGCTACAAATTTTACCACAAAACACACTCATGAATGGACAAAATGGCTGTCTGCAATCGGTCGGCTGGCTCGTGGGCTGGCTGACGTGCGCTTGCACTCACTAATATTCATGAAGCTCGCCTGCCCTAGGCAGAAGTGATAAGTGTCGTGTGTCGTGTGCATCGTTGCTAAGCAACTATAGTTTACCGCTCAGTTAGCTGACAGCCAGTCAAGGTTTTGTTCAGAAACGCGCACAAACTTAACCAGCAAGTTATAATTAACAGACGGTTTACTAACTGATCAGTTAACTAAAAGATCCAGAAACCGACCCTTAATAGAATACAGGAGAAAATAATGTATGCAAGGAGTACACTAGATTGGTCACAATCTAATAATATTTCTTGTATTTGCTAAAAACAGAGTATTCGTGTCAAAGTTTAAGACGTGATTAAATCTGGCGATAAGCAATTACCCAGCTGTTGCTCAACACGACCACAGTTGTTTGGAACCAGTGCTGAATCCTCATCGAACGGACTCTCAGCATCCAGCTGACAACTTTTATATCCAATGCTTCGAAACACCTATGAACCAACCAATCACAACTAGTTATGACCACCACTAATATTATTTGACACTTTTCACTATTGCTAACAGGCTAGTTTTTATTTGAAGTTAGGGTGAGTCTCCCAAAAGCAAACTTCAACAATCCATCAAAACATGACATGTTCATCTAGTTAACAAAATTATGTTCATTACTTTACGTTAATTACTACTAATACCTTAATACTTTGTAGTTTCTTGGCTACTATGAGATTTCATTTATTAACAAACATGCACTTTAAACATGTGCCCTGTTGTAAGGCTTGAATATGCCCTCACGTAACCAGTGTGTAGTATAAGAAACTAGTTAATACACCGTGTCCGGAAAAAAAAACATCGATTGTCACTTGAAAAAAAAGATATTCATTTTTAATCATTTTTAATACAAACATTTCTGGCACAACTGGCCATCGAATGACCATTCAATATTTCACCTCACCCAATTTCTGTTTCTGCACTTCCTGGGAAAAAAAAACAAACAGAATTATGCATTAAAATGAACAAAAAGTCAAAAAGCATCCCCAACATTATCGATTGCGACTTGAAGATGAATTGACAGATTTTAATAATTTTTGGTGCAAAATTTTTGACACTACTTGCCATTAAACGACCGTTATAGTTCCCACCTCACCAAATGTCTGTTTCTGCACTACCTGGGAAAAACCAAACAAACGAAATAGGATAAAAATGCAATATTTCGTTGATTTTGTTTTCCCAAGTAGTGCAAAAGTAAACAATGGGTGCGGTGGAAAAATGGACATTCGTTTGATCACCAGTTGTGTCGAAAATATTGGTGTCAAAAATTATTGAAATGCGATAATTCTTCTTTAAGTTACAATCGAAAATGTCCGGATGTTTTTTTCCGGACACCGTGTACATAAAACATATATAGCTGAAGAGAGATACTCGTAAATTGTAAACTAACCAAGCCACAGTGAAGCATTTTGTTATATTTCGTAGGAACAGCTTTCTGGTCCTCTCCTAGATCTCCCTGTCACGTCAAAAACACACACTAAACTCAATTCTTTTATAACAAAACGATCTAACAAGACTCAATTCTTCAGAAAAATATATCCTGTATACCTCATAAAAATCATCACATCCTTCACAGCTACATCATAATTTTAATGATATTGCTTACATGAATACGATACCTATGTCATGTAGAAGACTCAGCCTATTAACCATAATTTTAAAAAATTGAAAGTACATTCATTGTTACTGCAAAAACTAATCTCACTAAAATAACTGCTCATACTATATATCCAAATGCCACTCAATTTAATCAAGTAGCTAAAAACCAATTGGTCTGGACAGATGCTTTTGGGAAAAAAATTCCAGGACTTTTCAAAAACTTCCAATGCCATGTGGCCACCCTGCTTAAAGATATATTGACAAAAATTAAGCAGATGCCATCTAACAGTGTACATACCCACAGACCATGACTGGACTTTAGCTGAAATTATAAACATTTCTGGAATGACACACAACAAATGTAGATCTACAGGGTAATGAAACACTGTTTATTCACCACCCTGTAGATCTACATTTGTCGTGTGTCATTCCAGAAATGTTTATAATTTCAGCAAACAGCGTTTTATGTACACCGTGAGCCATAAAAAATGTGCCACTTTACTTTTGTCCATATCTTCGCCTATTATTGACCGATTTTCAAAATTCTTTCACTGTCACACTCTGCAGACAGTTTGTGATAATGTGATTAAGACATATACTACCACACAGTAAATGCGTTTCAACACTACTTCGGAAATATAAATGTAGGCAAAAACTAACGATAATAACAAAAATTTAGGTAAATAAAAAAACGCTTCAGACCAACCTGGAGATAAATGATTCGTATGACACTAGACTGTGTTATACCCACACAGTCTAGTGTCATACAGACCATTCACTGCAATGTTGGTCTGAAGTGTTTTTTTTTCAATTTTACCAAAATGTTCGTTTGTCATTATCGTTATGTATGCATATTTCATTCATATTTCACAAGGTAGTGTAGAGATGCATTTATGGTGTGGTGGGATCTATAATAATCACACTATCGCAAATTGTCTGCAAAGTGTGCCAGTGTAAGAATATTGAAAATCGGTCAATAATAGGCGAAGATATGGACAAAAGTAAAGTAACACGTTTTTTTGGCCCACCCTGTAGATTGAATAATCAGACGAGTTTTGAAAACAGTTAGCCTCGATCACTGCTGCGAACGAAAAGTCGTCATGTTGAACATCGTGTTCCAAGTTTTCAACACAAATTAAATTAAAATTAAAATTGTTTAAAGCTCATGGTTTCTAAAACTATCTGATTGCTCTATCTACATGGTGTTTCATAAAAGGACCCCTTTTTTCATAATTTACTCAAATTATGAGCAATTTACATGAAATTTTTACCAGTTGTAGCTGAAGAAATATTAATTCAAAATATTTGAACAAAATATGGCAGTTGATTGAATATTCTTTGCTAGTCGTCATGTAATGCTGACGTCATAATGTGTCACAGGTACAAACTTGCTAGTCTCAACTGGTGCTGTCAGTTGCTACCCTGCTTTGATGGTGAACTTAATCTGGTTCGCTAATGAAAAATGCTTATTGTGTCAGCACCGAGCAACATGGAAAAATGAAATCGAGCGTCTTGTGATCCAAAAACTCAACCCCTTGCAAGCTCGGTGTCTTATTGCACTGTCTTGCTCGAACATGTGAAAGATCAACTATCCCCACAGGCACGTAAATGCGATCGCTTTGCACATATTTTTGTAACTGCAACTGTAAAACTTCAAATATTTGTCACCAACAAACCAGATTTTTCATCATTGAAGCAGGGTAGCAACTGGCAGCACCAATTGGGATTAGCCTGTTTGCACCCGTGACACATTATAATGTCAGCGTTACATCATGACTAGCAAAGAATATTTAATCAACTGCCATGTTTTGTTAAAACATTTTGAATTAGTATTTATTCCACGACAACTTGTAAAAATTTCATGCAAACTGCTCATCATTTGAGTGAATTATGGAAAAAACAAAAAGGGGTCCTTTTTATGAAACATCGTGTATGTGAAGTACAGAGTGGGCCATAAAAAACCGTCCCCCTGCATGTCAGCTAATTATGTCTTCCAAGAGTAGTGTACATTTATAGTGAATAACGCACGATGAAATATGATCAATTCTGAGTAACATGTGCAAATTTTGTGCAAATATTTTCAATAATTTTGTAATGGGATAAAATAAATGAAAGCAACCCAACTCTACAGGAAACACAATGGGGAAAATAGTGTAACCTCATTTAACGTACGAGGATAAAGCGATGATCAAACACGTTCGCCAACAAAAGGGATGGGGCGCTAAACGCAGTTGTAAAGAGTTTCCTAACAAGAATTAAGTGGTCAGTTCTGTTAAAGATCTTTTGCGCAAAATTGACAAGACGAACTTGATTTCTTGAAAGGTCAACAGTGGACGGAAGTGGACAGTCCGAACAACACAGAATATCGAGTCTGTAGTGGAGCTGATATGCAGCTAAGAAGGCAACCCTGGGTCCAGCAAAATTCCGAGAGAAATTCAGAAGGGCACATTGAACAATTGTTTACTTGACTGTCTTCTTGTTGTATAAAGTTTTCGCTGTTTTACTTAGACCTACACGCAAGCAAGTATTTCCATTTGTGTTTCACCATTGTGATATAATACAGCTGGGGTGCTTTGATTCTATCATATTATTTTTAACAACATTTTGACATACTCATTAGGTTTTGATATCAATATGTGCAGAACAAACTAGCAATTTACACGGTGTGTCATTTTGTCCATATAAACAAATGCAGTAGCATTATAAACAGAATAATATAAGCGATGGTTTTTTATGGCCCACTCTGTGTGTAAGTTCCACATGTTATGTGCCATCCCGTATTTAATGGCTCATCAACTTAACCAATAATGCACGACTGTAACTAACAATAAGCCTAGCTGTAGCTAGGACAGCCGACCATACTGGTTGTCAGTGACCTTCAAGGTCATGCAAGGACAATGATTTCCACCACGTCTGACAGGGCATATGCCAGTTCCTATTAGTGATTAATAGTAACCTTGGCCGTATCTCTCACTGTTTCCGAGATATGGCCAGTTTTCCGTTGAAAAACGCATATTTTTCCTACACCCCGCCATTCAACCCAAACCCCAAATTTGAAAACGTTCTCCTTGCACTAGATGGCAGAAATTCTGTGTTTAACACACAAGGCTAATTAAGTGCATAAAAAGATTTCCCCTATGACCTAAAGATTAGCCACAATACATCTGTGATAGACTGACAGACAGACAGAGATAAGGATGACAACTCTTACCAATAGCTCAACCATTACTTAAGTACGGTCAGCTAAAAACCTTTAATAGGAGATTAAAAGACAAAAGTAACAACTGCCGCACATCACACCTTTAAATAATTTTCTGTGAACTGAATGCCACAAACATGACGGGAATTCTTTTCCGCACAGAACATGCTTGGACTTCGTAGAAACACGAGATGCCAGTATTTGTTGGTTTCCGATAGTCTCTTGATCTGGACTGGGTCGATCGGCGTTGTGAGAGCTGTTTTCATCATTAGTTCCATCATGCGCTTTCTGCCACGTGGGATTTCTACCATATAATCAAACCACCGTTTTAACTGATAATCTGCAAAAATTAACTTGGACTAATTCATAAATTTCAGACAATTTTTGAAGTCAATCAACATTCAGCTAATTGTAGTAGTTATCTTTCGTTAAATGAAGCGAAAAATTTGAAGAAGCAACAATAATATATTGTATAGTGAGATTAGTGCTCTGATCACTAATGCTAATAAAGTGCAAGAAACTGAAGAAAATTTAGAAATACAATGTGGAATTTTATTTCAATTTTTATCAGTCAAAAAAAAGTAAAGGAACAATTTTTTTGATTAAACGATTAACTAAACGTTAATTTCACAGCTCTATTTAATAAAAATTAAAGATTAGAACAACAAAACAACAATGTCAATAATGACAATACTTGTAGTAATTCCAAAACATGCACTACAGCTAGAAATGATAACATTTTCATGGTATAAATGATAAAAAGCTACCAGTACTAGCATTATTAGAATCAGTATGCAATAATCATTTGCTACATTAGCACCTAACAAAGCAAAAAAAACTAACAACATGCTGGTCCACTCGTATGTTACTAACAGTGATTCAGACTGCTAAACAATGCAAAAAAAAATATAAACCACACCATGCCATAAAAACGACACGATATTTATACAAAATACCCAGTCACATCGCGAGTAAACATTTACCCATTTCCCCCACTGCCTTAAGATAAGTGCTGTAATGCAATTCATCGTAAATTTTGTCCGCAAAATCAGCTTTTGGCGGAACTTATCTTGTCAAGACATTTCGTATTTCCAACCTTCGATGTGTTTCTCAAATGCAGCAAAGTCCGAGTGATTCAGCATCGGTTTGCACTTGGGTAGCTTAATGAGTTCTCGCAGCTCAGCAACTGTAAATGCCGCTTGTAACGGACCTCGGCGACCGACGAGATAAACTCGGCGCACTTTACTCCTCGACAATGCCTCCAGTGCATGGTCTGTGATGTCCGTCTTCTGAAATAGCAAATGCAGCCTTCAAATAGAAATTAAATTCACCATTACCGACTAATTGTTAGTTGGATCTTTGAAGATGAGATTAAGATTAGAGCTGTGAAAATGAACTAATAGATCACATAACTAATCACTAAACACTTCAACTGTTAAAGAAATTAATCGCTGAATTATTGATCAAAGTCACCTTGCTAAGAAAGCATTGCAAAGTAGATACAATGCATCCATGCGACATAATGTTCGCAGAGCTCTTCAGTTCAGCTGGATACATTGTCGACTAAATAGTCATCTTTATCTCCAGAAACTGTAATGATATTGCCAGTTTTAATCATTACTTCAGCTGCCTTACAACTATAACTGCTACCACTATTATCTCTATCAATTTTATCCTAATAATAGACATAATAGACCTTGATGACTTAACTCAAAACATAGCCTTTTGATACAAGAAATTTGAGCTAATGCTCATGAGACGCGTGAAAGCCTATAGCAGTTCCTGTTCACAAACTGTCAGTTTATCTCCAGCCATTTCGTCACAGTTCATTCTTGGAGTGTGCGCTGCACCTGAAGATTGCAAAAAACAATAAAAACCCCTAATTTTGGAAGTTCAGGGTCTTTCAAAGTCATCGATGTTGATACAACTTAAAAGCTCATCACTAGTGCTTGTTGTGATAGCCAGAATGCACATGCCTATCTGCAACCATTTTCATGAAAGACTGGCTATAAATAACGACTTTCAAAAGGGTACCACTCTTTGACGCCCTTGTGCACAGGTTTCCTTGAACCTAGAAAATCAAGACTTGGACCGTCGAAATCTACGTTCAATGCTGAGAATTTCATATGCAGCTTCTCCATGTCTATATCAATTGATTTCGGCGCAATTCTCTCTTGAAATGTGTCTTGCAGCCCGAAATCGCCAAAAAATCTATAAAAACCCCTATTTTAGCGTTCAAGGTCATCCAAGGTCATTGAATTCGGTGGCAATCGAGAGCCAGTGTATGACTTCCTATTAGTGATTAATAGTAACCTAGGCCCTATCTCGCACCATTATTGAGATACAGCAAATTATTGGCTAAAAGTCGCAAATTTTTCCTACCCCCTCTCGCTTATCACCCTTGTTTGGGGTGACCTGCTTCGAATTTTTGGAAAAACTTTACGGTTCCTGAAACTAGAGTCTTCCAGGCAGCCAATGGTGTACATTTGGTGATCCTAGCTGGCACCGATTTTGACTGATCCACCTGTGTGACGAACAGATAAACACACCAAATTGCGATGGCTAAGATGCGCTAAAGCAGTACCGATAGCTGCTTTCATGCGTAAAAATTTTTTTTTCCGCATCAATCACAGCAATGACAAATATATAAATAAATGCAAAAACACGTACATCAATTGACAATACTTGCAGTAATCAGGCATTATGTGCTAGCATTACTTACTTTTAGATCATCCACAGGAGTCAGCAAAATGCGAGCAACATCAATGGCAACGTTGCCCTGACCCAAAATCACTGCTGTCTCACTATCTAGGTCAGGTTGTAGCTGAAATCACACAACAGACACAACACAATTACAAGCACAATGTTTTATACATCGCTCTTGTTGTGCACATAAGCGACGACAATTGTAAATTGATGACAACAGAATCAGGAAACACATAATTTTCTTAATAGCACTTAGATATGTAAAAAGCATTTAACTTTCATTAAGTACAGATAGTTAATAGCATATTATACTTTATGACACCAAAGTCAATTCATACCTCAAGTTACTGCAACACACTTTTAGTTACATCATACCTTCCACAGCTAAAAGCCTAAGGAAATAAAATCTGCGAATGCCGTACATTAATAGCACTGCATTTAGGTTATAAATAAAAATGTTGCATAGAATAAATTTACAAACTTGGCGATATGGAAAAAAATCAACAAATATTAATTACATCTTTGTGGATCGGTAAGCCATTGTACCATCCAACAAACGCACGAGCTGAATAAACACCTTGCAGATCCTGACAGGCAGAAAGAAAGAAACTAATTTCAATGCCACTCATATTTCTATTAGGCCGATTCATCCATTATTCATTCAAATGTCCATGGACACCAAAATTAATGTATATATTTTATCCATTTTCCTAACAGTGCAAAATGTTGCGATAACTTTGACAGTAATACCGGCGCCCAGCATTTTGTCAACACAAAATCGACGATCTACGAAAATCATGTAGAAAAACGTGTCGCCATATTGGCATATAGGTGCCCCAGTGACGTCATCATGCTAGCCAATAAACATCATGAATATTAATGGCCTAGCCTAGATTAATGACATTACCGGCTAACCCATTAATATTCATGATGTCTCTAGACTAGGCTCATGACGTCACCGGGGAACTGGTACATTAGAATTTTTTGCTTATTGCAACGTAATGCCGCATTTCATTTGAAACTGCACATTAATTTCGTATATTTGTAAAGTTCAAATCAACATATATATATATATATATATGCAAGGTTAGATGTCTAATTTAAATCTAAATATACTGTGCGAGTGAGTTTGACTGTGGCCATAGACCTTTAAGTTCAGTTAAGACACACATTTTAATAATAACTGCCCACTGTGCAAGCAGGAGGTGAAATAAATGTGACACTATATAGAAACTAAAATAAAATTAAATTAGAACTGTCAAATTAACGAGTTAATTTAAAACATTAATGCATTACAAAAATTAACACACATAAAAAAATAAGCAAGCATACATAAATGTACCAAATTCTGTGAAGCAGGAGTTCCAGTATTCCATTTAACTGCAGTTATTTGACGATTAAATAATATTCAAGTAACTAAAAATTGTTTTGCGGCCATTCCATCACTACTGTCATGGTCCTGTGACACAGCCACGAGTTTGTCAGTCATCATTCCAATCACCCTCTCGATGTAGTCCGTTTACATACTTCAGCAATATATTGACGCGTTAACTAACATGTTAGGCTGTTTGAGCATGCGTTAAAAAAGTAACACCTCGACAGCACTAGATTTAATTAACAAAAAAGCTAAGAAAATTGGTGACCAACTGTGACTAACTCACTACGTTCATAAAGGCTGTTAATGTTAATTGGATACATTTACATATTACGTAGATAAGCTAGTCTCACATTGCAGTACTAGCCTCGCCTGGTATGCCTAGCATTTTGTCGGCTTCAGCACCATATGCCTATATACACATAAGCATCATACATACATCATTCTAACACATTACTCTTCAGTACACACATATAAAATTCAGTACCAATCAGCAGCACTTTCAAGTTTTTAAACAGTCACATTTTCTGCTGGATTTATGGTAACCTCACCTTGGTTCAGAAAGAGAATGTTTTCGTAACTGCTAAAGCAGACTTTATACAAGCAAATGCTCTTCTTGTCACCAATGGTGTCAAAGCACTGATCAGTTGCCTTAATGGGTTATTAATAATAATAATATGGCATCTCAATGGTCCCTTGGCAGAGCGGTAAGTCGTTATGTTGGGACGTCACGATCACTTGCCCATTGGCCGAGTCATACGTCGCCAGAGCATCTCACCAGGCAGGTTCAGCAGCAGAGTTGGCAGCCACTCGCAAAGAGGACAAATATATTGATCTTGGCACCCGTTATATCTTTGAGCCCATTGCCATTGAGATCTCGGGAGTTTTGAACGCATCATCTCACCAGCTCCTGGCTGATCTTGGAAGAAGGATCTCAATTAATACTGGCGAGGCTAGAGAGACCAGTTATTTGTTTCAGAGGATTTCTATTTTGGTGCAGCGCTTCAATGCTGTTTTGTTGCACTACAGTTTGCCAGCTGCTGACTGCACAGACTGACGATCATACCCAACTTTGTATTGCGTAGTTAATTTTTAGTAACGAGGGCAAAAAAATTAACAATAATAATAAAACATATGTTTGAAAAACACAGAGTCTGTCCTATGTCTTACCTCTGCCAAAAAACTGTTTATAATAAAAGTTATCATTACCCATAACTTAGAAGTGGCATCAGCTAACCCCTTAACTGCCAGCCCCTAGAAATTCCCTGCCCCACAGTAGGGGTTGTTGTAGTTGTATATTGTAGTTGTAGTAGTCATAGTTGTAGTAGTAGTCTCAGTATCTGTTGTAGTAGGAGTTTTAGAAGTATTATATGCTGTAGTAGTAATTTTTGTTGTTGTAGTTGCAGTAGTACGGTATAATTGTTGTAATGGTTGTCGTTGTAGCAACTATAGTAGCAGTAATTGTAGTAGTTATTCTAAATGCCTTAAGCCATGTAATAGCAGTAATAGTAATTGTAGTTGTTGTATTAGTAGTAGTAATTGCTGTAGTCGTAACTTTTTGCAGTAGTACTTGGTGATGTTGTGGTAGTTGTTGTCATTGTAAACCTGTAATAGCAGTTGTAGCAGTAGGTCTACTAGTTGTTGCCATAGTAGTTGTTCACAACTATAATGTAAACAATGATGCTGCAGTGCATGTGACCAAGAAGTTTTCCAAAAGTAGCCTAATACACGCTGAGCATCAGCCAATAAATCCAGTATGCCAAGCATAAAATATTCCTAGTACCAGGCATCAATGCATACTGCCGGATATTTTAGGTATGGCGCCGGTAATATCTGGCATGTGGCGTATCAAGGAGTTAACAAAGAAACCATGGGGCCACACCGGAATAACCAGAGTCTAAACAAATGTAACCAAACCACAGTATTTTGCATGGCATTTTGAGGGTCTTGCTTCCTAACTAAATGCATAGCCAGATGCTCCATTTCCAACATCTAAGCAATACAGAATCTGAAAACACGATCAGAAAATACTGACATAACAGAATGGTAATTCAGCAGATTCCTTCTACCGTCATCCCGTGTGTGAAAGAAAAATAGAATGCACAGAATATTAACAGTGCCAAGCAATACAAATCTACCGACAACAACAGTCAACATAAGACATGAGAAGAAAAACTGACCAACACAACAGCTGTGTATGCATTACGCAGCTCTGCGAGAGACACATCTCTGCCAACTGATACGTTGCCTACGAAATGACATCGATCATTCTGAGCTGTCTGCGTAAATGTATTGATCACATTCTATGCAAAAAAAAACAGAAGCATACACTTATGACTTTATTTTCATTAAGCTGGCACATTTTTAATACTCACTATAAGCTACATAAGGCCCCCAGATATATTCCTTTTCCATTGTTCTTTGTTGTCAATAGCACAAAAACAACACATGTTTTGACAATTTGACTGATCAGCTGTACAATTATAATGCACAGCACCTTTGCTTAACCAGAAACCTCTTCCCGGATTTACTCAAGCTTGAGTTAGTTCCCAAAAAGAAACGCTTAAGAATCACCGTGACATTACTTTTTGTAGGCTAAATGCTTCTTCCTGGGCCTTAAGTAAAAGCATTGTACAATGAAAAATTTATGTAGACTGAAGAAGTGGAGACATTATCAATGTAAAATAGTAGCGATGTAGCAGGTGCCACAGAGTAGCAACGGTTTTATACCTTTACTTCCTGGTGATCCGGTGCCACTCCGTAGCGAACCAGTCCGAAAGGCACCGGCAACTTTTCATAGATATCAACTTCCACATTACGATGACCCTATAGCAGTTAGTTGCAATGCATAAATAGATGATACAAGAAATCTGAGCTAATGCTCATGGGATGCGCGAGAGCCTATAGCAGTTCATGTTCGCAGGTAATCTTGGTCTATCTCCATCCATTTCATTGCAATTCACTCCTTTGCAGCCAAAAATCACTAAAAAAGGGTTCAAGGTCAATCATGGTCATCAATATTGACAATCCTAAAAAGCTCGTTGCTAATGCTTGTTATATTAAGCAGGATGTCCGTACTATCTGCAACCATTTCATGTTAGGCAAGCCAGCAGCGGAAAAATAATCACTTTTAAGAGAGGGACCCCTCTTTGACACCCACGTGCGCAGATCTCTTTGAACCTAGAGGGTCCAGACTTAAATTGCTGAAATCTACATTCAATGCTGAAAATTTCATATGCAGGTTGTCTGAGTCTATTTCCAGCCATTTCGGTGCAATTCACTCTTGAAATGCGTGTTGCAGCCCGAAATCGTGAAAAAATTTACTAAAACCCCCTATTTTGGGAATTTAAGGTCATTGAAGGTCATCGATGTTGATATTTCTAAGAAGCTCGTCGCCAGTGCTTGTTATGATGAGCAGCATGTCTGTGCCTATCTGCAACCATTTTCATGATAGACGAGCCAATAGCGGTAGAATAACGCCTTTTAAGAGGGGTGCCCCTCTTTCTCCCCCTTCATCCAGTGGCATGAAATTGTGTCACAAAATAGTCTCTATCTCACCTGGGTTCCGATCGGTACCGGGTTGTGACAGACACCAAGATACCAAGACAGAATTACCATAGCTAGCTTTGCTAGCTCTCGTGCATAAAAAAACCACCTACAAAACTGTATGTAACATTCTGACTTATGTAACAGAATTTCATTTATCCTAATGCAAGATAAGTCAAGCCTTCTATGCAAGGCCATAAAATAAATAAAAAGGAATGAAACTGTAAACTATATACTTTGTTCTAATACAACTACTGGATATCATCTGAAAACTAAACCACATTCATACATTATTCTCATAATGCAGCTGCCACTGGAGTACCAGTACACAATATAAGACACGAAACATAACAAACACACTGCTTTGCAATAATGACAGTGAGCCCCTACATCAAAGTACAGCTGGCCTGTATTGGCTAACAGCAGGTTACATGGAAAACGGCTACAAATCACAAGGGCACATGTCTACTTTTTGAACTGCTCTTTATACAGAAAGTTTAATAATAAAGAGCAGGAAATAGTATTAAAAGAATCAATTAAAAATTCACTGTCACCAATGTTAGTTGATTTATTCTTGTCAAATGCAGCTTTTGCCTATAAATGCAAATTTCTCAAATCCAAATTACCACCATGCTTATCAAAATGGCATGCAAAATATATCACAGCCAAATGCACAGGAAAGAACAATGCCGATTGGCCAGTACTGACTTTTAGCAACTGCTGAGCTGTGTAAAACCCGGCTGGGCCACTCCCTACAATAGCAACACGAGGAACAGATGCAAATGAGCTGAAAAGTCGAGCCAAAGGCTGATGATTGCAAGCGATACTTGACACTAAACGCAACATCACTAATATTTCATCTACATCACACAACCACAACAAGTCCAGTCAATCAATACAGACAACAGCAACAGAAAACTTGTACACCATGGTCCATATAAAAAACGTGACACTTTGCTTTTGTGCATATCTTCATCAATTATTGACCATTTTCAAAATTCTTTCTCTAGCACAATTTGCAATCATGAGATCATTATACACCACATCTGGAAAAAAGTCTACACTTTTTCCTGAATAACTTCAATAAATTTAAACTTACTTTTATAATTTTTGGCACACATTATCACAATGATATGCTTTACTAAAAGCATCTAAAATTTATTTTTCACTGAGTATTGCTAATTTAATCGTGACGTCATCGAAAATGCCATTTTTGCAGAAAGATAATGTCTAAATGAGCCTCTGTAATTTGAAAACAAAAAAAAATTGATAAAAAATTGCAGTAAAAAACTTAAGAAATTGTTGGCAGAGAAATAGATTACTTTTTATCAAAATTGTAAACCTAGTCTTGCTTTTGGCCATGCTAACGTGCGGCCGTCGCATGCAGTACAGGAACGTCATTGTGCAGCAGCCTTTATCAGCAGGCAGCATCATTTCTGCAGCATGCATTAGCATCGTGGTAGTGTACATTTGTAATAAAGTTGTTCACTCAAAAGTTGGCGAATAGCAAGTTTTGTCACTGTTGATGACAACTACGGCAGCTACAGGCTAAAAAGCCTATTTTTCTGCACTTCTGTTTATTTTGGTGTGGACTAAAGTAAGAATACGATGAGTGTTTTATTTTATGCAGTAAAGTGGCGTCAGTTGCATGTTGCTTTTGTAATGTTGCCTGCAAAATATTATAAACATATCTTTAATTTTGTTAAAGATATTAACCGAAACACTGTTAGCTTTTTCACCTCGGATATAATAAAAATGGCATTTTTGATGACGTCATAATTACGTCAGCTGTATGTAGTGACATGGAAATATAAAAAAATATCTCAACAGTTTAATAAAGTGAATATTCAAGACGACTCAAGCCAAAAATTATGAAAATAGGTGCAGGTTTGTCAAAGATATGTTGAAAAAAGCGTAGACTCTTTTTCCGGACACGGTGTATATCCCACCTCACCATAAATGCATCTCTACACTACCTTGTGAAATATAGACATTAAAAAACTAACGATAATAACAAATATTTAGGTAAATGAAAAAACTATTTCTGTCCAATATTGCGCTAAATGATCCGTATGACAATAGACTGTGTTGGACCTACGCAGTTTAGTGTCATACAGACCATTCACTGCAAGGTTGGTCTGAAGTGTTTTTTTTCATTTTCCATAAATTTTTGTTTTTTATTATAGTTATACACTTATATTTCAGTTAAAACTAAAAAATACATGCTACGTTGGTCAGATACTTGACACTGGCTAGTCTCTACTAAACACCATGATGAGAATGTCATGGAATATACAAGCTTGCACGATTGAACAGTAGAGTTGCTCTGGGGACAGTGGGCATCTACAATAACGTGTCATTCTACTGCTAAACCTAAATCTATCACTAACCCCAACCCAGCGCTGCAAATTTTAAAATGCATCTAGGTTTTTTCTTCTTCTTTTCCAGTAATATACAGATCCTCTTGCGAGTGGTTTTGGGTTACAGGTAAAAAGCGGATTACAGATCTGCAGATATGGCAACGGGTAATGCTGTAATTAAGCTGCAATCTATTAGTTACTATCTCCTAACCCTATTGCTAACGCTAACCCTATCTCTAACCCTATTCCTAACTACAGCGTTAACCATGCTGAGACATCCGCAGATCCGCACATCCGCCGATCCGCTTTTACCTGTAAATGTTATTGTTAGTGTAGATCTGCACTAACAAGTGACTGATTTCTAGGCTATTGTCAGTGCGGATCCGTACTAACAAATGGATCATTCTGAGGCTACTGTCAGTGCGAGCTATACTGACAAGTTACTGATAAGTCAATAGCAAATCCAACACCGATATTTCTGTACTGTCTTTCAAACAATGTGTATTACTTGCAGCCTGTGCAAAAAAAGTACCACTTAGGTTTCAAAAAATACCAACACATAAATAATGCAACCATGACAGACATCTTTGTATTTTATATCATTACATTGGAGACTGAGTTTAAAATTCTATCTTGTGCAATTAGTTGCATTTGCAGTAATTATTCTTTTATCCTCCATACTGCAACAGTTCACTGTTCTTCACAATGTTGGCTGTTATTGCAGCACGTGCAAACGCTTGTGTACGGCGGGCAGACTGCATCTGATGCCACCGTTCAAACACTGGAGGCATACTATGCCCGCACTGATAATGCGGCCCGCACTGACAATATCCTCAAAATGATCCATTTGTCGGATGCGCACTGACAAGTGACTGATTTCTAGAATATTGTCAGTACGGATCCGTACTGACAATAGCCTAGAAATCAGTCACTTGTCAGTGCAGATCTACACTGACAATAACACTGAGCCTTTTACCATCGTCCCCGGTTTTGACCGGCAACAACCGCTCGCAGATCGCCACTGACATTACAGACGGTCACAATATCACATAAACTCACAAGTCAACACACGAATTAATCGACTACCTACAAAAAGTACGGCAGTACGATAGTAAAAGCAAAATTTCAATAATATGTCAGTAAAAACAACGATAACAACCAAACAATAAATGAAAACGACCACACCCAGCGATGGATCATACCCCCGTGTTTATTTTGTTTCCGGTTCTGACTAGGGATGGACCAATATCAGAATTTTAATTTCGATGCATCATTAGCGATATCGAGTCGACAAAATCGTTAAACATTAACTGGCATTTAAAATTCGCCTACTCTAGTCTAGTGGTTGTAAGTCAAAGCAGGCGGCTGCAAGTTGACGCCAAGAATCTCAATTATGCGACATTTTACGAGTTTGTCGATTTTCAGGCTCGTATCCCATAGGCCTATGCAGTTTCTGGAATCTGAAAGTCTACTCTAGGTAGGGCCTAGTGCGTTTGAACTTTGAGGAAGATCGTGTCTCGCACTGCTGTTGACTGGTTGGTTTGTAGTGTATCTTGTGTCGTAATGTACCTTCGTATTTTCGGTAAAATTAAATTAAATTCGGGCTTATTTTTCTTACTAAAATATCTTAAGTTTATTTCCATAATTATTTATGTTTCATATCTTTCCTTAAATAGGTCATCAAACGTCGCCTTTTAGTGTGGTATAAAGCCATATATAAGTGCTGTCGGAGCTCCCTGTAAATACGTTATGTAACAATTGCTATGGAGCTCGGTGGCCGAGTGGTTAGAGTGTTGGACTCAGGTCAACTTCACCAGAGCGAGAGGTCCTGGGTTCGATTCCTGGACGGACCCCTCAAAAATTGCCAGGCCTCAGGACAGTCACGTGGTCACGTGTCCAGCGGGTGGACCAGGAAAAACACGATTGACTAGGCCTTCTACTCCGAGCTCATCCATGGAGCTCGGTGGCCGAGTGGTTAGAGTGTTGGACTCAGGTCAACT
>Ga0209367_1003064_pt1 | contig 22504 bp, 12 predicted proteins | sample WorMetLIZISLAND2_FD_187412 | JGI IMG/M metagenome (GOLD analysis project Ga0209367, IMG submission 187412) | Marine gutless worms symbiont microbial communities from Max Planck institute for Marine Microbiology, Germany - Olavius geniculatus... ... | reverse complement strand
CCACTTTACATTACTGTGTAAGGGCGATTAAGTCACACATTCAAAACAGCAGAAATTATTTTATTAGGACACAGAGTGATAGAACGACGAACTGGCTGCCCTTACAAAGCATGTGACGTGACCCCATTTAACCTTTTCCACTCCAGCATTATCTCATCAGCCAATAGGGGAGAGTTGCCTGAATTGGAACGGTTCCTTGATTGGAACACTTTACTTACTCAAAATCTATGAGCTGCTTACTGAAAGTGAGGAATAATTAGTACTCTACGGTGGTTTCGCTTTCGATTTTAGGTAAGTATGGTGTATGTTGTCGACTCAATTTGCAGTTAATGATAATTGTTGATTTTTGATTGATAAGCATATGACCTTAAATGCAGCACCAGTAGTGAGAATGGCACACGCCATATTTGTGAAGTGACTTCGTAACCGCTAATGCTGTGCACACTGGATGTTTATCAGTGTCAGATGTATGAGTGATAATGTGATGTAAACAACGGCTGTGCTACTGCACAGTGATTTGTAAAATTTGTTTAAATTGCCTGAATGGAACAGCTATACACGATGATTCATAAAAAGGACCCTTTTTTGTTTTTTTTCATAATTCACTGAAATGCTGATCAATTTACACAAAATTTGTACCAGTTGTAGCTGAAAAAAATATTAATTCAAAATATTGCAACAAAATATGGCAGTTGATTTTGCTAGTCCTGACGTAATGCTGACGTCATAATGTGTCACGGGTACAAACTGGATAGTCTCAACTGGTGCTGTCAGTTGCTACCCTGCTTCGATGGTGAGCTTAATCTGGTTCGCTGATGAAAAATGTTCATCGTGTCAGCACTAAGCAACATGGGGACATGAAATCAAGCGTCTCGCGATCCAAAATGCAACACTTTGCAAGCTCGGTGTGCCAATGAAAAATGTTTATTGTGTCAGTACTAAGCAACATGGGGACATAAAGTCAGGCGTCTTGCGATCCAAAAATGCAACCATTTTGCAAGCTCAATGTGCTAGTACACTGTCTTGCTCGAACACATAAAAGTCCAACTATCCCCAGAGACACGTATATGCCATCGCTTTGCATGTTTTTGTAACTGTAACTGTAAAACTTCAACAATTTGTCATGAATGAACCGGATTTTTCACCATTGGAGCAGGGTAGCAACTGACAGCACCAGTTGACAGCATCTAGTTTGTACCCGTGACACATTATGACGTCAGCATTACGTCAGGACTAGCAAAGAATATTTAATCAACTGCCATATTTTGTTGCAGTATATTGAATTAGGCTGCGTTTTGATGGCCTAATAACCATGAACAAGTTTAGTGCGTCACAGATAATTAGATACTCTATGCCGAAGCACGAAAAACAAATATACTTGTATATTGCATCAATACAACGAAACAAAACTCTTTCAAATTTTCCGTCTGTCATGCCGTCAAACAGAAATTAAAACTATTAACTAAAAGTATCAAAACTATTGCAAGTATTATTATCATTAGCCTATTTATAATATATTTATCCGTGGCACACTAAACTTGTTCATAATTGTTATGCCATCCAAAACGCAGCTTAAGTATTTCTTCAGCTACAACTGGTACAAATTTTGTGTAAATTGATCATCATTTTAGCGAATTATGAAAAAAACAAAAAGGGGTCCTTTTATGAAACACTGTGTAGTTTGCCTAATTGGAACAAAATGCTGAGTATGTTCTGTTTATGGAAAATTGCTAATATTATTGCAAAACTGCTCAGTCATGGCTGTTGAGCTGTATTTAACCCACTTTCGGCTTTCGGCCAAGCAACTGAGTCAGTTGACATCTATTTCACCATTAACAGCTGTTAAGAGCGGGAAGAGATTTTGTTCCACTTTAGGCAACTACCGCTGTGCACCGCTGTGCACATTAATTAAATAGTTTTTTTGTTGTTACTTGATTTTTCATTGGAAACAAAGTTGAACCTCTTTTGGAGGTATATAATTATATATAACCAGTCTTCCAAAAGATTCAACTTTGTTTCCAATTTGACTCTTTTTAGCTATATGGATCAAAAGTACTAGTAACCAACTGGAAAACATTTGTGTCACATTTGCATTGACTACGTTTATTAGCTTACGAGATAATGCTGGAGTGGAAAAGGTTAAATGGGGTCACGTCACATGGTTTGTAAGGGCAGCCAGTTCGTCGTTCTATCACTCTGTGTCCTAGTAAAATGATTTCTGCTGTTACGGATGTGTGACTTGGTCGCCCTTACACAGTAATGTAAACTGGTAAGTTTTTTATAATCAATATTTGTTGTTTTATTAGCAAATTTATTTGTGAATTTGTGAGTTATAAGCAATAATGTGACCCAAACCAATCACGTGACCATTCGACTCGCATTGGGTGACTTCTTATAGGTGATTCATTGTGACCATGCACCGTTGATCTTGATCTTGCACCGTTACGGAGATATGTCGCCTCAAAGATAATTGGGTCACGACCTTGGCCTTTTTGAGTCACGTGACGTCATCAGTCACGTGACCATTCAACTCGCGGTGGGCGACTTCCTGTGAGTGGTCCATTGTGACCATACGTGTATTTTGCACCATTACAGAGATATGTTGCCTCAAAGATAATGGGGTCACGACCTTGACCTTTTGGGGTCACGTGACGTCATCGGTCACGTGCACGTGACCATTTTACTCGGCATATGTGCTTTCCTATTAGGGGTCCATTGTTACCATGCGCCTAACTTGCACCGTTAGGGAGATATAAAGCCTCAAACTTGCATTTGCCCATGTTAAAGGTCATAAGTTCACTGCGCATGCGCTGTGTCACGTGACCTGTAGGTAGGGGGTTCAAAATAACCACATATTTTGAATTCCCATAGCCACATTGCCTATTCACTATGCCACTTTGGTGGGGCTACGATGACGATTAAGGGTAGTTTGTAGATGAGCATCTCCATTGTTAAGCATTTTCAGTCGTAATTTTTCAAAGTCCGAATATGGGCCTAAAATTTGCAGTTTTGGGGGGGATTAGAGGGGAAAATACGAAAGATGAATGTTGAGACCCCCTAGGAAATCAATCCCCGCCGAAACACGTCATCCAGTGCAAAGAATGCAGCGATACTCCCAAAAATGTTCTGCAGCGCTTGGCAAAAAAGTAAAAGACAGAAAGAAAAAAAATAACCCAATTGAACATTATATTTCACCCCTTTGCCCCGCCGACCCTGCTGGGCCGATTTGTACCATTTTTGGCTTGTGGGGTCAGACTGCCGACGTAATCATCCAAGTCAAATTTTTAGTCGATTGATTCAGGCTACGGGTACCCAAAATGTGGGGTTTCCCATTGACTTTGATAGCCGCCCTTACAACAGTGTTATGCACTACCATGCTACACTGTGATATAAAAAAATAACAATGCATACGCAGTGGCACCCTCTGGCGAACACAAATATAATGTTTGAGATTGGCATTTCGTTTACCTGCTTAGGATCGTTTATTCTTTTCCATATTTCTGGCATTTTGTTACCTTTTTTATACACATGTAAATTAAATACTGCAATGAATACTAATTCCGCCGTTTTGTTAAAATACTCTGTACAGAAGCGAATTTACTGCGCAAAAAGTTAATCGTTTCTGCAAAACTTGTGGACAGTAGTATATGATAGGCCATTGAAAATGCAGTGATTAATATTTTGGGGGTTAAAGGCTCAAATTAGGGGATTAAATTATTTTTCTTTTTTGTGTTTATGGCGGCCTCTGGGGCACGTTTTTTGAGCTATCAGCTGTCACATAGGCCCAAAGGTTTGTTTACTGTGGTATGAAAACCTTCCTATTGAAAATGCATTGTGGGGGCAAAATAGGGGAAGGAGTCATCGGATTTTCACCCCAAACAAACTAGATCTTACTCTTCGGGCCTCGAATCACTGTGCAAAATTTCATCGGAATCGAATCAAAATTGCGGCCGTAGGAGTGTTTAGAGACAGACTGACAGAATGACATAAGTGATTTTATAATCTGTCCTATGTTATGCTCTAGCAGTGGGACAGATAATTATACTGTTTTGTACAGATTCATTTGCGATGATGTGCACTCGCACAAGTTTTATTTATGTAGCATTGTTTTAGCTCAAAGTGGCCTCTTGTGTGCATATGTGCTATGAACTGTTTGGAGTTCTGGAACTATTGGACAAGAAATTATGGAGCTTCTGTGGGACGAAATCCCCTCTCCCCAATTGGTTCGGCTTGAAAATTAGACTATCTATTGAAAATTGTAAGAAAAACACTGTGATATATGAATAAGAAAGACTTTGCATGCTCATTCGCCTCAGCAGCATTGTGGATAGTCATTCTGCCTATTGCAACAGATGTCAACATAGCGTGGTCTGTCTGTCTGTCTCATACAGGTGTCAACTGATGTTGATGGTACAAACTCGTGGAAGCTATGTTTTAAAGTGGACGGCGTTCACTTGCCAACTGGTTATTACTTCGGAGCGTCAGCAGCTACCGGCGATCTTTCAGGCAAGTCAGTTGCACAGACCTCAGAAAAAAAGTCTTTGACTAAAGTCTTATTGAAGCTTGGGAAAACTTAAAGTTCAGGCTTCAGTCTTAAGGCTTAACAAAAATCACTAGAAATAGATGGAAGTTAAGAGAAAAAAAAACAATTTAATTACACTTTAATTTGCTTATTGTAGTCAGTAATTTTCTGCAATTATGCTATGGTGCACACAAACGACATGTTATATTTTACTTATATCATGAGTACAGTAATCCTTCACACAAAAAAATAAGGGGGCATGTGCCCACGCCCTTATTCTGCAGTCTATGCTACAAACCAGACATTAGGTGATGCCTTGCAAGTGTAGTGCCGTTGCCCATGTGGAACTGGCTGCAGGCTTGCTGAGTGTGAAACCCTAGCATCGGCAGTGCTCAGTGCAACACATGTAACATGTAACACATAGACAAGAGCTGTTTGGATTGTGTTTGTAGACAATCACGACATCATTTCGCTCAAGCTCTATGACATCGGTGTTGACAGAAAGGTCAGCTTCTTCATATCTATGCTGTGTTCGTGATATTTCACCAGCAAATCTAAAGCTTATTTGTTGAAAATTGCCAACTTATCCTACCCCCTCTCGTTTTACACCCTCGGTCGGGGTCACCCCTTTTAATGTTCTGGAAAAGCTTTACGGATCCTGAAACTAGTATCTTTGAGGCAGCTAACAGTCAAGATTTTGTGCTTGTTAGTGCAGCAGGTTGTGTTGGACAGACCGACAGTTGAACAGAGGCCTCTGCAGTAGCTAAGACAGCGCTTCTGCATAGCAAGCTGCTTTGCTGACGCCCTGTAAATATTGTTCATTTCAGGGTTCATAGGGTGCTTGAGAAGTCCTTGAATTTCGAAAAAAAAATTCCAGGCCCTTGAAAGTCCTTGAATTTGAATGTTCCATATTTTGAAATTTTTGCATATTAATATTTTCAAGAAAGCATTCTTGTAAAATTTGGCATTTCACCACTACTTGGTTATAGTTCACTTGCTTACTTAACAAAATTTCCCAAGTGCTGCCACTGTGTATTAGATATTATTTGTTTCTTTACATTTTGTTAAATTTTGCTTTTTGATGTAGTGTGAGTATGATAATTACGTATTTTTATCGATACTTTTGGTACTTGAAAATTGCAATTTTAGGTCCTTGAAAAGTGCTTGAATTTTGTCCTTTGAGTTTGCTATAAACGCTGTCTGTTTTTCACTCAGTTATCCAGTAAAATTGCACAGCTGGAGAGACACAGTGCACAAGTCCATTACTGCTCTGCTAACCACTCTACTGCTAACTGTTACTTACTTAATCACTGCAGGACGAAGATGCAGCAGCGGTGGACTACAGTCGTATCGAACCATCTGCTGATTCAGCCGCTGCACCCAGAGGTGACATGGTTTTATTCAGGGATTTGGTGTCAACGTGCACTGATATTTGTTGATTGTTATCATTACTGCTACTGGGTGAGATCAAGAGTTTTGCTGCTGAGACTTTGCTTTAAGGCCAAAGTATTAGACCAAAGTTTGGAAACTTGACCTCACCAAATGTAACAAAGAATTTTGACAGAGGAGATGTTAAGATTACTACTAACGCACATAATATTGACAAGGTGACATCTTCGAATAGTCTGAATGTCTGAATAAATGCCATGTCCTGAATACAGATAACTTATACTAATAGAAGCCAGGTTCTGGATATAAGCCATGTTCCAGATACAGGCTGGTATGACTAGGATATCAGTGTATGCAATACATAAGAGACGAGAATTTTCTGATTTTTTTTGGAAAATCACGCAAAGCACTGATGGGCCTTGCTTGAGGTGAGATGTAAATTGTACTTCTTGAAGCCGGGTGGCGGATAAATGCAAGATCCCGGATATAGGTCGGGAGTCAAAACAACTTGCACTAATATTCATAGTTGTACGGTAATTAAAGGGGAAATAAATTTTGAAAACAACATGGCCTAAAATTAAAGTAAATAATTGCTAAACTTTTAAAAGTGGCACTAATGAAGGTGGTAAAAGATTTCAGATGAAACCAATGTTTGAAGGTAAAAAGTAATAGTCGCCATTTTGTATTGTGTGAACCATAAAGTACCAGGCATTAAGATGTAAACAAAATTTGTATTTTTTTAAGCCAAGGTACAGTGACGGTAATAAAGTTAACGCTGAGACGCTGGCATGCTGATGTGTGTGGTGCCCAGAGCGAGTGGATGATATAAAGGGTTCAGTCAAGATACCAAACATCAGCTGGAGGATGATCATATACACTCTGAGCACACTGATCGGCGTTGTGCTGTGTGTTGCCGTTGGCTACATTGTTTACACCAAGACGCTGCAACCACAGCGCAAACGATTCTACTGAAAACATTTCTGGCCAGTGAACCACTACACTCAGTGCAGTTTCAGGACGTTTTGCTCCTAGGACGTTTTGCCACGGAGACATTTCACCATCAAGACATTTCGCCCACTAAAAACTATGGACGCTTTACCCCTGGGGGCTTGGATGTTTCACTCCTGCTTTGGATGCTCAACGTTTTATTAGTTGTAACAATCACATAAAATTGTTTCTTGAAACGTCCAGGCAAGGGCCAAAACGTGTGGGGTTGGGCAGTATCTGGGGCGAGATGTCCGAGCTAGAGGTGGAAAATGCCGGGGCAGAATGCCAAAGTGGTGAAATGTTTGTAATTCCTCAATGGCCAATAGGAATAGACTGTCTTTTCTATGATCTGATTGGTCATTTTTGGCAAGGTTTACATTAAGGCCAGTCATATGTCAAGGCTGTCGTCGGTGACTGGCTTGTCATGGCAGACCATGCTGCTTCAAGAGCTCTGTGCGGTTACTTTGTTTACTGCAGCAACTCTTTTGTTGACTGACGTCATCACCCACACAATCTTTTGAGCTCTACCAGTACCGTGAGTGCCTTCTACCATTCTTCTGACACCACATTTTTCCAAGTTTTCTCCAAGGTCAAGGAGCTGCTGCACTTGTAGTCAGTTGTGCACGTCAAGTGGTTGTATAAACCTTTGCCTGTCAAAAATGATTGATTATGTCACCCCAAAAAGCAGTTTATTCTGCCCTATTGCTCTGAGTTTTTGGACTAAGTTCCTTCGTCCCTCCCCTTTCTGTTGTTCTGCATTTCCCCCATTCTTTTCTCAAGACCCTCCCTTAGGTTGAACTCCCTCCCCTGGGTTGAACTGTGTAGTATGGAACCTGCAGAGGATTCTATTCATGGTGTCTGCAGCAAAGCCATTGATTTTGGGACTTTCTGGACCTGTACTCCTGCGGCTGCTGGGTAGGAGTTGTATGCATTTTTCTGTCCAGAGCATTTCTCATTTCTATATGCGAGTATAGGACATAGGCTTCAAAAAATTTGGGTTCTCGTTCGAAATCTTTATAGATTTTGTCCATGGGGCCCCCAGTTTGCCTATAAGCATGAAGCCATACCGATCATATTGGAGTCATTTTTAAACGTTTTGGACACAAATGTTTTTGTACATGGAGTTTTTTTGGGGGCTAAGAAACACATTTAAAACAATATTTAGTGGATTGAAGAACTCTGTTTTTTGTTTCGCGCATCTCGTGAGCAATAGCGGTGTACATTTTTGTGAGCTGATGAAATCGGGCGTTTTGTGTCGAAGGAAATTTCAGTTGCTTTGATGTGGTGTGATGGAACGCTGTCTTTACATAATTGGATTTTTAACTCATCTTACGTCATTAAGCGGCATTCGGTGGTGTCATTAGTGAGGTCATTGAAATTTATAAGTAAGTAAGAACACATATTGGTCTACAAATGCGCGAAAGAAAATTTATCTCGATAAAGTATACGCGCCCTTATAGGTACGCAAAGTTTGGGACGTTTTTGCGCCACCCGGTATATCATCAGGCCAAGGCCACCAGAATTTGCCTCCAGCACGTAATGTTAGCCTGGCTCTATTTACATACTCGATTCTTTGCCTTTTTCGTTTTGGCATCCTAGATCCACTACACTTTGGTTATGATCTGGAGAATGACTCCTATGTTGCACTGTCATGCTGCAAGACTCTGAATCAGCAGTGGACAGTGACATCATGACATCATGACATCATGACACGTAACCGTGGCAAGTGTGCAGCTCAATCCACTTGTCCATGCCACATGGAGAAGGTTGGCTTTTGCAAGTGCATAAAATTCCAATCCATTCAATTGAAATATGTTATCTGTATGATACTGTATGTGCACTGAATACTAAATGTGTTAATCCAATGGACCAAATCTGTGTTTTATTTATAGCCAAATCGTATGGTCAAAAGTACGAATTTAGGACATGATTTGGCCTTACCGGAAGCAATTTAGTAGTGCTATCACGTAAACAGAGTTCTTCAGTCCACTAAATATTGTTTTAAATGTGTTTCTTAGCCGCCCCAAAAAACTCCATGTACAAAATTTATATTGTCCCAATTGTTCGAGAAATGACTGCAATATGATTGGTATGGCTTCGCGCCCATGGGCAAATTTGGAGGCCCCATGCACAAAATCTATAAAGATTTCAAGCAAGAACCCAGATTTTTTTGAAGCCTATGACCTATACTCACATATAACAAGAAATTTGAGCTATTGCTCACGAGACGTGCAAAAGTCTATAGCAGTTCCTGTTCGCAAACTGTCAGTCTATCTCCAGCCATTTCGTCGCAGTTCATTCTTGGAGTGTGTGCTGCAGCCGAAGATCGCAAAAATCAATAAAAAAACCTTATTTTGGAAGTTCAGGGTCTTTCAAGTTTCAAAGTCATTGATGGTGAAACGACTGAAAAGCTGGTCACTATTGCTTGTTGTCAGTGGTGGATCCAGTAACTGGGAATAGGGGGCGGAAGGGTAGGAGTGAAAATTTGGCATCCGGTCGATGGGGGGGCACCTGCCCCCCCTTGAATCCGCCACTGCTTGATGTGATAAGCAGCGTGCCCATGCCTATCTGCAACCGTTTTCACGAAAGACTGACCAACAATGGTAAAATAACGACTTGCGGGGGTACCGCTCTTTGATGCCCTTGTACGCAGGTTTCCTTGAACCTAGAAAATCGAGACTTGGACCGTTGAAATCTACGTTAAATGCTGAAATTTCTTACGCAGCTTTTCCGTATCCATCTCTTGATTTTGACGCAATTTGCTCTTGAAATGTGTCTCGCAGCCTAAAATCGAAAAAATATTCATAAAAACCCCTATTTTGGCGTTCAAGGTCATCCAAGGTCATTGAATTCCGTGGCAGTCGAGAGCCAATGTACAACCTTCTATTAGTGATTAATAGTAGCCTAGGCCCTATCTCGCACCATTATTGAGATACAGCGACTTACTGGCTAAAAATCACTAATTTTTCCAACCCCCCTCTCATTTAGCGCCCTCATTCGGGGTGACCCCCTTTGAATTTATGGAAAAGCTTTATAGTTCCTGAAACTAGAGTTTTCCAGGTAGCCGAAGGTGAAGATTTGGTGATCCTAGTTTGCACCGTTTTTGAGTGATCCACCCATGTGAGACGGACGGACAGAGAGATGGAATTGCGATGGCTAAGACGCGCAAAGCAGTAGCAGCTTTCGCATGTAAGAATTTGAAATGCTCTGGACATAAAACTGCATGTAAAACTCCTCCCAGCCCCTAGAGTACTGGAAAACACATTTGGAAGCAAACTGAATTATATACACAGATATGTTGAGAAATGTTCTTTACGCGCAATATCAGAATGCTTCGTGCGTCACACCCTGGCACTGTATCAAAACGGCGACACCTAGAATGATGAAATTTTTACTGGGGGCTGCCCCAAAGACTAGATACTTGTGACAAAATTTCTTGCCCCTGAGTGCGGAGGTTCCCCTCTAACGAGGGCATCATAGGTCAAAAAAGAGTACCCCCTAAAGAAACGTTATTTTGTCACTATTGGCTCGTTTAGTGTGAAAACGGTTGCAGATACATGTAGGTACAGACATGCTGCTTATCATAACAAGCACTGGTGACAGGCTTTTTAGCTTTATCAACATTGATGACTTCAAACAACCTTGAACTCCCCAAAAAAGGTTTTAGTGAATTTTTCGCAATGTTTGGCTGCAGCACACATTTTGACAGTGAATTGCAACGAAATGCCTGAAGATAGACCAAGACAACCTACATAAGCAAGTTTTAGCATTAAACGCAGATTTTAGCAGTCCAAGTGCCGACCTCCAAGGTTCAAGGAGGCCTGAGCACGCAAATGTCAAAGAGGGTAAAAAGTGGTTATTTTTTTGCTGATATTGGCTCGTCTAGCATGAAAACAGTTGCACACAGGCACAGACTCGTTGTTGTTGTTATTGTAGCCCACAGCTCCCCTCCTTTCATCAGTTCTCGAGCTTGAGAAAATCCGCCACCGCGTCTGGATTGTCCCATAGGTCTTAAGTTGTCAGTTGTGTCGGGTAGGCAGGGCACTGGAACAAATGTTCAACCGAGTGTGGTGCCACTCCACATTCCAGGCAAACATCTATCACGCCTGCAGTGATGCGGGCCTTGTAAGAGTTGCGGAGCCGGCAGTGACCCGAACGTAACTGAGCAAGAGATGTGCGGATGGATATAGAAAGGTAGCATTCGAATGATGATAATTCAGGCGGAGTAGTTCCAAGGACTCTGTTTGTTTGTGAAGATTGCGTAAAGTAGAACGGTATTGCTGAACTTCAGAGATGCCGTCATCACAGAGTGGTTCAACGTCCCTGTCAAATTTACTTAGTTTGCCCCTCATATTTCTAGCTGGGCCAGGCTGAGATGTTCAATGGTGGCTGGGATGGTGTGACTGATAACAGGATAAGTAATATTGTTTAGCCAGTAATTCAGAATGTGATTTGACTGGAAGCATCTTAGTCTCCTGGTGTAAGTGGTCTGAATGTGCCATGTTGTGACGACCTGTTGCGATTCGCAAAGCCTCATTCTGTACTGTCTGAAGATACTTCCGTGAAGACTCGTTAATTACTGGTGCCTAAATTGGTGTGGCATAGTCGATCACAGATCTGCCTATAGCTTGATATGTGAGAATAATGGTCTCCTTCTGCTGTCCCCATGTTGTACCTGTTAAAGGCTTTAAGGATGTTGTTTCGAGCTCTAACCTTAACCGCCTGATTCCGACAGTGAGCGGCAAAAGTATACATCGTATCATGGGTCACATCAAGGATTCTCGGTTGTTCCTCAAGGGGAACAATTGTACTGTTGATCAAAATCTGTGGATGTTCCCTTGATTGGCTTGGTTGAGACGATGAGATCCCATAGGCAGAGACATCCTGCATATCATAACAAGCACTAGTGACGAGCTTTTAAGGGGTGTCAACATCGATGTCCTTGAATGACCTTAACCTTTTTTAGTGAATTTTTTTCGCGATTTCAGGCTGCGACGTACATCAGAGAGTGACTTGCGCCAAAATGGTTGGAGACAGACCTGGACAACCCGCGTATGAATTTTTTTTACCATAGAACATACTGTACAATCTAAGTTTTGATGTCTTAAATTCAAGTCTCCCGTACGGAGGCCTGAAGTTTAAGTACTGTTTCAAGACACATTATTTTTTATTGCTATACGTTGATCGCCAAGCTGGCAGGACTGCTGCTATCGTGCGTCACGTGAGCTTTGCTCAAATTACTTGTGGATGACTGTTATTCTGTGTAGGTGATTTAGGTCTTCCATTATACCAACTTCTTGTGAATGGCTAAAACAGCAGCATTGTAATACGGGGAGGGGCTGAGGGGCAACTGCTTGCCCCATTTATGTTAGCCTGCCAGAAAATTCCTTCTTGTTGGATGATTTTCCTCGAAAAATACAATATATTGGGGCTGAAAATTCCCAATCTTGAGGGAATTTAGGCACATAATTAAAATTTTGAGCACTCATAATCTTCTGTCGGAAATTTGCATCTGTCAGAAAATTGCAACTTTTTGCCCCCTCTCGTCCCCATTTATGGACTCACGACTCGACACTGCTGGCTAAAAAGTTCCTGCCTACTTTTGTGATGGAGTATTTCTACCCAAGTTTATACGGAGAATTAACATACCCCTGGATGGACTACTGAGTGTGTAAGCACATTCGTCGGGAATAAGTAACAATGGGAATTGGGAATATGCTCGTCGGTATGTTATGCAAACATTCCATTTTTAAAACATTCCTGCCAAAATAGGCAGTGGACCAGTAAATGAATAAGTGAAACTGTTGTGAGAAAACACGGTTCTAAATTGTGAATTGTGGGACTAACTTTTTAACTTTTGGTTAGGGGCTTAGGGATCTAAACCCCCACTGAGAATATTCCATGGAACAAAAAAATTCTACTGCATAGTAGAGCATTCAAGCTCTGTCTCTGTCTTGCTACATAAAGTATACTGTGAAACTTGATTTTCAACCCACAAAAAATGGACCAAAATGTGCTTGGCAGTCACAGTCTGCCTAGACCTACAAGAAATTTGAGCTAATGCTCACGGGACGCGCGAAAGCCTATAGTAGTTCCTACCCGCAGCAGTCACCCATCGCAGTACTAACCGGGCCTGGCGTAGAGTAACTTCATTTCAGTCGAAACGCCTTACCAACTACGCCACGCCACCAACGCCAGTACCGTGGCGCCACCTTGTGAATGATATAGACTTGTCCAGGCCGAAAGCACCAAAAAAAATCCATAAAACCTCCTATTTTGGCGTTCAAGGTCATTAAATTTGGCACCAATCGAAAACCAGTATACGATTTCCTATTAGTGATCCTATTAGTGATTAATAGTAACCTAGGCCTTATCTCGCACCGTTACTGAGATGCAGCGAGTTATTGGCCAAAAATCGCAAATTTTGCCTACCTTCTCTTATTTAGCGCCCTCGTTCGGGGTGACCCCTTTCGAATTTATGAAAAAGCTTTACAGTTCCTGAAACTAGTCTTCTGGGCAGCCGACGGTAAAAATTTATTGATCCTAGCTTGGACCGTTTTTGCCTGATCCACCCGTATGATGGACGGACAGACGGACAGAATTGCGATGGCTAAGACATGCTGAAAGCAGTAGATGCTTTCACGAGAATAAAGTAAAGGTGACAGTTTGAACCCCTTGGTGCTCCCAATTTGCAATTGATGCATATGTTACAGATCTGCTGTATAGCACAAATCTGTGGATGGGAAGATTTAAAATAATAAAACCCAAAAATATTGACAGTGGCGTTGTGACAAGCGGAGAAAGGGGGTGGGGGGCAATTGCCCAGCTGAATTTTAGCCCGTCAGATTGTGATTTTCTTCTCTCAAAACAGTTTCTTCTTCAAAACTACAAAATTTTGGGCTGCAAATGCCCCATTTTGGGGGAATTTATAGTAAAATTCAAGTTCAAGCTGTTGGCAATTTACAGCTGTGGCGGGAAAACTGTCGGAAAAACTTTCTGCCTCAACTTTTGCAACCCGCAACATCAGTGATTATTTATCATCACTGTTCATCAAATGGATGAATTTATAGTAATTTCTGCAATCCCCCATCTCCCATCACAGTTTTTTGCATCCGGATGTACATATCTAATTACATTAATAATAATAATAATAATACAAGAATTTATAAGGCGTGCGGTCAGCAAGCTGAATTTGATTTGCCAACGTTAAGCTTATTTGAATATAAGGAATGGGATGTATAAAATGGGATATGTACATTGGTGTAATATGTTACCCAGTTATTGGCAGTATGTAGTACCGGGTGGCGCAAAAAACATCCTGAACATTTGCATGCATTATTCACCCGAGCAGTCGAAATGAATTAGTGCAAAAGCATATATGTAATGACCAAACATCTTTGAATATGCGTAGGAATTTTCGCCTAAAACACTTCTGTATTAGCCGTGATACAAACAAAATAGCGTCACACGCCATAAAGCAATTTTTGCAAGCGGTTCATTATTTGCGTTGCCGCTTGTACACAGGCTACGCCAAAACATCACAATAGGCTGAATCATCAGTGAACTAATTAGCAGAAAATGTGCTGAATAGGTTCTCCATTCTCCTTTGCTACTGCTGATAGACGCTTTTTCCAATGCTATATGGCTTTTCTGATTCTCATCTGATGTCGACATCGTGCCATTTTTCTCTGATAACAATCTGAAGATCTTTGAGGTTTGAAAAAAGGTTTACGCCTTCCTTCATAGACAAGTTCTTGGAAAGTATCTTAATAAACTGAATAATGAGTGGGAATTCAAATCTGTTGAATGCAGTGTATGTTTTTGTGAGCTGATGAAATCGGGCGTTTTGTATCGAAGGAAATTTGAGTTGCTTTGATGCAGTGTGATGGAATGCTATCTTTACATAATTGGATTTTTAACTTGTCTTGCGTCATTAAGCGGCATTCAGTGCTGACATTTTAGTGAGGTCATTGAAACTTATAAGTAAGTAAGAATAGGCCTATACACTAGTATACAAATGTGCGAAAGGAAATTTATCTTCATAAAGTATATGCGAGTTACGCAAATTTCGGGACGTTTTTTAGCGCCATCAGGTATATTATTACAAGTATAATGTGCTTTTTGTACTTTATACTCAGCTTCAGTTTCTCTGATTGCATTTGTTTGTGAACTGACTGACACATAGTTTTAGCAACATAACATGCCTTGTTGTAAAGACATCTTATAATAATAAACTTCTTCGCAACATGTTTTGTGCAATGTCATGTTTTGTCAGGCTGGATCCACCTGCGGTGTACCATTGGCAGATTGCAACCAAAAAAACAAATTTGACTTCATGTCACTTCAGTCACTGTTCCGTTGTTGTCTCATATCTGTATCAGTCACCGTGTGCATTTTTTATCCTATGAAAATGTCCAACCTTAGCTTCTGGAAATCTACCAAGTCCAGCTTAGTGGCATTTGGCTGAAAAACTTTGTGCATCGCTGCTGGACACCTTTACTTATTACACATGTAGCAGAATAATTACAACAGCAGTAGCATTAACACTGATAACATTAATGCAATACATTGTAATAAAACATTTCACAGGAGTGGAGGTCAAGTGTTATCATTTTGACTGCCCTAAGTATTTAATGACAGTTGTAAAAAAGATGCTGTAAAACTTTTACTGTAAAACATTTAACGCAGATACATTAGTCATCTTAACTTCACTTTTTCATCAATTTTGGCACGTATTTTATTTACACTGCTGTTACTGTCAACATTATTGGTTGTAAAATGTGATAAGTGTGTGAACTGTGTGCCTTAACATGACTATGGCCAAATGTTGAGGTAGCTGTCTCAATGGTTCTGCCACATCTCTCTCTCTCTCTCTGTATGAAGCTAACGAGTTTTCTAATGGACGTCATGCATTACAACAGTGCACGGTAACAACATGGCATGTTGGAATATAGTTTGTTGATCCATCAACAGCAACAAATACGTTAAACAACACAATGGCATTACACTGAAATACACAAATCACTGCTCAATAGAAATGTTAATCAAGCATAAAAGGACACACATTCATAAGCCATTGTTTGATGTGTCAAACCAAACTTCTCTTGCAGTGGAGTCGTGCTGCAGGCAGAATGGCAGTTGCTCTCACTAAAAATTTTGCTGTGGGAAAATTGTAGGAATATCTTCTCATCCAAAAATGCAAAGTTTGAGGCTTAGAAATCCCCACCTTGGGGAACTTTAGGACAAAATTGAAATTTTAAGCATCCATAATAATGATAACATCCTGTCTGAAATTTCCACCTACGTTGGAAAATTGCAATTTCCTGCACCGCCTACTTTTAACCCACAATGCTAGAGATGCACTGATTTACAAAATTAAAATGTGGAACAACGTCAGGCTGTTCACAACCGTAAAATATCTCTTGAAATATTAATCAGTTACATTCCTGTCATCTGTTGGTGTAAATGACACTGATGTCTTGCTGATGGTAAGGATATACAAACAGCAAAAGTAGTGGTGCCATAATAAGTCTCACATACTTCTCGGAACCAGACTAAACCCTGTATCCATAAAAAGTGTGGAAATAACAGGCCCAAATCTAAACAAAACCATGTTGTGCACAACTGTTCTTATGAACGTTAACAATGCCTCGGACCTACAAAATAGTGTCCATTTCAGCGTACTGTTTTTGCAATGTAGTGAATAAGGGGGGATGGAAACTTTTATCTCATGACATAACGTGTAATATCGCACAACTCATAAAAAAATTGACACACTGAATAGTACGCAGGAGAACAAAAGTAAGATACCTCAGCATAACAGACTAGATGCAGACAGTTTCTTTCCAATAAAAACTTTGGAAAAAAAAACAAAAAACTGCACCAATACTTTTGAGTCAAATAAAAAATGTTTAGTTTAGGGATGGAGGTTTTCAGGAATGGACAGAAAGCAGAAACACAGGAATTTTTTTAGGCCTTAGTGTGCAGAATCGACATAATAACAGTCGTTGTACAATTAAACAAACTATGCTGACCCATATGGCATATTTGGCTGTCCACCACTTTTACACCACCTAACCGAGTGCAGAACCCAATGTGCCTTTTGGCAGGCTATTGATCGTCCCATGACCTACTGACCTTAATCTTTGATCTTTTGAGTTGAAAACTGTAACGCTGATTACTCATGCCTTGGGCGTGTTCACGTCAGTTTTGGTTTTTGTGCCACACTGCACCATTTTGTATTTTTTTTTGTATTTCTTTAGTTAGGAACCCACACAGACAGAAAGGCAAGAGCCATCAAGATGGCTAAAAAAACTGATGCCAGTCCAAAGCAATTCAATATTCTTTGGCTTGTAAGGAAAACAGCCAGTGTTGAAACAATGAATATAAATCAATCTTTAGCGTGAATGACGAATGACGTAGCTGGGACTTGAGTGTAAGTCATCTTAGGACAGCAGCAAATGACAGTAAGTAACTAGTGTATATTCCACACCACAGAGCTGTGGTTGGTTACACAACTCTCTCCTTGTTCTGTTTACTCTAAGTCATCATCAGGCATGCCTCGTTCAGGCATACTGGCTGAGATACGCTGTAACAAACCAAGCACAACCCAACATTAGCCAACAAACTGGTCAAAACAGGCTTTCAATATCCACATAAACCAAGACAAAACAACAGAGACAGGACTGAGACACCCAAAGACATACCCAAAAACAAGCGATTTTCACTGGGTAAACCTCCCTAAAACCCCATCCCAAACAATCAAATTTTAGTTTCGTGTTCCACTACTAATGAGGCATAGATAGGCTTAATATTATCACGCATCTCACCTGTCCAGCAACAGGTAGCTTCATAAGCAACATCTGAAACACCTGCGGAGGCAGCGTCTGCTGTAAGACCTGCAACAGCTGCTGAGGCTGACCACAGACTGCCACAGCATTGCTCAAATGATCTACACCTGTCTCTATGTCACCTGTACATGCAGCATAGAACAGCTAACACTCAGCACAGAATAGCTAACACCTGTGGAAGCAGTGTCTGCTTTAAGGGCGCGTTGCACCAACGTCATTCAACTTTGAACTCGGGTCAAATCTGAATTTGAACCTAGTTCAGCCGTAAATTGTGTTGCACCACAGCGGTTAATTCTGAACTGCCATCTGACCACCAATCAAATTTTGATCTTGGTTCAGCTCGTGGTTACACATGCGCACTAGGCAATAAATATTCTCCGGGATACTATTGCTGCAAAAAATTGTCCGATTCAAATCTTGTCCTGTCCAAAAAACTTCCTTGTATCGAATTATAAGACTTTTAATGCAATTATACTGATGATCCGGATATGTTAGATTTCTGCTATATTCATTTTACATTCTTTCTGTACTGGATAAATTGGCAAATAGGTGAATAAATCGCATTTTTCGGTGGCGATGTCTCACTGCTACAGAAAACATACGATCGAACCCCTAACCACAACAACAAAAACTCATTTGTATCGATTTATAAGGCATCAAGTTCAATTATACTTGTGGTCTAGATATGTTACATTTGTGCTATATCTGTTTTCTGTGGTCTTTTTGCTGGATAAATTAATTAATGGATAAACAAACAGCATTCTACAGTGCCGATGCACCGTTGCTATGCTGTAGCTACGGCAAACGTTATATCTTGACAACGGACATAGAATGACTAACGAATATCTACTGGAACACAAAATGCGTATCCTCGGAACTTTATCAATGCAACGTTGATGCGAAAATTGTGTAGCAACTTCAAGGAAACTTAAAATTTGAACAAATTACGGCCAATCTGTACTGGAATGTTTCGTAAGCACTGCGTGTGACTGTGACGTCACTGCAGTTGGCCAGTAGGCCGAGCGTGGTTGACCAATCAGCGTCGTCCATGGTATAACCATGGCCGTTCAACTGAACGTGATCAGTTGATCCGGATTCAACTTAGTGCAACGTAATTCAGCGTGATCTTGGTTCAACTTTTGATCTAGGTTCAGTTGAACCGAGATCATGAACGACGTTGGTGCAACGCACCCTAAGACATGCACTAGTAAAAAGTACAGCTGTCACAATTGACGCGTTAATTAACGCGTTAGTGCGTTAATAAATTAATGTGCGTTAAAAAAATTAGCGTGTATTAGCACATAAGAAATAATTATAACAATAATGACCAAAAATACATTGGTTCAGTGCAGAAGCAACAAGAAGCCTTCCACCTACCTACATGGCACTTACTTGTTTTGAAATTCTACTGAAAGCCCACTCTTGCATTACTAGATGTTGTATGCAGTTGCAAGAAATTATATTTGCAAAAAATCATGCAAAGCCAGTATGCAAGCCATAATTCATGTGTAATTTTAGGAGGTTCCCTCCAGCTGTCAACTAGTTAACACGTTGTCAGTAATCATGTCTACTGATTGAACTAGTCACAAATCACAAGACAAGTGTGTGTCAAACCTGCAGCAAGAAGCTCTTCGCCGAGCTGAACTTCCTGCAGGAAGAACCTCTGCATTGACTCAGCATCTTTCAACTCAGGCACCTGACAACCACATCACAGATTTACACATCAGAGACATCTGCGGTGTTATGGGTTATAAATAGAGCTGTCACAGTTGATTAATGCGTTAATGTGTTAATAAATTAACGCGCGTTAATTTTTTAACGCGCGTTAAAAAAATTAACGCATACCCATTCAAATTACTTTGGTATCATCATCTCCGCCAAGGTGAACGTGATGAACATTGGAGGAGATTGAGAAATTGGTCGTTCTGTTCGTGTTTCCGTCGTTCCGCGTACGTAATGATTCATAATAGCAATGATGTCATTGCACTAACAGCACAAGCAGCAATGCTGGCTATTAAGCGGCATTCAAACTACCGCGGAGTCCGCGCGTACTACGCGCGTATTGTGAATGCTAGGTGAAGACGGACACGGAGTGGATCCATGGCGTATCCGCACAGCACTGCGTATCCGCCGCTGATACGTGGCGGTATACTCAGGTTTAAATACAGATATGCGCGTGTCCGCAGTCCGCTCGGCTCGGCGGATCCACCCGAATCCAGTCGATTAAAAAAATTAACGGCTTGACAGCTCTAGTTATAGAACTTAAGAGTGGGAGACTGGAAGTTGCAATTTTCCAGTTCCCGATAAAATGGAAATTTCCATCAGAGGCGATAATGGGTGCCCAAAACTTCAATCAGGGTTCCTACACGTTTTCTGTAGCAAAATTCCCTGACTTTCCTCTAACTTTTCCACTCCAGTCATGGAATGACAATTTTCCCGGTATTATCGAAACAATAACTCTATCGCACAAATGTCATAAATGGTATTAAGTAATGAAATGGTATTAATAGAGCAATATGCAAACAACAGAGGCCCTGGTCGGGGGGCCAGGGGGGCAAAGCCCCCTGAAGCTGAAACAACGACCTAGCTTTTGGATGTTCAATGGAAGCCACAAATTTGCCTGCTTTTTAATAACTTGAAAATGCAAAAAATCACAGTTATCTGCAGTCTGCATGATCCAAGATCATTTTCCCTGACTTTTCAAAAAAAAATATTTTTCCCGTCAACACAAATTCCCTGACATTTTCCAGTTTTCCCTGACCTGTAGGAACCCTGTTGAATCTTGTTCACAAATTTGGACAAACTGGGATGAATAGATTTCCAGCCCCCCAATTTTTTGGAAGGGTGAAAATTATCCATCTAGAAGAATATTTCTGGATAGCCTAAAATTTAGATCCCCCATTGTCATGATGCCACTGACCAGAGCCAGCAAATTAACCATCATCGTAGTTACCCCATCATCGTCAGTAAAAATTTCACTTCAAAACATAAATGTGATAAATCATAAGAACAGCTGTTGGACCTGTACACTGGACTTTGACTGTGCCTTGCTCACTTGCTTTGCTTTCTTCCGTTCTAAACACTCATCACACATGCATACAACTTGAAGTTGGGTCAAGGACAATGAGCAACAAGATTCTTGGATAATGGAAAACATACACTGGAGTGATGAGACTGCACATCTGACAATAAAACATCAGAAATGAACATAAATAATTGATGGTAGCCAAGCTCCATTTGCACTTGACATTATTATTATTATACATGTATGTAAAAAACTTGCCAGTTTACAACTGTGTATAAGGACGATGTAATGATATCAGTCCTCTAAAACAGCAAAAATCATTTGGGTAACCTTAGATGGGGCTATGCATATGGCATCCTTACAAGCTGACTTTAGTTGGTAATAACTAACATAGTCTAAAGCCTTCTTCATTTGATGTTATTTGTCGTATTAGGCCTACTTGCCGGACAGAAAGTAGTTATCGGGCTGTCGGCATTATATAGCACGGAGGCTGATTGTATGCTCTAAGCATCGAAACAGCCACCGACAGAGTGCGACTTCCGATCGTGAAATAGCAGCAAGGTCCTGTCGGCTGGTACCGGCTATTTGGACGCAAATCGAAAGTTCATGTCAATGACGAGGAAGTACTAAGCGGGCTGTTGCCGTTATATAGCACGGAGGCCCATTGTATGCTCTAAGCATCGGAACAGTCGCCAAGAGCGCTTGACATCCGGTGGCAAAATGGCAGCGAGTTCCCTTTGGCCGAGGCCACGCCCCTTTGAGTCCCACAGACGCTGATGGCATCGAACGACGCTACAGCGATGCTAACTTAAGAGACGTGATAAAAATTAGTCTACTATCTCCTCCTGCAAGACACAGCAAGGCTTGTGACCATGGTGGGCGAGTGCTCTGTAAAACTGTACACTTACTCAATCCACTTGACACCACAGACATAAGAACATTTCCCGCAATTTTAATTCCGCAAAATGCACATTCCGCATTCCGCAATCTGCATTATGCAAAGTACACCTGGCCGTCGATCTTGTTTATTTGTGCAACCGTTATTGAAAATTTAAACAGAAAATGGCTGCCCTGAGGTATATTAGCATTGTGTTGCAATTATATATATATATATATGTATATATACAGTGTGTCCCAATAAAAGTGATAACACTAAACTTTTGGCTCTGGTAAGTGCAAACCTGCATCGCATTGCACATAATTAAGCATGCACAGGCGTGGATGTATTTGGATTACTAACACCAAATTTTGTTCAAATCCATCCTACCATTTGACAGATTTACCAGCAGCATTACTTACTTGTTTCCTGTGTGCGCAGCGGCGCACAGCGCTTGCGTCATCCGTGACGTCACTATAGAATTTTAATAAAAATTCTCAGAGTTGAGAAAGGATATGGCGCCAGGAAAATGATGACTGAATTTCCTGGAAAAAACTGGTCGCTTGCTTCCCTCAGTCGCTTGGTGCACCAGATTGATTCGACTGGGTCTGCAGACCGCAAGTCAGGCAGTGGTCGGCCTCGCACTGCTTGTGTTGATATGAACGTTGAAGTCGTGGAAGAAATGGCGATGAGTCAAGAGAATGCACCAGGAAGTCACAGAACTGTACGCCAAATCGCGAGAGAAACTGGCATTTCGAAGTCATCTGTTCATCGCATCATCCACAGTGATCTGAAGTTCAAGTGCTTCAAGAAGGAAAGAGCACAAGATCTGACTGAAACCAATAAGAACAAAC
>Ga0209367_1003063_pt1 | contig 22506 bp, 13 predicted proteins | sample WorMetLIZISLAND2_FD_187412 | JGI IMG/M metagenome (GOLD analysis project Ga0209367, IMG submission 187412) | Marine gutless worms symbiont microbial communities from Max Planck institute for Marine Microbiology, Germany - Olavius geniculatus... ... | reverse complement strand
GTTCAGGGGTTTTTGGTTGGCTGAGGGTCAAAGTTTGCATTTTCCCATATACTTTGAAGGTCGTCCTTACAACACTCACACTACCGTGTGAGTGTGATTAAACTATATCTTGCGTCATTATTTGATATTATCTCATTGCATGATGGTTTCCAATTAACCAACAGAATTTTCAGCTTAGCTTAGCTGTAATATAATTTGCAAACACGCGTTACTCATATAGAAAATGAATCAATGAATTAACTGTTTTTTCGTCATCACGAAGCACAGTATGACAGCGGAATAAATAATACAGTATGCATGTCAAAAAGACATAAAGGATAGACCGCAGACGAAGTTCGCTCTAACGCGGACCGAACTACAAAAAAAAGAAAAACACAAATACCGATACGAGACTGATTCAAATTTTAAAAAGACAATCAAGCTTTAAAAACTCAAACGTGTCCAGTCGTGTTTTGAAAGTTGCAACACTTGTAGACTGAACGGTGCGAGATGGCAACAGTGCATTCCAAATGCTAACAACACCAGGCTAGAGAAACAGTTAGCAGCATCGCGATAAAAGAACAACAATGACTATAACTTTTTAGTTACGATGTCGTTGCACAATAGTGCAGGCACATGACACATCTATAAGCTGGAAAAAAAACGAAAAAAAAATACGAACTTACGGCGAGGCGAGGGTTGGAGCGAACACGAACTGACGGGATTTTCGTCTCGACTATAGCATCAGCCTGCATTCGTCATCGATCAAGTGGACAAAGATCAGCGAGCGACACGACGACACGGTAATTGCGTCACTCCAGTGAATGTCGCTCGTCCATACGTGTGGGAATCCCGTCACCCGTATGTCCGACACGCCAGCACTTCGCTAAATGCTATCGACGGTTCGTCCGGACGGCGCAAGATATGTATGGCGACGGTTATCGACGATTCGATAAGCGTTTTGAAATGATGCGGCGAGACGCGATGAACGACGTGGCTGCTGCAGCTGTTACTGTCGGCGTGTTAGCAGAGAGATGCGCGACCGAGTGACGTCACATCTACGTCAGCCAGTGCCCCAAGTCCGTGCATGATTGCGAGACAGGTCCAGCTGCTGCAGCCAGGCAGTGTGGGCAGCGGCATACGTGAGTTGTTGCTGAAATAACTGATGCAGACGCACGCACGCCCACACGCAGTGCCAGCGAGGTAATTGTCCTCATGATGCTGTCATCTCACGTCAGACTGCAAACAGACAAACACGCAGCGCTTGACTACCGCTTGTCGCTATTCAGCCGTCTTAATAGGCCGCATTACGGCTCTTGTCTGTCCGTCTGTCCCCCGTTCCGTACGGGATTCTAACCGGCGGCGTCGTACGTTAAAAAGTAAGCGGTGCAGACAGCAGAAAGTTGCACCTTTCCGACAGATGCTGCAAATTTCTGTCGGGGAGGGAAGGGGTTTAAAGGTGCTCAAAATTCCAGTTGTCCCCACATTTCTACGAAAATACATTTTCAGCCCCAAATTTTGCTTTTTAAACGAAATTTTTCCGACAAGAAAAAATTTTCCGATAGATGTCCCACAGCCATAACAGACTAGATGCAAACGATATTTTTGAATAAAACTTTGAAAACAAAGAAAAAACTGCAAAAATATGTGAGGATTTAATAACAAATTTTACGGATTCATTAGGGACGGACAGCAAACGGGAACACATCTTTTTTAGGCGGACTCATGCGAAATTTACGGTAATAAAAATAGTCATTTTTATGAAGAACGTAGCCACATTAAATTAAACCCGAAACGTGGGAAATGATCACATCATAATTTTTTTGCTAGTTTTTGAATACCTAAAAAATTATCTAATTTACACGTAATTTGATTTTTTTGCATGTCAACGTGCATAAACCTTAAACAATCCTTAGCTATCTTTTTTTTAAAAAATGGCGGTTTACCATGTTTTAGACTCATCAGAGCTAGATGGTTAGAATCATTCGATTGATGGGCCGCCAGTTAGACTGCGAGCTTAATTCACATCACATCGAAGCGTGATTCGCGTGAAGATCTGCAGTTGCAGCGGCTGCCTGCCACTCACCGTGGGTCTCGTGGGTATTTAGCCAGATATACAAGTGTAATTAACTTCGTTTCCTCGTCGCTCATTGCGTCCGCCGTCCGCATGGCTAGCAATGCGTGGAACCCTTTGTCAGTCATATCAGTTTGCTTAGAACATTGTCAGATGATTCCGCACGTTGTACACTAATTCCCCATCTAGCCGCACGGACGCTGTCGCGCGTCACGCAAGCATCGCTCAAATTACTTGTTAGGCATCCGTAAAGAAATAATAACACGATATCAAAAGTCGCAGCAGGCAGGGCGCGGCACCGCATTCAGTATTATATTCAGTAGGCCTACTTATTACACGGGATACATTCGGTAACAAATCGGCGTAATCACAGTAACGCGATGTCTTTAAAAATTCAGCTCGCGGCGCGTCGATTACAACTGATCAAACGGGATGTTATCTTCGCATCTGTCGCTAATGTGCAGGGTTGATAATTGTCGTTTACCAGCTGCTGAAACCGCATTACTCTTGTTGTCACTTTCTTTGTTGCAGGCCGCCTGATGTCATTCGTGTACATGCATATCCTACATTAAGTTTTATATCAACAATAATGTTTCTCCTGCTTTGGAAACGCATAACAGGCCTACGTGTTTCACAAAATTTCTGGTAAAAAATTCAATTATTTTTCAGCAGTTAAATTTTCGATAAATTAATATACGTTTGACTGCTTTATTGTCGGAAAAAACAAGGTTTAGAAAAGTTATAAAAAATCTGAGATGCGTATTCAGTTCAAACTGGTATTACTAAAATACTCCAACAATGTGTCCAGGTCTTTAAATATGGTGACTGATAAGACATTTGCTTAGATTTAATTTTACTGTTTTTTCACAACAGTCAGTTACGCAGTTTGGACGTATCCACTATAGTATCAAAAATCGCCAGATGATAATAAGAAAAGCATATTTATATATCACAATTTCTTTAATTATCTACTATCCGAACTACGAGATTTTATTCACACTTCATAAAGCTGAAGCTAAAAATACAGCGCATACTGCAAAGTGCGAACGTCACGACTATGAATCAAGCTTAGCATGTGCCATTTGTGGCTATCATTAAGCCGTAGGCCTAATCATAGCAACCAGCCCATTACTCGACTCAGAACAACTCAGCGCAACTCGTTGGTTGAGTTGAGATCGGATTGGGTGGGTCCTCAGGAGAGTGATTATGGCAAGTCGGTCGCTGTTAATATAATCACGGCCAAAGCTAGGTTTTCGCCCAGCGCAACGGACGCAATGCAAGGATAGACGCCTCTTCTATCTTTGCTTTTTTTGTGCCGACCGTCAAACTGTCAGTTTAAAAGTCTGGCTCCTGGCTACGAGGTGTCTGTCTATCTGTTGTCTGTCGTGCGTAACGGAGGTATTGTGGCTAAACAGCAGGTTTTACCGGAGACCTTTTCACACAAATAATAATAGTTGTGTGTCAAGGCTCTTTGCGTGCCAAAATTTGGGCGATGCAGTGCAAGGCGATTTTCAAATTTAGGAAAGAGATAAGAAAAATGTGTGTTTTTCAACTGAAAACTGGCCATATCTCAGAAACGGTGATAGATAGGGCCGAATCACTAACAAAAAGGCGCATAAGCTTTTTACCATTACACGAACGGAAAATCATTGGCCTTGGATGACCTTGAAAGGTCATTACGTACTCTGCTACGTCAATCGTGCGGTATAGTAAATCACATTTAATGGACTTCCGACACCCGGTCGGCCCTCCCTAGCGACAGCTGGGCGTTTTGTTTTTTGATGCTGCTACGACGCTTGAGTCATCTGCGTGCGTTCGTTTTTTGCGTACTTTCTTACGTTCGTTACGTTGGACGGAAACCACGATTTACAGTCACGCAAAAAATGCAAACATATTCACCAGGTGACGTTATGTTCTCATCCGTTTCATAAGCGCGTTTACAAAAGTATTGAGAAAACACTAATTTCGTTAACTCTGAAAAAAAAATTCATGCATTACATCAAACCTAACGTAAACTTAGGCTTACAAGTTCAGCTTGTCGAGCACACAACGCGAATTACTTACAATCGCAACGTTGTTAACCAGACTCAGAATGCTGAGAATACAAAATGCAATTAAGTCTAGTAAACGGGTATCATATGTAATATGTAAGCAAAATTTGTATTAAAATATTACGCAGTTTAAATTAAAACAAAAACATTTATAAGCTGGCTTTATTAATTTTAAATTATATTAATTTAAAATTAATGAAGTTTGCTTATAAGCCGAAATAAATAAGCAGAAAACAGTATACTGGAACTACTTTTGCGGACAGGGTGCAACGCAAAGTGTAAGAAACCATTTCTCCCTGGCAATCCCCAGATCTAATTTGAATCACTTTGTAGCAACGCAGCATAAAAAGCAAAAAAAAAGCTATCGCACAAAAGGCCAATATTTATTACAGCGGGCATTATGTTAAGTGTAAAATGAGTCTGTGTGCAATAAAGCACACTGATTATGTTCACGTAACGTACAGCTTCGTTGTCGCTAAAAAGTTGACGTTACTCGGTAATGAAGAAAATATTAGTATACAAAATAATGGTACCCGAACAAGACAAGTACCCATAGGCCTATCGAAAATCGGGCCCGTCGAGAGCCACAGCGGGGTTCGGAGAAACATTCTCGTGCCCCTTCGGACAACCTTTCGGGGCCTCTCTGGTGAAAAATGTTGGAATATTTTTAAATGGTGCATTCTGGTGTACTTTATATTTTTGAGCGACGTCAGGCTTCCAAACGTCGCGGGGCCCGGAGTAACTTATCCCCTACCCCCCTCTCGACGGGCCTGCTGAGAATCGGAGCCAAAGCCGCAAAAGCGGAGCCGCAAAATGCTGGGGTCCAGACCTGCAGCTAAGAGACCTAAGAGAATTGCGCAACGAATTTGTCTGTTTCGCATTTTTCGTGCATCAGCCGTTGCAAAAGTGTATATAATTCATTTTATGTCGACCAGTTGCACAAACTGCTGTTGTACTTCATTTAGAAGTCGACAGCTGCTGCAGCAATTATTATCAATTCCGGCAATGCTATTGGTACTAATGTGAGTTATAGAAATAGCTGTTCCTCTGCAAATTCAATTAGGCCTACAGCAGATACGTTTCTGCTTTTGCAATGAAGAAAATGAGGCAATGAGAAAAAAATCGACGCCGTCAAATAATGAGGCCTATCCAGCAGAACCATTTCGTAGGTCTACACATGGGTATAGTCTTGAATGATGAAATGCTGAAATGTGATCGTTTTTTAAACAATACCATAATTGTATATTGCAGGCCTCTACAACAAACCACGCTGACATTCTGTATAAAGTGCGTGCAGGTCACAACGCTTAATTAGGTCTGCAGGCTAGATCAACGCCGCCAAGCAAATGAGTTCAAGAAACAAAGGACTAGTAAACGCGAGTTTATGTGCGGCAAAAGTAATCCAATGCCGTCAGTAACAGATGGCTGAAGAAATCACGCAATCTGACCATGCTCTTCCCTCCCTTCGGTGGCCAATACGGTCACAGTTCTGTTTGAAACATGCAAGATATGAACGTGATAAAAAAATATTCATGAAACAAATATTTACGGTTTTAGCTTTGCCTTTGGACTCCGTTGGGGGATACGCCCGCAGAATCCCATTATAGGCCATATAATAATAAATAACACCAGCCCAGCTGTCGCTAAGATAGCCGACCGTATTGGTTGTCAGTGACCTTCAAGGTCATCCAATGGCGATGATTTTATCTTATCTGAAAAAGCGTATGTGATTTCCTATTAGTGATTAACAGCAACTTTGGCCATATCTCGCACCGTTTAGCCACAATATCGACCTTCAAAGTCATTCAAGATCAGTGATTTTCGTGTAATCTAAAAGGGCGATAGTAACTTTAGTTCTACCACTCACCATTTCCGAGATACAGCCACTTATAGCCTGAAAGTTTCCATTGAAAATTGCAGCCAAACCGCTGCAGATAGAGACATGTTACTATTGACAGCGTATAGGAAGTCGCCAACGCCCTATCCGATGGTACCATCGCTGACCCTCTACGACTTACCGTTAACCGTTTAGCCACAATACTGCACGATTGTCATACCATAGTGCGTTATGACCTTTTGAGGTCATCCAAGGTCAGTGATTTTTATGTCATTTTGAGAACCAATATTCGACTTCCTATTTACAGTTGACAAAGCAGTTTAGACTGTCGTCTGTAGATCATCGATTAAATTACACACATTAAAGCAATGCACCTGAAGGGTCGTTGCTTAATTTGCTAACCCCCACCTCAACTGCACCTTCTTGAGACTTCGGATCTCTTCTTTCAAGACCTACCACAACAATGTTGTCCTTGCGCACTGCATCGCATCGGCTGAAGCTACGCCACTAGTGTATGTCTTACTGACGGTCGAGACGGCGAGATTAGCACTCGTATTAGGCTATTAAGCCTAATTAGGTGTAGCCTACTTAATTGGTCCAGACGGCAACGTTAAAGTGTCACGATCGACGTCACTTTTCATTCCATTTCTCAGCGGCACTGGCAGACAAAGTGCCGTCTCTGCGAATTAAGGTTTTTAATATTGGCAGCAAAAAAATCCGGGAACAAGTGAGTTAATTTGCTCAAGAATGGGTTAAACTCCCACAAACTTTTTGACACGCTACAGCCATGTTCTAGGCGTCTATGGCGTTTATGACAAGGGTTGTCGTCCGTCTGTCTGTATGTCACGGATGTACTGCAGCTAAACGGTGCGAGATAGGGCCAAGATTGTCATTGAACAGTAATAGAAAGTCGCATACCCTTTTTTAGATGAAATGAAAATAATCGACCTTGGATGACCTTGAAGGTCAGTACTGCAACATGAACTGTTTTCCATAACACGTCTCGTGGTGCCGACATCATTTTACCCACGTCTCGCGCACGTCCGACGTAAGTCGGTATACGCCTCACGTATTCACGTGTAGTGTTTACGCGCAACAGCAGCTACTGCTGTAGCGCGTCTTAGCCATCGCAATTCTGTCTGTCTGCCTGTCTGTCTATCCGTCCGTCCGTCACACGGGTGGATCAGTCAAAAACGGTGCAAGCTAGAATCACCAAATCTTCGCCGTCGGCTGCCTGGAAGACTCTACACCGTGTCCAGAAAAAAAGAGTCTACAGTTTTTCCTAAATAACTTTTACAAATTAAAACATATTTTTACAATTTTTGGCACACGTTATTCCAATGTTACGTCTTACTAAATACATCGAAAACTAACCTTTAAAATGTATTTATCATAAAGTATTGCGAATGTAATTATGACCATCATTGAAAATCCTGTTTTGCGGAAGGTGCCGTATAAATATGCCTCAGCAGTACGAAAAACAGAACAATTGTCGAAGAACAATTGCAACGAAAAAACACGATAAATTGTAAACATAGACAAAATTATTTTTGCCAAAAACTTTTTAATGCCTAGTTCTACTTTTCGCCATGTTAAACGTGACTGTTGCGTGCAATGCGGGAAAGTCGTTGTACAGCAGCCGTTATCAGCGGGCAGCGTCATCTCTGCAGCATGCGTCAGCATCGCTGTAGTTCGCATTTTGAATGAACTTTTTTACTCCAAATTTGGTTAATAGCGAGTTTTGTTACTGTTGTTGACAACTCAGGCAGCCACAAGCAAGAAGACTATTTTTTCTTGGTTGGTTTAGGTAAATGTGGCACTTTTGAACATTCAGATATTGTGATAGCTCGTCCTCGAAGCAATGATCCGGTTCAATTGGTGTCTGAAGAGCAACGTCCTGCCAACTAAACGTGTCTCGCCAATCAATACGAGTTTGCAAAGCTCGGACGCCAATCATTCCCCGTGTGCCGCTTTCCGTGGGGATCAGTATTAATATTAATATTAATTATTACCAGTACTGTTGTTCTACGCGCGAAACTGCGACGGTATCGTGCAGCTACTGGTAAACTCGTCGAGTCCTGCGGGATGTTTTAATCAGTTCGCCAGTGATAGGACCTACAGTCAACTCTTCACGAATTATGCCTATATGGATCCTTTTTTGTAAACAGCCCTCGAACGTCTGCAGCCAAAACGTTTAGGCTATCAACATAATGCATTTCATCTTTGGTGTTTCGTACAAAATGGTTTATGTGCAGCTAAATACTTATAAATAATTAAGCTATCTCAGTGTTTGAATTGTGAAAAATTAGCTGAGGGGTCGAACTTCTCGACGGTCGGAGCCCGACCAAAATTGTGACGTATCGTATATATATACTATATAGCTGACCGTTATTTAAGTACAATCGGTTAAAAAGCATAGGTCTACAAGAAGCCCGGCTGCCGCTGACCGACCGTGCCGCCTATATCCGATATCGAAGGCCAGCATTTAGCCTACTTCCAATCGCGAGAAGAAAGCGATTTCCCAAAGTGAGTAGGCCTAGGCCTACAGTGAGTACAGTCCCAGGTACACTATAATGACGCTGCTATATCGAACGCTACAATTAACGTTACGATATGATACGGTAATTCGGCGCACGTGCATGGGTGATTGGCTGCAGTCAGCTACATTGCATTCAAAATTGCGGCCAAACCACTACACTACATAGAGTTATGGTTTCTATTGACAGCCTTTAGAAACCCGTTATCGTCCTATCCAACGATATCATCGCCAATTCTACGACGTACGGTTTAGCCACAATACATGTTTTAAAGACGACAACATACAGACGACGGCAAACAGCAACGACGACTTACGACATATGGTGTCAAAAAAGCCAAAATTTAAAAAAAAACAAATACTTAAGTGTAGTATTATGATGCACTGAATGGGTTAAACAAGCTAATTAATATTTACTTATAAGTTATAATATGTAATGTATTTTTGTCCTATCGCTTTCGCATCGATATCGAAATTATATATTGACCCATCCCTAGTTAAAAGTACTACCATAGATCAGACTGATCTATGTTTATGTTGTAAACAATCGAGATGTAAACAAATTTTTATTTCGGATATATTATTGTATTGTTAATAAGTTGTGTTACATGTAGTTCTGCATGACAGATCCAAGACAGTGCAAGCAGATTTGTGTTTATTGACGACTACAACATTTAATGATGTCGGTCAGTATTTTATTGTATACTTTTGCCGTCTGTCTAACTAGCTCGCAAGGTGATTACGATCACCCATTGGTGACCGAAATTTAAGGCTGGTGTTATGCACACGGCCGTATGCATAGAAAACGACAACGACGTAATAGAACGTATACACGGCCGGCCGTGAACAAATTTGAAAATTTCTATACACACGGCCGAGTATGATTGATTGCAGTATTTTTTTCATCACGTAAAATCTAATGTGTTCATGCTATCTTACATCAGTAGGCCTTCTTGCAAGTCTGTTATAGGTTAGTTTGGTCTGTACTAAAAATCTGTCAAAGCTGAAATGTGGCTGCAAACTTTTAACAGCAGCTTTCTGAAATGTGTATTCATTTCTGACTTGACATCAGAAGACACAGATATCTACAGTAAGTCATACTGGTATGCCAGAAAACGGCATGAAATCGCGGGACTGCATGAAAAGATTGCAGGATGGAATGCATAAGACAATTTTCCAGATGTGGAATCAAGACTCAGCCTTCCAGTAGTTTAATAAATTAAGATAAACACCGCTAGACAATGCAAAAATGACAAAATCAGCATGCCGTGCATGCCTAGAAACAGGGATAAAATGCCAGATGCACAGGGGGTGCACATGTCAGATGCTCAATGTAGGCCTATGTCACTCATGTTGTCGATGCCTCAGTGCCTGCACATTCATTCATTGCCACTCATTCTAAATCTTCAAAAGTTTACAGTCAACGAATGGATTAAATATAATAAATATAAGCACTCTTTCTCTGCACTGCATAATGCAGTGAAATGTGCAAAATGTGGCAGCAATGACTCCAGAGCGGAAATTTCTGTGAAGTCTTTGTTCGTTACGATTGTTCGTGAACAGTACTATTTTTTATGGGCTGTGTGCACATGCGTAATTTGTCTATATATACGGCCAGTCGTGTGTATAGTCACTGCGGAAATTTAAAAGGTTACAGTCACTGATTGCGTGATTAGTGATTAAGTCAACGAAAATACAATCACCGAATTTTACGTACTTATGGCCATATGTTAAAATATTTTGCAAATTTTCAGCTAGCCAGAGAACCAGCTGCAAATTTTCCGAATGCAGACTACAATGCAGCTGGCCTAGTTCTAATCTGTGTCATAGACACAGCATAGATCTGACCCGGGAAATAAACAGGCGGTCAGGAAATCACTGTTTTTCTGCGACCGGAAGTTGGATGCTGGTCTGGCTTTCAGATATTGGTGCTACAGTGGGCCCATCCTAGCAGTCTTTCCTCTTTGGCTGGGTTGGAGTAAAATGATTGGAATTTATTTTGGCTACCAACTTACTACACTACTGGTGAAATAAGAGTGAATGTTTTGTGGTTCTGTGCTTTTTCATTTGACTCAAATTTCATTAGAAGTAAAAGTATGGTAAATGGACCATTGCAACTTTTCGCCATTCTCTGTGCTATTATAATTCTTTTTAATTTTACTAGGTATTGTAGTGATGCAGTTATGGTGTGTACTGTTGGTAGGCCTATACGAAATATTCACATTATTACAATTTTTCTGCAAAATGTGCTAGTGAAAGAATTTTGAAAATCAGTGACTCAAAAAGGTCTTTCAAATTTCGGTCACCGATCATTGATCAAATTTTTGGTGGATTGGATCAACGATCGATGACTTTAACTTTCTAAATTTTAGTCACTGATCGGTGATCCTAATTGGCCCCACTAGCTCAGTGTTTGCTGTTCAGGTGGATGGCGTGTTTTCGCATACACTGCATGCTCATTTTTAACGATAAGTTTTAACATGACTTTGTGGTTAGTGATTTTTGTATCGTTATTATAAATTAGCTGCATGTACATTAGTATATATACTGGAAATCACCGAAGTTCAATTTGTTTAACTTGTAATATATTAAAAGCCCATCAGCTTTTTTTGGATGCCTACCAGGCCTTCACCCAACACCTTCTCATTGGGAATTTTTATTTGCGAAAGTTTTCCACTTTGATTTTGTCACCGTAGTGTGATGAATGTTTTGTGTGTAGTCTCAGCTGTCAGCAGATGCTGCTTGCTTCATTCCTTCACAACAGTGGTACACAGTCAGCAATGCGGAAACTGCACAGCAACGGATGAATATTAATCAGTCATTTATCAGTAATCAACAGGCTGAAGCTTGGTAACATTTGCTGCTGTTGCTACTAATACTATAATTAAGTGTCAGTCATTGTCACTTTATCTGATGACCAGTCATTAATGTAAAGGGTCATTTGTTCGATTTTGGTCAGGTTCCAGTCTGCAATAGCCAAGGGCTTTCGCGGCCAATTTCCGCCAACGCCAAGGTGCAGTTTTTACTTGCAAAAGCAGCTACTGCTTGCAGCGCATCTTAGCCATCGCAATTCTGTCTGTCTATCCGTCTCTCCATCTGTCCGTCTCTCAGTCCGTCACATGGGTGGATCAGCCAAAAACGGTGCAAGCTAGAATCACCAAATCTTCACCATCGGCTGCCTGAAAGACTCTAGTTTCAGAAACCATAAAGCTTTTCCATAAATTTGAAGGGGTCACCTTGAACGAGGGCGCTAAATGAGAGGGGGGTGGGCAAAATTTGCGATTTTTTGCCAGTAAGTCGCTGTATCTCGGTAACGGTGTGAGATAGGGCCTATGTTACTTTTAATCACTAATAGGAAGTCGTACACTGGCTCTCAATTGGCGCCGAATTCAATGACCTTAAATGACCTTGAACACCAAAATAAGGGGTTTTATGGAATTTTTTGGCGATTTCGGGCTGCGACACGTCTATATTATTCGCAAGGTGGCACCACGGAACTATTGTTATGCGATCCAGCTAGAGAATTTGGTATTTGTATATTAACTTAGCGTGAACACTCCAATTTTCAGCTAAACTACTGAACCAGAACTGCTATAAGCTTTCACACGTCTCGTGAGCATTAGCTCAAATTTCTTGTTTTTTTGTTTTTATTGCTAGCCCTATCACTTACTTCATTCCTAACCTTGTCACTGTTCAGACTAGTGTTCTTTCTTACTAGTTGGCTATCCCCCTTTATCTTTCTGGGTGTTACACACCTTGAAGGTGTTCTTGAAGGTGTTAAATAATTTCATGGCGAAAGTTATAAATGTGTGTAAATGTGTGACTATTACTTTTTCCTTGTTTGGTGGTGTTATATAACTTGAAGGTGTTGAACAGTTTTATATTGAAAGTTGTTGTTTTGTATAATTAGTTAAATGTGATAAATGATACAAACATGTATTTCGTGTGATAATTTTTTACAGCTTCATGCATGATCAAAACAGAAGAGGACGTGGAAAAAACGGAGAACCACAGTGGAACATTGGTAGACAATCCTTGTTTTGTGTCAGTTAATTTCATTTTATTTAAGTGTAAAATTGTGCACAATGTACACGCTAACAGTGAACAAAAACAAGCAAATAAGACAGTATATGAGAATGAAATAATGACTGATTAATATCTTTCAAGCTAAAAAACTACTAGTGGAAATATGCAACACACTTTCTTCTCTTAACAATAAACTGTGCATTCTTTGGCATATCATTGTCTACTTTGTCTATGCGTGGATCATCAGTAGCTTTAATGGAAAACTTGCCGCCAATATAATCTTCAGCCTTGGAGAGAAATGCTTACAATGCAGCATCAGCTTTAATGCCAGTTTTTTTATTAGTAGCAGATTCTAATGAGTTAAAGTTGAATAATTACAGCTGATGCTTTTTTTGGCATTTATGCAGCTTACCGGTCTTTTCTGCTAACTATTAACAATAACTACAGGGTGGGCCATAAAAAATGTGGCACTTTACTTTTGTCCATATCTTCGCCAATTAATGACCGATTTTCAAAATTCATTCACTGACACACTCTGCGGACAAATTGCAATAAGGTGATTATTATATATTGATTATTATATATCCCACCACACCGTAAATGCATCTCTACACTACCTTGTGAAATATGAATGAAATATGCATGCATAATGATAATAACAAACAAACATTTTGGTAAAATTGAAAAAAAACACTTCAGATCAACATTGCGGTGAATGATCTGTATAGCACTAGACTGTCTAGACACAGTCTAGTGTCATACGGATCATTCACCGCAATGTTGGTCTGAAGTGTTTTTACATTTACTTAATGTTTGTTATTGTCTTTAGGTTTTTTTACATTTATGTTTCACAAGGTAGTGTAAAGATGCATTTATGGTGTGGTGGGATATATAGTAATCACATTATTGCAAATTGTCCACCAAATGTGCCAGTGAAAAAATTTTCAAAATTGGTCAATAATTGGTGAAGATATGGACAAATGTAAAGTGCCAGGTTTTTATAGCCCACAGTGTAGAAAGCCTTATGAATGCAGAAAAGGCTTGCACCATTGTTTAGAAACATTACTAATGCTATTGGAAACTTTTTGGTTGCAACTATTCTATCTTTATAGGTTGCAAGCATTTTCATGTTAAGTGCCCTATTGCTGCTCATTGATCACTATTTTTCATTTTATTTGATAAACAGATAATAGGTTATTTATTACAAATTTGGTAGCCGTTTTGACATAAAAAGAAACAACTAAGTTTGTTGACTTTTATTCACACAAGTCGAATGAGTTTATAATAGTAGCTCTGCGATGGGTTTACAATAAAAGCTATAAACAAACCTTAAACTTTTTTTCATAAACTGAAAGTTAATAACTACAGCTGCCATTTTGCCCTGTCTATTGTTGCATTAGATACTGCTGAAGCATATTGGCAGTATGATTGGGTGTTAACAGATAATGCCGCTAGTGCCATGTCAAACCAGTCACAGTTTCCACTTGCACATCAGAGCCAGTTTGACGACAGACTTCAAGTTTTCTCGGTATCAAATTGTTCGTCCAAGCCAGTCGTGGCAGTGAACACTAACAATGCTGACTCTGTGCAGATGCCTAGTGCTCGGATTTTATCGGCTCAGACACAGACCAGCACAACCGATACATTGTCTTTGCAGCCAGCGATCCTGTCCACCGCACAGAAGAAAAAGGTATCAGTATCAATATCAGTGGCGTCATAGCAGGAGTGGGGGATACAAAGATGGCAATTGCCCACCCTAAATTTTTGGCTGTCAGGAAGTTTTCTTGTTGGCAAATTTTTGTCTAAGAATGCAAAATTTGTTGATAAATATCCCTATTTGGGGGGGGGGGAATTTAGGAGCAAAGTGAAATTTTGCACTCGACCCATGATCTCTTCTGTTGGAAATTCTGTCGGAAAATTGCAACTTTTAGTCCCGCTTGCTTTATTAACGCACAGTGCCACTGATCAATATATCAGTATATCGGTGTAAAAACAACCACTTACATGAAGTGGTTGATAGTTTACAATCTTGCAGATAGAACTTAACTAAAAATGCAAGAGCCGACTACATTCAATGAGAAACAAAGGAAAATGATATTCTTTTCATTTTTGTTTGTTTAGTCTCTATTGATTGTGAGGTTGAAATTTTAGTTGAGCTTATATGTTTAAAAGTATTATATTTCAGTATACACCGTGTCTCAGAAAAAAAACAGTCAAAATTGTTTTTGTCATAACTTTGTCAATTTTCAACTAACTTTGATAATTTTGGCACAAATGTGGCTAAAACGATATAATTATATAAGATGTACTCACTTTCCAGCTCACCTAATTTCTGTAAAACATAGATTCTCCAAATTGTTGCATAACACTGAGTTGTTATCTCAAGTAAATGTTATAATAACTTAATTCAGCACAAAAACACTTAAATGTGAATTATTTAGCACAATTATAAACATATATAACCACTCACTTGGTAAATTATCAGAATTTATGCTCAAAGTGTGTCCTGCATACAAAGACACAATGGCTTAGATGCAAGGCGGAATCAATGATCAACTGATCAAACGGCATTTATTCATTGATTAGACGTATTTTGAGCTCATTAGTCAGCTATTTTGATACTTGCTATTATTGCAATGAAATATTTAATACGTCAAAATTATTAAAACACGTGGCACCCTCTGTCAAATTGATGATGCAAAAGTGAGCAATCTGATACAAATAACCATCGTATAATGTAACAATCTGGAGCATCTGTTTCACACAGTAGTGCGTTGACATAAATTGGGTGAGGTGAAAAGTTAGTGCATCTTGCATAATTTTGTTGTCTTGGCCATCTTTGTGCCAAAAATTATCAAAGTTGGTGGAAGTTTGACAAAGTTATGACAAAAACAATTTTGACTGTTTTTTGAGACATGGTGTATGATTCTGATCTTTGTTTTTAGTTAGGACAATTACAGTAGTAAATTTGGGCAGTTTTTATGCGTGTTCTGCTTATAGACTTTTTTCGGGTTTGCACTGTTGGCATTTTGTTGTTGTTTTATATGTTTTTGTGCAGTATAGTAATCCAACTGATTCAAATTATCATTACTCTTTATTTTTTGCGGAGTAAAGGTTTTATTTGATTGCCTGTTGAATGAGTGTTGGTGAGTGTTGGAATTATCTTCATATTTCAACTTGCCAGTAGTCAAGTTGTTGTGTAAATGCTATATTTCTGGACTGTGTAATTAATAGTAAAACTGTGTTGTATTGTTCAATGTGATAAAAAAACAAATAAGTTGAAGAAGAAGAAGAAGCAGCAACAGGTTGCATCTGAAGCTGTGACTCAAACATCGTTGATTGATCAAACGGTTTTCACTGACAATTCGGTGCAAACTGGTTAGTTTGCATAAACCATTTCTTCTGTGCATACAGACGTTATTAATTAGCGTACATGATTATAGGCCTGTTGTCTTCATTTCTATGATGAGGGATGAGGGAGGGGGTTCGAACTTGTTTTTTTTTTCAAAAATACAAAAAAATTGGTACAAGATATTTTTATCTCTCGAAGTAGCAAGTCAGGGCTATCTGTTCAACTGGTGCTATATTATTTTATTTATATTATTAAAGGTATAGTAAATTGTAACCGTAATAGATTAATTCTGAGGAATTTTTTTATAATAGAGCATATATTAGAATATTGTACCGGTATCATAATCACGGGAGGGCCACCCTATGTTCAGATAAATATAAATTTGGCAACTTCATCATGGCATTCAGATGATGATGTTGTACACTTGCAGTATTCTTTGATTACCTCCACCAAGGAGGTAATGTTTTTGCTGGACTTTGTTTGTTTATCTGTGTGTTAGCAAGATAACTCAAAAAGTTATGGACGGATATTTCTGAAATTTTGAGGGTATGTCGGGAATGGCACAAACTACCAGTGATTCAATTTTGGGGGTGATCCGGAAGGAATCCTGGATTCTGGATCACTTTGAAATTTTTGTTACCGTTGCTTTCAATGGGGCATAAGGGAAGGGAAACTGCTGCAGAACCGAAGATGGTGCTGCCACCTAGCAAACAACATTGCCTTGGTGGAGGTGTGCGGGCTTTGACTGCTTTCTAGTTGTTAAATGTTTCATGTGCTTTCATGTGACATGAACGTGTAATTGCAATAGCACCGTGCATATGTATAGTGCAGTACTATTACAGTAGTGAAGTTTTCAGTATTGTATGAACTGCATTGTAGATTTTGGTGAGCAGTTTTCGAGACTGACTTTATCAGAGCATCCCAACTCGCTGTTTGCATCTTTTGCAGAAGCTTCACATCGTCATTCTGTTGTTGCAGTAAGGCCATCCGAGTTTGACAGTAGCCAGACCGCTAGCAGAAATTCAGGCAGGAAGCCTGTTCAGCACAGCAGATCTTCCAGCAGTGGATTTTCAAGGGCTGAAATTGCGTCAGAAACGGTTCGACAGACTTGCAGTACAGATGAAGCAAAATGTGAATTATCTGGCCCCAAAGTGTTTGGCAAAAGAGAGCACAGTTCAGATGCAAGTCAGTTATTTGACACAGTGTCTTCAGACTCTGCAGTACAGCAGAAGTCTGTTGAAACTAGCATTCCACCATTTGTCAGATCATGGGCAGCCGTGCTCACTTCCGGTAAGACCTGCCAGCAGTTGGCCCCAGCACCAACTGCAAGGGGAAGTCAGAGCAATCAGTCGAAGCTGTCGAAAAGTTTATCAACTGCTAAAAATACGTCCGTGAACCATGCTGTTGAGTTTGAGTCCATTACCATGGTCCCGGCTCGAGCTAACAAGTCAGCATCAAGGTCAGCAACACGTGATAGCGGTAGGTCACAGTACGTGTCTTCAGATAGGTGCAGGGAGGGAAGCAAGGCAAATGACAGGATGCCGGGTAAGCAGAGTCAGTCGTCAGCTGCTGATAGGAGAAGCAAGTCCAGGTCGCAGACACCTCGGCCACATAGCGATGCCTCAGTACACATGGCCGACTTGACAGGTAAACTCAAGCCAGCTGAACGTGGTGGAATCAGTGCTGCTGCCGCTGCTGCTAGCAGCTCTCAGTTGAATGCTATGAAACAGAACAAAAAGAATAAGAAGAAGAAGAAGTCGAACAGACCCGAAACAGCCGTAGAAGAAACGTCGACGTCAGATGTGGCTGAAAGCAGGGAAGCGGCAGTGTTGACTCAACTGGCTCCAGAGTTTCATGACTTAAATGAGTTTCCGTCTCTATTAAGTGTGAAAACAACTGGTTCAAAGAAAACTTCATCATTGCAGGTGTCTAGTTCACACCCTGCAGCCAACAGTACTCACGCAGCATCAGGCACGTCCATCTTGTCTCTACAGAGTTGGCCTTATTAGTACAAGTTTTTGAGGTTTAAACGGTATAGCTTTTTATAGGAAAACTTTGAACCCATCTCAAAGCTACGGAGCATCACCTGCCATATGGACCTGCCACCCAGTGTAGGTAAACGCACTCTCCTTAACCCTGGCCAGACATGCCGGTACTTGATTTACCTTTCCTAGATGGATGGAAGGCTAAGTTGACCTGTGGGTTGGTTTAATTGTCTACAGACAGTCACCCATCCAAGTAGCAACCATTTGATAGCGACTGATCGGCGGTCAAACTCACGATCTCGGAATTGTAAGGCCGACACAATACTGTTACGCCACCAAACCAAATAGACAAAATAGCATGTTGGACAAAAGTGGGTGGAGCCTCTTTCCATGTCATTAGATTAGTGAATGGAGCCCCCAACTGATGCTCTATCTTGGCTCTTTGTGGGCACTGCATCCTTTTCACTGCTTGCCTAAGTAAGCATTATGTGAGATACAGGCCATTTTCTAGAGGTTTTAGACATAGTGTGACACTTACCCTTTGACCTTTTGAACTGAAAATTGGCTCTCCAGATACTCCTGCTCTGAGGAACGTTCACGCCAATTTTGATGTTTCTATAATTTTTATTTTTCGAGTTAGAAGCTCATAATGGATGGATGGGATGATGAAGACACATAAAATGACCCCAGACTGCGTCAGCTGTTGTCTAAACAGATAACACAACCGGCTGGTTTACAAAGACTTCTGTTGGCTGATTATAATTTTTAAAATGTGTTTTTGCTGTATCTTGTTTATGCTTTTTTCGTGTAGTTATGGTTGTGTGTAATGCGAGTTGCAGTAAGGTTGTGTTGGTAGTGGTGCTACTGGTAGCAGCAGTGGTAGTGATGAACTCTGGATGATGTGGATTTAGTTTAATAGTGTGAAGATTGTCTGTGGTTGTTAAGACGTGTTCAAAGTGACAGAGATGAAATAAACTGAAATCAATACTGCATTGTGCAGCTTTTCATTTTTTAAAATTACATTTCAGTTAGTTCTGATCTGTCACTTTGTACGTTCCTTAGAGAAGCTTAATGATGTGTGCATCAGGTACTGAACATGCTGTAGGCAACACTTTTGTACCACAGTCTGGGTCTAATGTTGCTGGAAGAATTGCTAAACCACAGAAGGCGCCTTCTGGCAAGAAATTCCAACAACCAATTTCATTCAGTTTTGCCGACGTTATGGAAAAGGTGATAGATTTAAAACTGTCTGGTTTATGATTAGTTCTATCAGTTTACTGTTTTTTTGTGAATCACAGATATTTTCTACAGGTTTACATTATTTTAGTGTTAATTGAAACTACTTTCATTGTTAACTGTAACTTTTGTTTATCCATCAGATTTTGTCACCAGTATTTTCAGTCTGTTACTACGCATTTTTTAAATGCTGGTACTGATTTGAATTAGTTGATACACTGCTGCATATGATCAGTATTTTGCAGTGCTTTTCTCTATTTGCATGTCGTAATCAGTCTTTCAGCTTTTCTGTAATTAATAAATCAATTTATTTGTTCAGCAAATTGCGGACGGACATGCACAGTATGACAATGAATACTAAACAACGCTCATGAAGGGCACTTAGACATGTCTTAATAAAAGAAGCTAAACAACAAAATGCAAACACTAAGAGACTTCAAAAACACTTAATTGAGAAAACTTGTAAATCCAGCACGGATTCCACATGTAAGATTTTGTTTATTGATTGATTAGTTGCAGTCGTGTTGAAGGTAGACGCACTTGTTCTGTTGCTGACTTTTTGCAGACAGTTGTTTGTAGACAATTATGACATTATGATTGCTGTTTATGTTCTGTTTTGTACAGCAGAAAACTTCTGCAACAACTGCTGTTGGCAAGTCACTGCAGCAGTCAAAATCTACTAAATCTAGCCAACTTCTACAGCGGAGCAAGACTTATGTCGTAATTATGACTGTCATGTTTTATCAGTAAATGAGTAGATGCATAGCATGCTTCTGAGAAGGTTTCAAGAAAGTGTAACATTGAAACTTCAGACAATTATTTCTGAAAGTACTTATTTTTTCAATAGATGTTATGTGGACTTGTTGTTTTACTACTTTTCTTAGTTATTAATGTTACTTGTTTTTTGCTGTTTTTTTGTGAATTGTGAAACCTGAGTGCATCTCATTTGCAGAAGTTCTTGATATTTACTGAAAATGTGCTTATTTTCTCAGTGTAGTGCACTGGAACTGTCATGCAAACTTGCTATACTAATAATATCGATCTACGTTAATGCTATAATTATGTCCATTTTACTTGCTTTCTTTAACTGTTACTAATGCTTTTTAGTTTCATGCTATTTGCTGTGCAAATTGTGAATACATGAGCACGTCTGGTGTGGTGCAGACTAAACCTGGTGTTGAACACGTGAGATCCCTCATGTCAGCTCCAGTGAAGAAGCGTGGCAAAGAGCGCGAGATACCAAAGGCTAAAAAGCCATCGGCTTTAAGAAAAGTAAGATATCTTACTTTGCAGTGGCATGTACATTGCTTTTTATACACCATGGGCCATAAAAATGTGCCACTTTATCTTTGTCCATATCTTCGCCAATTATCGACTGATTTTTAAAATTCTTTCAGTGGCACACTTTGCAGACAATTTGCAATAATTAAATTAATAATTAAATATCCTGCCAAACGTTAACTGTGTCGCTACACTACCTTGTGAAATATAAATGCAAGAAAAACTAACAGTAATAGACAGCAAGCGTGTTGGTAAACAAAATACACTTCTGACTAAAAATGCAGTGAATGATCTGTATGATGCTACGCTTTGTTAGGTTCGTCTCTTTGGATATCTGGCATGTTGAACGTTATGTTTGTTTCTGGCCTTTGTGGTTTAGCAAGCCTACCATTTCATCCACAGCGACCATGTTCTCTTCAATACGTGTATGCTTCAGTCTGTTGGTCTCATGTCTTTGGTCGGTGCTGCATGTTTCCCAAATCTCTGTTAATAACAATCCCACTCGTTCTCTGTTGCAGTTTATCTTCAAAAATTTTGCTAGTATTCTCCAAAGACTGTATTTTTTGAACCGGTAAAAGTTCTTAATCAGAGGGTTGTCTTCACTGCTAAATGGCACATTACATCAGCGGTATATCATCAGTGCATTAAAAATTATTGTTTACGACAATGGACAATATCATCTGCTTTTGTTTACAAACATCAGAAATGCATGAAAAACTAAGCAAAATTTAATTTCTGTATGGAAATTATTTAAAATTGTTTTAGAAGATAATTTTTGGTATATGTATTGTAGAGATTTTAGTGATTTTTTGAAAATTTATGTTTTTCGTGGTAGTGTAGCAACACAGTTAAAGTGTAGTGGGATATTTAAAAACTTCTTTATTGCCAATTTATTGCCAATTGTCTGCAGTATGTTTCAGTGAAAGAATTTTGAAAATCGGTCAATAATTGGTGAAGATATGGACAAAAGTAAAGTGGCCCTCTTTTTTATGGCCTACCCTGTAGATATTGACGTAAGTAATCTGACGTTTAACACTACGATGCATGACAATGAATCTGTGAGTAAGTGCTACAAAGCCTACAATATATACTTTTTGCTGCAGCAATTTTACCTTAGTCGTAAAAAGGACTTTCATATTGGGCTGAATTAGTTCTTGAGCTTGAATCATAACACACAGATGACAGTCATAGAATATTTTTCCAGTTGTGTGGCAGCTGACATGCTGGCAAAGTGGGCTTGAAAGCATTCCAATACCTGATGTTGTTGTCTTCATAATAGGTGTAATTTCAGTATAAAATATAACAAAATATGGTTGTTGTGGTCACCCAACCAGCTATGTAACTACTTATGGCCAGTTTTTCCATGCACACTGCACAGGTTACAAAGTTAATCTCAGAAATTCCAGAAGTTATCTTCCATCGCATTGCAGAGTGACACAGTCAGCAGCTTAACTTGTGCTTACTGCCATTGCTGAACATTGTCAGCATATTTCTGTGCATGTGTTTGAAGGTAATTCTCCAGGAGCGAGAGAGTCGAAGGCAGAAGTTCTTGCAGGACGTGATGAACGGACACGTTGAGAGCCACATGCTGCGTTACATGCCGGCGCTGAAAACTGATTATGACGATGGCGCTGTGAACAGTGATCCGTCAACAGCAGTCAGCAGTGAACAGTCGGCTGCTGATGCTGCTGTGGATGCAGTCGACCTGAACTTGTCTTCGGCTGCTAAACGAGCAATGCTTCTGGCACGAATCCACAGCCGACGCTTCCGCGAGTGAGTTGTAATAAGTTGTAAAATATTTTATCAAATGCAGCAACTTTTGTTTACTAATTTGTTGATGTTTTGGAATTTGCTACTGTCTTGTTTGGAACAATTCATGTTTTTGCTGCATTTTGCTGTTAATAAAGGTTGTAATTTGATGCATTTCTACAGTTTATTGGTTATCATTTCAATTTCATTTCCAAAACTTTGCATAACTTTATTTAGATTATGTCACATGCTTTGCTGTGTTCAAACTTTGTAATTGTTTCGTTGTGTTATACTCTTTTTTGTGTGTTTTTATATGAGGTGTTTTATTATAAACACATGTGTTTGTATAACGTGTGTTTGTTCAGTAAACTGCTTGTTTACTTTTTTACTTACTTAAATA
>Ga0209367_1003062_pt1 | contig 22509 bp, 16 predicted proteins | sample WorMetLIZISLAND2_FD_187412 | JGI IMG/M metagenome (GOLD analysis project Ga0209367, IMG submission 187412) | Marine gutless worms symbiont microbial communities from Max Planck institute for Marine Microbiology, Germany - Olavius geniculatus... ... | reverse complement strand
CTTTACGGTTCCTGAAACTAGAGTCTTCCAGGCAGCCGATGGTGAAGATTTGGAGATCCTAGCTTGGACCGTTTTTGCCTGATCCACCCGTGTGACAGACAGACGGACGGACGGACGGACAGACAGAATTGCGATGGCTAAGACGCACTGAAAGCATAGCTGCTTTCGCGCGTAAAAACAGTTCTAGAGACTAGAGGCAGTGGCGTAGCCAGAATTTAGTTGTAGTGCTGGCACTTGAAGAACGGGGCATGGGGAGGGGTGTCCCCTCCCCACGAGGAAGGGGTCTGGGGATGGGGCTGTGCCCCTTCGCCAGAAAATTATTGAATTTTCTGTTTGAAAATGACGTCTATTTTTGTGGACCACCAAAGTCGCGGACGGCCGCCTATGGGAAGACTCGTGGTCTGCCAGGCGTAGAGCAGCCACCTGTCAAGAGCTTCTCCATGATTTGACAGTTCCACCATCGACTAGCTCAGCAGTGTTGACTCCCGCCCCAGAGCGGATGCATGCCCAAGCGGTTAGGTAAGGAGGTCCAATTAAACGACACAACTCGTCGTCAAACAGCTCAGGACAATGCTTTGTACTCGTCATACAGTTAAGAACAGAATATACGTCACCCCCTATACCGTTCTGATCAGACATAGGCCCCTTACCTTCCATACGGGCCGATACTATGCCTCAGGGGCAGCACCAGATTTTCAGAGCTGAGCTGAGGGGTTTAGGTCGAGTGGCCGCAGGCCACGAGGGAGGTTGGGATGTGGAGGGGGTGTTCCCCTCCCCCTCCCCACCGGGGGTGAGGTCTGGGCACAGCCCCCTCTGCCAGAATTTTTTTTGACTTTCTTGGAAAATGGTGCATTCTGGCGCAGTCTGAAGGGTTCACTAACAATGCGCAGCTTATGTTACAAACCAGGCTTGCCGTGGATATGAAATTTCTCATCCATATCCATACCCACAGATTTTCCGTGGATATCCGTGGATATATCCATATCCACAGATGCCTAGCCTGCGTATATGCAGCCCAGAATTTTCGCAAAATACATCAGTGCAATAGTGTTCATCTCCCCCCCCTCGAAAAAACATGACAGATTCCCTACTTTAAGTTGTTAAAAAATAAATAGTAATAAACAAACACACATTAGCATTATCTTAGTTAAGTATTTCCAAGTTTCATGAAAATCTGCGTAATTTTATTGTCCCTGTTTGTAGGGTACGGTATGTCGTGTGTCTGTCGTCTGTCTGTCCGTAACACATGTATTGTGGCTAAACGGTACGTCATAGGGGGTCGGCGATCGTACCATTGGATAGGGCGATGGCAACTTTATAGGCTGTCAAAAGTAACCATGTTTCTATCTGCAGCGATTTGGCCGCAATTTTGAATGCAACATTGCTGCCTATAGCCGTCACCTATCGTATCGTATTCCTATGTTGATTCTAGCATTCGATAAAACAGCGTCACCGTGCCGTGAATAACACTGTAGTCACTCTGGGAAATTGCTTTCTTTCTGCGACCTGAAGTCGGACGCTGGCCTTCGGATATAAGGAATAGCCTATACGGTCGGCACACCGAGCAACAGCTGGGATTTTTGTTTTTCAAGACTTAGATTGCATTCATGTACGACTACAAATATAGGGTGGAGTGGGCGCTTTTGGAGCGCTTTTGGTTTGTGTATCCTACTAGCATTAAATATGTTGGTAAGCAAAAAAACGCTTGATAAATAATATAAATAAATTCTGAAATGGATAGACCTTTTGTTGCCCAACGAACAGTATTAAAGCACCGAAAATTAAGATTCGTTGCTGTTATAGTGCTAATAAATTAATTAAGGCTGATTAAATAATAGCGTGCTGATGTTACTGATTATTCATTTGACTCAGTAACGTAAATAAAAGAAAAAATAAAGAGTAAAAACGACAGACAAGGGAACAAATAAAAATACAAAGCGTAGGTGTATTCAGTTTTAATTAGCAGGCGCGCCAGCATGATATTCATGGATATATCTATGGATATCCATATCCACTGCAAGCCTGGTTACAAAACGCTGTTGCTGCAGTTTTCTAGACTTAAGAGTAGTAGAAAAGACATTGATTGACCTTGTAAGTCGTAAGAATGTAATAATTCACTACAATCACTGCCAAATATTGATCGCACCTGTAACTCGTAGTCGATGTCAAGCAATGATATGCAATGCAATGAATGCAGCATGGGCGCCCGCTGAATTTTTACGCGCAACAGCACGTAATGCTTCGCGCGTCTTAGCCATCGTCGAGGTGTCCGTCCGTCCGTCCGTCTGTCACACGCTTAAGCCCTGTCAAAACAATGCAAGCTAGGATTACGAAATCTTTACTGCAAGCTGCTACAATCACTCTACATTAGTTTTTTGTGACAAAATTTCGTGTTTCTGGGTAAAGAGGTTCCCTTTGAACGAGGGAGTCAAAAAATGTTATTTTGCCTCTCTTTGCTTGTCTGTTGTGTAGACGGTTGCAGATAGGTACAGACATGCTGCTTATCATAAAAAGCTCTGTAACGAGCTTTTTAGAATTGTCAACACCGATGATCTTGACCGACCTTGAACCACTCGCGCGACCGTAGATCGAGTGCAAGCTCGTCGAGAGCAACAGAGGGGCCCGGGGAAACGTTCTTATGAGGCCCCAAACATATTTTCATGGGGCCCCTCTGGGGAGAAAATTTTTGAATTTTTCTTTTCAAAATGGTGCATTCTAGTGCACTTTATATTTCTGGGCGACAGCGGGCCCCTAAACCTCGCGAGACCCGGGGTAGCTTACCCCCTACCCCACCCTCTTGACGGGCCTGATCGAGTGCAGACCGAGTGCAGTAGCAGCGCGACCATGGACTATCGTACTGCGACCACAAGAAATTTTGAACAGTTCAAAATGCCTCAGCGACCTCCAGCGACCGTATGGCGACCAGTGCGACCGATCAGGGGCTGCGACCGCGTACTGAGACCTTACTGCGATCTGGTCCAAAACTAGTCGCAGTACGTCACGGTCGCAGCCTCGGTGTGACTGTGGTATAAACGTAAATAAAAACAGCGGCAACTTTCATTTCAGTTTCTCTCATTTATGTTGTATAGGCTTACTGAACACACATTACTAATTACTAGGCCATATATAGGGCCTACGTCGATCGTATTCTAGGGGTTAATACGTGCTTCGTAAGTTACATTCCACACTTTACTGTAGAATATTTTTTCACAACATATGCCAGTAAAAAATGTTTTTGAAAATTTATCAATATTTGTTGAAGATGTGGACAAAAATATTGCAGTTTGCGGCGGTATTTGTTGTTGGCTAACCCAGTATGAAGGCATTTTCGTTACTTACTGATTGCAGATCTATGCTCAAACCATAGATACCTTTGTCTGGAAAATGCTTGTTGATTTTAGGGTTGTAGTAAAGTAAACTGTTAAAAGTTTGAAATTCATTAAACGATTGTACAGTTTTGTTATGCCACTCTGTACAGGAATGGTACTACAAGAACCTGTTCAGGTAATCAAACGTTTAGTGGTAGAATTGACTGAAATTTATTTCTCCTATTTTTCCGGGCTGTGGTAAAGTGCGGACCGATCAACGGGTATACTGCGGTCCAAAACTTGCGAACCGCCAGTGCGGACCAGTGGGTAAACTGCGGACCACTAAAGTGCGGACCCCGCGCAATCGAACGCCTAATGAGAGATGTGCCAAGCTTACTGTAGCTTTCATGTTTTAGGCCCCTGTCTATGCGTTTACTGCTGTAGTGCAGGCGGTTGTAAGTGTGAAAAAAGTTTAGGTTAATGTAATTTATAATACGCCTACTTTGCAGACGTGGTCGGCGTGTATTGTGTTTATTGATATTATAGAGGCTTAATTCTTGTAGTTCACGATTGAATTTCATTTTAAGGATAAGCTATAGGCCTATGTAGGCCAGAATATCGGCGCCTTAGATTCAGCTCGCAGGCTCAGCATGTTTCATCATTCATTCAGTCACTCATGGAATGCAATAAGGTAATAAAATGGCACTAAACAATAGGCCTAAAAATGGAAATCGTCTTCAGATCAATAGGCCTAAAAATATAAATACTTTTCGTAATTGCTTCAAATCGAACTAGCAGATAAGCAAGTCAGCTGTCAATAAAAAAATTGTCAACAGAGTTCGCAAACGGATTCTCCGCTCTGGCAATGATGCCAGCGGCTGCAGTTCTCGCACTCGACCCAAGTGATCTTCTTGTCAGTGCTGTGGCTGTTCTTCCCACATCCTTTTTTGACAGTTGGCAGGACCACAGCGTTGCAGGTGTTGCACAGATCACTGGTGCCATATGGCAGGTGACGCTCCGCAGTTCTGAAATTGGCTTCCAATAAAAAGCTTTATCACCACTCTTAATCACCACCTTTAACCAGTGTGATATCTCAATGGCAGGTGATGCTCTGTAGGTATGCTACGTCTTGCGCAGTTATGATAGGCCTACAAATGTCAGCAACAAGGAAGAAAGACTTATAGAGATAATGCAGACCTGCGGACCGACCAACCGGTAAACTGCAGACTTGGTCTGCAGATTTGGTCCGCAGTTTACCCGTTGGTCGGTGTGCAGGTCTGCATTTTAACCGTGCCCTATTTTTCCACCCTCGGCTGTTGGTACTCGAAACCAAGCGACCATTATCCTGTATTTATTGCTCTGAGCAGTTCTTTTTTGTTTCTGCAGGAGAATCAGATCTGTAATTGATCTGTACTTTTGCTCGTGAAATTTAGAACTTTTTTCTTTGCGGAACTGTGGGGGGTCTGTACAATTTGCGAGGCGTATCGCTGATTGGTGAATTTATTTTCCACCTCTAGGGTTAGGTTTAGCAGTTCCTGTTCGCAAACTGTCTGTCTACCTCCAGAGCTTTTTCGCAAAAGACCGGCCAGCAATGGTAAAATAACAACTTTTACAGAGGTACCACTCTTTGATGCCCTCATGCGCAGGTTTCCTTGAACCTAGAAAATCGAGACTTAGACCGTCGTAATCTACGTTCAATGCTAAAAATTTCATAGGCAGCTTGTCTATGTCTAATGTCTATCTGAATTGGTTTCAGCGCAATTCGCTCTTGAAAAGTGTCTCGCAGCCCAAAATTGCCAAAAAAACTCCATAAAAACTCCTATTTAAGCGTTCAAGGTCATCGAAGGTCATTGAAATCGGTGACAATCGAGAGCCAGTGTATGACTTCGTATTAATGATTAACCTAGGCCCTATCTTGCTCCGTTACTGAGATACAGCGACTTATTTGCCAAAAATCATGAATATTGCCCACCCCCTCTCATTTAGCATCCTTGTTTGGGGTGACCCCCTTTGAATTTATGGAAAAGCTTTCCGGTTTCTGAAACTAGAGTCTTCCGGGCAGCCGACAGTGAAAATTTGGTAATTCTAGCTTGCACTGTTTTTGACTGATCCACCCATGTGACAGACGGACAGACAGACAGACGGACTGACAGAATTGCAATGGCTAAGATGTGCTGAAAGCAGTAGCTGCTTTCCCGTGTAAAAATCACTGGCGTGGTAGGCAGTACTTCTAATGCATTTTTGTTATTAACAAGGCACTGCCAGAATACAAATAAAATGTTCAAACTTTTGCTATGCTTGTACTAAAACGGCGTGGCTGAGTGGTCTAGTCACGGCAGCTGGCTTACTGAGGACTTCAATCCGTACAGCATATCACAAGTTATGTGCAGTCGGCCAAGTTTGCAGACTCGGACCGTTCGACTCCAATACATAACTAATGTTACTTTAATGTGGGTGTCCATCTATCATCATGTAACTATCAAATACACTACCCATAACCCTAAACCTAAGACCAACCCTAACCATGAACCCTAACACTAATCACAGCTGTAGCCCTAATAAAATAATAATAATTAATCCTACTGCATTACGTATAGCACTAGTGACCTCTCGCAAATCTGTTTGCACATGCACAGTGACACATTCAGGTCAGCGATCTGACAATCTTGGACAAAAATTGATACCTTCATGTCGACGATCTGAATGTATAATTATCACATATCCACTTTTTACTGGTGGCCAATTTTTGGTCTCAAGATGTGAGATTCCTCTTGCTTTCAGAGTAGTTGTGAGACCTTATTTTTGATTTAATTTGGCGAAGTCAGCTGAACAGCAGTAACAGTGACAATAGCGAGAAGTTATATTTTGTAGCGTTGGTGTATTTGGTATTGATAGTACTGTATAATATATTTGTTGTGTATTTTAGTCTGCAATTTGGCAGTGTCTGAACAACTACGACTTCGTCGATGCCGTGTTTCTCAGTGAACGCCTCTATGCTGAGGGTAAGAAAACTTTGTTGTTTTTTATTGTGCTAGTAATGAATGTTTTCAACTTTTTATTTAACTGGTCATTTTTTAAAACGTTAATTATATTTTCAGTTTGTGTTGTGTTTTGCGATGTGCCATTTACCCATGCGTAAATAGAAATTATTATCTCAGAAACTAGATGAGACACCATGATGAAATTCCTGTCATTTGAAGACCTTGTATAGATAAACAAATGGTGAAATTTTTAGGCAGCTGAATTTAGTAGCACAGTGTTAACCAGTGCAGCATAAATGCCCCACTTTTGACATTAAAATATTTTTGGCAGATTTTAACCCCATACTAGAGTAGCCATCATAGAGTTTAAAAGCACAATATTACATGTGCACATACTACTGTGGTAGTAGTATAAACAGACAAAATTATACAACTGTGTGCCTTACTATATGGCTGAATGGCTGCTACGACATATCCAGAACTGGGAAAAAATTGCCGAACGTGCAGAATAAGCATTTTTGGCATTTTTTTTATTTCAGACAGAACACAACACTGGACAGAAATAACATAATATTCTGATAGACTATGCAGCAGTTAAACAGCACACAAAATATGAATACATTTGGCCCACAAGTGGCTGAGATATTTGAGTCTGAAATCGTTGAAAAATACTACGCAACACACGAACGCGTTAAAACCACCCTTGTAAAAAGCTCATTATCTCAGCAAATTTTGTGTGTATGCTAAGGACACATTTCAGTGCATGTCATAATTTTTGTGGAAAATACTGATATGGTCGGGTATAAAACTTCATAAATTCTGGTTGATTTGACATGTAATGACCCCGTAAAGTCTTAATAGGGCCTAAAGGTTCACTGTACAGATCTGAATAGCCTAATTAGCTGCACTGTAGATCGCAAGCTGCATTTAGTAATTTCTGGCTTTTTCAACTCAGTTTGCCGAACTGGCAATAGTAATTTTGGTCACCAATCTGTCAGTTCGCCGAACTGACCGTAGCACTGAGCTTTCTAAAACTGCTGTAACCAAAGTTTCCCAGCCTGTGTACACCAGTGATGTGATGCCTCGAGGCCGCAGTGCCTCTCCTTGAGGCTGCCTCGAGGCAGATTTTTACTGCTTCCGTCTTGGTCTTGGTCTTGGATATAGACTATTAAACTTGCATGGCATAATGTAAAGATTAGATTGATGTTTAGTTTGACTGGATTACTAGGATTATTGAGATTTTTTTGTCCTAATAGAAAATTTTACATCTGAGCTGTATGTTTTGTATAGTGTGCTTATTCGGATCCAAGTGTGCTATTCAGTACTCAGTGCATTAAATGCCTTGGCCTTGGCCTGGGTCTTGCGGGTTGGTGCCTTGGTCTTGGCCTTGAGAGTTGGTGCCTTGGTCCCATCACTAGTTTTAACGCCTTATATATCACTGTATCATATAACGAATAAAGTTCTTTTATCTGTGGAGTCAAAAGTTTCGAATAATATTAATAATAATAATAATGTTAATTTAGAAATTTATATTTCGATATAGACACTATCAGTATTTGCATTTTGTTAACCTAGTTAATAATGTTATCGAGAGATGTCACATTCTGAATAGAAGTAAACTATCTTACGTGCTGTAGTTACTTACATATTATTACTTTTGATTTATTAATTTACTGCTTTGTTGTGTATGTTTCAGTTGGCAGTGACGAAGCATTGTATCTTCTAGCTACTTGCTACTATCGGTCGGGAAAGCCCCAGCGAGCCTATTCTGTCCTGAGTTCCCGGGGATTTCCCACGTCGCAGTGTCGATATCTCGCTGCTCAGTGTTGTTTACAGCTCAACAGGTGCAGTTTGCTTTCTAGTAGTATTATGGCATTGTATGCAGCAAAGGAAGTAGATATTATATATTCTTTCAACCTGTATCAATCTATATTCAAGATTATACAGGACGTTACGAACACATTTTGATTATTTCTTTTGGAGGGCTGGATTAAGCAGTGATTATATTTTGATAGTGATTCAGATCGGGGTTCATTTGTTCTCACTTTTTAATGCAGCTTTGAGATAATTTTAGTATCATTATTATCAACGCAGTCGGTGATGTGCCATATGTTAGCTTAAAATGGAATTGTGCGATTTGAGATAGACTGTGAAGGAATGATGGAGATTATGTTTTTACTTTTTTGTATCCTGAGTATGATATTGTAATAAGGAATAAATAATGTGACCCATGTGATTGCTTCATGATAATTAGAGCTTACAGTTTTCCGCTGAAAATTTTGCCAAATTCCGCGGCCCAGTTCGCAAAATTTTGCAGCTCACCTTGGCAAAATTGTTCAACCGCGGCCTTCCGTTTTTGCATAAACTAAGTTGTTAAAAAGCTTTTCTTTTTGGAGGCTGGCATGGTGCTCGGTTATGCTAGCAGCATACAAAGAAAATTATTGATTTTTTTTCTTTTTAAAATTGCAATATGTCAATTAGTCGCATTATGTTTATTTATCACTGTGCCGTATTACGATGGTTATTATTACTAAGTACGCAGTTTTAAGTAGTTTAGTTTAATTTTTCTTCGTGATAGAGTTAGTCTAATTACGTTGTCAAGCTGGCGATCGTATTAATCATTGGTCATTTCTCAACTTCTGCAGAATTCTGCGAAATTTCGCGGAAAAGGGCAAATTCCGTGACTCAGTTCTTAAAATTCCGCTGCCCGTTTAAAACTGTGGGCCCTAATGATTATGCTAGACTCTGTTAGTCTGATAGCATTGGTGGTGATATTTGATATTTGATACAGGTTTGAGACAACAAGATGGTGGGTTATATTGGGTAAATGCACCTAAATTAAAATACCCTCACTGAACGTAATCCAGTCTGCATGTCTTGTTTCACTAGTAATGAAATGTTTCGTTACGATACCGTTAAGCTTTCAAAACTTTTATAAATCTGCGGATTTGCAAAATTTCTGATGTCTACCTAATTGTAAACAGTGTTCTTTCTAATAACTTAAAAAGTCATGAAAACTTCAAAAGCCGTCAATTTGGGCCTGTTTTAAAAAAACTTCAATGAAATCCAGTGTGTTGGGTTTTTCTTCAAAAAACCCAGGTTTTTATCAACCCTACAGTGATGTGTAATTGTTATTGTAGACTGGCTGAGGCAAAGGAAGCTGTGTTGTTTTTTTATTTTGCTTATGTCCAACTTCTTATTTAGCATGTCTATGTTTCGAATGCTGTAACCAATGTTCTGTGAGCCATACCAGCTTCTCACCCCTACTGCAAGTAACTAATAAAGTTACCCCTGTTCTTCAATAGACAGCATTCTAAAATTAATGACCGTCCGGAGGATAACAGGAAAGATTATAAGAACTGCCATTATTGTTAATTATATATATGCATGCATATGATGAGAGTGCTTACATTTTGAGGTGTAGCTCGTTTTCTTGTCTTTTGTCTCTCTGTAAATGTTAAACTTGTTTTTTTATTGGTTAAAGTTTGTTTTATTATTATGTTTGTGCATTCCGCCTGGAAAGGCCGTCCTCGACACGACCTATACTGTGTCGGGCAGGACGTTAAACCCTACTCTCTCACTCACTAATAAGGTGCTTTGTGTCTGATTAAGTATCTGACGTAGACATTGTCAGTGTTTGGATATTTGTTTAACATTATGGTGACGTGTATAATCGTAGGCTGGCCGAGGCAGAAGCTGCTATCACGTCGAGTCGTGCCAATCACAGGTCTCGTAGTAGTAGCTTGCTGGATGAGATTGTAGCGGAGTTTGGTGATCTCGCCAGCTTTGTGCTCCGACTGCTCGCCAACGTTTACTGGTATGAAACTCTCTCTTGTTTTTACGTGCGAGAGCCTAGCATAGCTAGCTATAATGCGTATTAGCTATGGTAATTCTGTCTTGTGTCTGTCTGTCTTGTGTCTGTCATGTCTCGGTACCATTCTAAGACCATGTGAGATAGAGACTTGTAGTATTTCGTGACAAAATTTCATGCCACTGGGTGATGGGGCTCCCCACGAATGAGGGGGAAAAAGAGGAGCACCTTTTTAAAAAGGCGTTATTCTACCGTTGTTGGCTCGTCTAACATGAAAATGGTTGCAGATAGACACAGATATGTTGCTTATTATAGCAAGCACTGGCAACGAGCTTCTTAGGAATGTCAACATGGATGACCTTGAATGATCTTGAACCCCCAAATAGGGGGTTTTAGTGAATTTTTTGCGATTTTGGGCTGCGACACGCATTTCAAGAGTGAGTTGCACCAAAATAGCTAGAGATAGACCAAGACAATCTGCGTATGAAATTTTCAGCATTGAATGTAGATTTTAGCGGTATAAGTCCGGACCCTCTAGGTTCAAGGAGGCCTGCACACGTGGGTGTCAAGGATGGATACCCCTCTAAAAAGTGGTTATTTATCCTCTGTTGGTTTGTTTAGCGTGAAAATGGTTGCAGATAGGCACAGACATGTTGCTTATCATAACAAGCACTGGCAACAAGCTTTTTAGAATTTTTTACATTGATGACGTTGATTGATCTTGAACCCTAAAAATAGGGGTATTTAGTGATTTTTTGTCGATTTTCGGCTGCATAAGAGTGAATTGCGACAAAATGGATGGAGATAGATCAAGATTACCTGCGAACAGGAACTGCGTCTCATGAGCATCAGCTCAGATTTCTTGTTGAGGTTATTGTCAGCTGGTTGTTGTTTTTTTTGCTTAGGTCTACATGTGTGATGAAGTCAGCATATGCGATTGGCTCTAGGGGTTTTTGTTTTAGTTTGTTGCCAACTTATGCACCGAGTTATTGAGGATAATGTTAACTTTTTGGATAATTATATTGGTGCTTGTGTCCAGTTTCGTACTGGTTGTTTCTCAGCATAAGACTGTTTAAAAAATTATAAACATTTTTTGATAAATTTTTTTGGATTTGTGGAGGCAGTAGTTACTAGTTTGATTTTGGCGCTGATCCGGATTCTTTTTTGGATTTTGGGTCATTATTCGGGATTCTTTACTATATAAGATAGCAGCTGCAATGCTGCATTTAATTCTGAGGCGTGTTCAGTAGCCAAGCTGCTTGCTACTGCTTGCCAAGCCTCACCAATCATCTCACGTACGTGCTTGCGCTAGTTTGTAAACAATAAATGACGCAAGCCGCAACATCACGTAATAATGCAAGTCGCTGTATGTTTTCATCTTGTTTATTCGGCATTGTTTGAGTAGTGTCATTAGCATCGCATTGTTTTGTCGCTGATGGATTGCACAGGAAATTAAATTACAATTATTTCCACCTTTTGGAAATTTTTTCACTCAGCCATCGTTATGTTTTCACGCAGCAAGCCCCTAGACATCATGAATATTCATGATGTCTGAGCAAGCCAAGCAGCCCGTTCAGTAAGCAGACCAAGCAGCTTGGCTACTGAACACGCCTCTGATCTGGATCATACATATCGGGGTGGAGGTGACGTTTTTCTTTTGTATCGGTGAGGCACATTGCAGCTGTATTCTGTAGTGCTCAGCAGGTGTCAGCACATCTTCAGATCAGGTTTGAGATGTCCGATTGCTTGTGGTTATTCACCACGAACGTGTCTTTGTTATAGGAGAACGGATAACATTGCTCGAGCGACCGAATGCTTTCAACGTAGTGTCCAGCTGAACCCATTTCTCTGGTCTGCGTTTGAGTCACTCTGCCTCATCGGTGACTATAGCATTTTATCTCTCATTTCATCACATTGTTATAAATGAGTCTCATTTAATGGCTAGTTGTATGACAGCAACTAATAATAACAACCTTGGGCAAGTTGTTCACACATGTGTGCCTCTGTCGTTATAATTTGGTACTGGCTTAATCGCAGGGAAGGTAACGGCAGTACGTTGGAGAGGTCTGGCCTACCGCCCATGTAGCTGAGCTGTGGCTCACTGCCGGCTCAGGGCCTTGAAACGGAGATGAGCACCGACCCGACAGACACAGAGCTGCGAGAAAGTTCTGGTAACTACGGTTGGTGGTATGGCATCGAGCTGGGTTAGTACTTGGATGGGTGGCTGCCTGCAGGCAGATAAACCATCTCGGTATGTAACCAGCCGCCTAAGTCAACTTAGCCTTCCATCCTTCTGGGGTAGGTAAATCGAGTATCGGCTTATCTGGCTGGGTTTAAGGCGGGGCGTGTTCACCTGTGTTGGGTGGCAGGTAACACTGTGATCCCATATGGCAGGTGACACTCCATAGCTCTGAGATGGGCTTCCATTAAGAGCTATATCACCACCTTTAACCTTTTAACCTTTAACTAATAATTATTAGTTATTAGAGCCATCTTCATTCAAGTGAGTTGTATGTGTATTGTGTATATTTTTTTGGTGATTTGTATATGTGTTCAGTGAATGTTTTTTTTTGTATTTTTTACATATTCTGACACTTACGCTGCTAAACCGAATAAACCATTGACTAATTATTTATTTTATACTTACTAAATCATTTATTGATCTGTTGATTTTGAAGGAGAGAAGCCGGATGTAAGTCAGATATTTCAAGTGAATGCTCAGACGTTGACGTCTGTCTGTCAGACGAACGTTTACATGACCCCGGCTCAAACCACACCTCACAATGACGTCATGGATTCACAGGTGCTTGTTGTATTAGTCGTTGTAGTAATAGTAGTAGCAGTACTCGGTACACTGTATCTCAAAAAAAACATCTCCGACATTTTTGTCTGTAATTTGAAAACCAATTATCAGATTTTGATAACTTTTGGTACAAATATTCCTGACACAACTTGCCATCAAATGACCATTCAGTTTTCTATTTTACCCAGCATTTGTTTCTGCACTACCTGGGGAAAACACAACCAGCGAAATATCACGTTTTAATCCAGTACGATATGATTGCATAATTAACATAATACGTAAAAACACATTTTGTTTACATTTCTGACACTTTGGCTAACATTTCATTCAGTTGTCCATTTTTTAACTGCCTGCAGTAAAATTGCTTGAAGAATTGGCCCACTATGCAAACACAGGCAAGGAGATGCTTTCTCCATTTATTGACAGCAGTATCGATAATGTTCTGCTGCAGACCAATGCAGGCTGTACCAGTCGCTTCTTGACTTTACAAACATTCCTAAAATTCATCTGGTAGACACACTGCTGCATGACAGTCAAACCTTTTAATCGACCGGCTCACAGATCATAATAGATGGAATTTATCGACATTTTTTTATTCATTTTAACACATATGATGCTTGGTCTGATTTCCCCGGGTAGTGCAAAAGCAGATGTTGGGTGAGGTGGAAACTAAAACTTATTTAATAGCCAGTTGTGTCAAAAATATTTTTGCAAAAAATTATTAAAATCGGCTGATCTTTCTTCAAGTTACGATTGATAATGTCAGGGATGTTTTTTTTCAGGTTTTCTGTCTATTTCAACACATATTTTGCTTGATCTGCTTTCTCTAGGTAGTGCAGAAGCATGCATTGGGTGAGGTGGAAAACTGAACGGTCATTTGATGGCAGGTTGTGCAGTTTTGTCAGGAATATTCTTACCAAAAATTATCAAAATCTGATAATTGGTTTTCAAGTTACAGTCAAAAATGTCGGGGATGTTTTTTTTGAGACACAGTGTAGTAGTATTAGTAGTAAGTAGTCATTGTTGTAGTAGTATTTGTTGTAGTACAACTTTGTTGTTGTTGTTTCATGAAATTTTTGGGAGTTTGATTTTTTATGTGTGCATTGTCTAGAAAGGCCATCCTTAAAATGACCTATTATGTGTTGAGTGGGATGTTAAACCTCTGCTCACTCAGACACTCACCCACTCTTTCTTTCTAAGATTCTTTTAAGTTCAACTTGGGAAGTTTTTGAAAATCAGGCCCTAGGTAAGTAAGTAGGTATTAGTTTCGAATATCCATTAGTTTAAATTAGTTTAAACTATTTATTGTCTGTTTATTGCTGCATGTTTATATTGATTTTGTGGTACTTATGTGCTCTGTAGGATGATACATCTAATCAGTCAATTTACGCTGACCCGGCGGTGACCTTTGACCCGACGCCAATCAATGTGCTTCCTCCCACAGTCTCAGTGGATTCATTGGACAGCACACAGCCAGCCGTACGATGGAGACCGTGCATCTCTAGACCCATGAGTCTTAGCCCACTCACACCCAGGTCAGCCAGCAGAATTTTTGTCCAGCCATTCTTACATTTGTGCCTATAGCACAAGATTGTCAGTCATCTGTAAGCGTGTGTTGTGGCTAAACCATGTCATCAGGGGTCAGTTATTGTGCCATATAGGGCAATGAAAGTTCCTGTAGGTTGTTAACAGTAACCATGTCGGTAATTTGGTATTAGGGATGTTAAATTCGTTTTTTCCAAATTCGAACTTCAACCGGTAAAATTCGAATTAAATTCGAACTTTGTTTATCTATTTGTGGAGAAGCTTAAGCAATTTGCATTTGATGTCTGCACTGTGGGGCGAGATGAAGGTCACAGCACGCACACGCCCGGGAAGCAGTCTATCAACAGTGCAGTCAGCCCGGACGTCAAGCCATGTCTATTGTGCTCTATTGCTGTCGATTGATGTCTGCTCTGTGTCTGGGCCACCAAGATTTGTCACTTTGATAGCTTGCATCAGTATACAACATGCGCCAGGGGCGCAGTGCAAGATGGAGAGTAATTGAACGTGGCGGCGGTATGGAAGGGAGAGAAGGGGAGGGGTAAGCAAACACGCGACGGGCATCGCTTAATTGACGGCCGGCAGAGAACAAAGAAATCGTCACACCGCTGAAGTAACGGCACTCCACTTTCAAGGCAAAACCGTCTGCGGCTAATTAGTGATGTTTGGATTCGAATATCGAAGGGCTGAAAACCAAATACGAATTCGAACTTGAAATTCGTAGTTTGCAAATCCGAACTTCGTTTAACAACCCTATTTAGTATGTCGCTATCTCCAATGATTTGGTCGCAATTTTCAATGCAAAGTTTCTGCCTGCAGCCATCATCCACGTGCGTACTGTATCCCAGCGTTGACGTAGCGTTTGATAGCAGAGTCAACATACTGTCTATGCGACTGTAGTCACTCTGGGAAATTGTTTTCTGCAACCGGAAGTTGGACGCTGGCCTTCATTGTAGGCATTATAGTCATTTCACCCTAGTGACAGCTGGGCTTCTTGTTAGTTATTGTTATCATCATCATCAGTAGTAGTTGTTGTAGCACTAGACTAAGATGGCTTGGTGCATAATGGCATAATGCAGTGGCAGATCCAGAAATTTGGAATAGGTGGGCGGAATGGTTGGGGGGCCAGAAAATTTTTGAAAATTTTATGCAAAAAATCGGCATTTTAGTGCATAATTTTTACTTGTTTTGAGAAGAATCTGGTCAATGGGCGGGGCTCTTAAATCCGCCACTGGCATAATGATTAGGGTTTTGTTGGATTGGACTTATGATCAGAATGTTGTGAGCTTGACTCTTGGTCAGGTAGTTGTTGAGTAGTTATTGTCTGGATGGGTGACTATCTGCAGACAGTTAATGTAGCCAACCACCAAGGACAATGCAGCCTTTTATCTCTTTGGGGTCGGTAAATCAAGTACCGCCTGCCTGGCTGGGGTTAATGTGAGGGGTATTTACTTGTGTCGGGTGGCAGGTAACGACAATGTGTGATCCCATCTGGCAGGTGATGCTCTGTAGCTCTGAGATGAGTTACTATTAGAGTTATAGGTGATCTTTAACTAAAAGTAACATTGTCTCCCACTGGTCCTCGATTATTAGTAGTAGTAGTAGTTGTTGTTGTTGTTGTTGTTGTAGTATTATGATGTCTCAGTGTTTTGTAGTTTTGTTGTGATGCCATTAGAAGTAACCCCATCGCTCATTGGCCTCCCATCATCCATTAGTAGTAGTAGTAGTAGTAATTGTTGTTGTTGTAATTGTGATTGTATTATAATGCCTCTGTGTGGTTTGTGTGACGTTGCTAGAAGTAGCCCCATCTCCAGCAGATCCTCTGTTGTCAACAGTAGTAGTGGTAGTTGTTGTTTTTGTAGTTGTTATAGTGTTATGGTGTAACAAATTTATGCATTGTAGTTTTGGCGTGATGCCACTAGAAGTAACCCCGTCTCCAGCTGGCCCACCATCATCAGCTCTTACATCCATGAGTAATCACCTCTGTACATCTCCAGCCATTTCCGCTCACTTCAAGGTAGTATCTCACTTTCCTTGGCTTTTTTATATTATAAATGTATAAAACATCAGTTTATACACTATAACTTCTACATTTTACAGTTTCAGTAATGTTTTAATCACTTCACTTGGTGGAGATATGCATTCTCACGAGCGCCTTTTAGTTAAGTAAGTAGGATCACTTGAGAGACTGTAGTGCATGTCTTGCGTAATTGTGGCAGTGACACAGCTGTTGAAATGTTCTTTGTAAGACTGCTTATATCAGAATACAATCGACTGACTAAATTTATGCATCAGAAACAACTAATACAGGGATATGTCCAGCTACTGGGAGAAGGGGAATGTTGACCACACTCGTGCCATATGTCTTACAGTAGATTTTTTCATGTAAAAGTTACAGTTAATTTTAGCATATACTGCATGGGGGTGTGGCTGAACTCGTTCAAAACGAAATATCTCCGTCTGTGTCGGAGCTAGCCCTATGCCGTTTGGACCACTTATGGCCATCCACAATTTGCGTGTCTGGACGCGATTGGGGGTCTGTGGGGTCAGGGGCCCCCTTAGGGGAGCAATTTGAAAATTTTGAGCAGTTAACCTCGGTAATTAATTTTTTTAATTCTCGGATTAGCTGCATTTGATTAAACCTTGTGTGAAAAACCACAACGGAGGTCAGCTTGTGAATTAACTTCACGATGGAGGTAGACCGACTGCCAAAGGCTAGCTAACATAGAAGTTAAGTTGTGCATGAAAAATCAGCCTTTAGTCAGCTTGGCATAAATATTGTTTGTTTTTATCTCAGGCAAGAAAGCTGCAGCCAAGCGTTCATGCGAAGCCGGTATTTAGCCAGTCAGGCAACACAAACACCGTGAAGGAGTCTTCGTCGACCAATCAGACGATGGCTCCGCCCCCGCTGGCTAGCAACATCGGCGGGCTGCGACGAAGCACACGTCTTTTTAGCCATACAACCAACAGTTCTGTCAAGGTTCGTCGCTGATAGTTAGACGTTTGTTGTTTACGATAGAGAACTGGAAGTACTGTTATTATGTATACTTTTGCTGGGAACAGTGCTGACTTTGGCAAGTAATTTGCCTCCAATTCAAATGTATTTGTGTTTGTATCAGCGTAGGAATAGTTTGAATGCAAATACTGTGTGTTATGTTTAGAGGACCCGGTGTTACGTCAAGATCATTAATGCACTGACCACAGGGACAAATTAGCTATGATTTGTTCGCTTTCTAGTGTATATTTATGACCGAAATGTAGGTGACATTGATGGAAGGCTGAGTTGTATGGTTATATACTGAGATGGTTTATCTGTCCACAGATAGTTACCCATCCAAGTAGTAATCACTTGATGGCATTTTGATTGGGAGTTGAATGCACACTCTCTCAGTTCTTTCTGTATTCTTGACTACGAACTCCTGTCATAGCATTGCCGTGCTGATGACTTGACACCAAACGTTCCTGTCCAGCCCTCCTCCGGGCAATGTGAACTCCAAAGTTCTGGGGTTGGACGTCTTCATCGACTGTTCCCAACCAGGCTGTTCTTGGACGTCCGGCAGGTCTCCTCTGGTCAGCTAGAGGTCAGAGTACAGCGGCAATGATACGGCGATGATCTTCCGCTGGGGCTGTGCGAGCTAGGTGACCAAAGAACCTTAGGTGATGGGACCTGGCCACTTCAGAGACTGGTGAACAACAAGTGATGTCTCGAAGTTAGTCAGTAAGTAAGTAATTTATATAGTGCATTAACTGTAACAACCTCGAATGCGCTAGATGTACTAGTAAAACGAAAAGTAAAAATGTTTTACATGACAGAATGAACTGCATTTTAGAGTGTTCGGCAGAGCGTTCCAAGTAGATGGATTGGCCTGGTAATGATCTTATGAATGTTGAACGCACAGGAGAACAGCAAGGATGCGGGTGACAATATAAGCAAGCAGGTACAGAGTCTGCGTGCTCCCAGCAAGAAAACCAAGTCCAAGCCCAGTGCTGGACTGCTAGGCACGGCGCAGCTCAATGATAGGAATAAGTCAGACCCAATGTCCGCTGGCATTGTTCCTGCACAGAACATACAGATGGCGCTACTGCAGCGACAGTCCGCAGGTATGATCGAGCACATGTTTAGTACTTCTGGCTGTAGTAGATTTAACAAAATATTCACAGAACGTTAGTATGCATATACACCATGTTCCAAAATTAGTGACACCCCTACAGATAGGTTAGTCTAAAATCATTAATACCGCACAGTTTTTTAACGAGATTTGAAAAGTTTTTGGAGACAATCATTTTGAACTAGTCTTTAAAGTTTTTGCTCAAAGTGGTCATCTTTGGCCTCAACACAAGCTTTTAGTTTTAAGCGCATAAACTGCTGTTTGGTCGCCTTGTCAAAAACAACATAATTAGAGTTGTCAAAGCATTAATTTTTCAGTGCATTAATGCACTGCATTAATTTTTTAAAATGCATTAATTAACGCATTATTAACACCCAGGCCCATCGAGAGGGAGAGTAGGGGGTAGGTTACCCCGGGCCTTGCGATTTTTGGGGGCCCTCCCTGTAGAATGTAAAAAGTTAGAAACACATTTTTTTAACGTATAATCAACAATAACTGATGTCATCGCTAGTACAGAATTCTATTAGCCTGTCGTCGAAATAATTTTTTATTCAAGACCTACAGTTGCGATAGAATGGCAACTACGGTTTAGTTACTTGAATTCATTCGATTGTCAAATAACCACGGTTTAATGGAAGATTGGAACTTCTTCTTCACAGAATTTAGTAAATTAACATAAGTTTACATATTTGGGTTAATTTTTTAATGCTCGTTATTTTTTTTAACCTGTGCTAACTTATTAACGTCTTTACGCATTAATTAATGCATTAATTTGACAGCTCTAAACTCAGTTGAACATAACCCTAATGTAAACAAGCTTTGACATCATGGTGACGTTACACTGAGCACACACGTTAAAGTGCGTATGTCATAATAGGTGCGACTGTAGGTAATGTGTCAAGATAGTGCAATGTATGATAATTTGTTGAAGTAATTGTGCTAACATAGTTTAATGTCAGGCTAAACTTCATAAGGATGTGACTGATATGCCAGTACAAGGGTTGATCAATAAGTAATGAGAATCAGAGTATCAAACTTGAGAGATTTTCACAATCTATATATCAGTAAAAAGTATATATTTCTATGAACGCATGTGGGTTTGTTGCGGATGTGATGTCGTTGTTATTACTGACATCACAGGAAGTTAAACAAAAAACAATTTGAGTGTTGATGCGAACAGCGTAGAATTAAGCTCGTTGTTGCATGAGAATTCTCCAGTCTGCAGCCGAATTTAGCAATGTGGTGCCCTGAAGCATCTGATTTTCTGAAAGCACTACCAAATACATTTACGAATTTCTCATTTGCATCTTCGAATATATGATGGCCGATACCTGCGCTGTTCGTAAATAAGAGCGCTTGAGCTAATGATGATGTCACATCATGATTTAGCGGTGTTACCAGTAGTTTATTATATTCGTCGTGTTGGTGAAATAATTAGCAGCATTCCGTTACAGGAAGGCCCTCAATGTCGGGTGCCTGAGAGTGAGCCCCTGCCTTAAATCCAGTACTGCAGTCGAGACCACAAGTTTACGATTGCCCAACAAACTGTTGGCAACTCTGGCTTCATACAATAAGATCACCCTGCACACAATAATGACCAAACTCTCAGTAACTGTTGCCTGTTTTGATATCTGAAATTTTATTTTTGTGTTGTTCGCTATGCATGACAGCATATGATTCAATGTTGTTTGCACTGATGCTAGAAATGATTTCTATTTAACCGTCTATAATGTCATGAATTACAATGAAGTCGCATCCGCAACAAACCCATGTGTTCTTAGAAAATGTTCTTTTTACTGGTATATAGATTGTGAAAAAAATTTCTGATTACATTGATCAACCCTCGTAATTTTGTGCAAAGTGTACTGCTGCTAATATTTGTACTTCACATTGCATTATGCATTAGAAGTTTTTCAGGAAAAGAAATTTTTAAAATGTTGTAAATGCTGAATAAATAGCTTTTCCATATTCACTAGCATGATCGTGGTTTCTTTGCATTTACACTGTTTGTTTAACCGTTATATACAATTTTAAACAAATGGCGTCAGATGGAAAACATTAAAATTGTGTTTTTTACAGACATACAAAAGGTTTATGAATGTTAATTACTACTGGATGGGTGACAAAACAAGTTTTGTCATGCGACTGTCTGTGGAACAGATGGGCTGATGCAGTTACTTCAAGACTTGGCTCGGGCCTATGCAGCGCTGACTCAGTTTGAGTGTCAGCGTGCGATCGAATTATTCAGTTCGCTGCCAGCTCGTCACTACAACACTGGCTGGGTTCTGTGTAACATGGCACGAGCCTACTTCGAACTTTGTGATTACCGACAGGTAACCGTGTGCTCCAGTTACTTTACTTTTCATACTGAAAATTATTTCGGTCATAGAAAGCTTGCTGCTTGGAAAGTACGACAATGTTTGAAATCTGATAGCTGTCAGGGAAATATCAGGGAACTAGCTAAAAGTGAAGCAAAGCTTTATGACAGACTTTTTTCCTTGCTGCTTCTATTTTAAGCTTCTCTTTTCATATTCTCATAATTTTTTCTTATGATGTCATTTAGCTTTTAGGCATTTTTGTCTTTTGGCTGTTTTGTCCATCATTCTGTCCTCCATTGTGTTTCATAGCAAGGAGTAGTGTCTCAAGATGTGTGCCGTCCATCAGAGCATTAGCAGCACGTTTCTAGCCAGTTGCATTGAGTTTCATTGGACTGTTATTGCCTGTTGTGTTTCAATATTACATCATTAGTATTCATTGCATGGCTCGTGGGTAATTTTGCCAAGTGGGAAAAGTCCAGCAGTTTCACATTGCTGGAGAGTTAATTGAGTGACATTGTATTTTACTATTTCCACCAAGGTGAGCGTAGTGAACATGGGAGGAGATTATGAGATTGGCCATTCTGTCTGTCGTTCCTTTTGTGTACATGATGACTCATAATGGCAATGACGTCATTGCACCAACAGCACAAGCAGCAACGCCGGCTGTTACTTTTTCCTCCCTCTACAGTGAAGCGGCTCTTCTTTCTCTCTCCCCTTTCTTTGTTGTAGGATGTAATTGTAGTTGTAGTAGTAGTAGTAGTAATGTTCAAATCACTTTACTTGGTGCAGATATGCACTCTTTCGAGTGGCTTCTAGTTTTATCTGTGTACATGCTAGCATCTGCGATAAAATAAAACTTCGCCGCAAGGTCATAGCTCTCTGTTTTGCTCTGTGATGAACAGTAAATGTAGTCCAGAGTGACCAGTGACCACCTCCGCTCTGCGGTTGTTTTTAATTTGTTTCGGTTGATCTTAAGTTAATGCACATGTACAAGGGCTCGAGCAAGTGAGTGCTATCTTTATCAATCATCGTCATCATTGTTATCATGTTCGGTTGTCTGTATGGCTGTGTAGTCTGAGAGGGTATTCGGTGAGCTTCGTCGTCTTGAGCCTCAGCGTGTCGAGGGGTTAGACATCTATAGTACGGTGCTGTGGCATCTGCAGAATGAAGTGGCTCTCTCAACTCTCACGCAGGACGTCACCGAATGCGACAAACTCGCTCCACAGGTACGTGCAGGTCTTATAGTATCAGTGGCATTGTGGGTAAAAAGTAGGCATGACATGGAGTTGCAATTTTTTCGACAGACAGCAACAGACAGCTAATTTCCGACAGAATTTCAACGGATGGTTACAAATTTCCACAGCGTAAGATATCATGAGTGCTCGAGATTTAGATTTTACTCTTACATTTCCTCAAAGTTGTGATTTTTGCATCAAATTTTGCATTGCTGGATGATGATTGGCATAGTTGTAGTGGTTACCGTAATGTGTTGTGTTTGATCAACGAAGTTACTCTACGACAGGTCGGACTGCTACTTGGATGGGTGACTGCCTGTATTCGACAAGATAACCAGTCAGCTAGGTCAACTCAGCCTTCTACTCTCCGTGGGATGGTAAAATGAGTATCAGCTGTCAAGA